>ERZ1034992.265-NODE-265-length-32213-cov-5.447198_pt1 | contig 32213 bp, 30 predicted proteins | sample MGYA00520695_ERZ1034992 | MGnify/ENA primary metagenome ERZ1034992 (study PRJEB33766, sample SAMN09781778) | gut metagenome | biome: gut microbiome | host: Homo sapiens | place: Madagascar | study: EMG produced TPA metagenomics assembly of the PRJNA485056 data set...
GGACTGCTGGTGCCGCGGACAGTTCAGCAGTTCCGCAAACAGGAGCTGGACAGTCGGGCGGACAGACGTTCCTGTTCCGGTATGATCGGTTCGGAAAAATTTCACAGCCCGGAAAATCTGAAATACCGCTGCTGCCGGAAACAGCTGTTCTGTTCTGCATCCGGCATTTTCTTTTCCGTCCTGAATGCGTCTTCTCCGGTTCGTGCCGGACCTCCGCAGAATTCCCGGTTCGGTTGAATTTGATTTTTCCGGCTGGTGAGAGTGTACTGACCGGAAGGGCGAAGGAACATTGTCCGGCATACAATGTTCTTTTTCGGATTGAAATAAGGAGTTTTCATGTTAATACTGCTGATAAATGTGTTGGGCGGACTGGCGATATTCATTTTCGGGATGAAAATGATGAGCGACGGTCTGCATCGTGTGGCGGGGGAACGTATGCGCTCGATTCTGCGTCTGTTTTCCGCCAACCGTTTTGTTGCAATTCTTTCCGGGACGGCGGTTACCGCGGTAATTCAGTCGTCGAGCGCCAGTACGGTGATGGTGATCGGTTTTGTGAATGCCGGTCTGCTGACGCTGGTTCAGGCTGTCGGGATCATCTTCGGCGCCAATATCGGCACGACCATTACGGCGCAACTGGTGGCGTTTGAGATTTCGTGGATCATCATGCCTGCCATTATTCTGGGGCTGCTGCTGACTTTTGTGCCGCGTCCGACATTCACCGGCTGGGGTGAAACGGTCATGGGATTCGGATTTCTTTTTCTGGGCATGGGACAGATGAGCTCACAGCTGGAATCACTGTCCAAACTGCCATCGTTTCTGGCGGCGTTTCAGACCTTCAACTGTTCTCCGGTCAATGGCGTGATGCCGCCGATGGCTCTGCTGGGAGCGATCGGAATCGGAATCATTGCCACGCTGGTCATTCAGAGCAGTTCCGCCTGTACGGGCATCATCATTGCTCTGGGGGCAGGCGGTCTGGTGGATCTGTATACGGCAGTGGCTCTGGTTCTGGGTTCCAACATCGGCACGACCGTTACGGCGCAGCTGGCGGCGATTCCCGCCAACCGGGTGGCAAAACAGGCGGCACTTGCCCATACGCTGTTCAATATGATTGGCGTACTGCTGTTCATCTGCACCTGCTGGATCACCTGGAGCGACGACCCGGTGTTCTTTCATCTGATCGACTGGATTTCCGGAGACGGCGATCTGCCGCGGCGCATTGCCAACGCCCATACCGTGTTCAATGTCTGCACGACCGTGCTGCTGATTCCTTTCATTCCGCTGCTGGCGAGAATCTGCGAGCGGCTGATTCCGATCCGGGCGGAAAAAGTGAAATTCCAGCGTCTGGAGCCGCACCTGCTGGATACTCCCGCCATTGCTCTGGCGCAGACGTCCGCCGCTTTGCGCAAGATGCTGAAAAAAGCATGGAAAATGGTGGATTGCGCTTTCCGCATCTACAACCGCAATGATGAAAACAACCAGATCATTGTCCGTCAGCTGGAGGAACGCGAACGCCGTATTGACGAACGTCAGCGCGACATAACGGAATATCTTTCCAAACTGATGCAGCGTCCCTTGACTTCGCAGCAGGCGGAACAGATTCCGCTGCTGCTGCATTGCACCAACGACGTGGAGCGGATCGGCGACCATACGGCGATTATCCGCGAACTGATGGAAAAATTCCAGACTCAGAACTGTTCGCTCAGTGCGGAAGCGGAAAAGGAATTCATGTTTCTGCATGAACTGCTGACGCGGCAGAAAATCTGCGCCGTGTCTCTGCTGGAACACAGCACGCCGGAAAATCTGGGAGAAGCCCGGATGCTCAAAGAACAGATTATGAGTCTGATCGCTTGTTCGGAGGCGGAACATCTGCAGCGGGTGAATCAGAAACAATGTCAGCCCGCCGCTGGGGTGCTGTATCTGGAATTGCTTTCGGAAATCGGGAAAATATCCCGTCACCTTGCCAATATAACGGATCGTGCCGGCACTTTCTACGGCAGGATACCGAGACAGGAGCAGAACACATGATGAATCTGAAAATGACTTTGCGCCGTTCCTGGGGGCGGCTTTATCACAAAATGGTACGGGAAAAAGCCTCGCCGGAATACATCGCCCGCGGCTGGGCGATCGGGATGTTCTACGGCTGTCTGGCTCCGTTCGGAACGCAGCTGATCCTGTCGATTCCGACTTCCTTTCTGCTGAAAGGCAGCAAGATCGGCGCAACCTTCGGAACTCTGCTGACCAATCATTTCACTGTGTTTGTGATTTATCCGGCGCAGTGTTACGTCGGCAACCGTCTGATGGGCGGCGCCCTCACGTATGATGCGGTTTGTTCCGCCATGGGGGATGTCGTCCGGGAGGAAAGCTGGGAAGCGCTCATGCGGATCGGCGGGGAACTGATCGCCTCGTTTTTCATCGGCGGCGCCGTGCTGACTGCAATCATGACGCCGATTACGTATTATGCCGTGCTGGCGTTCGTCCGCCGTTACCGCATGGCGAGGGAAAAGAAAAAGCAGGCCGTCTGAGCACTCTGCTGAATATTCACAGTGCAGGGAGGTACTGCGATGAAAACAACACGACTGAACAAAACACTCGGACTTGCCGATGTGTTCAGCATTTCCGCCGGAGCCATGATCAGTTCCGGCATCTTCATTCTGCCGGGGCTTGCCTTTGCCAAGATCGGACCGGCAGTGTTTCTGGCTTACGCACTGGCGGGGCTGTGTGCCCTGATCGGGACTCTGGCGACCATTGAGCTGGCGACTGCCATGCCGCTGGCAGGCGGTATTTATTTTTATACCGGACGCAGCATGGGACCGCTGGCGGGGACGGTGTCCGGACTGCTCAACTGGAGCGCAATTGCTTTGAAAAGCTCCTTTGCGATTTTCGGCATGTCGGAAGTGATTTATCAGTTTTTCGGCATTGACCCGGTCTGCTGCGGCGTGGTGCTGACTCTGCTGTTCCTGCTGGTGAATCTGATCGGAACGAAGGAAGCCGCCGCAGCGCAGATTGTCATGGTGATTCTGCTGTTTGCCACGATGGGCGCATATATTGCATTGGGTTTTCCTGAATTGAAACCTTCCCGTTTTTCGCCGTTTTTTGCCGGCGGGAAAGGGGTGAGTTCCCTGTTCGCTGAAGCGGCGTTTGTGTTTGTTTCTTTCGGCGGACTGCTGGACGTTGCCAGTGTTTCGGAGGAAGTCAAGAATCCGCGGCGGAATCTGCCGCTGGGCATGATCGGCGCGATTATTGCCGTGGCGGTTGCCTATATCCTGACGCTGATTGTAACGGTCGGCGTGATGGAACCGGACAAGCTGGCGGGTTCGCTGACTCCGCTGGCGGACGCCGCAAAAAAGTATTACGGCACTGCCGGATTTTCGGTGATTACTTTCGGCGCGATGATGGCTTTTGTTACTACTGCCAATGCCGGTGTCATGGCGGCGGCGCGTTTCCCGTATGCCATGGGACGCGACCAGCTGATTCCGTCGTTTTTCAGCCGGGTGTACGGCAAACGCAAGATGCCGCTGCCCGCCCTGTTCATTACGGGAGCGGTGATGGTCTGCGCGCAGCTGCTGCCGCTGGAACACTTGGTTTCCGTCGCCTCCACTGTCATCATGCTGTCATTCATCCTGACCAACGGTGCGGTCATCATTCTGCGGGAAAGCAGTATCCATAATTACCGTCCCAGCTTCCGTGTTCCGTTCTATCCGTGGACGCCGATTCTCTGCATGATTCTGTTCGGACTGCTCATCATGGAACTGGGGATGGGTGCGGTGAAGATTTCCCTGCTGATCACCGCGGCGGGCATTGTGCTGTATTTTCTGTTCGGACGCAAAGTGAATCTGGAATATGCCCTGCTGCACCTGATCCGGCGTATCACCCGCAAACGTATGCCCTTGCACGGACTGGAAGGCGAACTGCGCGAAATTGTCCGGCACCGCGATGAAATTGTGGCGGATGATTTTGACCATGTGGTGGAAAAGGCGCGGGAGGTGATCCTGGACAAGCATTGCACCTTTGCCTCGCTGGCGGCGGACATCTGTTCTCCGGAGCATTCCGGGGCGGGCAGCGCTCTGGCGGATCTGCTGATCCGGCGGGAAAACACGTCCAGCACGGTTCTTACTCCGGCGGTGGCGATTCCGCATCTGACCGTGGAAGGAGAAAAAACATTTGAACTGATCATTGTCCGCAATCAGCAGGGAGTGAAATTCAATTCCCATGCGCCGAATGTCCGGGCGGTCTTTTTCCTGTTCGGCACGGCGGACCTGCGGAATCTGCATCTGAAATCACTGGCAGCCATTGCCCAGATCATCCAGAGTCCGAGTTTCGAAGCCCGCTGGGATAAAGCGGATACTCCGGAAAAAATCCGGGATATGCTCCTGCTGTCCCGCCGGAAACGGAGCCTGCCGCCGGAAAAAGACAATCATTGAGCGGTGCCGGACCGGCGCACAAAAAAACGGAAGCGGACAAACTGCTGTTCTGCTTCCGTTTTTTATGTGAAAAACATGCTATATGCTTTTATAATAAAATATTTTAATTTCAAAAATATATCTTTTCCGGCTTGACTTTGAACTCATTTGCGTGTATAGTAAATGCGGTATTACCGAAAATGAACTTAAAATGCAGGAGATGAAACCATGGCAGAAGATGTTCAGGGATTACTGGAAAAAATCCATTCCGACGGAATAGCCAAAGCGCAGCAGGAGAAAGAAGCGATCATAGCCGCGGCGAAAAAAGAAGCGGCGGGAATCGTGGCATCAGCCAAAGCCCAGGCGGAAGAATTCACATGCAAAGCGCAAGCGGATGCCGAGGCGGAACAGGTCAAATCCGCGGCAGCCATCAAGCAGGCGGCACGGGATGCGGTCATTGCTCTGAAAGCCGATCTTCTGACGCGTCTGAACGCCGTTGCCCGTGCCTGCATCGGGGAAGCCATGACGCCGGAAGTCATGAAACAGATCATTCTGGAAATGGCGAAAAACTACGGCGGCAATGCCGGTGCCGGGGCGAAACTGGAGATTCTGCTGCCGAAGAAAGAACAGGATCAGGCGGAAACTTATCTGAAAAGCCAGCTGCTGGCAGCCCTCAAGGAACAGCCGGAAATTCATCTGACCAGCGACTTCAATTCCGGATTGCAGATTTCCTTCCGGGACAGCGATGTATATTTTGATTTCAGCGACGATGCGCTGGCGGAAGTGCTCTGCCGTTTCGTCGGCACCAAACTTGCAGCCGTCATCAAAGGATAAAACCGGATCGGGAAAGCCAGGTGTTTATGGAAAAACAGTATTATGCGCTGAAAGCCTCGCTGCCGATGCTGCTGTTTGATGAAATGCCGCCGTTGAGTTCTGCGGCGTTTCTGGGATATTGCGAAGCGTATCTGTCTCCGGCGAAACAGACATTTCTGAAGGAGCTGACTCTGGCGCCGCGTTCAGTTCCCGCGGACAGCAATGCGCAGGTCATGCGGAAATACACCGCCTGGGAAATCTGTCTGCGGAATACGCTGGCGCGTCTGCGGGCGGCAAAACTGTCGGTCGATCCCGAACCCTATGTGGTGAAATTTGCGGATTACGAGACGACTGCCGCGTCTGCGGCGCAGAGTGTATTTTCCATGAATGCGGATCCGCTGGAAAAGGAAAAAGCACTGGACCGGGCGCGATGGGATTTTCTGGAAAGCATGGAATGGAATCATGCCTTTGATTTCGATGCATTGTGTATTTACCGCAGCAAACTGCTGATTCTGGAAAAATGGGCGGCGCGCCGCAAAGGCAACGCTGCGGAAATTCTGGATGAGGCGGCAGCCCGTTCCGAACAGAAAACTGAAAAAACAGAATAACATAGATTAAACAGGAGTGATGAATCTCATGCCGGACATCAAAAAAGGATGTATTGCCGGAGTCAACGGCAATATGCTGACGGTCGAATTTGAGACATCCGTGACCCAGAACGAAGTGGCGTATGCCATTCTGGGGGATCTGCGGCTCAAATCCGAAGTCATCCGGGTGCGCGGACAGCGCGCCGACCTTCAGGTTTTTGAAAGCACCGACGGTTTGAAAGTCGGTGACACGGTGGAATTTACAGACGATCTGCTGTGTGCGGAACTGGGACCCGGTCTGCTGAAAAAAGTGTATGACGGATTACAGAACCCGCTGAACCGTCTGGCGGAAAAATCCGGTTTCTTTCTTCAGCGCGGCGTATATCTTGATCCGCTGGACAGTGAAACGGAATGGGATTTCACCCCGATTGCCAAACCGGGCGATGTGCTGTTCGCCGGCGACCGGATCGGTTCCGTTCCCGAAGGAATTTTCACCCATTACATCATGCTGCCGTTCGCATTTCTGGGCGGCTGGAAAGTGATTTCGGTTGCGCCAGCCGGGAAATACCGGATTCACGACACAATGGCGAAAGTGGTCAATGACCGCGGCGAAGAACGCACGGTCACCATGGTTCAGAAATGGCCGGTCAAAGCACCGGTAACCTGTTACAAGGAAAAACTTCTGCCGGAAAACACGCTCATCACCCAGCAGCGGATCATTGATACCTTCTTCCCGGTGGCGCAGGGCGGCACGTTCTGTACACCCGGACCGTTCGGTGCGGGCAAGACCGTGCTTCAGCACGCGATCAGCCAGCATGCGGAAGCCGATGTGGTGATCATTGCGGCATGCGGTGAACGCGCCGGTGAAGTGGTGGAAATCCTGCGCGAGTTTCCGCATCTGACCGACCCCCGGACCGGCAAGAGCCTGATGGACCGTTCGGTCATCATCTGCAATACCAGTTCGATGCCGGTGGCTGCCCGTGAAGCCTCGGTTTACACGGCGGTTACCCTTGCCGAATATTACCGGCAGATGGGCTTGAACGTTCTGCTGCTGGCGGACTCCACTTCCCGCTGGGCACATGCCCTGCGGGAAATGTCCGGACGTCTGGAGGAAATCCCCGGTGAAGAATCGTTCCCCGCGTATCTTGAATCCCGAATTGCCGGCTTTTACGAACGGGCGGGGCTGGTCCGGCTCAACGACGGCTCCATCGGTTCCATCACCATCGGCGGTTCGGTGAGTCCTGCCGGAGGCAACTTTGAAGAACCGGTTACGCAGGCAACCCTGAAAGTGGTGGGTGCGTTTCTCGGACTTTCCCGTGAACGTTCCTCGGCGCGTCGTTTCCCCGCCATCCACCCGCTGGACAGCTGGAGCAAATACCGGAGCATCGTGGACGAATCCAAACTGCAGACCGCTCGTGAAACTCTCCGCCGCGGTTCAGAAGTCAACCAGATGATGAAAGTTGTCGGTGAAGAAGGGACAACCACCGAAGATTTCGTGGTTTATCTCAAGAGCGAGTTTCTGGATTTCGTTTATCTTCAGCAGAATACTTTTGATGAAGTGGACGGAGCCACCAGCCGGGAACGACAGGTCTACATGTTTGATCAGGTGATTGATGTTCTGCGGACACCGTTCAAATTTGCGGACAAGGACAGTGCGCGCCGTTATTTCCTGGAATTGCGTCTGAGCTTCACCAACCTGAACTACGCGCCGTTCCGGAGCGAAAAATTCAACGAGCTGGAACAGCAGGTGAAAGCGAAAATCAGCGAAAGGGCCGAAAATGCGTAAGGTTTATCATAAAATCATTCAGATCGCCGGCAACGTGATCACGGTCGAAGCCGATAATGTCGGCAACAATGAACTGGCGGAAGTTACCACCTCGCGCGGTTCTTCGCCGGCGCAGGTGATCCGGCTGCAGGATAACAAAGTCTATCTGCAGGTTTTTGCCGGATCGCGCGGCATCAGCACGGGCGACGAAGTGCGGTTCCTCGGACATCCCATGCAGGTATCCGCTTCGGATGATCTGCTTGGACGCACCTTCACCGGTTCCGGACGCCCCCGCGATTCGCGTCCGCCGATCGAGGAGGATCTGATTCCGATCGGCGGTCCGTCGGTGAATCCCTCCAAGCGCGTGATTCCGCGCAAGATGATCCGTACCGGTATTCCGATGATCGACGTGTTCAACACGCTGGTCGAATCCCAGAAGCTGCCGATTTTTTCGGTGGCGGGCGAGCCGTACAACGAACTGCTGGCGCGTATCGCCATGCAGGCGGAAGTCGATGTGATCATTCTCGGCGGCATGGGGCTGAAATATGACGACTATCTGAAATTCCGTAACACGCTGGATGAACACGGCGCACTGTCGCGTTCCGTCCTGTTCGTGCATACGGCGGCAGACCCGATCGTGGAATGCATGCTGGTTCCGGATATGTGCCTGGCGGTGGCGGAACAGTATGCGCTGCGCGACAAACGCGTTCTGGTGCTGCTGACCGACATGACCAACTTCGCCGACGCGCTGAAGGAAATTTCCATTACGATGGACCAGATCCCTTCCAACCGCGGTTATCCCGGCGACCTTTACAGCCAGCTTGCCGCCCGTTATGAAAAAGCGGTCGACTTCGACGGCGCGGGTTCCATCACCATTCTTGCCGTCACCACCATGCCCGGCGATGACGTAACGCACCCCGTGCCGGACAACACCGGGTACATCACCGAAGGTCAGTTCTATCTGCGCAACGGACGCATTGAACCGTTCGGTTCGCTGAGCCGTCTGAAACAGCAGGTGAACGGCAAAACCCGCGGCGACCACCGGGTCATCATGGATACCATGATCCGTTTTTATGCGGATTACAAGGAAACGCTGGAAAAACAGTCGATGGGATTCCAGATGAGTTCGTGGGACCGGAAACTGCTGAAATACGGCAGGCGGTTTGAGACGGAAATGATGGATCTGTCCGTGAACATTCCTCTGGAATCCGCGCTGGATCTGGGCTGGAAAATTCTGGCGGACTGCTTCGACCCGACCGAAACCGGCATCAAAACCGATCTCATCAACGAATACTGGCCGAAACAGGCTCAATGAGCTGACGGAGGCGGAGCATGGCGAAAGTCAAATTAACCAAAACAGCACAGAAGAAAGAGCGGGACAATCTCAAGCAGTACCTGCGTTTCCTTCCGACGCTTCAGCTGAAGAAACAGCAGCTCCAGATGGAGATGCGGCAGTGTCAGGAGCGGATCGAACGAAACGAACGGCACGAGGCGGAGGCCAAATCCCGGCTTGCCTCCTGGCTGTCGCTGTTCGGTTCACAGACGGAGGCTTTCCGGGCAGCCGATCTGGTGAAAGTGGAACGGGTGGAGACCGATACGCTCAATATTGCCGGCGTGGATGTGCCGCGTTTTCAGAAAGTTATTTTCCGCAACCTGCCGTGCGACCTGTTCGGGGAAGACCTCTGGCTCGACGATGCCGCGGCGGTTCTCCGCAAAATCATTGAACTGCGGATTGAACGGGACATCATCCGGAAACAGTATGATCTGATTCAGCAGGAACTGCGGGTCACCACACAGCGGGTCAATCTGTTTGAAAAAGTCAAGATCCCGGAATGCCGCGAGAATATCCGGCGGATCGGAATCTATCTCGGCGACATGGACACCAGCGCAGTCGTGCGGTCCAAGATCGCCAAGAGCAAACTGCAGGAGTCTGTGGCATGATCGTAAAAATGAAAAAAATCACGCTCCTGTGCCTGGAGAATGAACGGGCTGCCGCTCTGGGAAAACTCCGGGATCTGGGGATCGTGCATGTCGACCGGGAAAAACGCGTGGAATCGGAAAGTGTTTCCGTTCTGGAACAGTCGCTGACCGAACTTACGAAAGTATACAATGCTCTTTCCGGCTGCCGCAATGTGCCGCAGAAAAGTACTCCGCTTTCCGGACGCAGTGTCCTGAAACAGGCTTCGGAACTGCTGGCGCTTCAGGCGTCACTGGAAAAGGAACGCGAAAACCTGAAACGGGAAATAGATGTTCTGCTTCCGTGGGGCGATTTCCAGCCGGGACTGGTCTCCCTGCTGGCGGAAAACGGCGTGTCTGTTCTGTTCTGCATGACGTACAAGGATGAATACGACCAGCTGGAAATTCCGGAAAACATGACGAAAGTTCTGGTGAATGCCATTCGCAATGAACGGTATTTTCTGCTGATTTCGCAGGAGAAACCGGATGCTGCACAGTATCCGGCAGTATCTCTGCCGGCGGCATCGCTGACGGAACTCCGCGAGAAACTGTCTTCCGTTGGAGACCGTCTGGCGGAGATTGCGGGAAAGCTGACCGCACTGGCGGCGCATCTGGGCGAACTGAAAGAATATTTCGACGAACTGAACGCGGAATATGAATTTGTGTCCAACCGCGACGGCATGGATTCGGACGGTGCGATTGCGTACTTGTCCGGCTACATCCCGGCGGATTGTCTGGAAAAACTGACCGCCGCCGCGCATGAAAACGGCTGGGGGCTGACTGCCGACGATCCGGATGCGGCGGATCTCCGGGTTCCGACCTGCATCCGGAAACCGGGCTGGCTCAAAATCATAGATCCTCTGTTTGATTTCATCGGGATCACGCCCGGCTACCGCGAAAACGACGTGTCGCTGTTTTTCCTGATAGCATTTCCGGTCTTTTTCGGAATGCTGATCGGGGATGCGGCGTATGGTGCGCTGTTCATTGTAACGGCGCTGCTGTGCAAATATCTGCTGCGGAAGAAACCGGCGGCGCGGATGCCGTTGAATCTGCTGATTCTGCTGTCCTCGTTTTCCGTGATCTGGGGATTGCTGACCGGATCCTGTCTGGGATTGCCGCGGGAAGTTCTGCCGCGTTTTCTGCAGGGTCTGGATTTTCTGGCGGACCCGGCGAAAAGTCCGGCGGCGTCGGCACTGGCGGATAAACTGGGAATTGACCCGTCGGAAATGTCGGACAAATTTATCCAGTGGTTCTGTTTTCTGCTGGCTGCGCTGCATCTTTCCGCGGCGCGTCTGTTCAAGTATCTGACCGATTTCCGGAACTGGCGCAGTCTTGGAAATATCGGCTGGGCATGTCTGATCTGGGGCAACTTCTTCACGGCAGTGAACCTGATCGTGTTTCCCGGAACGTTTCCGAAATGGACGGGCATCTGTCTGTACGGAATCGGTCTGCTGCTGATTGTGGTTACGATTACCGGCGAAGCCGCGCTGAACCTGCCGTTCTCGGTGGTCGGCAGCTTCGTGGATGTGCTGTCCTATATCCGGCTGTTTGCTGTGGGATTGTCCGGCGTGTACGTGGCGTCCTGTTTCAACAGCATGGGCATGATGGTGCTGGATTCCATGCCGAAAAGTCTGTTCGTCATTGGACTGATCGGTCTGATTCTGGTTGCCATGGCGGGGCATATACTGGACATCATCCTTGGTTTCATGGGGGTGCTGGTCCATGCCATCCGTCTGAATACGCTGGAATTTTCCAATCACATAGAAATGCAGTGGACGGGCATTCCGTACCGTCCGTTTGCGAAGAAAAACAAATAACGTCAACTGAACGAAAACATAACAGAAGGAGAAAAGAAAAATGATTCTCGAAATTGCATCCCAGGCGGCTGCGGCGGCAGCTGCACCTGAAACCCAGGCCGGCATGAAGTATTTTTATGAAGCAATGACGTATGCCGGAGCTTTTGCGGCAATCGGCTTTGCGGCAGTCGGTTCAGCACTCGGCTGCGGAGCTGCCGGTTCCGCGGCGGTCGGGGCATGGAAAAAATGCTATGCCCAGAACAAACCCGCTCCGTTCCAGCTGCTGGTGTTTGCCGGTGCTCCGCTGTCCCAGACCATTTACGGTATGATCATCATGTTCATCATCATGGGAAAAGCCGCGGCGACTCATGCCGCATGGCCGGCTTATCTGATTGTCGGTATTGTCGGCGGTATCGCCATGGGTATTTCCGCCTGGTGGCAGGGAATTGCCGCAGGGGCAGCCTGCGACGCGTTCGGCGAAAGCGGCAAAGGATTCACCAATCAGCTGATGATCCTCGGTATTATTGAAACCGTGGCGATTTTCGTGATGGCGTTTGCCATTGTGCTGCTGAGCAAAATTGTTCCGATTGTCTGACGACACCGTTCAGCTCAAAGACAAAAAAATTCTTCCGGAATTTACATTTTTCCGGAAGAATTTTTTTTTGCTCTGTCAGCAGGGAATTTACCATTCCCGCAGATAATCGGAAACTTTCCGCAGAGATTCCGGAGCGGTCATTCTGCCGGAAAAATCTTTGGTTTCGAGATTGACATACAGTTCGCGGCCTTTGGCGTCCACTGTGTCCCAGAAACTTTTCAGATCCAGATCGCCTTCGCCGATCATGGCATCCGCATAATGTTTACCGCAGCGTTTTGGGGTGGTGTCCGGACGCGGAGAATCATAAATCTTCCAGTCCTTCAAATGGAAATGCTCCACATATTCATGAAGTTTCGGGTACGCGTCCGAGATGTCTTCGGCGGTTGCCATATTGCCGATGTCGAGAGTGAGTTTCAGACCGGGGACGGCGTGAAGCACTTCCAGCACTTCCTCTGCTGTGACGATCGGGCTGTTGAAATATCCCGTGCTTTCCATGGTGAGTGTGATGTTTGCTTTCTGTGCCAGCGGCAGTGCCTGGGCATAGTAATCGATCCATGCTTTACGGTCATCTTCCAGTGATTTCTGCGGACGGCGGGGGAAGGGCGGCAGCATCAGAACCGGCGCGCCCATGGTCCAGGCATCTTCCAGCGAATACTTGAATTCATCCAGGAAGCCGGGTTCGTGCAGCAGGAATTTTTCCTTGAGCATGGTATGCGCGGCGATTTTCAGATTCCGGTCATCGCAGATCAGACGCAAATCCGCGGGGGCAGTGTTGTGAGTGGTGATCCAGTCGACCGCAGTCATGCCGCAGGCGATTGCCGCATCCGCGATCTGCACCGGAGTATATCCGTTCATCATGCAGGACATCATACACAGTTTCATGGGAAAATCTCCTCGTAGACAAGGAAAGACCACCGGAGTGTTCCCGATGGTCGTGATTCATATTGAAAAATTCGGAGGAATCAGGAGAACGCCTTCTGGAGTTCAACCTGGAATTCCTGAATATCCTGCTGATCGGGTTTGCCGGACGGATTGTCCAAACCGAGACGTCCCATCTGGTCGAGAATCCATTCCGCCGTAACACCGGAGCCGAATTTGACCGTGCCGCTGGCAACCGCGCCGGGACGTGCGATTTTGGACACTTCAACAACGGTTTTGCCGCGGACTTTGCCGTCTGCATTTTCATTTTCAGCGGGGAGAGTTTCGGGCGCGGCTTCTTCCGGGAGATCCGCCGGTTCAGCGGGAACAACATTTTCTTCCGTCGGAATCGGTTCCGCAGGAGCGGGTTCCGGAGCCGGTTCTTCTTTTTCAGTTTTCTTCCAGACATTTTCCTCGATTTCCGAGGCGAGCAGACGCAGTTCCATAAAAGTGATATGGACATTCTGTTCTTTGAGCATATCCTGGATTTTGGAGAGGGAATATCCTTCGGGGACTTTTTCGGCGATGAACGCCTTGATCTGATTCTGATTCATGATGAAAACTATACTTCCGGTTTTACAGTGTTTTGAGGTATTTGACGTATTCTTCCTCGGTGAGCAGGTCTTCGAGTTCATCGAGGTCGATGTTTTCGAGTTTGCAGATCCAGCCCTTGTCTTCGGGGAAATTGGATACAATGCCGGGGTCGTCGTTCAGATTTTTGTTGACAGCGATGACCGTGCCGCTCATGGGCGAATGGATATCGGCAGCGGCAAGGACGGATTCCACAACCCCGATGGTGTCGTCGACAATCACATCGGAACCTTCTTTCGGCAGTTCCACATAAGTGATGTCCCCCAGTTCCCTGGTGGTGTATGCGGAAACGCCGACCGTTGCCTCATCTCCGTCAATTTTGACCCATTCATGAGTCTTTGAATAGTATTTGTTCATTTTTCGTTCTCCTCTGAAATCCGGGGTTGGAACCTGTTTCGTTTTATCCGGTAAAAAAGCATTCATTTGCCATTCTGTCAAGCGCAATATCAAAAAAAAAGCATTTTTTCTTTGATTCAAGCAGAAAAAGCCCTGGATTCATCCGTTTTTTTTGTCGTTTCCGGCTTGCGTTTCCGGCTTAAAATGCTAAATTACTGATGTTGCATACAGATGCTTGGAGACATCAGAAAGGAACAGAGCATGATAGTAGAAACTTTTCCGGTTCAGAGTGTCGGACAGAGAACGATTGACACTCCGCTGGACCGCAATACGCCGTTTGTGTCGGATGAAGCTCAGATCTTTTATGACCGCGAGGCGCACGGCGTCAAACAGGCTTTGAAAGAAAACGGCAAACTCTATGCGTTCGAGAAAGCCGGTCCGCGCGAAAAGCTCTTTTTCGATCCCAACTGGTGCAAAGCCGCAATTCTGACCGCCGGCGGACTCTGTCCCGGACTCAACAACGTGATCCGCGGTCTGACCGAGACGCTGACCAAGGTATACGGCGTTCCGGTGGTGTACGGTATTCCGTACGGATATTGCGGATTGAATCCTGCGCTGGGCTATACCCCGGTCCGTCTGGATGAAAACACGGTGGATGACATTCACGAGCAGGGCGGCACGATTCTCGGTTCCGCCCGCGGCAAGCAGGATACCCTGATTATGCTGGAAACGCTGATCCGCATGAACATCAATATTCTGTTCTGCATCGGCGGCGACGGCACTCTGCGTGCGGCGCATGATCTGGCTCAGGAAATTCTCCGGCGCAAACTCAATATCTGCGTGATCGGCATCCCGAAGACCATCGACAATGACATCTGCATGATTGACAAGACCTTCGGTTTCGAAACGGCTGTCCAGGCGACCAGCCCGATGATCACGGTTGCGCACAACGAAGCCAAAGGGGCTCCCAACGGAATCGGTCTGATTCACGTGATGGGACGCGACAGCGGGTTCATTGCCGCTTATGCTTCACTTGCCAATCCGAACGTCAACTTCTGTCTGGTTCCGGAAGTCCCCTTCACACTGGAAGGCGAACCGGATTCCTTCCTGCCGATGCTGTTTGACCGTATGAAACGCCGTCACCATGCGGTTATCATTGTTGCGGAAGGCGCGGGACAGGACCTCATCAAAGGCGAACGCAAAGTCGATAAATCCGGCAATATTCTCAACAGCAATATCGGTGTGTTCCTCAAAGACCGCATCAATGAATATTTCAAGCGGAACAATTTTGAAGTCAACATCAAATATTTCGATCCGACTTATCTGATCCGCGGAATTCCTGCCGACGCTTCCGACGGTGTGTTCTGCATTCTGCTGGCGCAGAACGCGGTTCATGCGGCGATGGCGGGCAAGACGGATATTCTGATCGGACACTGGAGCGATACGTTCACGCATGTGCCGATCGAACTTGCGGTCAAACAGCGCAAGAAAATCGACCCGAAAGGTTCGCTCTGGCGCTGCGTCCAGATGAATATCCGCTGAAAACCGAAATGCTGAACGAGGAGTTAGTTACTCATGGAAAATGAAATCAGGCAGCACACGATTTCCGTGCTGGTGGAAAACAAGTTCGGTGCGCTGGCACGGATCGCGGGTCTGTTCAGCGGACGCGGCTACAATATTGAGTCGCTGACCGTGAATCATACGCATGACCCCAATCTTTCCCGCATGACCATTGTCACCAAAGGCGATGATGATGTTATGGAGCAGATTGAAAAACAACTCCGGAAGCTGGTGGATGTGGTGGATGTGGCAGATCTCAATTCCTCGGATTATCTGGAATTGGAACTGGCGATCATCAAAGTCCGCACGACCGCGCTGACCCGTGTGGCGATTGTTCAGCTGGTGGAACTTTTCCACGGCAACATCCCGAATGTCAACAAAGATGAACTCTGCATTGTCATTTCCGGTTCGCCGCGCACGATTGAACATTTCCTGACTCTGATCAGCGATTTCAAGATTGTCGAAATCGCGCGGACCGGCAGCACCGCGGTCACCCGTGCATCGGGTCTGACCGGAAAACACCGGAAATAATGCGGGGCAATGGGCAAAGTCATTCTTGAATTTTCCGCAGGAACTCTGCTTCTCCATGAAGAAAACGGGGAAGGCGGTCTGCCGGAAGCATTCAGGGAACTGGCTGTCCGCGATGAACGGACCGGCGGTCAATGGCGTGCCGCCGCCTGCCAATATGCGCCGCTGTTGCGCCTGGCTCATCAGCATGGCATTGAAATAGATGACCGGGCGCGGAACTATGAAACTCTGGAGCTGAAAATCCATTCGCCGTTTGCTCCGCTGGAACATCAGAAACGCGCCATGGAATGCTGGCGTGCGGCGCAGGCGCGCGGAACCGTGGTCATGCCTACCGGATCCGGGAAAACCTATTTCGCCGTCCGCTGCATTGCGGCGGTCAATCGTTCCGCGATTGTGCTGGCTCCGACCATTGACCTGATGGTGCAGTGGGCGGGAGTGCTCAAAAAATTTTTCCAGACGGAAATCGGTATGCTGGGCGGCGGTTCCAAGGAGATTCTGCCGCTGACGGTCAGCACGTATGATTCTGCGGTGCTGCAAATGGAATTCATCGGCAACCGGTTCGGACTGATTGTATTTGACGAGTGTCATCATCTGCCCGGACAGGTCAACCGCATGGCGGCGTCCATGTGCATTGCGCCGTACCGTCTGGGGCTGACCGCCACGCCGGAACGCGAAGATGACGGCGAAGAAGTGATGGCACGTCTGATCGGACCGGTGGTCTTCCGCGCGTACATAGATGAACTGGAAGGCAATGTGCTGGCTCCGTATGTAACCCGTCGGCTCCGGGTGGAGCTGTCCGAAGCGGAAACAGCCGAATACGCCGCCGCACGGAAAACATACACGTCTTTTGTCCGGCGGCATCAGATTGATTTTTCCGAACCGGACGGCTGGGGACGTTTCATTGCATTGTCTGCGCGGATTCCGGGCGGACGCGAAGCCTTCACTGCATATCTGAAACAGCGGCAGATTGCCCGCTGCGGACGCGCCAAACTGGAACTGGTCTGGAAACTGCTGCGCGAACATCGCGGCGAGCGCATTCTGGTTTTCACCGCGGACAATGACGCGGCATATCAGATGGGGGAGGCGTTCTGTCTGCCGGTGCTGACTCACAAAACCAAAGCCGCCGAACGCCGCGATTTTCTGGAACGTTTCCGCAAAGGGGAATATCCGGTGCTGCTGACCAGCAAAGTCCTGAATGAAGGCGTGGATGTGCCGGAAGCCAGCGTCGGTATTGTGGTTTCCGGCAGCGGCAGCATACGCGAACATGTGCAGCGGCTCGGACGCATTCTCCGCGCGAAAGACGGCAAACAGGCTGTCCTGTATGAGCTGGTCAGTGAAGGCACTTCGGAAATGCGCGTCAGCGACCGCCGCCGTCAGAACCGTGCCTACGATCAGCGCCGGCTGCATTACCGGCAGGAATATGGAGATCCCTATGCTGACTAAAGACCTGCTGCGTTACAAAGTTTCCGGGGCGTATGCCAAACCGCAGTTCGTTGCTGTGACGGACAGCCGGCTGATGGAACTGGCGTCGCGTCTGATTGCCGTCTATGAAAATTCCGTCGGCTGTTCCCGCGAGGAGATTGAAGAGCAGCTGAACCGTCTGACTGCCGCTTCCAATGATGTGAAGCTGGCGCGCGGCATCGCCAAAATTCTTGCCGGACGTTCGGTGTTTTCCGAATGCAGGGATCAGGATTATCCGGCGGCGCGTCATGCTCTGTTCCTGCGCAGTGCGTCCCTGCTGAATTCGGCGGAATGTCCGGAATCTCCGGCAGATTTCCGGGACCGGCTGATGGACGGAGAGGAGCTGCTGAAGGAATCGGTTTACCCGGATTTGCCGGAAAATGAAAAACTGCTGTCTGTGCGCAGAATATTTCCGAAGGAACTGCTGGAACGTTACAACATGGCATTGGTGCAGACTCTTCTGCTGTTCAGTGAAGGTCTGGATTGCCGGCTGAGTGCGGATGACCCGGCGGTTTTGCGCCGTCTGTTCAAGTATCTGAAATTTTTCCGTCTGCTGTTCCGCGCCGAACTGGTGGAAAAAAACAAAAAGACAGATAATGATCTGCCGATGATTCATCTGCGGATAGACGGTCCGGCTTCGATTCTGGAGAACAGTACCCGCTACGGTTTGCAGCTGGCGTCATTTTTTCCGTCTGTCTGCCAGGTGCGGTTCTGGCGATTGTCCTGCGGGCTGAAACTGCGGACCCGTGCGCTGCGCCTGGCTCTGGATGAATCCTGCGGGCTGGTATGTCATTACAGCAATTCGGGTGCGTATATTCCGGAAGAATTCCGCATGTTTCAGGATTATTTCAACCAGACTGCGGAGTGCGGCTGGCGGCTGATTCCGCGCGAAGCCTATCTGAAACTGGAAGGGAATCAGCTGACTTTTCCCGATTTCCGTTTCCGTTCGGATTCCGGACTGGAAGTGGACGTGGAGCTGTTTCACCAATGGCACCGCACCCAGCTGACGGAACGTCTGGACTATATGGAGAAACACCCGGCGACTCCGCTTCTGCTGGGGGCTGACCGGGTCTGTGTAAAAAAAGATGATGCTCTGAAAGAACGCTTCGAACGTCTGCGCGGAAATTTTCTGTTCAGTTCCTTTCCCGGCGTGGAAAACGTGGTCAAGGCACTGAACAGATATGCGGCGTCCGTCAAAGCGAACGGCTGAGTTTTTTCAATACTTCCGAATAGTCTCCGATGGAAGCGATCCGGACTTTTTCCTCTTTTCCGTGAACGCCGCCGCCTTCCACGCCGATAATGGCGATCGGCAGATTCAGTTCCGCAAACCAGCGGGCGTCCGTGGCTCCGTTCATCCGTCTGTATTCCGGCGTTTTGCCGAACACGTCCGCCATGGCGCGTTCCAGTGTGTGGAATTCCGTAGCTTCCCTGGAGACGGCGACCGGCGGACAGCTTTCCAGCAGTTCCGCTTTCAGACCTGTTGCGCGGAGTCTGTCCAGGATCTGTTCTTTTTCTTCCGGCAGAACATAACGGATATTGAGCATCATTTCAGCGGTATCGGGAATCTGATTATGAACCATGCCCGCCTGCAGAACCGTGGCAGCCATGGTCGGATGCCAGGAATCGGCGGTGTCCGGATTTTTCCATTCCGAACGGAACTTGACATAGCCGTCAATCAGTCTGTCGACGGGATTGTCTGCCAGCCAGGGCGCGGAAGCATGACCGCCCTTGCCGCGGGCGGTCAGTTTTACCGCCAGAATTCCTTTCTGGGCATAGCAGATGGTATCATGATCCCAATGATCCAGAATGCAGATCATGCGTTTTGCCTTATATCCAAGCTGAACCATATACTTTGTGGTTTCTCCGCCGGTTTCCTCATCTGCGGAAAAAACAGCTCCGACGGATGCGTTCTGATCCGCCTCGCAGAGAGCCTTCGCGATACAAACCGCATTGCCGAGACAGTCATCTGCGCCGCGGGCGAAAAGCCAGCCGTCGCGGACTTCCGGTTCAAACTGTTTTTCCGAAGCCGCGGGAACTACATCGACATGCGCGCAGAGCAGCAGGTCAGGGGTCTTTTCCGGAACCGTGGACGCAAACAGAATTTTACGGCCGTTCAGTTCTTCCTCTGTGCAGTGAAGTCCGTGGTCTTCCAGAAAACTGCGGAGTCTGCCGGTTACGCGGTTGACTGCGTCCGTATCGGCGGAAACCGGACGGAGACGAATCAGTTCTTTCAACAGATCGAGATATTTCTGCATGATGAGTCCTCCTTGCTGCTGGTTGGAATAGTGCTTTGATTTCATCCGGGGAAAGTTTGCGGGTTTCTCCGCAGGGCAGGGAACCGAGCCGGACATTGCCAACAGCGATGCGTGCCAGCCGGCGTACTTCCAGATGAAAATGTTCCGCCATGCGCCGGATTTCCCGGTTCTTTCCTTCACCGAGAACAAATTCGTAATGACCCGGACCGGCAGGGCGGATGGAACGGGCGCGGAGAGTTTCGCCTCTGTCGCGGATTCCGGTCGTGGTCAGAATATGGATCGCTTCCGGGGTGAGTTCCCCCGCCAGACTGACCCGGTAGGTTTTTTCCACTTCGTAGCGCGGGTGCGTGAGACGTGCCACAAAATCGCCGTCGTTGGAAAACAGAATCAGCCCTTCGCTGTCCTTGTCCAGGCGTCCGGCGGAGACCAGACGCACGGTTTTTGCCTGCGGAACCAGGGCCACCGCTTTTTTTGCGGCATGGCGGTCTTCCAGAGTGCAGACATATCCGCGCGGTTTATTGAGCATGATATACAGTTTTTCGGCTGGCGGGGCAATGGGTCTGCCGTCGAACAGAACTTTGTCGCCGGGGCTGATCCGCATGGCGCCGCGTTCCGCCGTGACGCCGTTGACAGAGACTCTGCCGGCAGTGATGAGTTCCTCTGCGCCGCGCCGGGAACAGACGCCCGACGTGCTGAGATATTTGGTCAGGCTGATTTCTTCAGGAGCGTTCATTTTTCGGAAGCCGGTCCGTTGGAATGAATGTTGATGGCGGCATCCTGTTTTTTGACAGCCGTTTCCGAGCCGGGTTCGGGCGGAGCATCCGGGACAATAATCCGTTCTCTGGCGTGGGCCTGGTCCGGGATTTTGTAGAACTGCGCCTTGACCGTGATCCGGTAAACCGGCAGCGTGCCGTCTTTGCCGTTGACATAGGAATCCATATTATGCTGTTCCTGAATATCGCTGGCGGAAGTGTCGACCGGAGTCCAGGACGGCGCGGACATGTTCTTGACCTGATCGCTGCGGACCCGTCCGTCGAATTTATGGTCGATGGACAGCACCAGTATGGCGTTTGCGCCATGTTTGCGTGCCGTGCGGACCAGTTTCTGTTTGATTTCCGCCAGGGTGTAACTGGCAGTGGAAGCCTCGGCGGTAACATCGCCCACCAGAATGCGTTCTTTTTCCGGTACGGGGAACTGCGAATTTTCATAGTACGTTACTACGCGGATGTCTTCCGGCAGCGGCGGAAATTCTGCAGCCTGGGTGTAATCCACATTGATGCAGGCGCAAAGCAGTCCGGCAAGTCCGGCACAGCAGAGCGCGGCGAATTTTTTCGGGTTCGGATATTTCATGTGAAAACCTTTCTTTATTTGGATGGCAGATAAAAACGTTTGACGCGCGGACTGAAAGAACACAGCACATCGTACGGGTGTGTCCCTTTCCATTCCGCCCATTCTTCCGTGGAAACCGCCGCGGGACCTTCCTGTCCGATCAGCGTAACGGTTTCGCCGGGTGCCGGAGGTTCATCGCCGAACGGTTCCAGCGATACGGTCAGGTAATCCATGGAAATGCGGCCCAGCACGGGACAGACTTTTCCGCGGATAATGACTTTGCCCCGGTTGGAGATCCCCAGCGGAATCCCGTCGGCATATCCGGCGGTAACAGTTCCGACACGGGTATCTCCGGTCAGACGGCAGGTCGAGTTGTAACCGATGCCGTGTCCGGCAGGCATCATGCGGTGTGCCAGCAGACGCGCTTTCAGCGAGAAGACCGGCTTCAGTTCCAGATTGTTGTTGACTCCGGAAAACGAACCGTGCAGATCAATTCCTGCGCGGACATGGGTGAACGGCGGCTGATGGGTCATAGGCAGGTGATTGATGGCATCACTGTTCGCCATGTGAATTTTCCGGAAGGTGATTCCTTTTGCGGCAAGCTGTTCAATCACGGAAAGGAAACGCCGGATCTGGACAAGATTCTCTTCGTTCGGACCGCGTTCCGAGGATGGAAAATGCGTGTAGATTCCGCAGCAGTCCAGATTGGGCAGACGCAGAATTTCGGGGATGACCCTGACCGCATCCCGTGCCAGAATACCCAGACGCCCCATGCCGGTATCCAGTTTGAAATGACATTCGGCGATTCGGTTCTGCCGGACCGCTTCCGCGCTGATTTTCCGTGCGCATTCCAAATCGGTCAAACCGAGAATCAGACCATGGGCAACGGCGGCTTCCCGTTCGAAATCCAGCACCCCGCCGAGGATCTCCACCGGCTTTCCGTATTGTTTCAGGAACAGGGCTTCTTCAAGCGTGGCGGCGCAGAATCCCGCCGCGCCGGCTTTCAGCAGCGTTTCCGCAATGGGCCGGACCCCCAGTCCGTAGGCATTGGCTTTCAGGACAGCCATCACTTGCGCCGGAGCTGCCGCTTTCCGGATTTTCAGAAAATTTTCCCGCACCGTGTCCAGATCAATTTCAAGCCACACGCGCGCTTTGTCCATTGCTTCATCCATGATGAGTCTGCAACCTCTTTCCTTAAATTCATAAAATAAATGCCGCATTTCTTTTCACCGGGGCGTTCTGCGGAAAACGGCGGCGGTGCATGACCATATAAGTTATCATTTTCCCGGATTTTTTCAACTTGTTCCGTCGCTGTAACGGTTTTTTTTTGCAAAAAAAAAGATTTTGCGGATGCAAAATCATCCGGACGGTGATAAAGTATGAGGGCGGAACGGATTCCGCGGCATGAATTTTTTTGAAGGATGAATTATGACAGCTCAAACCGTATCTGATATTTTTACGGGGAAAGAGATTTGCTTTTCCCGTTCCTGGCGCTGGCTGCGCACGGATTTCGCCGGAGAATACGAGGAGATGATCCGTTCCGGCGCAAACCGTGAGGACAGCGGCAATGAATTCCTGTGGAACACCAAACACAAATTCGTGCTGAAAATCCGGACATCCGCCGGACGGGTGATCGCCATCAAGCAATACCGCAAACTGAGAATGTTTCCATATCTGTTCCATGCCACCCCGCCGGCACAGGAAGCCCTCAATTATCAGCGTTTTGAACTGCTCGGTCTGCCGATGGCGCAGCTGCTCGGCGCGGGGGACCGGCGGTCCTGCTTCCGTCCGCAGTCCAGCTTTCTGATTACCGAATTTGCGGAAAACTGCCGGGACGGCCGGCCCTTCTATCCGGACGGTGAACTTGCCGGGGAAACACTTTGGCGCGACGAGTTCTGCCGCCGCAATTTCCAGCTGCTGGCAAAACTCCATGACGCCAATTACTATCACCGCGGCTTTACCCCCGCAAATGAACTCTGGCGGAAACGTCCCGAACCCGATTCAGAAGGCAATCTGCTGGACATTATCTGGATTGATGTGGCGTCCTGCCGGAAACTTTCCAACGCCGGAATGAAACGCATGATTCCGGATGATTTCGTGAATTTCCTGCGGTTTTTCCATTTTACTGCGGAACAGCGGCGGACGTTTCTGGAGGCTTACTGCGCGGCGGTCAGGATCCGGCGTTTCAGACCGGAGGAATTGTTTGAAGAAGTAGAAAAACGTCTGGCTGAACGTCTTGCCGGACAGAAACCATAATAGGAAAGGAACAGCAGAATGAAACTTCAGTTTTTCTCATTCGTATCGGCAGTGGCCCTGCTGACGGCGGGCGGCTGTGTTTCGGAAGACACGGCGTTTTATGATTCCGGCAGCGGGGATTCCATGCCTGCGGAGGATTTCGTCAAACCGGTCTCCGCCGTCGCCCGGAAATCGGAAATGGCGGTCCGCTCCATGGAAACTTCCGTGCCGGCGGATAACAATTTCCAGGCTCCGGAAGGCCGGCAGATGGCTTTCACCGCACGGCTCCTGCTGAATGTCGCCGATGTCAGGGCGGCACTTCTTCAGGCGCGCGACTGTGCACGCAGCCTGGGCGGCTATGTCAAACGCATGAATGACAGGTCCATTACGCTGGCTGTTCCCGTCAAACGCGGCGACGATGCGCTCAAAGCGCTGGCAAAAACCGGCTCGCTGGAATCGGTCAGCATCGACGGGGAAGACGTCACGGAACAAACCACGGACCTTGCAGTCCGGCTGGACAATCTGGAAAAATCGCGTCAGCGCCTGCTCGCGCTGCTGGAAAAAGCCGGCAAGGTCGAGGAGATGGTGAAAGTTGAAAAGGAACTCACCCGCGTGACCACGGAACTGGAACGTCTCCAGGCACAGCAGAAAAATCTGCGCGGACGGATCGAATACATCACCATATATGTGAACTTCAATGTCCGCCGTCCGCTGGTGCTTCATACGGCTGTTTCTCCGGTGGGCTGGGTGAATCAGCTCGGTTCCGTCCTGCTGAATCCTCCGGTCATGATTCCCATGAATGCTTCGCCGGAGTCGTTCCTGTTCGGTCTGCAGCTGCCGGACGGTTTTGTGCAGAGCAGCCGCAGGACCGCGGTTTCCGGCGACGGATGCGTGATTTCTCTTCACACGCACGGCAACGCCGCCATTTCAGTCCGCTGGTATGGAAACAAGTATGCGGATCTGTCATTCTACCGGGGCATGATCGAAAAGGTTCTGAAAAACCGTTTCCCGGTTCCGGTGTCGGTCCGCGAACTGAAAGTGGACGGGCTTGACGCATTGGAATATTCCGCGGAGCCGGTGATCGGCGGGAAAAAATACGTTTACCGCGTGGTGGCAGCCGTGGATGGCGACACGGTGAACATCATCGAGGCATACGCCGGAGCGGATGTTTTTGCCGGCAGCCTTCCTGCGGATAAATGGCAGAACTTCTTGAATACAATCGAGTTCTGACCGAATCGGAAAATGCCGCGTCTGGGGATGAAAAATTTCCCGGCGCGGCATTTTTTCAGAATCTCAATGCCGGTTCATTTCATGAATCAGGCACAATCCACAGACCGCCGCCGTTTCCACGCGCAGAACCCAGTTTCCGAAATGGAGCGGCTGCACACCGGCTTCCAGCATCTGCTTTTCCTCTGTTTCCGTGAACCCGCCTTCGGGACCTACAAACCAGGCAGCGGCTTTGCTGCCGGAAACAGTTTCTTCTGTCTGTCTCTGCATTACTGACCCGAAATAACGGAGTCCGCACTGTTTTCCGGAATCGGCAAGCGCATCGGCAAACTTCATGGGCGCAGAGACTTGCGGCAGGAACGGATTGCCGGATTGTTTGCAGGCTTCAAACAGAACCTCCTTCCAGCGTCCGTTGACAGAATCGCTGTCGGGCAGGGAAACGGAACGTTCGCAGAGCATTGGAACAATCCGCCAGACGCCCAGTTCCGCCGCCTGACGCAGAATCTGATCCATTTTCTGCCGCCGCGGCGGTGCAATATACATGTGCAGCAGCGGAGCTTCCGGCGGCGGAACCGTTTCGAGCCGTTCGACCCGGAGCATTTTTCCCGGCAGAACTTCCGCATCCGCCATTCTGCCCGCACCATCCAGCAGACGGCATTTTTCTCCGGGTTCAGCGCGCAGGGTGCGGAAAAGATGTGCGCTTTCCTCCTTATCCAGCCGGACAGTGCTGCCGGGGATGCATTCGGCAAGCTGTTCATAGCGAAACAGACGCATGGGAATCCTTTCTCACTGCGGTTTGGCAATCATGGAATCAATCATATTCAGGACGCGTTTTGCGGCATCGGGAAATGCCAGCGACCGCAATTTTTCGCCTTTTTCCCTGAACTGTTCCGGATTGGCAAGAAACGCCTGAAGCCGCGAGACAAAATATTCCGGCGTAAGCGCCTGATCCCAAATCAGTTCCGCACCCTGTGAATCGGTCAGCCAGTGCGCGTTGTCGGTCTGGTGATCCTGTGCCGCATAAGGGTAGGGAACCAGCAGGGCATATTTGCCGAAACATGCCAGTTCCGAAACCGTGCTGCCGCCAGCCCGGCAGACCACCCAGTCCGCCGCCTGATAGAACAGCTGCATATCCGGCGACGATTCCAGCAGCAGATGCGGAAATTTCGCCGGACGGTAATAATCGCTCAGCCCGGCAAATTTGTCCGGTCCGGTGAGATGAATCAGCTGAATGGCGTCAGCCGGAAAATCCAGCGGAATGCGGCAGTTGTCATTGATTCGTGCCGCGCCGAGCGAACCGCCGAAAATCAGAACCGTGGGACGTTCCGGCGAAAAATCCGCATTCCAGCGGCGGTTGATTTCCGCCACGGCTTCCGCCTTGGTCAGTTTCTTCTGCAGCAGTTCCGGACGCAGCGGCATACCGGTCAGTACGGTTGGACATTTGCATTTTGCTTGGTCGCGGGTGGGAAAGGACAGAGCCATGGCCTTTGCCCAGGAACTCATCCGCAGGTTGGTTTTGCCCAGACGCGCATTGCCGTCGTGGAGAAACACGGGAATATGCAACGTTTTTGCCGCCAGAATCGGCGGGAAAGACGCGAAACTGCCCATCGCCAGCAGCGCATCCGGCTGGAATTGTCTGCAGAACCGCCGGCAGCTGCGCCATCCCTGAAAATCCGTATGAATGAATTTCAGCAGTCCTCCGGGTGAATGTGCCAGCGGCGCCGCCGGAATTTTCTGCGCCGGAATGCCGAATCCTTCCGCTGTTTTGATCTGGCTGTCAGCATGTTTGCCGCCCAGCAGAAGCAGCACTTCGCCGCCTTGCTGTTTCCATTCCCGCGCCACGGCAAGACCCGGATAAAAATGTCCGCCTGTCCCGCCGCAGCTGACGCACAGTCTGTGCAAATTCATTTTTCAGAACTCCCTGTCGTTTCGGTCTGCTGTTCGTTCTGTTTATTTCTGTTCAGCAGCCCTTTGAGTTTGTTTTTGATATTTTCCGGATAATCGGGGTAGGCGGCGTCGAGAGCAACGCTGACAATCAATGCCGTGGCAATCATGCAGGCAACCAGACTGCTGCCGCCGTAACTGATGAACGGCGCGGGCATCCCCTTGGTCGGAAACGCTCCCGAAATCACCCCGATGTTGATGACCGCCTGAATCGAGAGATATGTGGTCAGTCCGAAGACCAGGAACATTCCCTGCCGGGTTCTGGCGCGGACACATACGGAAATCGCCAGAAAGCCGAAGACCAGGTATGCCAGAATCACCACGCACATCCAGATGAATCCCAGTTCTTCGCCGACAATCGACAGAATGAAGTCCGTATGTGCTTCCGGCAGATATTCCTGTTTCAGCCGGCTTTCCGCAAAACCGACTCCCGTCCAGCCGCCGGCGCCCAATGCCAGCAGCGACAGCCAGAGCTGGTATCCGCTCTTCGCCTGATGCAGTTCGGGGTCCAGGAAGGAAACAATTCGCGCCCACCGGAACGGACTGAAATATTTGATGATGAAGAAAAGTAACGGCGCCCCCAGCAGCGGGACCGGGAACAGGTACAGCAGCCGCACTCCCGCCACATACAGCATGGAAAAAACAATCAGAGTCAGCAGCAGGGTCGTCCCCAGATCCTTTCCCGCCATGACCAGCGCAATGACCGGTCCGCAGCAGAGACAGGACAGCACGATGAATTTGAACGGAGTGGTTTCAATGGTTTTGATTTTATCTGAACAGAGTTTCGCCATGAACAGAGCGATGATCACTTTGGCGTATTCCGAAGGCTGGATGCTGCCGATGCCCCCCGGCAGCTGAATCCAGCGTCTGGCTCCTTTGATCGGCGGAAACAGCAGGGCGGCGAACAGCAGTCCTGCAATGATGATCATGAACAGCCAGCTCCAGTCGGAAAGTTTTTTATAGCCGATCAGCAGAACTGCGGCGAATCCCGCCAGTCCGACGGTTCCCCACTGAATCTGACGGATGAAATAATAGGAACTGGAGCCGCGGATGCCGTAGGAAGTGGAATACAGCACAGCCAGTCCGAACAGCAGCAGCACCAGAGCCGTTACGCACAAGGTGATGCCTTCGCCGAGAGGCGGTTCCTGTTTTTTGCCGGACAGTTCCGGCGGTTCCAGCATATTTGAAAATCTCTGTTTCATGATGATCCTGTTTTTCTGTTTTTTTATGATACAGGTAACTTACAGCATATTTCTGAAATTTCATCCCCTGCGGCAAACTTTTTCGCCGGTTTTCAAGAGTAAAAAGCCGCGGCACTCTTCCGGACAATGCAGGATGTGGGAATTACAGTCAGCGGCGGAACGGGTTCATGGTTCAGCAGACGGAGCAGATTGGAACAGATCGCGCCGGAAATTTTTCCTGCATTCTGGCTGACACTGTTCAGATTCAGGTATTCCGCAGTCGGCGTATCTCCGAATCCGGTTACGGAAAGCTGATCCGGAATAATGATTTTCCGGTCGGCGCAGAAATTGACGACTCCCGCCGCAATGGTGTCGTTGGCACAGAAAACTGCGCTGGGCGGCTGTTTGAGTGCGAACAGTTCCCGGATGGCATGATAACCCCATTCCCGGCTGGGGTAGCGCATCCGGATCAGGGATTCCTGCGGCGTTATGCCGTATTTGCGGAATGCGTCGAGATAACCGTTCAGACGCTGATCCCCGGTGAAATCGTATTCGCTGCCGATATGCGCAATGCGGGTGTGTCCGAGCAGAATCAGCTGTTCCGTGGCGGCGAGCGCACCGGAATAGTCGTCGGAAATGATCTGTGGAATGGACAGTTCCGGCAGGCGCATGTCGAAGAACAGCACAGGAATCCGGAGTTTGCGGTAATGCTCGGCGCAGAACCGGTTCGGCACGGCTATCAAGGCGGGAACTCCAGAATGTTCAAAGTAGTCCAGCAGTTCATTTTCCTTGCGCACTGAGCCGCCGGTCAGATGAACCACCGGGTGCAGGCCGTTGGATGCCGCCATGCGTTCGACTTCCGCAAAAATTCGGTAATAAAAAATTTCATCATCCGGAAAAATAAATCCGATCCGGTCGCATCTGCGTTCCTGCCGTTCCGTTCCACCGGTGGGTCCCAGAAAACTGCCGCGTCCGGGCAGTGAATGAATTTCGCCGCGGTCCGCCAGCAGCCGGAGAGCTTTCCGCACCGTGAGGTGATTGCAGGAAAAACGCCGCGCGGTTTCCCGTTCCGACGGCAGTTTCGCTCCGGGAGCAAGCCCGGCGGAACGGATCGAATCCAGAATCTGTTCCGCCAGCTGATCGTATTTCTGCGGTTTGCCCCGGTTCATGACGTCTCCTCCTCACGAGCGGAACATGAAATACACCGCGCCGATCATGCACAGTGCCGCCCAGATGAAATCCAGTTTGAAGCCTTCCTTCATATACAATATGGAAAAAGGTACAAACACCGAAAGCGTAATGACTTCCTGCATGATTTTCAGCTGGGCGAGCGACAGCGCCTGAAAGCCGATCCGGTTGGCGGGAACCTGTATCAGGTATTCAAACAGCGCGATTCCCCAGCTTGCCAGCGCCGCAATCCACCAGGGTTTCGACGACATGTTTTTCAGGTGGCCGTACCAGGCAAATGTCATGAACAGATTGGAACAGACCAGCAGCAATGCGGTCTTCACAATTACCGGATTGATATGCATTTTGGGTTTTTCTCCTTGTTGTCATCCGGTAATATCGCAATTTTTCAATAAAAATCAAGAGCAACTCTTGCGATATTCGCAAATTTGTGGTAAATTACCTGCTCACAATTAACAACAGAGTTGAACATGAATTTAGATGAACTTCGCAAAAAGATCGACTCGACGGACGCCAGAATCGTCGAACTCCTCAATGAACGCTATGCCACGGTCCTTGAGATCGGCCAGTTCAAACGGGACAACATGAAAGCTGTTTATGTCCCGGAACGCGAAAAAATCGTGTTTGAAAAAGTGACCGCACTCAATCACGGACCCATGAGCAACGAAACCCTCAAAGCGGTTTACCGCGAAATCATGTCCGGCGCACTCGCGCTCGAACATCCGCTCAATGTGGCTTATCTCGGGCCGGAAGGCACGTTTACGCACATTGCCGCCATTTCCAAATTCGGACACAGCGTGGCGTATCTTTCCAAAAGCACGATCGATGATATTTTTGACGATGTAACCAACGGCCGCGCCGACTACGGCTGTGTGCCGATCGAAAATTCCACCGAAGGGGCAGTTACCCATACGCTGGACATTTTTGCGCAGTCCGATGCCAAAATCTGCGCGGAAATCAATATGCGCGTTCATCAGAGCCTGCTGTCCAAATGTGAACTGAAACAGATCCGCAGACTTTACAGTCATGCCCAGTCGCTCGGTCAGTGCCGCGCCTGGATCGCGCGTTATCTGCCCGATGTGGAAATCCATGAATGCTCCAGCAATTCCAAAGCGGCTTCCCTCGCGGCAAAAGAACCGTTTTCCGCCGCTATTGCCAGCTCTTTCAACGGCGAGATTTACGGTCTGGACGTCCTCGCGGAAAACATTGAAGACAATCCCAACAACACCACCCGGTTCTTTGTGATCGGCAGTCAGACCCCCAAACGCACGGGCAATGACAAGACTTCGCTCTGTTTCGCCTTGAAGGACCGCGTCGGCGTTCTGTTCGATGCACTTCTTCCTTTTAAAGAGGAGGGCATCACCCTGACCATGATTGAAAGCCGCCCGTCCCGTCAGCAGAATTGGGAATACTATTTCTTCGTGGATCTGCTGGGACACAAAGACGATGAAAATGTGGCGCGCGCCCTGGAAAAACTTTATCCCATGACACAGGCTATGCGGGTGCTGGGCAGTTATCCGCGGGGAGAGGAAGCCAAATGAACAGCGAAAACACTCCGGCTCTGCGGATCCGCAACGCCACCCTGAAACTGGAAGGCAATACCATCCTGCATGATTTCAACTGGCAGGTGGAACGCGGCGAGCGCTGGTTTATCCTGGGACCGAACGGCGCGGGCAAGACGACTCTGGTCAAGATGATTCTCGGTATGGCGTGGCCGCTGTACGGCGCGGAAGTTTCTGTGCTGGGTAACCGCTATGGTTCGTGCAACATCCGCGAAGTCCGCAAAAAAGTTGCCTGGGCAAGCCCGTTCCTGTCCGCCTGGACTGCCGAAGATGATCACCGCTGGACCACTCTGGAAGTTGCGTTGTCCGGTCTGGATTCCACGGTCGGGTTCTACCGCACGGCGAAGCCGGAGGAAATCGAGCTGGCTCATGCCGCACTCGAACGCATCGGCGCCGACCGGCTGGCTGACCGTTATTATGACCGTTTGTCTTCCGGTGAACAGATCAAAGCACTGATTGCCCGTGCGCTGATCGGACGTCCGGAACTGGTTATCCTGGATGAAACCTGCGTGTATCTGGATTTGTCCAGCCGTGAAATTCTGCTGTCCGCCATCGACGAGCTGGCAAAAGGTCCCAATTCGCCCACGATGATTTTCATTACTCAGCGGATTGAGGAAATCACCGAATCCTTCACCAAAGGAATGATTCTTGGCTGTGGCAGGGTGCAGTGTTCCGGCAGCCGTTCGGAAATTCTGAATGCGGAAAATCTCAGCGCGGCATTCGGTATGAAAATGCGGCTGATTCCGTGTCAGGACGGGCGTTTCTGGCCGGTTCCTGAATAATATTCCTTGATGACACAGTGACCCGCAGCAGATGAGTTTGTCTGTTGCGGGTTTTCTGTTTTCATTTATCCGTATATGTCTTTAAACATGTCCTGTTCGAAAAAAATTTCTTTTTTTTTGCCGAAAAAGGAATAAAAACGCTTGACATTCCGAAATTGCCCGTTTATATTGCTTGTAGTTACAAGTTAAAAGGATTGGAAAATTGGGCAAATCGACAGCAAATTGTGAACTTCTGAAACTGAGCGGACCCTCTACCGAACCGCTGCATCGCCGTTTCCGCAGAAGAATTCTGGATTTGATTGATGACGGCAGCCTGAAAGTCGGCGATATGCTGCCGTCACGGAACAAGATCCGCGAAACGGTCGGCATCAGCAGCACTCCTTATCATAAAGCCGTGAATGAACTGATTATGGAGGGCGTGCTGTCCGCCGAACAGGGTAAAGGGGTTTTTGTCTGCGGATTGCCGCCGCGCATTGCGCCGGATCCGGTGATTACCTTGCTGGTTCCTGATCCGGATATTCTGGAACATATTGCATTCACGGAAGTTATAAACGGAATGCTGGATGTGATCACTCCGGCGGATTACAGTTTGAAATTTACTTTTTTCCGTCCGGGCAGTTCGCCGCAGAGTTTGGAGGAAAAACTCAAAATGCCGTCCTGTCGCGGAGTTATTGTCCCGTATTCCAGCCAGATAACCGCTGATCATCTGCAAGGATTGCGGAACTCCGGCATTCCAGCGGTGCTATTGGGACGCGCCCTTCCGGAAATCAGCTCATTTTCCGTGGAAACCCATTCCGCCGGCGCTTTTGCCCGGATTGCCGGATTGTTTCGCGGACGTTCCATTTCCGCCGCTTATATCGGGCAGCCGTTCCCGTTGTTTTACGAACGGCACGCCGCCTGGTTCCGTGCGGGATGTCGTGAAAACGGGGTGCGGCTGACAGAACTGCATCATTATGTCTGTGCGTTCGAGCAGCAGGCGGGTGAAACGGCTGCGGCGGAGATGTTTGCATCGGGAAATATTCCGGATCTGATTATTGCTGAAGACGACTATGTGGCTTGCGGTATTCTCAAAATCATGAGCCGCGAAGAACGCAGAATTCCATTGATTACGGTGGGTGGTTTTCTGAAACATCTTTATCCCTTGACGGAATTTCCGGCAGTGGATTTGAATTACCGCAAAACCGGACGGGCAGCCGCGGAATTG
>ERZ1034992.266-NODE-266-length-32073-cov-41.302798_pt1 | contig 32073 bp, 30 predicted proteins | sample MGYA00520695_ERZ1034992 | MGnify/ENA primary metagenome ERZ1034992 (study PRJEB33766, sample SAMN09781778) | gut metagenome | biome: gut microbiome | host: Homo sapiens | place: Madagascar | study: EMG produced TPA metagenomics assembly of the PRJNA485056 data...
ACTATAAACAAACGATATATCATTAAGTACCTAACAAGTATTTAATATCATTAAATGAGGTAGAATAATGAATAAAAAAGGATTGATATTATCCATATTCATATCATTAATTGTTATTTTATCTTCAGGCTCTGTTTTTGCAGAAGACATAAACAATGCAAATTCTGATGACAGCGCTTCAAGTCCAATAGCAAATGATGCAGTTTATGGAGAAATAACAACATCTTCAAATTATACTGTTCATACTGGATCAAATAGTTCAACTATTCAAAACATTATAAACAGTATGCATGACGGGGATGTATTGAATTTTGAAAAAGGTGAATATAAAGACATTTGCATATATATTGATAAAAATATTACTGTAAACGGTAATGGTGCACAATTAATCGGTTATCAAACACCGGGAATCAACAATACAAATATTCCAGATATTGTTAAAAACACAACAAAAACTGGAGGATACGGAATAAGTAATTTTGCAACTGTTTATATTCTTAAAACATCAAATGTAAAACTTAACGGATTAACTATGGTTAGTTTAAACAGTACAACTTATTCCAATGCTGTACTTTACGCTTACCAATCAAAAAATTTAGAAATAATCAACAATACCATAATCGGATCTTCATGGGGTATTTATTTACAGACTTGTGTAAATACTACAATAAATCAGAATACCATTAAAAATCAGGCAACAACCGGTATTTTAAACTTTGGATCTGCAAAAAGCATAATAAAAAATAATAAAATTACCAATGCTGTAAACCACGGTATTGACGTAAGACACGGAACCGGACCAAACGTAACAGTATTCAACAACACCATCATCGGTTCAAAAGAAGGAATCTATCTTATGCATTCCGGAGGACATACTGTATACAACAACACTCTTATTAACTGTACCATCAGTTCAATAACCTGTTATGGTTCTTCCAATATTTACATATACAATAATACAATGTTTAAATCAAGAATGGGAGTATTGTTAGGTTCAGGATTTTCAAATATTACCATTGGTGAAAATAATTACAAATTAGCTAATTTACCTTACCCTCCTACTTTTGTATATTATGTTGGAATCGCAGATTCTGCATATCAAAGTCCTCAAAGTGTAAGTGGAACTTATAGTGACAGCAGCACTTATTCTCCAGAATACACCAATAAAATTGATATTGAAACCCCTAAAGACATTGTAATTGATTATAGTGGAATATTAAAACCTACCGGAACTACCTACACTGTTCCTGTCGGCACTGCAAGTGAAGATATTCAAAAAATGATTGATTCAATGAAAGACGGAGACACATTATCCTTTGAGAAAAACGGAATTTATGAAAATATTTGTATTTATGTTGATAAAAACATTAAAATACTTGGAAATAATGCAACATTAATCGGATATGAAACAAAAGGTGTTAACAACTCCAATATTCCTTTAAAAGTATGGAAAAAAACTAATGAAGGAGGATATGGATGCGTTTACTTCTCAGTATTGTATTTATTCAATACCAATAATACAGTTGTATCTGATTTGAATATTGTTGGAAAAGCTCCAGGATATAATCCAAATACTGTTGGTACAACTACTGACGAATATAAAACTACTTCAATTTACTCAGAATCCAATAAAAACATAACAATTACCAATTGTGATGTAAAAGGATCATCATGGGGTATTTTCTTACAATATAATAAAAATGCAGTTATTGCAAATAACAACATCCATGACCAATACACAACAGGATTAATAAACTTCGGATCAGCTAACAGTATTATTGCAAATAACACAGTTACCAATGCTGTAAACCACGGTATTGATGTAAGACACGGAACCGGACCAAACGTAACAGTATTCAACAACACCATCATCGGTTCAAAAGAAGGAATCTACCTTATGCACTCTTCCGGACACAAAGTATACAATAACACTATTATTAAATGTACTTTAAGCTCTATAACTGCATACGGTTCAGGTAATGAAGCAATATTCAACAACACATTAAGTGGAAGCAGAATAGGCATAATTGTTGGTGGCGGATACTACAATGTAACCATTGGCAGCAATAATTACAACTTAGACAGATTACCATTCCCTCCATCATTCCCATACTACATTGTTCAGGCAGACAATAAATACCAAACTCCTGACAAAGCACAGGGAACTTACTATGACTCTGCAAAAGAACCAAAAGCGGTTATTATCGTTGATGACATTACCATGTATTATAAAAATGGAACTAAATTACATATTGCTTTAAAAGACAACAAAGGATATAATTTAGCAGATACTCCAATTACAGTTACAATAAATGGTGTTTCTTACAATAAAACCACTGATAAAAATGGTGCTGTTGAAATGAATATTTATTTAAAACCTGGAGTATACACTGCAACAGTTGCTTATGCAGGAAATAAAACAATTGGAGCAAATTCCGTAGATGCTAAAATTACTGTTTTACCAACTATAACAGGTAACAACATAACTAAAATGTATCAAAATGGAACTCATTTCTTCGCTGCATTTGTAAACGGTCAGGGAAAAGCATTGGCAAACACCAAAGTTACATTTAATATCAACGGTGTATTCTACACCAAGCAAACCAATGATAACGGAATAGCCAATTTAAATATCATGTTAAGACCTGGTCATTATATTTTAACTGCATACAATCCTGTTACCGGTGATGAACAAGGATTTAGCGTAGATGTGAAATCTTTAATTGAAGCTAGTGATTTAACTAAATATTACTTAAATGCTTCCAGATTCCAAGCAACAATATACAACAAAGACGGATCTTTAGCAGTAAATAAAGAAGTAACCTATAACATCAACGGTGTTTTCTACACCAAAACTACTGATGAAAACGGTGTTGCAAGCTTAGGAATTAGCTTAAGACCTGGAAATTACATTATTACAACTATAGTTGACGGCTTGGCTATGGGTAATAACGTAACTGTTATGCCAACATTAGTAACTAAAGATTTGGATATGAAATACCTTGATGGAAGTGACTTTACTGCACAAACCTTAGACGGTCAAGGAAATCCGTTAGCTAACCAGAATGTATCATTTAACGTGAACGGTGTATTCTATCACAAAGTAACTGATAAAGACGGTATTGCATCATTAAAGATAAGATTAATGTCCGGAGAATATATCATTACTTCATACTGGAACAATTTCCAAACTGGAAACACAATAAAAATAGCATAAAAAGAGGTTAAAAACCTCTAATTTTTTCTTTTTTTCAAAAAATAATTTTAAAATCAGTAACTGTTTCTTCTAGAATAAGCTATGTAAACAATAAATATTCCTATTAAAAGAAGAACTATTTGTGGAAATATTGCAAATAAAACAACCGGAATCAATTTCAATTCTGCTAAAATCCATAAAAGAGCATAAACTACAATTAAAATTCCCAGAAGCATAGCCATTTTATTAGCTATTTCCCTAAAATCATATGGAATTCCACTTGGTATTGGCATTATAACACCTTCATAATTCTTTTATACCTTCAGAAGTACCAATTATAACTTTATCAACCATCTGAGTAAAAATACCATTTTCAACAACACCAGGAATAGAATTTAAATCTATTTCCAAATGCATAGGGCTTTCTATTTTTTCAAATTTGGCATCAATGACAAAATTTCCATTATCTGTTATAACCGGTCCGTCCTTACGCTCACCCATTCTTATTTCACATTCTGCACCCATGTCCTCCAAAGTTTGTATAACAACACGTGATGCATCAGGAATTACTTCCACTGGTACCGGAAAGTTTCCAATTTCTTCAACATATTTTGACTCATCTACAATTACAATAAATTTTTTTGCAGAGTAATCCACAATTTTTTCTTTGGTGTGAGCTGCTCCTCCACCTTTAACAAGGTTAAGGTTTTTATCCACTTCGTCTGCACCGTCAACAGCCAAATCAATGTCATGCTCTTCCAAGCTGGTAACCGGTATGTTCCACTGTTTAGCAAGCAGTAATGACTGGAATGAAGTAGGAATTCCCATGACATTTATTCCTTCATCAGCTATTCTTTTACCTACTGCTTCAATGAAATAGTGAGTTGTAGATCCGGTTCCAAGTCCTAAAATGTCTCCGTCTGTAACATATTCTGCTGCTTTATAACCTGCTTCTTTTTTAAGATTCATATTTATCATATCCTTATTTTTAAATAACAAAACCTAATGTAAGTTTATTAAGTTTGTATCCTTTTTTGCATTCACCTTTATGTTTCCCATGATTTTTCAAAACAATGCATTTGTCTCCGTCTACCAGTCCTTCAGGGAAACAGTAATCATAATATTCACATTCTTCATCACAGTCTGCAGATTCATAGGAAAATGTAGATCCTTCAAAAATACTTTTTGATGAAGAAAGTAATGTTATGTTAGATCTGTCAACTTCCACTGGAATAACTGTATTTTCAGCATGAACCGGGCACTTTTGTTCATTGTCACGAACATCAATGATTTTATATTTCCTGTTTTTTTCTAAAGAGTCAACACATGATGCTTTAAATCTACAATTTTCGCATTCATCTACAGAACCATAAAAAATAAACTCATTACCCTTTTTTGCCAAATCTTTACCAATTAATGTAATCATTTTATCACCCCAGTTTTTAGAGCTAACTCATAAGCTGCATCTTCAGATATACCGTTATCACCTAAAATTGTATATCTTTCAGGCCTAATAGTATGTGCCATTGTTAATGCATCAATGACATTTTCATCACTAATTCCCAATTCCTTAGCAGATGTTGGAGCTCCAACAGCTTTTAAACTATCTCTAATAAATTTCCAGTCTCCACCATATAAATACATCATCAATATAGTTCCAACACCGCACTGTTCACCATGCAGACATGGTTTATCTAAAATTTTATCCAAAGCATGGGAAAATGTGTGTTCTGATCCGCTAGCAGGACGGCTGGAACCTGCAATACTTATAGCCATTCCACTGCTAAACAAAGTTTTAACAACAAGACGTGCACTTTCCTCCAAACCAGGTTTAATACTGTCAACATTGTCAGTAATCATTTTTGCAGACATTATAGACAATGAAGCTGCAGATTCACTATATGACTCATTTTTTAAACGGTGAGCTAATTGCCAATCCTTAATAGCTGTGAAATTTGAGATTAAATCAGCACATCCTGCAGACAATAATCTGAAAGGTGAATTTGCAATAATCTTACTGTCTGCAATAACAGCTATCGGTGCATGGGCTTTAGCAGATGTTGAAGTTTTAGGATTTTTTATTGAAGCTAAAGGAGATACAATACCATCATGTGAAGCAGTAGTTGGCATTGAAACAAAAAATACATTTTTATCATATGAAGCTAATTTAGCTACATCAATAACTTTTCCTCCCCCAACACCTAAAACATTAGTGCCCGGAGTAATCATTTCACTGACTTCTTCTACTGAATCATATGATACTTTTTCAACAATTTTAACATCCACTTCAATATCCTGATTTTCAAGACTTTCAATAGCATGTTTTGCTGCAATATCATATGTATTCGGACCTGTTAGGACCAAAACTTTATTGTCCAAATGCAAATCCTTGCAGATTTCGCCGGTTTCATATATAACATCAGGTCCGATGTATACTTCACGAGGCATTTGTATTTTTCTAGTATTCATAATATCTCCTAAACATATTATACATTTGTATATCTTTAATTAGTAGTTATAAATAACTTATCCTTTTAGGCTGTAAAAAATTTTCTTTAAATAGATTTAATAGGCATTAACAACTGATATATAATTATTATAAAAATTTAATTAAGGTGATATGGTGGAAAATTTTAGTGAATGGTTTCATGACATATTAGAAGAAGCTAACATAACTGATTCAAGATATCCTATTAAAGGAATGGCTGTATGGATGCCTTACGGTTTCCAAATAAGAAAATATACAACAAATTTAATAAAAGAAGTATATGACCGTGATCATGAAGAAGTTTTATTTCCACTTCTTGTTCCGGAAGCAGAACTGGCTAAAGAAGGATTACATGTAAAAGGATTTGAAGATGAAGTTTACTGGGTTACTCATGGAGGAAAAACCCAATTAAATGAAAAATTAGCTCTAAGACCAACTAGTGAAACATCAATCTATCCAATGTATGCGCTATGGATTAGATCCCATATTGATTTGCCGCTGAAATATTATCAGATTGTAAATACATTCAGATATGAAACAAAACATACAAGACCACTTATTCGTGTTCGTGAAATTACTACCTTTAAGGAAGCACATACTGCTCATGCAAGTAAAGAGGAAGCAGACATTCAGGTTCAGGAACATATTGAAAACTATAAAGAAATCTTTGATACATTAGGTATTCCATATACTTTAACAAAAAGGCCGGAATGGGATAAATTCCCAGGTGCAGACTATACAATGGCATTTGATGCAATTATGCCTGACGGAAAAACCCTGCAAATCGGTACTATCCACAATTTAGGCCAAACCTTTGCAAAAACATTTGATATAACCTTTGAAGATAAAGACGGAGAACATAAACTGGTTTATCAAACATGCGCAGGTTTATCTGATAGAGTAATAGCTTCTGCAATTGGAATTCACGGAGATGAAAAAGGATTGCGTCTTCCACCTGAAATTTCACCAAAACAAATAACTATAATTCCTATTTTATTTAAAAAAGGAAAAGAAGAAGTTTTAGCTAAATGTGAAGAGCTTAAAAAAGAGTTTGAAGCTGCAGGATTACGTGTAAACATTGATAATCGAGACATCAGGCCAGGTAAAAAGTTCTATGACTGGGAATTAAAAGGAACTCCAATAAAACTTGAATTAGGCCCTAAAGATTTGGAAAACAACAAGACAATAGCTATGCGTAGAGACCAGCTGGAAAAAATCGAACTTGATTTAGATGAAAACCTCGTAAGCAATGTAATCCGTTTAATTGATGAGTTAAATGAAAATCTCGCTGAAAGTGCAAAAGAATTCCACACAGACCACATCAAATTTGCATCTGATATTGATGAAGTCAGAAAGCTAATTGAAGAAGGCAATGTTGTAGCAGTTAACTGGTGCGGAGACACTGACTGCGGAGAGAAAATAGAAGAAATCACTGGTTATTCAGTTTTAGGTATCTATGAAGAGCTTGAAGAATCAGGCAAAAAATGTATACTCAGTGATGAAGATGCAAAATATGTTGCATTAATAGCTAAAACATACTAGAGATGAAACTATGGATGACATTTATGGAATAATACCTGTCAGTAAATTTAAAGAATGTAAAACCAGATTATCTCCATTTTTAAGTGAGGAAGAAAGGGAAAACCTTCTAAAAGTCATGCTTAAAGATGTTACTGATACTTTAAGAAAATATACTGATAAAATAATTATAATCAGTGCTGATGAAGATGTTTTAAATTATGCCAAAAGCTTAAATTTAAGTGTTTTGAAAGAAAATGACAATTCAAATTTAAATAAAGCATTAAAACAGGCTATGGAATATTGTAAAGGCAAAACCAAAAAAGTAATCATAATGCCGTCCGACATTCCACTCATCGGTAAAACCAACCTTAAAATGGTGATTGATTCAAGCAAACAGCTTGATTTCATTATTATTCCTTCAAAAGGTGGGGGAACAAACACTATAATTATGAAACCACTGGCTATCCGAACAAAATTCGGAGATTTCAGCTATAAGGAACATGTAAATGCCGCTGACAGGAAAAACTTGAATCCGCAGGTTCATGACTCATTATTTATGGCTTTGGACGTCAATACAACTGAAGATTTAGGGGAAATAATGGTTCATGGTGAAAATACTGAAACCAGACGTTATTTAAAAGAACTGAAAATAAATGTTGAATCAGTACACGGCAGCGAACGTTTGAAAGTCACAAGAGGCAGTTAAATGATTGTAATGTCAATAGCTGGAGTAGACCCTTCAGGAGGAGCAGGTATCCTTGCAGACATCAAAACATTTCAGGCACTTGGTGTTTACGGAACCGGAATTGTAACTGCACTTACTGCCCAAAACCCCCAAAGGATGTACTCCCTAAAAGCTATTGAAACTGACTATGTTGAAGAACAAATTGATGCAGTTTTAGACAGCTACAATGTTGAATATATCAAAACAGGAATGTTATATTCAAAAGATATCATCAAAACAGTTTCTAAAAAAATCAGAGAATATAATCTGAAAGCTGTTGTTGATCCGGTTATGGTGGCAACATCCGGAGGAGAATTAGCCAAAGATGATTTGAGTCAAAATCTGCTTAAGTATTTACTTCCGAAAGCCGTTCTCACAACCCCGAATGTTTCTGAAGCTGAAAAATTAACCGGGATTAAAATTGCTGATGAAAAAAAAGCTGAAATGGCCTGTGAAAAATTAGGAAAAATCTGCAATAACATTATAACCGGCGGACATCTAAACGGAACAAATATCACCTGTATTGATGGAAAAATCAGTACATTTAAACAGGAATTACTGAAAACAGATAATGTGCATGGCAGCGGCTGTAATTTCTCAGCAGCCATTGTAAGTTATTTAAGTCAAAAAAACGATTTGAAAACAAGTATTTTAAAAGCTTCAGAGTATACTTACGAAAGTATAAAAAATGGAAAATATGGAACTTTAATAGCTAAATTATAGCTATTAGAAATCTTCCACATTTAATTTATCAAGTACTTCTTCCTGAATTTTAATAAATTCTTCAGATTCTCTTTTTCTAAGTCTTGGCATATCTACATCAAAGACTTCTTTAATTTTACCAGGATTTTTATCCATTATAACAATTTTATCTGCAAGATAAATCGCTTCATCAACATCGTGAGTTACAAAAACAATTGTATTTTTAAATCTTTTCCAAACTCCAATCAGCTGTTCCTGAAGCATGTGTCTATTTTGCATATCCAATGCAGAAAATGGCTCATCCATAAGCAAAATAGGTGAATGGTTAAGCAAGGATCTAATAATTGCAACCCTTTGTTTCATACCACCTGAAAGTTCATGAGGATAACTATCTTTAAAGTCAATTAAACCAACACTTTCAAGATATCTTTCTGCAGCCTTAAGATTTTCCTCTTTAGTTCTGTCTTTTTTGAGATTAAGACCGAACATCACATTTTCCAAAACTGTCAGCCATGGAAATAAAGAGTATTGCTGAAAAATAACTGCCCGATCACCAGATGGTTTTTTAACAACTTCACCATCTGCTATAACTTCCCCTGAAGTCGGTTGGTCAAGACCAGCTATCAAACGAAGCAGAGTTGTTTTACCGCAACCGGAAGGGCCTAAAAGACAAACGAATTCACCATCTTCAATATTTAAATTAACATCATCTAAAACTTTTATATCATGATCCAAACCGCGGCCATGAAAAGATTTATTTATATTTTTAATTTCAATTGCCATTTTAAACTACCTACCAGAATACTCTTTTTTCTATAAGTCCGAAGACATAATCAAGGATTAAACCAATCAAACCAATAACCAACATACCTACAACAGTAGTACCGGTATCAAATAAATTTGTAGCTGTTAAAATTAAATATCCTAAACCGCTACTTGAACCTATCATCTCTGCAGAAATAGTACACATTAAAGCTATTCCCACACCAACTTTAAGTCCGGAAACTATAGGCGGTACTGCAGAAGGTAAAATAACCTGTGTAAGTACTGTTTTATCATCTGCTCCCAGTGTTTGTGCAGATTCAATTAAAACTTTATCGGTTCTTTTAACTCCATCAATTGTGTAAATAAGAATCGGGAAAACACAGCCTATGAAAATAATAAATATAGCCGGAGCTGTTCCGATTCCAAACCACAATATTGAAAATGGAATCCAAGCTATCGGAGGTATTGGCCTTAATATACTGATTACAAAACTACATAAAGTTTCCAACTTGCTATACCATCCAAGCAATATTCCTAAAGGAATAGCTACAACAGATGCAAGAGCCATACCACCAAACACTTTAAATAAAGTATCCATAGTATCAACCAAAAGTTCTCCAGATTGTATTATATTCCATGCAGAATTGCAGACACTACCTGGACTTGGTAAGAAATAAGGATTAACTAACTCTAAAACAGAAGTTATGATATACCAGATAATTATAATTAAAATTGGTAAAATTATCGGTGTGAACTTATCTTTATTCATTAAATCACTTACATAAAATTTTTTTTACAATTATTAATATTGATTGTATTTTTATATAAATATTTCACATGATTTTAAGTAGATAATCACAAATCAAAATTGTATCCAAAGGTATATATATTGCAAAAGGTAAAATAAATGTTACATAAAATAAAAGTGAGGTGTAGCTTTGGAAGCAAATAGAAGATTTTTTTCAAAAATTGGATTTAATTATTTTGCACTTGGAATAATCGTATTGGTGCTAAATCTATTCATCGGATTATTTATAAGCATAATTAATCCGAATCTTTTATCTAATCAAACAATGATGACATTTTTCTCAGCTATTTGGACTTATCTCTTACCCTTACCAATATTTATTTATATAATGAGAAAAACAGAAGCAAAAACTCTTGAAAAACATAATATGACCGTTAAAACATTTGTAATATGCATATCAATTACAATGTTTTTAATGTGGATCGGAAATATAATGGGAGTTATTATAACTTCAGGAATCGGCTCACTGATACAGCATGAGGTAGCCAATCCTATTCATGATGTGATAAACAATTCCGGTTTAGTTGCAAACTTGATTATAATAACCACAATAGCTCCAATCTTTGAAGAACTTATATTCAGAAAGTTATTAATTGACAGAACTATAAAATACGGAGGTACAATCTCAGTACTTCTTTCAGGATTATTATTCGCATTTTTCCATGGAAATTTAAATCAGTTTTTCTATGCATTCCTTCTTGGAGGATTTTTTGCAATAATCTATATAAAAACAGGACAAATCAAATATACAATAGGATTACATATGATTATAAATTTCATAGGATCAGTTGTCAGCCTATTTGTCTCACAACCATTAATGGACTTGGCTAACGGAAGTGTGATTTCACCAACAAGCACATTTGGTGTTATTTTATACATATTAATAACTTTAGGATTAACAGTTATGGGTTTGATTTATTCCATCAAGTATTTCGATAAAAGCCGGTTTGACGGAAGCGAAAAGGAAATAATTCTAAAAAATCCAGTAAATACAATCCTTTTAAATCCGGGGATAATCTGTTTTATATTACTGATGTCATATACAATATTTACATCAATAGCTTAAAAAAATAAAATAAGAAGTTTATGCAGTTTCTACTACATTAACTTCTATTTCCCTTGGTTCTTTTAATACAGAACGTGTACTTAAAGCTCCTAAAAGCATAGTTGATAAATTATGTATCAATGAAGATGTTGATGGAGTTATAATTCCAAACATGCCCAATGCTATTAATGAACCGTTAATACCAATTATACTGTGATAATTAGCATCTATTTTATTTAACATACCAACACTCAATTTTCTAAGTGTTATTAAATCATATAAATTATCAGACAATAAAGAAACATCTGCAACTTCTCTGGCAATATCTGAAGAGTTTTTCATTGAAACAGACACATCAGCAGCAGCCAATGCAGGAGAATCATTTATTCCATCTCCGACCATAATAATAGTTCTGCCTTCTTCTTTTAAACTTTCAACAATACTTGCCTTATCTTCAGGAAGCACCTGTGAGCGGTATTCAGTTATGCCTAATGCTTCAGCGCTGCTTTTTGCACCACTTTCACTGTCTCCAGTCAACATGATAACATTTTCAATACCTAATTTTTTAAGCTCTTCAATAACATCCCTGGCTTCTTTTCTTACAGGGTCGTTAATACATATGATACCTTCAAGTTTATTATCAATAGCCAGATAAACAACCGAATATTCACAGACTTTTTCGTCAATGAGTTTTTCATCTTCTTTGGATATTTCTACACCCTCATCATCAAATAAAAAGTGTCTGCTTCCTATAACAGCACGTTTGCCATTATAACTTGTTGCAATACCATGAGCTACAATATATTCAACTTCACTATGGTCTTCATCATGTTTTAGACCTTCCTCTTCAGCCTGTTTTACAATTGCCGTAGCAATACTATGTGCAAAATGCTCTTCAATACATGCAGACATTCTTAAAATTTCATCTCTGGAGTAATCTCCAAGAGAAATTACATCAACAACTTTCGGAGTTGCATTAGTAAGAGTTCCTGTTTTGTCAAATACTATTGTATCTGCAGTTGCGTATTTTTCAAGGAATTTTCCACCTTTAACCATCATCCTATTATCTGAAGCTTCTTTCATTGCTGAAATAACAGATAATGGAGTTGTTAATTTAAGTGCACATGAGAAATCAACCATTAAAACAGACAATGCTTTTGTAGTATCCCTTGTTATCAGATAAGTAAGGAATGTTGTAAGGAAACTGTATGGCACAATAGAGTCTGCCAATTCCTCAGCTTTACTTTGAGCATCTGCTTTTAATTCTTCTGAATTCTCAATAAGATTTATAATTTTATTTAATCTGGTTTCTTTATCAAAAGAATAAACTTGAACAATCAGATTACCTTCTTCAACAACAGTACCTGCATGAACTGTTTTTCCAGGCATTTTATGAACAGCCAATGGTTCTCCAGTCATGGTTGCTTCATTAACCATTCCTTCACCGTCAACAACTTTACCGTCTACAGGTATTACATCACCCATATGAACTTTAATTTTATCATCTTTGTTGATTTGAGATATAGGTTGTTGTATTTCCTCACCATCTTCATTTACTACCCATACAGTATCAATATTTAAAGTTAAACTTTCTTTTAAAGTATTTTTTGTTTTTTGTAATGTGTAGTCTTCAAGCAAATCAGAAATTGATAATAAAAACATCATGGAACTTGCCGGATCGAAATCTCTTTTAAGAAGTGATCCGGTAACTGCTGCACCATCAAGTAGAGCAACATCCACTCTGAAACTTGTTAAACTGTCTAAAGCATGCCATATATACTTAGTAGCTCTATAAACAGTCAATAAATTCCTAATTGGAATAGGCAATACAATTTTACTTAATACCCTTCTCACAAGCATACCTGATAAATTAACCCAAAAATTATTAGTTAACTCATTTGAACTCATGTACATGTCAGGTTCAACTTCAACCAAATCATCCTCAGTTATTTTATCAAGTGCTGCAAAGACTTTGTCTCTGTTTTTAACATCATCATAATAGATTAAAATACTTCCGTTTCTATGAGATGTGAAAACTTTTTTAATAAAATTATTTTCTAAAAGCAATGAAGAAATACCATAACCCTCCTTTTTGGTGAAGGCAGCCTGGCCTGAACGAACTCTGATACGAGTTCCGTTATTATACATTACTTGGTATTTCATGTTTTAAACCTTATTCGTCATCTTCAACATAAATTGCTTTTTTATCATCTTTATTAGCATCAACAACAATGTCCTCCGCATTTTGAACCATGTCCTGGTAACATTCTTCAGCATCTTTTTTTGCAGCTAAAACAGCAGCCATACCCTTAGTACATCCTTCTTTTACTGTTTTAGATTCAAGGATTTTTTTACCTGCAATAGCTGCAGCTATTCCTCCAACAAAAATTAATGCATGTTTATGTTCCATTACTTTATCAATGTATTCTTCCATATTATTTCCTCCGTTATAAAATATTATTAATTAAAACCTAAATTATTTAGGTCTAACTAAAACTTATATTGGTTATATTATATAAATGTTAGGTATACCTAAAAAAACAATTATGAAAACAGATAATATAAAATATAACAATTGTTAATAATATCTAATAAGAGGGAGTTCATATGGAATTTATCAAAACAATAGATGCAATTAAATGGAAAGATGGAAATTATGAAAAAACAGAAGAAAAAACTGTTGAAGACGAATATGCTTACTTATTTATTGACTGCCTACCTCCAAGAAAGTTTTCAGTTTATCCGAAAAACTTAGATGACTTTGCAATCGGATATTGTCTTGGAGAAGGTTTAATAAAAATAAATGAAGATATAGAAGAAATTAAAGTAAGTAAAACAAATGTATTAGTTAAAACTCGTCTTAACCATACTCCTGAAGAGGATTTTGAACAGAACGAAATAATTCAAAAAATAAAAGGAGACTGCGAACATGCATGTGTTTGCAGATTACTTGAATACCAGGGAGTAAATTCAGACAATGCCGGAGGAATCCGATCCCAGTTAAAAACAGTAACTCCAAACAATTCCACTTTAAAAATTGATGCAACACAGATTATAAAAGATATGGAGAATTTAAAAGAAAATGCTAAAATCTGGCAGGATACAGGCAGTGTTCATGTAGCTCAGCTAATTTATAAAAATAAAAGCATCATAAGAGAAGATGTAAGCAGACATGTAGCTGTAGACAAAGTCATTGGAGCTGCTTTTAAATCAGGATATGATTTGACACAATCATACATCACATACAGCGGAAGAATGCCTGCAGATATGCTTATAAAAGTAATAAGAGTAGGAATTCCAATCATCATATCCAATGCAGCACCTGCAGCTTCAGGATATGAAATAGCTAAAAAAGGCAATATAACAATGGTTGGATTTGTTAGAAATAACAGATTTAATCTCTACAGTGCACCGCAGAGAATAAATCTTGAAAAATAAAATTATTGTGTTTCTATAACACTATTTAAAATTTGAACAGCTTTACTGAAAGCAGGCATTCCAGAAGTTAAAAGGACAATTTTTAAAACATCCATTATTTCTTCTTTAGTAATGTCCAGTTCTTTCATTCCGCTTTTTATTTGTTTTTTAGTAGCTCTTGGATCTGCTCTTGAAGCTGTAATTCCAATAGCTATTAATTTTTGAGTCTTATAATCAAGTGCATATCCGTCGTAAACTACTTCACTTATATTTTTAACAAGCTCGTAGAGGTCAGGATATTCCCCTTCAAGTTCATGAATTCCTTTTCCATAAAAAACTTCATCTTTCATATACTTCCTCTCCGAATAATTTTAATTAATTAATATTTTAAATTTCAAGATATATATCATTAGTGTTAATGTCAAAAACACATCAGCAAATCAAAGTTTTGAGAATAAGTTTCGTTTTATACGAACTGTTTCAAAAGTTCAGATACTTATTAGTAATCAAGTGCTCTCTCTCAAGATATTATATCTATGAAAAATAGAAGTGATAAGTATGATGAATGACGAGCTATTAAAAAATTTTTCAATAAGTTGTAACCATGCCCAGGGTACATTCTTTAGTTATGAACTTTCGCTAAGGAAGTACTGTGAGTATTTTGGTATGAGCCTTAAAGAACTTCTTGATGAGGCTGAAGAAGATGAGAACAATGGAGTAAAATGGAAACATAGTCGATTAAAAGCAAAATTAGTCGAATATGGGCATTACATGTATCAGCATTATGCTCCAGGTACAGTTAGAAAAGAAATGAACTGTATTAAGTATTTTTACAAATTCTATGACATAGAGATATTATCATTACCTAAGATTAATGAGAAAAGCATTCAAAAGCCGGCTCCAATATATTTCAAGGATTTACCGGATAAGGCAGTAATTAGAGAAGCTTTTCAAATAGCTTCTCCTCTTATGAAAGCTATAATATTGTTTTCCTGTTCCAGCGGATGTGCCAGAACAGAACATTGAGTCTGACAATTGGAGATTACATTGAGGCATTATCTGAATATCTGCCAAAAAGAGATATGGATATCTTTAATGTAATCGATTATCTCAACGGTGTTGATGATGTAGTTCCGACCTTTAGCATTTTGAGGAAAAAGACAAACAAGTATTACCTCACATACTGCAGTCCTGAAGCTGTAAAAGCCATAAATGCATATTTGTTGTTGCGGGATAAACCTTTGAGTGAGAAAAGTCCCTTGTTTAGAATCAGTAGGACATACATGGTGCAATCATTTGAAATGATTAATGACACTTTAGGCCTTGGAAGGGTTGGAAAGTATCGCAGGTTCAGAAGCCACATGCTTCGCAAGTTTCATGCATCAGCATTGTATAATAGTGGCATGAGTTTGGATAAGGTCAATGATTTGCAAGGAAAGGCTAAAAACAAAACAGATGCTGCATATTTCATGACAAACCCTGACGATTTGAAATATGAATATATAAAACATCTGCCGGCAGTAACAATCAATACTGATGTTGAAAAGCTATCCATCAAATCACCTCAGTTCATTCAAATGGAAAAGGAAAATGAATCATTAAGATTAGAAGTAGGTAGCATGAGAAATGAAATGGAGGAGATGAGAGGTTTGAAAAAAGAACTTTTAGGCATCATAAACAAGGTTAGTGAAGGGTAATGTTATTGATATAAAAAAGTAATGATAGCATTTGGCATGTTTTTGCTGAATGCTGTCAATGAGAATTTTAGTTGTGTCTGCTACTTTGATATGGTTTCCATCAAGAAACAATGTTTCACGGAGGGTGCTCTACTATTAATTATGCATGTTGATTTTAGGATAGTAGTTAAAATTCAGTCTTATTCTATTTAATATTAGTATAGTCAATGTTGGTTTCATTTTTATTTTTCGATATTGTTAATCAATAGAATGTTGTTCGTGTTAGTACGAATATTTATTATACAATAAAATACATATTATATTTTGTAGTGAATTTATATAGAAATGACCAAAAACCTAACCATAAAATTGAAATGAATTATATTAAGATTTTAAACAAATATGTTGAATTTAAATCGCTTTATAATAGAAAACCATTACTTAAATTAGGATATTGTAAATATAATGTGATAAAATGAAATTAGAAATTTTTGATAAATTACAAAAGAATTTGGAAGAAATATCCGGAACAAACACTTACAAGTTAAGTGATATATTGACTACTGATTTTATACGAACAAACACCACATTTGGAAGTTATGATGACATGATTGATAAATCAGGATTGGAATTAACCGAAACAACAGCTGAAGAATTATATTCAAATGAAGAACTAAATACTTTTATTAAAGCAAACACTAAGTTTGAAAACTTCAAGGATATGTGTACTTTAGCTGCTAAGGAGTATGTTGCTAACAAAGTTATGGATTTATAAGTAGGTTTGTTTGGTCGTTTTTATATGAACTCCTTAGGTGATTAAATCATGGTTAGTGAAGAAGATAGAATGCGACGTTTGGCATTTGCAAAATATTTAATTGAAATGGGCAGTATCAATGCAGATAATGTTTTACCATATTCAGCAACTGCATTACTAAATTTTCATGACGCACTTGAATTTCTATTCGATTTGATATTGGATGATAATGGAATATACCCTAAACCAGGTCAAGAATTTTATTTTATGACTATGTTTAATAAATGTAATGGAGTGTTAAAGAAAAAAGGTTTGGATGAATCTTCTTTTGGAGCTAGTTTAAATAAATTAAAAAATAAACGTGTGGACATTAAACATAAAGGTTCATTCCCTTCCCCTCAAGATATTGATGAAGCTAAATACACTGCAATGAATTTATTTAAAGATTTTTGCTTTAAGTTATATGGTTTAAATTATGAGGACATTAATTTAATTGACCTATTGGATGATTCAAAAACAAAAGAGTGTCTATTGGGCATTGATTATGAGGATAATCATGTTAATATTGTCGCTGATTTAGCTCTGGCTTTTGAATTATTGTTGAAAGATTTTGAAGAATCAAAAAGGTCACCATTTGGGTTTTCACCATATCAATTCTTAAAAAAAGATCAATTATCATCAAGTAATTTGGGGATTGCTGATATTAAACCAATCAAAGATTATGTGGATAGGACAAATGAAAATTTAAAATCATTAAATGAGAATATGAAGATTTTAGCATTAGGTATAGATTATAATAAATATGTACAATTTAAATTTTTAATACCTGCTAATATTTATTGGATTTTTGGCAGTGATGAACCTCAGATATATGTTGGTGATTTTGAGCCATTGACAAAAAAGAAGATTGAGTTTTGTAAAAATTTTATAATTGAGACAGCTTTAAAATTACAGCAATTTGATTTTAATTTTAAAATTGATTAAAAAGTTATGGGCATTGATAAGTAAAGTAGTTGTTAAGTTGACATTATTACTTATCATCTGCTCTCTCTAAGTATTTAATAATTATGTGAAAAAAGTAGTATTATTTAGATGGAGGTAATTTAATGTTTGAAAAAAGAATAAAAAAGTTCATTGATTTAATTAACGAAAAAAATGTAACTTGGATAAAAGCTAGTGAATTAAGATGTCCTAAAGACAAATATGATGATGAATTCTATGAAGAAATTAAAAAAATGGATGTATATGGTATTCTAAAAGTTAGAAATTTTACACATACTCATAATTCAAATATATTATTAACTTCTAAAGGAGCATTTTTAGGTAAATGCTATATTGATAATTATGATAAAATATTTGAAGATGTGGTGTCTTTAATAACTTCTGAGAATTCTTCTTTAAATAATGATGTAGAAATCTCAAAAAGATTAAATGTTCCACGCATATTTGTTGATGCTGTTTTTGTAGATTTAGAAAATCAAAATTTAGTAAAAACTAAGACAGGTATTGGAGGAATGTATATTTCTAAATTCACTGATAGAGGAAATGATTATTTATTCTAATTTAAATCAGGATGATATTTGTTACATGCATTTAATTTTAATATAGTAGGTAATGGAAATGGATTATTTGTTTAATAGTTGTGATATTGTGATGGTTTGTCCTCATTGTGGTGTTAGATCACAACATAAATATTTGAATAAAATTTATGGTCGATATGAATTTGAAGTGGCTCCTATATCAAAACCATTTAATACATCTATTCAAACTAGATATAACTCTAATTTACAAGGATTTGATGCAATTCAATGTGTATCTTGTGGAAATTATTCAATTTATTATCAAGGTAAAATGATATATCCGATTGATTCAAATGTTTCAAATCCTAATGATGACATGCCGGAGAATGTTAAAATTGTTTATTATGAAGCAAAAACTGTGTTAAACATATCTCAAAAAAGTGCTTGTGCATTGTTGAGATTAGCTTTAGAAATGTTGTTGAATGAATTGGATATTAGTGGCCGTACTCTCAATGATAAAATTAACAATTATTGTAATGATTTTGATTCAAATAATCGTTTAATTAAAGCTTTTCATTTGATTCGTATCGTTGGTAATGAGGCAGTTCATCCTGGCGTCATAGATATTGATGATAATGAAGATATTGCAAGAGCTATGTTTGAAATCCTAAATGAGATTGTTGATGAAACAATTACTAAAAAGAATAAAATGGATGCAATTTTTGAGTATCTTCCTGAAGAAAAAACTAATTCAATTAACTTTAATTCATCTGAGGATTTAAAATAATATTGATGAAAATGATAAAAAATATTGAAGCATATTGTTGAAATAAGATTTCACGATTCAAAATTTGAACCTGTTAAATTGCAATTATGCTAATGATTGTTGAGATAAATTAAAAATTGAATATTCAATAATTATGTATGATTTAGATTTTATTAATATGTATTTTAATCCAAAACATGATTTTTATTAGTTAATTAGACCTACTAAATAAATTCTTTTTCTTCTTCTACAAATGTTTTAGCTGCAGTTCCATCTTCAATTTCTTGAAGAACTTTGTTAATCTGATGTTTATATTCAGATAGTATTTTTAACTCATGTTTCCAGGATAACAATTCAGATTCTCTTTTTTGATGCCAGTTTACATAATCATAATCTTCAATCAAATTAATATCTTCCATATGTTTAATTGTTTGATAATGTTTTGATTGCAGTTCTTCTTGAAAATTAATAAGCTTTTCATAGTGTGAAATTAACTCTTCAACTTGAAATAGTGATAGCTGGAGTTGAGCATAATCTTTTTCCAATTTTATGCTCCTGAAATTATCCAATATTATTTGCTTATATTCTTCAATACTCATAGTATTACCTATAAATGTATTAAATTAGATGATATATAAGTATTTGGTTATTTTAATAGTAATTTTGTTGTTGAATTGAAAAAATACTTAGTTTTATCAATATTTATATCTGTATGAAAAAATCATGTTTCTATAAAAAATAAATTTGTTCCTACTATGTAGAAGCGAAACATTTATATATTGTTAGTGAAATAGTTATAATCAGAAAGTGCTTCTATTGTATAGAAACATGGTTTTGAAAACTAGAAACATATTCCATGAACCACTTCTTACATAAAAAAGTGGATCAGTAGAACATGCTAAAATTTACATTTTGCATTTAAATATTTGGCAACAAATATTAATAAAGATTTTGACATTCTACTTAATCCACACATGGAGATGAAAAAATGAATATAGATGAAATTAAAAAAGAATGCCAAACAACAACAAACCTATACATTGTTGGATTAAAATTCGTAACAACAGAAACAGTGAATCAAGTAATGAGCAGTATTAAAAGAGATATTCAAATCTACGATAAACTTTGTAGATTCATAATATTTAACAATCGCATTGAAATCGGATTATGCACCAATGCAACACCTGCAATATATTACTTCACAGAACAAAGTACAATCTTTGAAGAAGTGCTAAAACAATTAGAAGAACTTTGTAAAGAAAAAAACTTAGGATTTACAGAAATAGATTAATGGGGATGAATCAAATGAAAACACAATTAGATGAAATAGCAAGAATATCAATTGGTGCATCACTCCCAAGATATTCTAAAACATACGAAGGAGACAAACAAGAGACTGATGTATTGTATTGCACAGTTGATGAATTTTATACAAAAAAAGGAGAAATAGCAACAGACATTGATTCAAAATATCTCACACAAAAAGGTGATGTGATTTTCAGACTATCCTCACCACAAGCCGCTATTAGTATAAGTGAGACTAGTGAAATTCCTGAAGGTGTTGTAGTATCTTCTAAATTTGTAATAATTAAACCAAGGGATGTGAATCCAGATTTTTTAGCCGAATTATTAAACAGTAACATAGCTAGAAATCAAATACAGAAATTCTCTGAGGGGATAATCAAACAAATTAAAAAAAATGATGTAGCTAGACTTAAATTTGAAATACCTTCACTTGAAGAACAAACAGAGTATGTTGAATACATTAACTTAATTAACAAAGAGATAAAGCTACAAAAACAACTTCTCAAAGAAAACATGGATTTAAAGGAAGGTATAATTCAAAAATCACAAGGAGTTGAATAAATATGCAGGAAAACAACCACAAACAAATTGAAATAATTAATAGTATTAATTCAGCTAATAGAATGCTAATTGCATCAGGGTTTCATGAACGTTCTGGAGCAATGACTCAAATTGCATGTTTACTAGGATATAAATATTTATCTAATAATATATCAAACAACTCTGAAGACATAGGATATGAGTTAAATGAAGAATTCCGATATGAAAAATTACTCATAAACAAAGGTGAGGGTATTGAATTATTAAAACTAGGAATTGAACAAATAACACATAACAATAATAGTATTCAAGCATCTGGTGTATTTTTTGACTTGTTTGATATGATTGATTTTGATAGATTTAATAAAAATGAATCTTGGTTAACATTTATTGATGTTGTAGAAAAAATCTGCTCAGAAACAACAGCAACAATAGGTGAAATCATGATTTTCATGGTTAAATACTTATCCAATGACAAAAGAAGGGATTCTATCTTCATGCTCACAGAGGATAATATTAAATTGTTAACGGCAAATCAAAATGATGTTAAAAATATTTATGATCCATTTGCAGACGACGGAACCTTACTTGCACAAATCGGTAATGTAATTAATGTAGAAAACTACTATGGACAACATCCTAACCGCGAAAAATGCATTATGGCAAAAATGACATTGTTAACCAATGATATAAATTACAAAAATATTTTCATAAAATGTAATGACATTATAGAACCAATACCTTGGAATGAAAAATTTGACTTAGGTGTAACTATATCTCCTTTTGGAATAAAAGGTGGGCGATTTAATGAGATGGATGTTAGATTTGGAAATTTTGCCCATAAAAGACTAAGTGAAATATCCTACCTTTTAGATATGTTTTATAATTTGGAGGATGATGGAACAATAAGAATTATAGTTCCTGATGCTGTATTGAGATTGTCTTCTAATAAAAAGATTTTCCAATATTTAGTAGATAATGAGTTCATTTCAACCATCATTGGACTTCCAGGAGGATTATTTGGAGCAAATGGAGTCTTAACAGCATTGCTAATAATTAATAAAACACCTAAGAATAAAGGAATATTTTATTTAAACCTGCGAAATGCAAAAACTAGAAGGTTATGGAGAAAAAGCCTTGTAAGTATTAACGATATTGATAATTATATTAAGATATTATCTAACGAAGAAGAAATTGAACTAACATCAAACACAGCTACAATTGAAGATATTAAAGAAAATGACTATAATTTAGCAATAAACAGATATGTTGACTCAGAAAAGTTAGAAGAAATTGATATCGAACAGACAATAGCTAATATCAAAGCAATTAAAAAAGAATTGAAACAGGTAGATGAAGAACTTAATACAAAATTAGGAGGTTTATTAAAATAAACCTATACCTAAAATTATAACATGATACAAACAAATAAATAATATGGGAAAAGGTGATAACATGAACAATTTCCAGGAGAAATCCAATTTTATATTTGCTATAGCTGATAGCATATTACGTGGTTATTATAAAAGAAATGATTATCAGAAAGTAATTTTACCATTCACAGTATTGAAAAGATTTGATAGCGTATTAGCATATTCAAAAGATGCTGTAGTAAAAGCATATGAAGAAAACAAAAACGATGATGGATTAGAACTAATACTAATGAGTGAATCAATAGGAGAAAATGGGAAAAAATTAGGATTTTACAATTATTCTCCTTATGACTTCCAAAAATTATTAGAAGATCCAAACAATATCGAAGCTAACTTAAAACAATATCTAAACAGTTTTAGTGAAAATGTAAAAGACATCTTCGTAAGATTTGATATAGAAAAACACATTTACACACTATCAGAGAAAAATATTCTATTCAAACTAGTTAAAAAATTCTCTGAAACTACAGTAGATTTATCACCTAAATCTGTATCAAATCACGAAATGGGAACAATATTTGAAGAATTAATCAGAAGATTCTCCGAACAATCAAATGAAGAAGCAGGAGAGCATTTTACCCCAAGAGATGTGGTAAAATTAATGACAGAATTATTGTTCGCAGGTGAAACAAATGAATCTGGAAGCATTAAATTAGTATACGATCCCGCATGTGGAACAGGAGGAATGCTAACAAGCTGTAAAGAATACATGCAAAACATCAACCCAGACATTGACATAGTATTATATGGTCAAGAAATACAAGATGAAATTTATGCTATATATAAAGCAGACATGCTAATGAAAGGCGAAAAAGCAGAAAACATCAAAGGACCATACAGTACATTATCAAATGATAAACTACCAAACCAAACATTTGATTATATGATTTCCAATCCGCCATATGGGAGGGACTGGGAAACCGATGAAGATGAAGTAAAAGCAGAAGCTGAACTAGGATATAATGGAAGATTCGGAGCAGGATTGCCTAGAAAAAGTGATGGGCAACTACTATTCATCCAACATATGATTTCAAAAATGAAAACAAATGACAAATCAAAAATAGCAGTAATTACCAATGGATCACCATTATTCACAGGAGATGCAGGCTCTGGCGAAAGCAACATAAGAAAATGGATATTTGAAAATGACTATCTAGAAGCATTAATTGCATTACCTGATCAACTATTCTTCAACACAGGAATAGGAACATACATATGGGTATTAACAAATAAAAAGGCACCACAAAGAAAAGGAAAAGTACAATTAATCGATGCACGTGAAGAATTTGAGAGTATGAGAAAGTCATTGGGGGATAAACGACATTTCATACCTGAAGAATCAATAAAGAAGATTGTCAATACTTATAACGATTTTACTGTAAGTGATAAAGTTAAAATCTTTGATAATGAAGACTTCGGATACACAAAAATCACTGTTGAAAGACCAATGCAACTAAACTACCAAGTATCACAAGAAAGACTTGAAAACCTATATTCATACTCAGCTTTTAAAAAATTAGCAGAGGATGAAGAAGGTAAAAAACAACAAGAAGCAATCAAAGAAGCATTACAGACAATAGGCGATGACTTATACACTGACTGGAATTCTTTTGAAGCTAAAGTTAAACAAGCATTAAAACAATTCGATTTAAAACCTATTTTCATTAAGAACGTGATTGAAAAATTATCAGAGCATGATGATACAGCAGATTATGTAACTGATAGAAAAGGCAAACCAAAAGAAGATAGTAACCTTCGAGATACAGAAAAAATACCATTAATACAAAACATTGATGACTATTTTGAAGATGAAGTGCTAAAATACTACTCTGATGCCTGGTATGAAGATAAAAAGAATAAAATGGGATATGAAATTAACTTTACACAATATTTCTATGTGTATGAGCCACCAAGATCCCTAGAAGAAATAGAAGCAGACATAACTAAAGTAACTGCTGAAATACAAGAATTACTTAAATAGGTGATTGAAATGATAGAATCAAAAATTGATATTGCTAATATAACATTTACACATCCATCTGATTGGAATGTTATAAAAATCAAATATCTATTATCAACAAAAGTTACCGATGGCCCACATGAAACACCAACTTTTATAGATGAAGGATATCCTTTTCTATCAGTTGATTCAATTGTTGATGGCAAATTAGTTTTTGAAGGTTGCAGATATATCTCAAAAGAAGATTATGACAAATATAAACTAAAATGTAATCCACAAAAAGATGATATTTTTATGGGTAAAGCGGCATCAATTGGTAAAATTGCTATTGTCGATGTAGATTTTAACTTTAGTATTTGGTCACCATTAGCTCTTTTAAGACCCAATAAAGATGTAATTCTCCCAAATTTTTTAGAATTTGCTTTAAAATCCGATTATGCTCAAGATCAAATTGATTTGTATTCCACTTCAAATACTCAAAAAAATATTAGTATGGATGACATTCCACGTATTGAATTACTTGTTCCAAACTTAGAACAGCAAAAAGCCATAACTAATTATTTAATCAAAAAAACTTCCAAAATCGATGCAACTATTGCTAAAAATGAAGAACTTATTCAATTACTTGAGGAAAAACGTGTTGCTTTAATTAATCAAGTAGTTACTAAAGGATTAAATTCAAATGTATCTATGAAAGATTCGGGCATTAAAGGGATTGGTGAGATACCTAAACATTGGGATGTGGAAAAAATAAAAAATATTTCGCAAGTTAAACCTAGTAATGTAGATAAAAAAACAAAAACCAATGAACCACATATTTTGTTATGTAATTATACTGATGTGTATAATAATGAATTCATTACAAGGGATTTAGATTTTATGAAAGCTACTGCTACTCATGACCAAATTAGAAAATTATCTTTAAAAGTTGGAGATGTTATAATAACTAAAGATTCTGAATCTGCTGATGATATAGCGGTTCCTGCAATTGTTACTGAAAATTTAGAAAATGTCGTTTGCGGATATCATTTAGCTGTAATCAGGCCAAATTCAACAATTATCAATCCAAAATTTTTGTTTAGGTCTTTTGAGAGTGATAGAATTAATAAACAATTTGAATTGGGCGCAAATGGAGTTACAAGATTTGGTTTAGGATCATATCCTATAAATAATGCGCATATTTGTTATCCTCCATTAAATGAACAAGCTGAAATTGTACAATATTTAGATATTGAAACATCTAGGATTGCAAAGGCTACTGATAAAATTTTAAAACATATTGAATTATTGGGAGAATATAAATCTTCATTGATTCATCATGTAGTTACTGGCAAAATTGATGTTAGGGGGGAAGTGATATGAGTACGGATACTAAGGAAAAGGCTTTTCAACAAGATATTATTGATTATCTTGAAAGTACAGGTTATGTTGTAAGATCTACTAAGGATTATCATGTGAAGTCATTTTTAGATGTTGGATTAGTTTTAAAATTTATTAAAACTTCTCAACCTGATGCTTGGGAGGTTTTTACTAATCATAATGCTAATCCTGAAACAACTTTCATTAAAACTTTGTGTAATAAGATTCGTGAACGTGGTACTATTCGTGTTCTTCGTGAAGGTATTAATGAGATGATGGTGAAGTTTGATTTGTTTTATCCTAAGCCGAATACTAGTTTGAATCCTGATTTGGAGGTTAAATATAGTCAAAATATTTTCTCTGTTGTTAAAGAGCTTGAATATGAGGATAAAAATAATGGTAATCGTTTAGATTTAGCAATATTCATTAATGGTATTCCTATTTCTACTATTGAGTTGAAAGATACTTTTACTCAGGGTGTTGAAAAAGCTATGAATCAGTATAGGTATGATCGTGACCCTAATGAGCAGTTATTTAAGAATTGTCTTGTTCATTTTGCTATGAGTGATGAGAATATTCAAATGACTACTAAGTTAGCTGGTGAAAAAACTAGGTTTTTACCTTTTAATAAGGGCATTACAAATCCTGTTGTTGATGGTTATTATAAAACTTCATATCTGTACACTGAGATATTGCAAAAGAATCAATTATCAAGGCTGATTAATGATTTTATCTTCGACGAAAAGATTGAAACCAAAGGTAAGAAGAAAAAAACAGATAAAGTAACTATATTCCCACGTTTCCATCAGTTGGACTGTGTTAATACTTTATTAGATAATCCACAACCAGGTCACAATTATCTGGTTCAACATAGTGCGGGGTCTGGTAAAACCAAGACTATTGCATGGTTGGCTCATGGCCTTGTTAATAAGTTTGACGAGAATAATAAGCGTGTTTACGATATGATTTTTGTCATTTCTGATCGTAAAGTCATTGATAAACAATTACAAGACCAGGTTAAAGCTATTGAAAAGAAAAAGGATCTTGTTCAAAAGATTGAAGATAACTCTAAGCAATTAGCTGAAGCAATTAAATCTGGAACTAATATTGTTGTTTCTACAATACATAAGTTTTCTTGGATTGTTGATGAAATTGCAGATGTTGAAGATAGGACATATGCAATTATTGTTGATGAAGCACATTCTTCTCAAAGTGGTAGTTATGCTAGTGATGTGAGAAGGAGTTTGACTAGTGCTGAAGTAGATGCTGGTTCTGCTTATGGAGTTGAAGATGATGCTGATGCTGATCTTTATGAGCAAATGGAAAAAAGAAGGAGGACACCTAATTTGTCCTTTTTTGCTTTTACTGCTACTCCAAAGCAGAAAACATTAGAACAATTTGGTAGATGGGATGAAACATTTGAAGAATATAGGCCTCATCATTTATACAGTATGAAACAAGCTATTAAGGAAGGTTTTATTCTTGACGTGTTAGAGTATTATATCACTTATCCAACCTACTTTAAATTAGTTCAAACGGCTGATGAGGATAATTCATATAGTAAAGATAAAGCTATGAAAGTTTTGAAGAAATATGTTGAGCAACATCCACATTCCATTAAGAAAAAAACAGCCATTATGCTTAATCATTTTATGAGTTCCACTATTAAAAAAATCGATGATAAAGCTAAGGCAATGCTTGTTACTAGTAGTAGAAAAGAAGCAGTGCTTTATAAACTGGAGTTTGATAGACAAATCAAAGAGAACAAGTTTAATATTAAAACACTTGTGGCATTTACCAGCACTATTAAACTTGATGGGTTGGAGTATACTGAAAGCAATATGAATAAAATTGAAGGTAAAAAATCAATTAAGGAAGCATTTAAAGAAGATGCATATAAGATTTTAATTGTTGCCAATAAGTTTCAAACAGGTTTTGATGAACCTTTATTACATACAATGTATGTTGATAAGAAGTTAAGTGGTGTTGCTGCTGTGCAAACATTAAGCCGTGTTAATCGTATTGCACCAAATAAAACCAATACTCTCATTATTGATTTCGTAAATAAAAAAGAAGAAATCAGAGAAGCATTTGAACCTTATTATACTGAAACATATTTAACAAGCAAGACAGATTATCATAAACTTTATGATTTAATGGAAAACATTTATGATTTTGATTTGTTTTATGAAGATCAAGTAAATGAATTCTACAAGTCATATCACGATGGTGTACCTCAAGCTACATTGCATAATTTATTGGATAGTCCAATACAGAAATTTGAAAAACTGGATAAGGAATATAAGGTCCAATTTAAAAAGAAAATACGCAAATATCAAAGTGTTTATTCTTTCATGTCACAATTACTTCCATTCAGTGATTTAAGACTTGAAAAACTTTTCATATATCTAAAATTCCTGTCTAAGAAGTTACCTACGATAAATGAGCCTCTTCCATTCAATGTTTTAGAGGATGTGGATATGGATTCATATAAAATCGATACGCGTGATGAAGGTACAAAGATAACATTGGATGATGGTGAAGGTGGACTTGATCCAATTATAAGCATTGATGTGCAATACAAACCTGATGAGGAAGAAAAATTATCCATAATTCTTGATAAATTAAATGAAATGTTTAAAACAGATTTTCAGGAATCTGATAAACTAATATTAAAACAATTGGCTGATGGAATCAGGAGTAATGAAGAATTGAATACTAAAGCACAAAAGAATAAGAAAGAAAACTTAAGAGCTGTTTTTGATGATTACTTTAATGATGAACTCATGTCTGTACGTAAAAATAATAAACAGTTCTTTAGTAAAATCAATTCTAATTCCCAATTAAGGAATGAATTGAAAAATTACTTATTGGATTTATTGTATGAAGATCAGGCAGAAAAGGTATAAGGTAGTGAAATGGTTAATAAAAAATATAAAGAGATAATTTTAAGTGAATCTATACGAGGATTTTTTAATATTATCATAGCATTTATTCCAGTTATTTATGCAGGGATTTCTTCAATATTTACAACATCCTCTTTTGAAAAAATATTGTTTGACATACCTTGGTACATTTATTTGTTATTTGTAATAATTGCAATTGTAGTTAAAATTAGATTAAAAATGAACAAAGGTAAAACTGACATCCTTAAACATTGGCATATTGTTCCTTATAAGAAAGTATGTTTTGCAAATGCATTTGATATGAAATGGGATGTTGAAATACCTAAAGATGAACCTGTAAATCTTATTAATGTCTATAATAATTTTGATATACCTCCCAAACCAAAATGTGAAAAATGTAATGTTAAATTAGATTATCAAGACAACTTTCTTTGGTATACTTATGATTGTTTTAATTGTTCATTTAAGAAAAGAACTTGGCAATGCTTAGAAAAAGTAACAGACCATGTTAATGAAGTTTTTAGTGCAAAATTGGAAGACCATATTAAAAAGAAAAAATAATTTGGCAATGAAAACACATCGTTCTAAATGTTTCACAATCTCAACTGACGGTAGCTATGAGGTAGTGTTGAAGATTAGCTATTTGATGAGTCAGATTTCAACCTGATTCTAATAGCTACTTTTTGAAAATTTCCATTATTTGCATCATAATTCTGATGCAACTGAGAATTTGATGGTACATTCATAAGAAATCTGATTCAGGTTTCACATTCTGCAGATTATTGATAAAATATTTAAAAGAGTAATATCAATATTGGCAGCATGTAACAAGTCAGATATTCAATATATGGAATTTAAAGTTGTGTCAATATAAATTTTTAATTTTACGCTGTTAGTTAACTATATACATAAATATTTATTATTTAAACTTTAATCCAGCATTAAATCAAGATTTAAATAAGTAGATTAGTTTTTACAGGCTTTTAATCAAATCGAATTTTTCAATATGAAACAAATAGAACAGGGTTCGAGAAAATATGGGCATTCAATTTTTTTAAAAAATCACAGCTGTCCAAATGAAACAATGCCTAAAAAACAAGTTAAGGCAAAATTCAAATATTACTCGCTCAATAGTTTTTTTCGACCTTTCCAAACCAATTGGCGTTGTCTTTTTCTCAATTGCTTATATTCAACATACATCTGTGCTGTGATATGTCCATGTAATCTTCGAAACTCATCAATTCTGACAATGTCTGATTGAACAATAGCTGGTTCTCATTCATGCCCGCAGTACCATGGATGATGACAGGGCACATCATTTTTAAAGGCCAAACCTGTCTTGCAGTTGTTGCAATAATCTACAAACCACAATTCACTTTCCCTTTCTGTCTTTTCCTTTCTGGCTTTGATTATCTGTTGTCTTATGGATTTCATAACATCACTGATTTAAAAAGATCAAAAAGACCGCAAAGACTTTTGCAACGGTCTTTTTAAAAAACTCTTCAAAAGTCTTTAACAATGAAAATAACAGTTCTCATGCCTTTTCAATCAAAACATGTTTTTAAAAAGACCACACTTTCGAAAGTATGTGGGAGGAATTTTAAAAGTCCCCCTCACTTGTCCTGAATTATGGTCTTTTTTAGTTTTCCACATTAACAAACCCTATAGAAAAACATCGAATAATACTTCAATTAACTTAAAAACAATTCTCAATCTTTTTCCAATAAGAGCTTTTCAAAGACTTTTCTAAAAGTCTTTTTAGTCTTTCTGGTTTTTACCCAAACAGGTTTTTCCACCTCACTGTCAAAGTTCATAATGCTTAACCCTTCAACAAACATATCGTCATTCATAAGGTCTACTATCCATTCGCCAATCTCATATCGGATATCATCATATACTGAATCGCCTATGCTTTAGATTGTAGCTGATATGTGCAATTTCACTTTTTGCCAAGTCATATATATTGAAGTTACTGAAACGTTCAGTTATTTGCAGAAATCCTTGATTTTTCAGTTCTGAAAATAGTTATTTTTACAAATTTATCATCAAATTTTCTTATTTCATGTAAACCAGAATGATGGCTAGTTAAATGACTTAAACTGGAAATTGCATAAACTTTATTGTTATATTCAAAGACATGTTGAAAATTTCCATAAGCTACTTCTTCTGCACCATTTTCAGTAACATTATATAAGTAGCTTACCCATTCACCATTGTCTTCAGTTACATTAAACCATATTTTGTCTCAAATTTATTTACATCAATGAAATTATTGAATGTTTTAATTTTAATTTCGCCATTGCCTTGGAAAAGATAAGAATTATTACCTATACTTACTTGCATTGTTCCAATCTCTTTAGTTATTGAATGGATAATAATTTTAATTTTTGTTAAATCAGATAAACTTTGAATTTTAGAAATTTTATTTTCACTTAATCTATCTTCAAGATATTCTAAATTAAATTTTAAATCATCATCATTTTTTCTTTTAAAAATCTTCTTTTCATTAATTATTTTTATTTTAGGTAAATTAGTAATTTTTTCACTCCCTTTCCACTTTTGAATATTTCAATCGTAATATTCAACTTATTTTCGAAGAATTTCACGTACAAAATTTGGATCAGTTAATTTCTGATTAGTTACATAACCATAAACTCTATAACCTTTTTTCTCCTCTTCATCAAAAGCTCCCATGGAAATACTATAATAAATTTTATTTCCCGCATGTTGCATTAAACAGGGATTTCCTTGGCAATGTTCAACAAGTAAATCCAAAACATCATCTGATATTTCCCAATCAAATTTGTTGAATGAATTTTTAAAATATGTTCTGACATCATTATCAGATAATCGTTTAAGTTCATTACAAATAAAATATTTGGCAATTTCATCATCGATAAATTCATTATATTCTTCTTTAGATAATTCAAGAGTGAATATAAATGGTATTTCATCATGTGATTTATTACAATAATCTATTATATTATTGAACCACTCAAAAAACAGATTAAGATTAGACCCCCAATATGCAGTAAATTGAATCATTAGTCCTTTATATTTTTTAAAGAATAAACCATCATTAATATTATCATATAAATATTTAAAGAATTCTACAAAATTTTCTTTAACATGAATCAAAAATTCTTTTGTGAATTTTATTTTACTCCAAACTATTTTTATAATATGGT
>ERZ1034992.268-NODE-268-length-32011-cov-174.270872_pt1 | contig 32011 bp, 58 predicted proteins | sample MGYA00520695_ERZ1034992 | MGnify/ENA primary metagenome ERZ1034992 (study PRJEB33766, sample SAMN09781778) | gut metagenome | biome: gut microbiome | host: Homo sapiens | place: Madagascar | study: EMG produced TPA metagenomics assembly of the PRJNA485056 data...
CCCGCCGTTTTCCGAACGAGTTACAGCCGCAAGGTCGCCTAACGAATAACCATTGTCCATATTGTTTTCTCCTTAAATTTATTTATGCAACGGCTATCCTGCGCACTGATAACCGAAAACACCTAACTGTTTTTAATCTGTTCTATAAAACTGTTTACGTCAATGCCCTTTTGCTTGCACATATTCATTACCAACTGTTTAGGGCTTGCTCCTTTTGTCATTTGCATAACCATTTGCATTTGTGGGCTATTCATATTCTGCATAATGCTTTTAATCTTCGCTATCATTTGAGGATTTATCCCTTGAGTTTGAAATAGACTGCTCGGCATATTTTTTTACCTCGTTTCTCAATTCTTCAAATTCTGATTTTGTCACATAGTCGTTTGTAGGCTTTGCACCTGTTAAGTCAACCTCGGCAAACCGATAAGCTTTAATCGTTGGAAAGCCGCCATCATCAGCAGACTTTATATAAAAAATATCGTCGTTGCCGTCAAACAAAGCGACGGTTTCTCTCGGCATTATTTGAAACGCCTTTGCACCCTCTAATCCGTTTACCCTTGTAAGGCTCTTTATTTGCCCTTGCAATGCGTTTTGATAGTTGGGGGTGTAATTATACTGCCCATTTGTTAAACCGCCGTATAATCCATTATAGGGCATATTCTGATAGTTATACATTGCCATTATTTCCCACCCTCAACTTTAACAACATGCATTCATACAAATCTATAATTTTGCCTTGTTCCTTTGCTTGCTCTATTCTGTCTATTACTTCGGATTCGTTTATTCGGTATTTTGTTTGCATTACCTCTCTTAATACATCGTTCATGCTGTCACTCCCTTTGACTATATTATAAAACAAAAAAACCGACTTTTTAAGCCGATTTTATGCCATATAAACGACAAAATCCCCACGGGAGAAAGGGTAAGCCCGTGCGGAAAGAAAGGAGAGGTCGCGCCATGTCATGCCGCGCGATGTTACTTGATTTCTTTTAATATTTTTTTGCAGATGGATTTTATCTTTCTACCGACTGTTCTTTCTGAAACGTTAAGAGCCAATGCGATATATGCACCGCTTTTCTCTTTTCTGCGCATTTCAATGATAATTTTTTCATCATCTGTAAATGGGCAACGTTCCAAAAATCTTTGGTATTCATCATAAGAAAAGTCGAAGCGGGTCATTTTTTCACCGTCCTTTGTTTAAGACGGGTTACGGTGATTTTGCGTTTTATTCGCTTTGCTTTTTTCGGCTTGATGTTAATTATCTTTATCCGTTGCCCCATTGTAAATATCTCCGTCATTTCCAATATAACTATTTACGCCATTTCCGTCTTGCGTAATGGTTTTGACAGAAATATCGCTCGTTAATACAATATAAACGATACCCCCGATAACAATAAGCAGTGCTAAAAATGTCACAAGCCAAGCAACAAACCAACGTTTCGAATGTTTGCGCGTGTCTTGCAAAAGTTTCATTGCAAGGCTTTCTTCAACCTTTTGTTTGCCCTTTTGGGCTATTTCTTCACAATTGCAAGCCATTATATCACCTTACTTATAAAGCTTATAATTTCAGCGACTATAACCGCCGAAACGATACCCGATAAGAATTTTAAAATGTTAAATAATGTCTTTATACGCTCGTCGAATTTTGTGTTGCTCAATTCGCTAATTCTTACACGCTCTGCAAGCTCATCATAATCTTTTTGGATATTTGCTCTACGGTTTTCACATTCTTTTTGCGTTACATAGTTGTTATCCATTACTCCTTCACTTTCTGCGTACCAAAGTAAAAGCCGATTATAATTAAATATACGTCCTTTATTTCTACGCGCCCAACAATGGATAAATAAGCTATTACAGCAGTCATTACAATTGTTACTATGCTTTTTACCGTAAGCAATTTAGAAAGACGTGTTTTTAATTCCATATGACCTCACAAATTAAAGAATTTTTGTGCATTGAGTAATTCGCCGTTTCTTCCCTTGCCATCATACAAGCCGAAATGCAAATGAGCGCCGAAACACTTTGTACCTGTACTTCCCATAACGCCCAACTTTTGACCTTGTTTTACTATATCGCCAGTTTTGACATACATTTTTTTCATATGGCAAAGAAACATTGTGCGCCCGCTTCGGGTGTAAATTTGCATTTGATTCCCGCATTCTGTTCCATATCCTGCCATTATAACTGTACCGCCCAAAGGCGCTATAATATCCGTGCTGTTAACGCCTACTAAATCAACGCCGTTGTGAAAATTGCTCTCGCCGTTTAATTTTCGCCATCCGAATGGGGAAGTCATTCGAACAGCGCCATTAAACGGCATTACAGGTTTTTTTCGTAATGTGTTTCACAATAAATTTTGATTCTTGCCCAAATAACCGCTATTTCTTCGCGTGTAAGCGATTTTGTAGGCGCGAAAGTTCCGTCAGGATACCCCGCCAAAATTCCATCGTTTGCGGCTGTTTGAATTGCTCCTGCCGACCATCTGTCCGCCGAAACATCTTTGAATTTTGTTTCTTCCATTGGTACAACCCCCCATATTTCCTCAAAATCTTCAAATCTTAATTTTGGATGAGGGCAATCATTTTCGCCCCATGAATTTTGACAAATAAAGAATTTATCCCATGTGTATTCGGTACAAATTAAAGCATGAAGCCCGTTAGATTTGATAAGCGGGTTTACTTTGTTCATTCGGGTATTTACAAACAACGGCAAATCATATTTGTACATGTGTGCTTTCGCTTCGTCAACATCATATATCCGAATATAACTTTTTACGCATTTTTTGCTTGCGTTATTCAAAAAGTCGAAATTTTTTTCGAACAGGTCTATTGCTTCGGGTACTTCAAGATTGTTATCCCAATAAGCCGAGAACACGTCCCCATACTTGCACGCCCCTTTTATAGCGTCGCGCATAATTTGACCTTGCCCGTCATGTTCCGTTGCGCGTCTGTTGCCGTACAGATACCCCGTTGAAAAAGAAATATTTTCCCCGACAACTTTTTTGTGTATACATTGAAAAATATACGACAATGCAAACGCTGTACAAGAATTTGTTTGTAGTTGGTCTTTAATGTCAGGAAGCCAACTTACCGCATATTTACGCGGGAAATTTGTCGCCCCCGTTGCCATATCGGATACGGTGTAAAATCTCCTGTCCCGTTCGTCGCGCGGGGATGGTAAAACACCATTCAATTTATCTCGTTGCATAATATCACCAAATCAATTATACATCATTGATTGTCATTTGTCAAGTCTGCTAATATATTTTCGTATTCTTCAACTGTGATTTCGCGATACCGTTCGGGGCTGTCGCCTTTTCCCAAAGCAATAATTTTTCCGTATACTTCGCCGTCGGTTAGGATTTTCCCTTCGTCGGCGGTCAGCATGATATAATTTTCTTGTTTCATTTTGAATGCTCCTTTCGTCACGAAATTTCGTTATGAAAATGCGATTGTCCATCCGGCGGACAAAGCCAAATTGTACTGCGTCTGCGCCTCGGCGGTGTTTTCGAGGTTGCTGTCCAGCTTTTCTTTTGCGCTGAGCGGGAGAGTGATGGTCTTGCCCGAAGCAACCGAAGAATCCTTCGACAGCGCCGTCAGAATCGACGTGACCGATTCAATCGTGAGTTTTGTCGACCAATGAAGATCAAAGCCCGTGTTTTGAATCGTTCCCGTGATCGTGATGTTTTCGAGCGCGTAGCACACATGGAAAAATTCGGAGGGACTCACGGTGAAAGGGCTTGTCGGAAAGATCAGATTTTCAACGGTCACAAGCGATCTTGCTTTTGCAATGGCATTTGGTGAAGAACGGGCATTGCTAAGGTTGATCGAAGGGGCTTTTGTCACGCTTGACCACGCCATGCAATCGGTAATTGCCGTCACTTCCGAAAAATCGAGCTTGCCCGTCAAGGTAAGATCGGTAATGCCTGTGTTTTGATAAAACATCCCGCGCGCGTCGGACGGGCGGACGGTATATTTCGGCTTGAAATTAGTCTGCGTCCAGCCTTTTCCCGCAAAAGCGTTGTAATAGTCCGTCCGCGTTCCGTTCGATTGGTAAGCGTCCCAAAACGCGCCGTATTCGCTCTTTTTCCCCGCGTCGAAAACGTCGTCCACCTTGTCCTCGAAGTCCTGCGGGTTTATCGTTCCCGACGTTCCCAGCTTTGCGCGGAATTTTAAGGCAAGGGAGGTCAAAAAGTCGGTCAAATTGTTCGTCTTTGCCATGTGCTTGTCCTCCTTATACCGCCGTGTTCAGCGCCGTCGTGATCGCCGACGCGATCGCAGAATCCACATATTGCTTGTTCGCGGCGTCGCGGTCGTTTGCGGGGTCTTGAAGATTCGTGATCGCGACGTATCCGCTTGATCCCGAATCGATACGCACCTGATAGGCTTCGAGAACAAGATTGTACAGCCCGCTGTCACCTATCTTCACGACACGCCGCTCTTCGTCGATGTCCGTGCCCGTGTTTTTTATGTATTTTTCGTCGTTTTCAAGCTGACTTACTTTAATCGGGACGGATATGCCCGATACTTTGCCGTCGACGTATTTTTTGGTGGCGGCGGACGTGTCCTCGGTCGGGGTCATAAGCCCGTTTAAAAAGACCGTTTCGGGGTCGCCGCCGATGTACAGCTTTCCGCCCCGCGCCGTCGTCAAGTAGAATTTTCCCGACGGGGTTGATACTTCGCACGACTGTGTGTCCATGATGAGCTGTGGGACATAAGTTGTAGAAGCTTCGGTTTTTGTGATGTAATTCGCAAATTCTGCCTGCGTTTCCTCTATACCGCCCGCAAGGCTGTTTACATCGCTTGCAAGGATATCGTCCCCCGGTTGCCTGTCCGTCCATGAAAATGTAAATGCCATGTTGTACCTCCATTACATGTATTTTGCCGTTCCGTATTTCGCTGTTCCGTATACGTTCGGTAATACTATTTTCTTTTCCTCATCGGGTGAAAGAACGTCTGCGACAATATTGCAAAAAACATTGCTTGCTGAAAAAGTAAAATCCATCGACTTTATCGCACAATAATATGATTTCCGCCAAATGGCGGGAATCGACACAATATCACCGAGCTTTTCCCCACTATATTTCACCTTGAATGATACTTCTTTTGTGCGTCCAAAATACACGTCAACGCGGTTCGCCGTATCATCCGAAAAAAACGGAAGAACAACATTATTCTTTACCTTGTTTTTGTCGTAGATAATTGTCTTTTTGTGTTCGACGGTATATGGTAAAGCGCCCTCGACCGAAGTCGGGACGAATACTTCGCGCCATCCGATATTCCCGAGCGCATATCTTACGCCGTTTTCGTCGGTGTATGTTGTTTCCGTACCCGTCCAAGACGGATAGTGCGTTGAAAGATAACTTTCAACTTGTGCAAGCTTCGCAAGGTCAATTTGATACGTAAAACTTCCGTCAAAATTTTGTATCGCCGTGAAATAATGCGCTGTTGTTATCTTGCCGTCGGGGAAAACATCGGTTGCGATTCCGTCCTTGAAAAGCGTTATAATTGAATCGACCTGCTTTTTGGGGTTTACATTTCCCGTCAGATCGTTTTTCGCTTGCTGTTTTATCCCGTTTGCTTCAAACTCTCTGTTCAACGCGGGCGAAGCGGTGAACGGGTCTATTTTTGTTTTTGCACCGTCGTTTATGGGAAAATATCCCTTTACATTCTTAACCGCGCCCGTTTGCGGGTCTACGTTCAAATACTGCCGATACAAATTGATTATTCCTACATCGTTCGTTTTTTCCGTAACCGACGCGTCGGAATAAAGATCGTTTGCGGTATATATTTTAGCGATATTGTACGTTATGGGGTCGGGAATTATCTTCACACCCTCATTTTTCAGGGTATCGAAGCGGAAACCATAGCCGAACGCCATCATTTGAAAAAGCTCACGCATACTGTTTTTTTGCGTCGGCGTTGTTTTTTCGTTTCCCGTACTTACTTTGCTGTTGGTATCGTTGTACCCCGAAGGATAAGAAGCCGTCACTTTAAAATCGCGAAGAGAGCTGTCGACCGTAACGGGGATATTCAAATTATCGTGCAAATTGTCCGAGAGATACTTTTCAAGCGGTGCGTCGGTCACGAATACACCATAATAACAAGCGTTTTCAAACATTGCTATTGAATCAATACCCGTTACGTGCCATTTTGTTTCCGCCGTTCTCTCACTCGTTTCGACGAAGAACACGCCGAACAATTCGTTCCCGCTGTAGTATTTGATTTTTTCGCCCTTTGAAAATTCAAGGGCTTTTTCGGAAAGTACTTCAAAATCACATGAGCCGCCCTCAAGCTCCGCGCCCGTATCGTCGCTTGCCATATAGCAACTCTGACTTGAAATATGACCGTCCGCTTCCTGCGTCGAAGCCGAAGACGGGAGGAACGTATATTTCAACGTCCCGTCCGTCTTGTAAACCTTTATCGTATTCATGTTTCACCCGCCAATCGGAATGCCGACATGGAAACAAAGTTAATTTGCATTTCATAAAACCAATTTTCGCCGTCCGTTTTGAAGAGTTTCAGATTATCCGAACCGCCCGTAACGTACATTTTTTGCGTTATGGTCTTATTCGCAAAGGGCAAAGAAATTATGTGATAATCCACGGGCGCGGACAAAAGCCAATACAGGTTATTGTATTCGGTTTCGTGTTCCAATTTGCAACGGAATTTTGCGGTGTAATTGTAATACGTTCCGATTATATCGCGTGCCACATCGCCCGCCATAGTTCGCCCCGCTTCTGGCCCATCCAAAACGCTGAAATTTCGCGTTATGGACATTATGCGCACGTTCGGGAAGGTTTGCGAATCAATAACAAATGGGCTTGTAAGCTTGTCTTGCAAATCCATTATACTTGACCTCCCGTAAGCAAATTCTTTCCGCGATATTTGTTCGTTTGCGATATTTTCGGTGCAAGGTAGCGAATCAGCCGTGCTTCCGTTCCCGTGAAATTAATATCGACCGACGTGCCCATGCCGCCGCCCATCTTCTCGGCAAGCTTTTCGGCAAGCGTGTCCATCCATTCGGTATTACGCTCCAAGGGCAGAACGGCTTCTTTGCCCGCTTCACCGATGGTCGCATACGTTTTAGACGGCACGATACCGCCGCGGGCAAGCTCAACGCGCGGAATGCTTACCTTTTTCAGATCAAAGCCGAATTTAGTACCGCCGATTACAGGAATATCGTCTGGAATATCGATAGACAATTTGTTCAATTGCTCAATTGCGAAGTTTACGCCTTTTTCGATTACCCAAATAACGCCGTTTATGGCGGCGGCAAAACCTTGCTTCAAACCGTCCCCGATCTTTCCCGCAAGGTCTTTCCACTTTTTCGCGGTAAACCACGGAGCAATTTTTTCGTTATACCACTGCGATATGCCTTCCCATGCTTCCTTGAGCTTTTCAAGGATTAAATTCCACACGGGGTCTTCTGCTTCGGCAAGGTTTTTGGACGCTTTTTTAATAAGCGCCATGCCCAGCGGGAGTCCCACAAGCGAGAAGCAAAGCAAGATTCCGAGGACCAAAAGCCCCCATGTTTTCAGCCACAACCCTATAGCTTCAATTGCACCTGAAATTTTCTCTTTGAGAAAATCCCAATTCAACGCCACTTCGGCGGCGAGACCTGCCGCGCCTGCGACAACAAGACCAATTCCAATAGGGATTCCAACACCTGTTACACACAAAATGATACCGAGAATCAAAAGTGCTATTGAAATTCCAACAATAAGCCCTGCATTATCCTCAAAGAATTTTTTAACATCATTGAATATTTTTTCGGGGTTCAATGCTACTGCCGCCGCAAGCGCCGCCGCGCCTGCAACAATAAGACCGATTCCGATAGGTAGTCCCACACCCGAAATACAAATGATTATACCAAGTATAACGAGTGCAATCCCAACCCCCGCTATAAGTGTTGCGTTATCACTTATGAATTTTTTTATGTCTTCAAATATTTTATTCGGGTTTAGCGCTACGGCAGTTGCAAGTGCCGTTGCACCAACTAATACAAGTGCTATGCCTGTAGGCACGCCAACGCCTGTTACAAGCAAAATCACGCCAAGCAAGAGCATTGCAAGCCCCACACCCGCTATAAGTGTTGCATTTTCTTCGATAAAATTCGTAATCATTGTTTTCATGCCCGATTCGTTAAGCACGGCGGAAGAAACAGAGAAAAGCGCTATGCCAGCGATTATGCACCCCAAGCCAATAGGGAAATTCCCAAACAATACTAAAATAACGCCTATCACGGCAAGAAAAGCGCCGATTGCTTGCCCCATTTCGGCAAGTTTTGTTTCGACAGTCGATTTCGGGTCATTTTCTTGCACTGCCGAAACACCGCTATATCCCGAAGCAATTCCAAAAAGAATAAACCCGATTCCAGGCAAAAATTGTCCGAAACACAGAAGTACAACACCAAGTGCGACCGCAAATCCTCCGACCGCTTCCATAACAAGCGCCAATTCATCGGACACAACTTGTTCAAGCCCTCCCGACTGCGATTCAGCCCCAACGCTCGGCACGCTTGCGGAAGTTGCGGCTGTTTCTCCCGCCGCTGCGCTCGCTATCTCTGATACGTTGTCGGATGTTCCACCCGTTAAAATGTTCAGTTCATCGAAAGAAGCATTCATTTTGTCGGCGGCTTTTTTTGCGCCCTTTGCGGAATTTGCCGTAGCTTTCATGTTTTTCGAAACGGCTTTTGTGTTATCCTTTGTTTCCTCTACGGCTTGTTTTGCCGAAGCCGTGACCGTTCCCTCAAAAAGCGCTTTTACGCCGTCAATTATACCTTGTGCCGCTCCGAGAATCATCTCATATACCGCTGCTGTTATACTCGGTATAGATTTAACAATAATCGTCGTAAGCTTCTGTACAATAATGGGCGCAAGCTTTTCCACAGCTTTACCAATTCCCATTATAGACCTTTCAACAACAGGCTCAATATTGTTTATCCACAGTTCAATTGAATCACTAAGCGCGGCAATTGATTTTTCAATATCACCCCCGCCGCCTATTGCTGTTACAACGTTTTTATAAGCTGCTTTCATCATAGCCGCCGATCCTTGTATCGTCGTTGCGGCTTCCTTTGCGGTTGTGCCTGTTATGCCTAACTCGGTTTGAATGACGTGAATAGCATTATACACATCGGCAAGGTTGTTAATATCGTACTTTACGCCCGTTATCTTTTCCGCGTCAGCTAACAGACGTTCCATTTCGGTCTTTGTTCCGTAGTAGCCAAGCTTTAAGTTGTCAAGCAACATGTATTGCTGTTTCGCAAAACCTTGAAAAGCAAGTTGAACACTTTCGTAACTGCTTCCCATTTTGTTTACGTTGTCGGCTATGTCGGTAAGTGCCATGTTCGCTACATCCGCCGCCGCTTCAGTATCTCCGCCGAGAGAAGAAATAAGTGCCGCGCTGAACGTCGTAACGTTCTGCATATACTCGTTCGCGGAAAGCCCTACAGTTTTGTATGCTTCTTCGGCATATCCCTTTACCTTGCCCGCCGCGCCCTTAAAAAGCGTATCAATGCCGCCGACAAGCTGTTCATATTCGCCGTAAGCTTCGACGGCTTGTTTTGTCATGGCAACGATCCCCGTAAGCGCCGCCGCCCCTGCCGCAAGGAACGCTTTCGAAGCGATCGCACCGAATTTCGAAAAGGCTTCCTTTGCGCTCTTTTTGATTTTTTCGAAATGCTTCTTGATAATCGGTGTGACCTTTGCGACCGCCGCTTTTGTCTGCGTTGCGGCATTTTTTGCCATATTTTTTAGCGATTCGCCCGCTTTTTTTGCTCCCTTAGAAACATCCGAACCTAGCTTTTTTACACCGTCTTTTATGCCCTTTAGGTCTATCTTCGTCGCAAGGGTAACATGTCCGTCCGCCCCGTTTGCCATACGCTCACCCCCTTACTTTAAAAATCGTCTAACAGTTCCATGTCCTGCTTCGAAAGTCCTGATACCGCGTTGATCTTTTCGCGGTTTTCCTCATAATAGCGCTGTTCGGCTTTATCGAGCTTTTCGCCATCTCTTCGCTTCCTTCGAATATCCACCACCGAAGAGAAAGAACATTCACCAATTTCCATATATGCCGCAACAAACGTCCACCAATGAACATACGGAACGGATCGCACATCGTAGCCGATCACCTTGTTTATCGGCGCGACCAACATAGGAAAATCCTTGTTCCAATTCATAAGCGGAGCTTTTTCGTTCGGTTTTTCTTTTATCTCTTCTCCACAATTGATGAAAACCATCATCGCGTCGATCGCCGCCTGTGCGTCCTCGGGAATGTGAAAATCATAGAAGATTGAAAGCGCCGTCCCCGCTCTTTCCGCGTCGGTGAGTTCTTCGTCTTCCAACACTTCCAAAATATCGAGAATAACCTCATAATCTCCATTTCTGTTTATCGGATATTCCGTGCCGCCGACGGTGACAGTCACAGGAAGACGTACATTTCTCATTTTTTCTGATACTTCTTAAGATATTTATCAACGTTTTTGTTTGCCTTGTCACGGTTCTGCTTCGCAATTCGTTCAAGTTCGGGCGTAAGCGCTCCCAAAACCGCAAAAACATTGTATTCCCCATCCACGATGGCAAACGGAGAAAGATATTTGAACAAGACCGCGCTTACATTACTGCCGAAACCGTAGTCGATCGCGTCATATACAATTTGATTTGTCTCATTGACATAACGGATCGCATCCTCGGCTTCGGGAAGCCCATCCGCCCCCAGCTTGTACGGTTCGACCGCCTTTGCTTTTTCCTCGATAATCTTCTGCGCTTCTTTCATGCGTTCAAGAAGCTTTGTATCGGTCGGATTTACATAAATAAATTCGGGTTCATCCACCCCGTCAAAGTTAATTTCGATTTTCGCAAGACCACGACTTAATTTTACTGCCATTTTATAACCCTCCCAAAAATGTAATATGGAAGCGACGGCGCGATTCGAACGCGCATTAAGTAGAGTCAAAGTCTACCGCATTGCCCTTGTGCTACGTCGCTATGTACGGCGGGTTTTCCCCGCCGCGTTTCTTATTCGTCGGGCGTGAATGTGATCGACGTGCCGTCAGTTTTGGGCATTTTGCCCGTTGTAATTTCGCCCGTGTAGTTCCACGTTGTGGAAAACGTAAGCTTGTTCCCCGCTTCGCCCGTAAATTCATTGATTACAATTGCAACGCCCTTTTGCAGACGTGCCTTGCAGTTCGTCGAATCTTCCGTCGAAGCGTCGACCATCTCATACTTTTGCAGAATGTTGATATTTTCGATTCTGCCCTTGCCGTTGAAATACGCGTCGAATAGCATACCGCCGAGCTTCGAATCTTTTCTAACCTTAATATCCGCGTCTTGTGTAGGCTTCGGGTTAGAGAAAGTGAAGTCAACAAATCCGAGGACATCCTCTTCGCTGTTGGTGTCGACGTTCTGCGCTTCCGTCCACGACGTTACGCCGCGTCCCTGCAATTCGTATTCAGGTGTAGACGTAGTGGAAACATCTGCGTAAATCTTAAAATGTTTTGTGTCAACAGTAGGATTCGCCAAACTGTTAAACTCAGTAACTGCCATGTTTTACCTCCTTGCTAAATATTGATTGATTGATTTTATGAGCTTTTCTTTTTGCCCTGCTTTTTCCGCCGCTTTGTCCCACTCATATGTTGCATACGGGTTCGCGTCTCGCCTAAAATTGAATGTTTCACCGTAATATACATAATGCGAATACGGTTGTATATATTCGATTTCAAATGGTCTAACAAGCGCCGTATCTTCAAGATTTCCCTCGCGGCGCGGCGTATACGGCGAAATGAGCCTTTTCCATTCCTGCGCTAAAAACAAACCGAAGCGGTCGTTTTGTACCTTGTCGAAAATGTTTTTTTCGTTAAGTTCTATTTTGATTGTCGAATCAACTTTCATCGACGCTTCGCCCCTTTGCGCGGTTTATATACGTTATACGCAAAGTAAAATACCATTTCCACAACCCTGTCTCAACGTCACGCCCTGCCGCTTGAGGAATAAATGGATACGGTTCTACAGAAACCACCGTTTCGCCGATGTTTGGGAAATTTTTGTTTTCGTCCTGTTCGATTACCCAATCGCATACGCTTTGTACCTCGTCAACAGTCATTATATTGTATTCGTTCTGTTCCGCTCCAATGTATCGGAAACATTGTACTTGATATTCCTCATATACAGAAGCATTCGGAATTATAGTCCCGTTATAATACCCGTCTACGTCGAAATAATCGTCCAATACCCGTCTAACGGAAGAACCGAACGGCAATACAACATTATCACCGTCGTTTGTTTCGGCAGAGGCGAAAGAAAGCCGAGAAGCAAATACAGGGCATGTCTTGAGCCAATCCAATATAGCTTGATTCTTGCTCATTCAATCACCCCTTTATCGCTTCTATGTGGTTTGTCGCCCACGGTGCGCCGTTGGGCTTATAATTGATATAAGCTTCTGCACCCGTGAGAATTCCGCCTTCGTTGGCGTATTTTGTTCGCAAAGCGTTAAACTCTTGTACGCTTGTCGGGGCGGGGTCTTCTATCTCACGGAAAATTATCAAATCCCCAACCGCTACAGTAAAGCCGTTATTCGTTTGATACGAACCATAATACCCGTTAAACGTAGGCGGTAAATACCGTTCCCAATCTTTTATATACGCCGTAAAAGTATTTGCTTTGTACACCATATTGCCGCTCGACTGGTCGAATATACCGCCGACTTTATCGCAACCGTTCAAGACGTTTTTCCGCCATGCTATTTTGGTTGCCACTGTTTCGGAAGTTGGTATTTGATTTATAATCGTGAATGTCTTGTCATAAAGGTCGCTCAACCCGTTTCCCGTATCGCAAAAACACGGTTTCCCTTGATTTATCGGAATTTCGATTTCGTTTTCGCCGTATCTGACGTTAAATTTTACTTTAATTCCCATTCGTAAGCCCTCTGTAAAGCACGGAAACACCGTTCAATTTAACGGGGTACAAATACATATAGATTATATCGAGTGCCGCTTCCTGCGCTTCCTGTGCGCTCACAGTGACGTATGACACGCTTTCCGATTGACCGCCCAGCGATTGGCTTTCACTTGCTATGGTTTTGCCATCGTAATTTGAAAAATGGTTTACAAGCTCAAACACGCAATCTTTGACAGCTTGCGGGAGTGTTGCAAACTCCGAAAGCCGTTCGCCCGTTTTCCCGCCCGCTTGTGAATTTACAAGATACTCCGCTTTGCGTTCGGCTGTGGTAAAGGCGGAATTATCCAAAGTACCGCCCATATTCTGATATGTTTGATAATCTAAATACATTCCGCCTTGTCTCCTTTTTAGCCTTTTGCGATAGTGTGAGTTCTTACAATTGCAAGCGCGGGGGTAGTAACTTTCATACCCGTGTTAAGCTCCGCTTGTGCTTTAGAGCCAGTGAAGTTCTCGCTATCAACAATTCGATAACTTTCGAGGTTGTCAACGATTGAAAGCGTTTCGCTGTTGTAGAGAATGAAGTCAACAGCAGAACCGTCAACCGTCGAAGTAGCCGCCTTATGGAGTGCAACGGTTTTCAGGGTTCCCGTGCTATCATAATACTTTGCTTCGGCTTCGCCAAGCCCTGCGGCTCTAATCCAAGTAAAGCCGTACAAGTCACCAATTGCACCAGTAGCGGCGACTTCATCGTTCTTTGCGGGGGTAAAGTCCTTGCCGTTTTCCTTGAGTACAAGCGCATAAAAGTCGGGAGAGCAAAGCACAACATTTGCTTTTCCCTTTTTAATCTTCGCCGCTTCGTCAAGCACAGCATTAATAGCATTTGCGGTAATAGCCGTGCCGTTAGACTTCGTACCCTCTTGAACAAGACAGCCAAGAGCAGACTGTTGACGGCTCTCTTTGATTTCCTGCGTAGCGGTAGAAAGCTGTTCGTTTGCAAGGTCAAAAGAAACCGCCGCCGCCTGTACGCCGTAAATCTTTTTAGACTTCATATAATTGTTGTTAAGCAGAATCGGAATAAGCGTATCCGAGGAAGCTTCGTCCGTGAAGTCTCTGCCGGGAGTGCCAACGGTTACAGCGGTAGTATCGAGCTTGTGAACATAGATACCGCCAGCGGGACCAGTTTGGTATTTGTCGGTGTAGGTTACACCAGGTACAAGAATACTGTCGAAATAAAGGTTCGGTTCAAGAATGCCCGAATACTTTTCATCTACGTTAAGATCACCATATTTAATTCCCATAATTTTCTCCTTTTATCCTTTAAAGAAAGGATTGTTTTTGTAAAGTTCAGCCATACGGTTTTCGCCGCCGCCGATAGGTTTTGCACCTCCCAATTTAACTTCGGGAGCTACACCCTTAAACGCGGTGCTGTCGTCTTTGGTGAGATTGTGAAGAATATCAGCTGTTGTTTTTGCCTTGTTAGCGGGGTCTGTCTTTGCGGCTCTGTACTTTGCAAAATATCCGTCTGCGGTCATTTGATTGTACCATTCTTTTTTTTGTTCGGTAAAATAACCGTCAAATTCCGCACGCTCTGCCGCTTCAAGTTCCCTCGCCGCCTGTTCGTCTGCTTTACGCTTATTGTCTGCTACAAGTTCGTCATACTTTGTCTTGTAGTCCTCTGCGCTTGCATTTGCGGCTTTCAAATCATCGTACTGTTTGTTAATGTCGGTGATTGTCTGCTTTGCCGTGTCCAGTTCGGCTTTCAGATCGTCAAACCCTTTTTTCGCCTTGCCAATGTCGGCGCTGTTCAAATCAAGGATTTTGTCAATCTGTTCTGCGGTCGCTTCGGCAAAAATCTTGCTCACATCTTCTCGTTTCATAGTTGCTCCTTTTGGCTTTCAGTTTTTTCTCGCGGTTCTTTCCGCTCTGCCATAGTTTCTCGTCATCTCGGACAAAATAAAAAAGGTCACACCAATTAAGGTGTAACCTCATACCCATTTATAACGACAGGCAAGGGGATAGGTGGGTTATTCCTACCCCGAGCCTTGCAATGCTCCCTGTCTATCTAATTATAGCATACGTTTTTTTATTTGTCAACTACTTTTAAAACCATCAATTTTTTTGCAATCGGGAAATCTTCAAAGAACAACGGGGTAAATCTTTCAACTATGGGTTTTATATATTCTGGGAAATCTTGAAGATTTCCTGCATCAATAATCGCGAATCGCCAATTGTTCTCATCAGGAGTGTCTTTTTGAGAAAGCTTATCTATTATCTCGGTAAAATCATCATACTTGTATGCTTCCTCTTCAATATAATTAACCAATCTGCTTTTAAATCTGTGCCAAATTATTTTTTCCATAAAATCACTCTTTCACGATCAGTTTTGCACGGTTAAGCATTATAATATAGTTGTGACCTCGGTATCCATTTGTCGCTATTGCATCATATCCCTTTATCGCGGCATATTGCCCGACGTCTTGTATTATATACTGCCAATCCTCTTTAACTTTTGATAATGGGTTTATTTTTATATATTCTGAAAAAACCGTCTTGAAATCTGCTATATTTGTGTCTTGTGATAATAAAGCAGTTATCATTTCTCCCTTTTCCCCTGCATACTTTTGAGCAATATTTTTTTCAAGCGAAAAATATATACCATTACCATATATCGCGCCGCCCTTGTTACTAGTCCATAATTTTCCATACTTTAATTGGTCGCTAATTTCTTTTGCGTTTATGTTTCCGTTGCCCATCACTCCACGATATAAAATTTTTTGTTCTGCCGCTAAGCGTTCAAAATCGTTTCCATTAACCACAAGCGGCAATTTATCATATTTCAACTTTGAATTTGTTACAGTACGGATTTCCGACATTGTTTTTGCTTTTTGGTATACTTCATCTTTGCTGAACATTTGAGCCTTTTGAATTGTCTCATCCTTTGAAAGGATTTTTGATTTCGTCACCCTCATTCTTTCCTCGGTTTTCTGCAAGCCAATGCTTTCGGTTAAATCATTATATTTTGCTTTTAACGCTTTTATGCGTGTATTGCAATCTTTTACAAGTTGTTTATCTCCTGCGGCTTTCGCCATATTTGCGGTGGTCTTTTGTTTTCTGACTTCTCGTTCTATCTCTCTTTGCTTTTGTATCCATTCATAGCGCGTTTTCTCTTTCCCGTCATACTCTATAACCTCGCTTGTCTTTCGGTTTTTCTCTGCTATTTCAGCGGCATTATAGCGCGGCTCTGATACTCCGAGAATAACGTCCATTTTTCTATGGTGGCAGTTATAATCGTTCAGCCGTTCTAATGCTTCCGTGCCGTCGGGATATGTTACACCATTCACGGTTTTATTACCGTGTTTGGAAAACATTTTTCCTTCCATAAATGCGTGAGACGGTCGGCAAGTAGCGGAGAAATTGACTTCGAATCCGTCACAGCCTAACTCTTGCCCGACTTGATTGTCGTAATCCGTTTGCATTTCCTTTACCGCAAAAAGCGTATTTTGTCGGATAACGCTGTCTATACTCCGTGTTACGCCATTCCCGTAGTCTATCCGTACACCGCTACCGCCTAAATCTTCAATAGTATCACGCATATTTGAATAAAAGTCACCGACACCGCTTGTAACATTAAATACGGCTTTATCTATTGCCGATTGATATGCCCCTTGCAGACTTTCAACGCCTATCGGCACACGTTCACCGTTTTTCAATCCATACTTTACAACAGACAACGCTTTTGTCCGTGATAGGTTTATCATCTCGCCCGCCGTTTCTTTAACCCAATGATTAACTATCTGCTGTGCAATAGGATTTTCGGCATATGGTAAAAACGGAATGTTCCGAAAATCATACAGCGGTTTATATAACACCATATTATCGCTCATAAAGCGTTCAAAGGCTTTCTGTACCTCTTTTATATTCTGCCCTGTAACCCGTGCTAAATCGGCATATATAGCGTTCATATCGCCCGTTATATTGACTATATTCTTTAACGCTTTTTGGTCGTAAGCAGACAACCGCCCTGTTGCTTTCAGCCGTCTGCCTATTCTTGCAAGCGTTCTATCCTGCCAACCGTTAAGATTATCAAATAAAGCCTGTGCGTATTTTTCTTCAATCGTCATTCAATCACCTTTTGGGGAATTTTACACCAAGTTTTTCTTCAATCTCGTGTGCCGTTTTCACTCCGAGATTTCGGATTGTATAACCGTATGTAAATATCGCTTCTATTGCTTCTCCTACTGTAATCTCGCCACTGTTTTTAGTGGTGGAGCTACGCCACAAACAATTAAGTGCGTTAGTGCTCAACCCGCACTCTCTCAAATCATAATCGAGCGGGTATTTCAATTTCATTGATTCGTAAAATTCTTTTCTTCCCTTTTCTTCTGCTTCTTGCATTGCCTTTCGCGTTTTTTCATATCCAACGACGATATAATCTGCCGACTTTATATGTCTCATTTTCCGACAACCTTTTGCAATTATTTGTCTTGCTCTCTCTTTCGAAACATTAAACATTCCGCCTATTCTATCTAATGTATATCCCTTTTCATATTTATATTCTATCGCTTCTCTTTCTCTTTCAGTTAATTGCATTAACACATAATTAAACCCTTTTATTTTGTCTATATCATTGTCAATATCTATGCCGAAAATATCAAAGCACACATTCTGCGGATATGTTGCATGCCTGATTTTTTGCTCTGCTACTTGAAGTGCATTATTATTTTCTTCAATATCATTTTTAATTTTTGCAATTTCCTGTTCATACTGCTCTAATTTATTTTGCAGATATTCTTTTCTTCCTTGCAACCTATCTAAAACTAAATCTTCTTTTATCATTTTTCTTCCCTCTCAATCAATTCTGTAATCGCTCTGCATATCACCGCCGAACAGGAAACATTGTAATGCTTTTCGCAAAAGACTTTCAACTGTTCCCATAGGTCGGCAGGGATATATACACCGTGTTTGTTTCTGTCTTTATTCATTTCTTTTTCTCCAATGCTTTTTCTGCTTCTTCACGGGTGAGAAATACGGTTTTGCCTATGCGGTCGTAACCGTATTTCCACCGTCTGCCGTCATGATGTATCAGCTCGAAGCCATACCCCGTAACTTCTCCGACCTTGCATTTAACCACTATTTTGTTGTAGTCGTCATCGAACATATACCGATACAATTCTTTCGGCAAATTCAATCGACACGGCAAATGCACCCATTCGGAACGGCCGGTATAAAAGGGGCAACCACTAATAATATCGCATTTACCCAAATTACAGATATTATAATGCAAGCAATCAATACATTTCATTCTATACCACTCCTTAACAATTCGGGATTGTCATAGATATTACCGATTACTTCAATCGTTGTGTTGCAAAAACCTGTAAGCGGCACGAACTCTTTGTGCCAACCCCAAAGAACACCAAATTGTCCATTTTGGAATATCACTGTTGCCATTCCCTCTACTCCCATATTTTCACCTATATAATCGAAACGAACAATATCTCCCTCAAAAATCTTTTTACCGTTTTTGTCGGTTAAACCTGTGTATTGTCCTACGGTGTCGGGAATAACCTTTGCAATCGATGGTTTGTCCTCCATGATGTAATATCCGTCAGCGACCCCATCAGGCGAGAGCAAGTCACCGAATATCCAATCTCCATCTTCTGTTTTGCCACAAAAAATTATTTTTCTCATTCTTCCTCGCCAACCATTTCTTTTAAGAGATTGTCAATCATTTCATTGGTGCAAATTCGTTTGTCCGTGGTGGATTGCAGTTTCTTTTCTTTCAACCTCTCTGCAAACTCTTTGTATGCTTCGGCTTTGGCATTTTTACCAACAAGAGCTAATTTAGAAATAAGTTCATTTTGACTTTCAATAAATGCCTTTTGGCGGTTGATAAGGTAAAGCGCGTATCTATGAAGTCCAAATGAGGAACAATATGCACAATAGTAAAGAGGGCATTCATCACAATCACTGCATGGCTCTGAACAATATTCTAATGCCTTTATAATTTCCTCATCAGTAAATTTCTTATAGGTCATTATTTTTCGCTCCTTTCAATACTTGCAAATTAGTGATTTAATAAATCGTGCATTCTTTATCACACTATCAATAGTTGTGAAATCCGAAGATATTTCAAAGTTATCTTTTAAAAATTTTTTTAAATAATCAACATCAACAACTTGAAAATCTTTAAAAAAATCTAAACAAATCCACATCAGCGGTAGGTGTATCTTCCAACGCCTCGCGCAATTTCGTCAAATCAGCTATGCTTTGAGCAAAATCCTTGTGGTATTTCCTTGCTGTTTCGTACGCTTTATCCGCGTCTATATATCTGCTCATTTTTTACCTCCACCTTTTTGCAATACCAACCACAAGCCGATTTTTTTGGGTTAACAAGTCCTTCATACTCTCGGCAAGTCCCTAAATTTAAATAAGAATTTTTCGAAAAATGTTCACAATTTTCACAGCACTTATCTACATTCATTCTTCTACCTCCGAATTAAGCCAATCCGATAAATACTGGCTATCTGTTGCACCACTACAATCACCATACTCTGCCGACAAATATTCCAAATTATAGTATAGAAACTCCGCCATTTTCTCCACACTCATTGCCTTTATACGCTCATAGTTTGTCATATCCATTCTCCTTTCGAACGGTTTTTCCGCCGCCCTCGGTTTATTTGTTGTTTTCGTTCCATATCATTTCTGCTACGGCATTTTGTATTGCTCTATACTTTGCAGTATTTGTATACATATCATATAATGCAACACTTTTTTGTAATGTTTCTACCTCTTCGGTCGAAAGTGTTTTTGAAAATTCTTTCCAAAGTCTGATTTGACTTTCTCCACTCAATGTTAATACCTTTTTTGCAAAATTTTCCATACTTTCAATAGCTTCAATATTCATTTTTGTTTCCCTCTCTTTCTGTAATGCATTCTACCACAATATCACACGCTTGTCAAGACCTTTTTCGAAACTTTTTTAATTTTGCAAAAAAATTCTCCGAACATTTCTGCTCGGAGAAAATCTTACATATTCAGCGCCGATAAAATACTGCTTTCAGTGCTCGCCTGTTTACTTTCGTTTATCCTTGCTATCTTTTCGGCTCTTTCTTCATCTGAAAGTGTCGGGAAATAGAATTTCACAAGGTCGTCAACCTCTGCACCGCCGTTTTGCATTACGGTTATAATATCGTTCAGCTTTTGCGTATCATCGGTATAGAGGTCTTGAAAATCCTCGTCATACTGCCAAAGGTCAAGCGGGATATTTAAATATATGCTGTCGGCTTTCAGCGTTTCTTCGTTGCCTTTTCTCAACGCTTTACGGATAGACTGTTCAAGCGCCATATTATCGGCGTTTTTACTTTTGATTTCCGTTGCCGTTGCACCGCTTGTATTTTCGGTATGGGTGATAAGGTCCCGAACGCCCATTTTTGCTTGATACTTACACAAATCATCTTCCAACTTTTGAGCATAATCGGAATATCTGATTGTCGGGCAATATTCATCAATCAGAGAGCCGTCAACGCCTGATTTTTTCTTTATCGGATAGATGTATTCGTCTACGGCATATCCCAAACTAACGGCATTTCCTCTTGTATCTTCTTTGACTATGCTCCAATCGGGAAACAACATCTTTTTACTTGCTTTCATTTCAAGCTCGATTTGTTCAACATCGTTTTCAAGCTGTTGTTCTATCTTGCCGCAACCATAATTAAGAGGAACACCGTACACGGTATCATTATTCAGCGGCACAACAGGACTTTTATATCTTCCGAAGCCGATATGATTTACGCCCTTATAAACTGTTTCTTTTTGCTGTTTCTCACCATTTTCCGCAAATCCATATATAAGGTCATCCCATTCGGGAATATCCACATCAACGATATTTGCATTATCATCAGCCACAAAGAAAGAAATAGACAAATCGCCTTCATCTGAAAGCGTATGTTTACGGTAAAGAAAATAAACCTTGTCTTTCCGCTTTACAGCATTAAGCACCATATAGCACTCGCTAATTTCGCCGTCGTCTCTAATGCCTGTTATAAGCACCCGTGAGCCGTCTATATAACTGTGTACAAGTTTATTTTCCCCCTGCACTTTAATGAAAGACGGTACAGCCCAACACTCTGCAACACTATTCCCCGAAATGTTTTCATTTCCTGCAATCATGTAAGCTGTGATTTTATACGCGTTTCGGTTCAAATCCTCGCACAATTCTTTCAGCGGCTCTGCCTGTGTACTGTCTGAAATAACATCAAATTCAGCACCCATTAACGCACGATTTAAAACCTTTTTAACCACCATTGCAAAGAAGTTTACAACAGTATCATCGCCTGCATCCATTGTCGGCAGTTTGCTTTTCGGAGCATTCAGCCATTGATTGATTTTGTCATTGATTTTTGAAAGTAAAGCAACCCAAAAGTTTTTAATTGCGTTTTTCAATTATCTATCCCCTCATAATAAATATGTCAATGTTTCAAGTCCGTTAGATAGTTAAACCTACTTGCACGGCTATAAGTGAAACTGTCGTAACAATCTAACTGCATACTTCCGTCATCAAGCGGCACGGGTTCATCTGCTTTATCATCATATACAAGGTTTATCATTTCATCAAGCAAATCGTCCGTTTCGTCCTCGACAAATTTTAACCGCCCTGTTGCAAGCAATATTGAATATAGATAAACTCTATCGGCAAGCGGCGGCTTGTATGTCTTCCCGAAAATATACCGCCCTGCTTCGTTCAATGAGTTTATGATAACATCTATATGGTCGCAATTACATTCACTCACATACAGCGGTTTATCGTTGCCGTTTATATCCTTTAGTCCATAGCCTGTTTCTATGTACGATATAAAGCTGTATACAAAGTCTTTCAATTCATCAAGTGCAACATCAGGGGCTTGCTTTTTGCTCGATTTTAACACATATACAATGCCGTCAGAGCCTATCGCCGAACAGGTCAAAGCGTGTGCCGAACCATTGCCGCCCCAGTCTGCGCCCATTGATATGTCCCTTAACTGTGGCAAATCCTCTTTTCTAACCTTGTATTTGTCTGTATGCTCTGCAAGGTCTTGAAAGATAATTCCCTCTGCACGCACCCACCGCCCGAGGATGTAACGCTCATAGAATACGCCTGTAAACAAGCTTTCTGCTCTCTTGATTTCATCTTTACCCAAAGTCGGATTGTCATTCATCAAGAAATGCAAATGCTTATACTCTCTATCTTCGTTTGTTATCCATTCGGTATAGAACCAATGATTCGGGCTTTCGGGGTTGCAATTAAACCATATCTTTGCATTCTTAAACGAAAGAGTACGGGCGATCGCCTGATCTACAAATGACTGCGGCATTAAAGCAACTTCATCAAATAGAACGCCTGCCAGTGTCAAGCCCTGTATCAACGCATAACTGCTTTCATCTTTGCCGCCGAACAAATAAAAATAATTTTCCTTTTTCCCACACTTAACAGTCAACATTCGTGTCGATATTTTATAGTTAAGTGTAAAAGGCAAATCCTCTATTTGCTGAAACGGTCTTACAATGTTTCTTTCGGCGTTTGATACAGTCTTACCGCAAATAGCGAAATTCGTTCGGTCAAAATTTTCCATTGCCCATATAACGAAAGCTGTAATCATCATTATTGTTTTGCCGCTTCGGACTGCTCCATCACAGATAAGCGTTTCTTCATCTGAATAAGCAAACTTTAATATCTCTTTTTGCTTTTTAGATATTTTTTCAATCTTCATCAGTTACAGCCTTTTTTATTGCCTTTAACAATTCGGTTTGCATTTCCTGTTTATCTTCGTTTTCATTTTCGGGTTTGTCTGCCCATTTGCACCAATTTTTTAAAACAAAGATTGACATTGTAGGCTGATATTTATTCAACATTGCCCCTTGCGTTATCAAGTCGCTTTGCAATGTTTCAAACCTTTTTTTATAAGCGGGAAAGTATTTGTTTAAGGAATTGTATATCGTTCGTCTGTCTGCCGCTTTATAATTCTGCTCTAACCAACGGCAAAATTCCGATTGTGAGGGTATTCTGTCATATTCACTTGAAACTATATCACGGCAAAAATCATCAAAAAGTTTGCATAATTCCTCACCATTTTTGAATGTTTTCGGGTGTCCTGCCGTTGCTTGCTTTTTCTTGTAAATACTTATCCCCCCTGTATTATGGTTTTACTTCCACATCAGGCAGTACCTCTTTATGCCAATAAAGCTTATAATGATACGGGTCTGTGTGTGTGCCTGTAATATCTTCCACCGCATACATTGTATAGGCATTCAAATACACATAGTTTTTCTTGTATTCATTTGCTCCTGTTTTGACGGTGATTACAAGTTCATCGTTTTCATTGTTCGATATACTCATATATCCTTCTGCTTCAAGGATAATATTATCGGTTCGTGCGTTATAAACGGTGATTTTTCTTTCGCATTCGAAATAATCCGCCTGTTTGCTAATATTGTAGTTTACCTTGTCAGCTTCAGAGCATCCCACAAACGTAAAAATCGTTATTGCCATTGCCAATATTACAAGAATTTTGTTTTTCATTGCTCTACCTCTCTTATTTTCCCTTTTACTGATTAAAATAACAATGCACAATATAACACCACACTGTGCTTAAAATAAACATTGCTATATATTTCATTTTTCTACCTCTCTTATCTCCACAAGTATATAATCCTTATCGTGAAAATAATACTCGTGACCTTTTACCCATTTTCTATTATCGTCTTGTATTATTCTGCCTTTTAATCCATCCTCTATCATTTTCGCAATAGCGGCGTGATTAGATATATCTAAACCGTCGTTGAAGTAAAAAGCCAATATAACAGGCTTATTTGTAAGCTTTAAACCTTGTATCGCCGATAATGTGAGCAAATGCCAATAATCAGCGTCCTTTTTCCTTACGCTCCAATGTACGCCCGAATAATAGCGGTTAAGGCTGTATTTTTTTGTCCATATAGTTTTCGGTGTTGGGTATTTTATAATAAAATTTTGATTCATGTTATAGTGCCGCTATTTATATACGTAGGGCGGCAAGTCCTATCTTTTTTACCATTATACCACCATTTTTTTAGAATGTCAAGCTATTTCATTTTGGGGCGATATTGAAAAGCTCCCTTGAGTTTTTGTATGTTTATTCCGCATTCCTCTTTGAGCTTTTGCTCGCAAATCCATGTTGCTTCTTCGTCGGTTTCATAGCAATAATATTCGAGCATATTCTCCATCATTTTCGTTGTACTGTTATAAAATTTCATAAGTCTATCATGCCCGAATCCGTATTGAACATGCAGTTGCCATAGTATAACCGTCTCAATATCGTGTATAAACTCGGGTATCTTTTCGCCTAACTGCCGCATAGCTTCTTTGTGTACTTCTTTTTTCATCGGCGTTGTAAGCTTGTTTCGGTATGGTATTTTAACTTTCATCTTGTAACCCCTCTAAAATTCGCTGTATCGTGTTTTTCTTTTGCCTATACAATTTTACCAGTTATGTATTAAAATCCATTTTAGGCACGTTGTAGCGCGTCACAGCCTCTATTCTGCGTCAATCGGGCAATATCCTGTATATAAACTAAATTCATTTCGCATTACATCCGAATAGCTAACATGTCTATCAAACAATTTTGCCCCGTTTCCTTTTGCTCCCTCGTTCTGCTCTTTATTAAATTTGTTTATCAACGAGTTAGGCGCAATGCAATCATCATATATGCAATTAAAGCAGTCGCCCTTGCATTCACATTTAATTGCCATTTTTATCCCTCCATAAGCTTGTGTATTTGATTCCGTCTGTCGTTTTCCTCTTCAATGTTCATCTTGCTTTCTTCAAGCAAGAGTTTTCCTTGAGTTGTTTGCTCTATGAGCTGTCTAACAGACGGCGGAAGCATTTGCGTTTCCTTTGTGCTTTTTGCAATAGCTCTGTATGACCGCATAACATTTGATCCTACAACGGTTTGGAATGTCTGCGTATCCATCAATGCCCATTCTCTGAGCCTGTTTGGGCTTCCTACGAGCCGTTTCAATACGGGCGGCAACTTTTCGAATTCTTCTTTTGCTCCATAGTACCCATTTTCAGCGGCTCTCGCTATAAGGTTGAACGCTTCTTGCTCCGTCATTTCGTCGGGCTGGTATATATCAAGTATTTTCTCCTTAACCGCTCCCACATTCGGAGGATATCCCTTTGTGTCTGTTGCTATGTATGCCTTAACCGCCGCAAACACAATTTCCGATTTCTCATGTGAAAACATGTCTTCCCATAACGCGACCATAGCATTTGCGTCATTCTTCGACATTCCCTTGAAAAAGTTCGTATAGTTCGCTTTCATGATGGAAAATATTTTCAGCGTTTCTTCATGTGTCATAGCAGACCTTCTTCTTTCATAATGTCAAGAAATACGTTGCCTGTGCTTTCTTCTTTCGGGGCTGATTTTGCTTTATATTCCTTGATCGGGAAAAACGAAGCCCATCCCCTCCGTATTGCTTCTTCAAGATACTCATTTACAGACAAATTACTTTCCTTTGCTAATTTGTTTAATTTTTGAACATTCAGCATGATAGACTTGTCTGTGAGCGCCACCTTCTTTGCTTTTCTTACTTTAAGCCACTCACCGAGAAGATAGAGTATTTCGGGGTCTTGCGTGTAGCTTTGAAAAATTTCGTCAAACGTTTTCGCCGTTTTCTCTTTCTTACTTTCTTTATTTGTGTTATTACATGGTTCTTTATTTGTGTTATTATTTGGTATAGGTTCGCCCTTTTCGGTATTTCGATTTTCCTTTTCAGGGTTTTCCATTATCCCATTTTGCAAAATGGAAAATCCCTTTTCGGTAATTGCATACCACAATGTTCTATCGTATTTGTTTTCATTGTAATTCCCTGTTTTTATAATTCCTTCATCTTTAAGTTTAGCAATAGCAGACGATATCTTTTTTTCGGTTAAATATGGAAATATCTCCTTAAATGCTTTTACTGAATTATAAGTCCAGTATGATCCGTCATAAAAATTACGCTCGTTCGCTTTATTCTTTTCAATCCAATATTCGAAATGATTCAAAATAACGGCTTCTGCCATACCGTATTTTACGGCAATTTCACAATTAAAATGATGTTCCACTTCGTTCTCCTTTGTAAACAAAATCCGTGTGCTTTAAGTAGTACCAGTACCCAAAACACACGGAAATGCGGTTGTTATTCGATTTTAGCCGTTATCCGACTGGTACTCGAATAACAACCTTACGTATTTATTATACTACAATTATGAAAATTTGTCAAGCGTTTTTTTAAAAAGGGAGTTCTTCCTCATTCGGAAGTTCCGCGAAATTCTGCTGTGTCTGCGCATTCTGTTCGGGCTGTCTCTTCTTACTCAAAAAGCCCACTTTATCTGCCTTTACTTCCCACACGGTTCTGTTATTTCCGTCACTGTCGGTATATTTTCGGCTTTCCAACGAGCCTACAACCGAAAGCAAATCGCCTTTTGCTGTGTACTGCGATACAACTTCGGCGGTCTTTCTCCAAAGGATAACGGGGATAAAATCGGTAACTTTTTCGTTGTTTATTTTGTAATCCCTGTCTACTGCCAAAGACAAAGACATTACAGACACACCGCTTTTTGTTTTCTTCAATTCGGGGTTTTGTGTTACTCTTCCAGTTATGCAAATTGTATTCATCTTAATTCTCCTTTGCGTCTATGAAATACATATCTTCCGCTTTTTCATATCCAAGTGTATATTCCCCGATAAATTTTGAAAATTCGGGAATTTTTTTAGCCGCTGTATAGTCGGCTATCGCATTATAACCTTTTCCGCCGCATTGCAATTTGATTCCGTTCTCCCATGTAGCTTTTGAAAAATATATTCGGTTCGGTTTATCTTCATCATATCCGATTATGAAATATTTAGATTCGCCGAACGCCTTTTCCCATGCGTTGGGAGAAAAAGAAAATCTAAGTCCTCCCGTAGCACAACTATTCGTTATTCTTACATCTCTATTGCTCTCACTTCTCCCGAATGACTTTTCAAAAAATTTAATCATATCACTTGCCCTCTCTTTCAATTATTCTCTTCCAATTTGTACCGCGAATATCTTATTTTTTCGCCGTATCTGTTTATGTTTGTTTCGATGGTGTTTGTAATGCCGATTCCTTGCCGTTTAAGGTCGTTTATTCTGCTTGCCAACCTCATACACCCTAATTCTCTTAACGCGTCTAATGGCGTTATAGAACCATTAGAACGCATATAATCCAAAATCTTATCGCATTGTGTCATAAATAATTACGCCCCATTTCTTTTATAAATTCTTCTTTATTCAAATTATACGCCAACATTGCCGCCATTTGCCCTATTGCTTTTAGTCGGTTGTTATTTTCTGCATTGAAGTGTACTCCATTTGGCCGCTCGTTGTGGCAATAGTGGCAAAGGTCAACCATTAAACCTAACTTTTCCGATTTCTTGCGGTTTCCAGCTCCGAAAATATGATGTTCTTCTGTTTGGCAATATCGACCGCAAATAAAACATCTCCCTTTTTCGTTGTTCAAAATAATGCTACTCATATCTCAACCTCGCTATTTCTTTGGGTGTAAGCGTGTCAATATCCTGTTCCTTGCATTCTTGTACTATCAATTCTATAAGTCGGTGCATTTGCGCCGTATCGTAGGTTGATGAACCATAATACAATATCACATTCGTACAGCCGTCTATTTTGCTTTCAAATGTATCTGTAACCCAGCCTATGCCGTTACGCTTCCAGCCCTCGCAAAGCCGTTCAACTGCCTTATTTTGTACACATACTGTTTCAGAATTGCCGCCGATATTTTTAATTAAATCGCGGTATATATCTTCTTTCGGTATGTGTAACTTTTCGGCAAGCTTGTCAAGCAATGCCCAAGCGTAGGCGTTAGCTTCTCGACTTCGCTTTTCTTTTTTCTCTTTGATTTCTACCGTGTAAGTCTTGCCGTCCTCTAATTGAGAAACGGCTTGACCTAACACGATGAAAGAATTATTCTTATTTATTTCAAAAATCATACTTTAACTACTACTTTTGTTTTTGCATATCTTTTTTCTACATTTTCTTTGCTTCTTTTGCACCTTTCTATATATTTTTGTTTATCATCATCAAAGCGGCTTTTCATAAAATTGAATATGCCTTGCAAAGCGGGGTCTCCACTTTCAAGAACAACGCCGTTGCGATGATACTCAAATATTCCGTCCAATAGTTCTCCTTTTTGTTTATCCGTCAATCCAACAATTAATTCAGCCCAATCTTCATACAATATAAAACTTTTTTTATTTACAATCATCTTTTACCCCTCTTTTTACTGATAGTGATTTTATTTACTATGCTTTCATTGGGTTCGTTATTCTTATATTTATTGCGGTTTTCTTTATTCCGCTTGCATGTTTTCTCATACTTATCAAAATTACGCATTATGTCAAGCTGAATTTGAGAGAAACATATCATTTCTGTTTTCTTCAACTCAGGAATAACACCTTCTGAATAGAATTCAAACACCGCTTTTATAACATTGCTTAATTGCTTATCATTTAGCATTCGGAGCATTTGTATTCTTTCAGCGTATAGAATAATGGCTGGCGGCTTTTTTTGTTTTTCTTCTGTTAAAATCTCAATTCCCATTTTTTTGCCCCCCCACAGACCATACAAAACACCGCTTTTGCTTAATATCATCGGACTTTATTGAATTATTGATAATTGACAATCCTGTTATGCGCTTGTTTTCAATTTTGATTTTCTCGACTTCAAAGCGGTCATAACATTTGTTATTTTGTATGTTGCATTTATCTGCTTTAACCCATATCAAAGGGGAAGTATAAAGCTCTCTACCTATTCCCCAATTAAAACAAGCCCTTTTAAAACTGTCGCTTGCTTCACCCTTTTGCGCTTCGGTGTTGCTTTCAACTCCGCAATCGGATTTCCACACCCAAGACGGGGAAAGAATATCACCGTTGTTTCCGCTTTCATCAATTTTCATTTTGCAACAAATACCCACTCGGCAGAACAAATTTCCCTTGCATTCATAATGCTCTCTTTGCCAGTTTTCCGCCCCGACAGTCTCATCAAGTATCGCCATATCAACACGAGCATTTTTGTAAAGCAAAAGTATCAATCCGTTTTGTTTAACACTTTGAACCCTTACTTCTATATCGTCAGCGGTTAAATCTCTGAATTTCATTTTTGATATTCTTTCTCCTTTACAATTCAATATAGTTATTACATATCATATCAAATAAGAGTTCCGTTTCTTCTTTGGAAAACTCTTTTCGGAGCGCACGTCTGAATCTTGTTTCTGCTTCGCACTCGCAATCTTCACACACGTTGCACCCGTTTAATTCATCTTGCGAAAACCATTCTCCGCACCATTCACACTGCTCCGCTTCCTCAAAATCTTCGCTGTGGCATTCGGGGCAAACTTCCGTGCTATCATCCATGTAGCACTTTGCGCCCCAATATTCACAATCCATATATCCGCGCTCAACTTCGGTATCGCTAAACGTAGTACCGCATTTATTACAAATATACATCTTTATTACCTCCGTTATTTCAAATAAACTTCTGCTTTTTGCTTTCCAAACTGCAACGCTTCTTTATGTGTATCAAAGAAAATGTCTATGTGATTTCCCTTGACTGCTCCACCAATATCTTCCACCGTGTATTCTATACCGTTGATCTCCACGATGGTTCCGAACGGCAACAAGGATATATCAGCCGCTATAGTGTGGTTAGCTTTTGCCTTTGCTCCGCTTGCTGTGATTCCATCTGTTTTCCCGCAACATTTTTCACAAGGGCAGTACGCCGTCAATGTGTACTCTCCGAGAGAAATTTTTTCGGGTTCTTTTAACTCGGGTTTCTCAATAGGGTTCTCTAACCGTGTTACTTTTGTAACATTTGTAACGTGCTTTACCTCTGTTAATTCTACAGGCTTGCTTGCCGCTCCGAGGTAAGCACCTGTAAATGTCGCCGCAAACATGGCACATACAATTGCCGCTTGCTCAATTTTTGGGTTTAACTTCCTTTTCATTTTTGCATTCCTTTCTTAATGTGATTTTTCCTTTTTCTACTTCTACAACTACTTCGCATATATCCGAAAAATCCGCGATTTCAATTACAGACTTCGGAAATGTTACGCACTTGCTCCCGAATTTCCCATTGTTTTTTAACGGTCTTACCATCTGTTTACCTCCTTTCTTTGGTTTATCCCCTTGCTGTGATTATATTATACTCTTTATTTTCGAGTTTGTCAATACTTTTTCCTGATTTTTTTATAATTTTTTTAGAATTTTTTTAGCAACACAAAAGCGCCCCGAAAGCTCAAGGCGCTATTGTCTTATTTAATTTTCGCGAAAATCTCGCGTTCGGTTTCGGTTGCGTGTGCGTTTAATGCCGTGATAAATTCGTTTATCTCAACCGTTAATCTTTCCGCTTGATGAATAACCGCTTGCTCTGCTGTTTTTCCCTCTCGAAAATCCTGTTTTACTTTGAGATACTCCGATAAGCAAGGAATAATGTCGTTTAATTCCTTGCTCACGCTTCGAGAATTGCTCTCTGTTGCGTTTTTATCACTAAGGGGTATACTTTTATTACCATATTCTTTAATCGCTTGTATGGCAGTATAAAGGTACGAAATGCGTTGACATTTGTCCCAAGATAAATTTTTATCGGACAACAAAACGGTTAATTCTTCGTTTAGCTTTTCAATCATCGGTCAAGCATATATTTCAGCATTGCTGTTTTTTCGGCATATTTACGCTTGCACGCTTCCCAATCCTCTGTATCTTCTTCGGACAATGGCATAACAGCTTTCAATTCTTCGCCATATTTGTCCGTCCAGTCATACCAATTTGCGGCATGTTGCATTTCCTGCGTCGCCATTTCGCGGAATTTTTGTGCTTTGGCGGCATTGCCTTTCATTTTTTCGCCGATATAATTTTCGGCGTACTCGGTCGCTCCGTCTAATTCTTCCGCTATATGGTCAACCATTTTTCTAAACTTTTTCATTCTTTCACAACCTCAACCGCAACATTCATTGTGTTCGTCTGCTGTCCGTTTGCATATACCGACAATATGCTTTCATTCTGCCCGCAGAAAACACGGACGGGAGCAGTAAACCCAAAGTTTACAATACCGTCAGCGGCGGCAGAGGAAGTCTGAACAGCTCCCGGCACAAGATTTCCGTCTTGATACAACGAAACAGTTACTTGTCCTTCTGCGCTTGCCGTCAATGTTGCGTTTACAGAGACGGTATAATAGCCGCTTGCGCTTTCCGCACCGTTACAACCGCACGCCGTGCGCAAAGCAATCGTATTGTTGTTAAGTCTAATACATCTCCCATACTGCCTTACGGTATTTGTCAAAGGAAGTACAGAACCCGCTGGCACTTCCTGAACGCCTGTAAAAGTGTAATATCCTAATGATTTTGCCATTTTCATATCTCCTTATAATAAAATAAAGGGCGACTGTTGCCGCCCTTAAACCTCGCCAATAGGGCGTTAAATGTTTGTTGCATTGCAACCACCGCAAGCGTTAGCAAACTGCGGGACTACTCCATAGCCGTACGGGCTAACTCTCGGAATGCCACAGAACATCTGCGCTGTCTGCAATTCGTTTACCTTTGCTTGCAAGCTGTCAATTTTGTTCTGTGCAAGAGCGTCAAGGATTTTCTGCGTTTGTGCCGTTGTATTTGCATTAATAGCCGCGGTATTCATTGCACCGTTGTAATTCACGCCATCAATGGCGCGGAGAGTATCACAGCAACACTTCTGTTGCGCCGTGATTCCAGCATTTACAGCCGCCTGAACATCTCTGATTTCTCCGAGATTGTTGTAAGCATACTGCGCGGTGCTGTTGTTTACTTCATAGATCCCGCGCTGAACATCGGACGCTATTTCCCGCTGTCCCTCTTGAATGGAATTGAGGTCAACCGCCCGCTGAATATCCTGTGTGCTTGCGGAATTGCCGCCAAAGCCTAAACCGCCGCCGCCAAACAAGAGAATAAGCAGAGCAAATACCCAAAGTCCTTCTGAACCCATACCACCGAACCCGCCGTTTTCCGAACGAGTTACAGCCGCAAGGTCGCCTAACGAATAACCATTG
>ERZ1034992.270-NODE-270-length-31932-cov-64.184428_pt1 | contig 31932 bp, 36 predicted proteins | sample MGYA00520695_ERZ1034992 | MGnify/ENA primary metagenome ERZ1034992 (study PRJEB33766, sample SAMN09781778) | gut metagenome | biome: gut microbiome | host: Homo sapiens | place: Madagascar | study: EMG produced TPA metagenomics assembly of the PRJNA485056 data...
GCAAAGCAGATGGGAAAGGGAATCGGCGCGGACTGCATAATTGTGGGCTCGGTGGCGGCTCTGGGCTGTCCGCTTTACATCACTGCCCGCATGATTGACGTTGAGAAGGGCACGGTTCTTCATTCTGCAAAAATGAGCCTGAACTTTTGGAACGAGTACGAATCTCAGCTTCCGAAATTCGCGTCTGAATGCGTGAAGAAAATTCCCCAGCCGAATATTTTTACCGGCGTCTGGACTGGAACTCTTTCGACCGATGAATTTGATGACAGCTATGAAATCACTTTCGACGAAAAATCAAAGTGCGGCGTGAAAGTCGTTTCCGTAGATTCGGACGGCAAGGAAACCGTTTTGGAAGGCAGCGGAACTTATTCGTACACGAGCGACAGTTTTTCAGGCGGAAAAATATTCAAGCTGAATGCGACATTCCGCAACGCAAAGACAAAACGCCTGCGCAAAATCGAATGGGCGTATCCTGTGAGCATGAACCGAACACACACGGAATTCAGTATAAACGTCTACCCCGACAGCACAAAAAAAGAACTCGCCCGGCTCACGCTTTCAAAAGTGGAGTAGTGAACGTTTAAAAGTCCACCATTGCCGGTGGATTTTTTTATAGATTGCCGTGTCGGTGCGCGGCAATGACAGAGAATTAAAACAAGAAAATGACAAGGAATTTCATCCCATAATTTCTCTTGACGCATGACAAAACTGTGCAGAAAATGTCAGGAGCAGATTTTTTTTTCACTGTATTCTTTTATTGTGCTTTCGTGGCATAAATCAAATTCTTTTTCAGCAAGGAGAAAAAAATGGAATGGCTTACGGCGATAAAAAAGTCAATTGATTTTATGGAGGCGCATCTTTTGGATGACATTTCGGCTGATGACGTTGCGGAGGAAATCTTTATGCCTCCGTTTTATTTTCAGCGCGGATTCAAGATTCTGACGGAGATGACGCCTTCCGAGTACATCAGGAACAGGCGGCTTTATCTTGCGGCTCTTGACGTTCTGGGCGGAAAGGAAAAAGTGATTGACAAAAATTGCGCTTGGAACAAAGCATTTTTTCTTCTATATTGTATACGTTATTCTGTTTTAATTTTTTACAGGATTTGCTGTGAGTCTGATTTTGTAGATGGCGGAGAATTTATGTCTGAAAAGGAAATCCACGAAAAACTTGAAAATCTTAAAAATTATCTTCGTTCGCTTGGAAGCGTGATGGTTGCGTTTTCGAGCGGAGTCGACTCAACGTTTTTGCTGAAAGTAGCGCACGATGTTCTTGGCGAAAATGCGGTTGCTGTTACGGCGAAATCCTGTAGTTTCCCAAAGCGCGAGGCAGACGAGGCGGAAGAATTTTGTAAAAAAGAAGGAATCCGTCATATAAGTGTGGATTCTGAGGAGCTTGATATTCCGGAATTCCGCCGCAATCCAAAGAACCGTTGCTATCTCTGCAAAAAAGAGATTTTTACAAAAATCATTGCGCTTGCAAAAGAAAATAAAATAACTTTTGTGTGCGAGGGAAGTAATATGGATGACAACGGAGATTATCGGCCTGGCTTGCAGGCGGTTGCGGAACTCGGTGTAAAAAGTCCGCTGCGTTATTGCAATTTATACAAGGAAGAAATCCGCGCGCTTTCAAAGGAAATGAATCTTCCGACTTGGAAAAAGCAGTCGTTCGCGTGCCTTTCTTCGCGCTTTCCTTATGGCGAAGAAATCAGCGAGAAAAAACTTTTGATGGTTGACAGAGCGGAACAGTTTCTGCTCGACAAAGGATTTTGTCAGCTTAGGGTAAGAATCCACGGCGAAAACCTTGCAAGAATCGAAGTTTCCCCTGCGGAAATGGAAAAGGCATTTTTGCTCCGGGAAGAAATTATGGGTGCATTAAGAAGTTTTGGCTTCTTGTACGTTTCGCTTGACTTGCAGGGCTACAGAACCGGCGCAATGAACGAGGCTTTAAAATGAAAGATTCTTTTTGCGACTTGGGATTTACAAAGCTCGACACAGGACGAAAAGAGCGGAATGGATTTGGCGAGGTTGTTTTTTGCCATGGAAAAAGAAATGAGTTTTTGAAAGATATTTTTTCAAGGCTTTTTGAAGCGAATGGCGAAGTTCTTGGAACTCGTGCAACGCAAGAGCAGTTTGAGCTTGTAAAGGAAATTTTTCCGCAGGCGACTTACGACAGCGTTTCAAGAATTATAAAAGTTCAGGGCGAAAAGAAAAAACTTATTGGAAACATTGCGGTCTGCACAGCTGGAACTGCGGACATTCCTGTTGCAGAAGAATCTGCCCAGACTGCGGAATTTTTCGGCTCGTATGTCGAGCGCATTTTTGATGTCGGCGTTTCTGGAATCCATAGGATGCTTTCTCAGACTGAAAAACTTGAAAAGGCGAATGTCGTTGTCGCGATTGCCGGAATGGAAGGCGCGCTTGCAAGCGTTGTTGGCGGCTTGGTGAGTGTTCCTGTTATTGCAGTGCCGACTTCGGTAGGATACGGTGCGAACTTGGGCGGAATTTCGGCTCTTTTGACAATGATAAACTCGTGTGCAAACGGAATCAGCGTTGTGAACATAGACAACGGCTACGGTGCTGGCTACATCGCGACGCAGATAAACCGTCTTGCAATCAGTGGAAGCGTAAAAAATCAGGCAGGTGAAAAATGAGCGATTTATATCTTGAATGTAACTATGGAATTTCAGGCGACATGGCGGTTGCAGCTTTGCTTGATGCAGGTGCGGACAGAACGGCTCTTGAAAAGGCTTTGGCGAGCATTCCGGTAAAAGGATTTAAAACTGAAATAAAGCGCGTGGAAAAAAACGGCGTTTCCTGCCTTGATTTCAACGTGATTTTGGATTCAGAACACGAAAACCACGATCACGACATGAACTATCTTTTTGGACATGAGAGCGCGGAACATAATCACGGGCATGGCGAACATTTCCACGGGCATACCCATCATCATTCTGAGGCAGAAGAACATTCTCACGCGGCACAGCATGAAATTCATCACGGTGAACAAGTTCACGGTGAACAAGTTCACTATGAACAAGTTCATCACCACGAGCACCGGAATCTGCATGATGTTCTTGAAATAATCGACAAGACAGAGATGACAGAAAACGCGCGGAAACTTGCGCATAAAATTTTTGAGATAATCGCACAGGCGGAAAGCAAGGCTCATTCAAAGCCGGTTGAGGAAGTTCACTTTCATGAGGTCGGCGCGGTCGATTCTGTCGTTGACGTGATTGCGCTTGCGGTCTGCTTTTACAGCCTTCACGTTGAAAAAGTTTTTGTTCCGTTTTTGTGCGAGGGAATGGGAACTGTAAGATGTCAGCACGGAATTCTTCCTGTTCCAGTTCCGGCGGTCGCGAACATTATGCAGGAATATTACGTTCCGCTAAAAATAACTGGGGAGCGCGGCGAATTTGTTACTCCGACTGGGGCGGCTTTTGTTGCTGCGGTTGCAACGGAATTTAGTCTGCCGAAAAATTTTGTGCTTAAAAAAATCGGAATGGGAGCAGGAAAAAGGGATTACGGCGTTCCGAACATTGTTCGTGCGATGCTTGTTGAAACGGAGGAAAAAAACAATCCTGAAAATCAGCTTACTTCCGCTTTGCACGACAAGATTATAAAACTTGAGACGAACATTGACGATTCAACCGGCGAGGCGTTGGGCTTTGTGATGGACGAGCTTTTTGCATTGGGTGCGCTTGATGTTCACTATCTTCCGTGCTTTATGAAAAAGAACCGGCCGGCGTGGCTTCTGGTTGTGCTTTGCAGGCTTGAAGATGCGGCGAAAATGGAAAAAATCATTTTTATGCATACAACGACAATCGGAATCAGAATGTCGCAAATGGAACGTACCTGCCTTGCTCGTTCGGAGTGTTCGGTAGAAGTTTTTGGAGAAAAGGCGGAAGTGAAAGTCGTGGACGTGTACGGCGAAAAACGTTTTTATCCGGAATACGAAAGAGTTTCGCGGATTGCGCAAAAAACAAAAAAGCCATTCGGCGAAGTCTACAACAAAATTGTGAATGAGTGCGCTTGTACTAAATGATATTTCATAAAAATTTGGAGGAATAACAAAAACTTTGCCCAAGATAGCGTCAAGGTTTTTGTTTACAAGTTTGCGTTGCAAACTTATATATCAACTGTTGTTTTCGCTGGAAACTTGCGTTGCGAGTTCACTGCGTTGCGAAAAAACTAAAAAACTCAAATCGAAAATTGAAGTTTTCTCATTGAGTTTTTTTGGGAGGAAATTATGGCGTGTTTTACTGTTCCTTTGGCGGAGGCTGTTGTTCTTACAGCCGTTAAGAAAATTGCTTTTAAGCGTAATGCGGATTCTGTCATCAATGAGGCGGAAATGACGAAAAATCAGAAAATCGCAGTGCTTAAAGAAAAATTCAGAATCCTTGAGAAAATGCTTTACGGCGGAAGTTTTCTTCTTGCAGTCGAGCATTTGTATCACGGTGAAATCAGCCTTGTTCCGCCATTTTTAACGGCAATGAAAAATCCGGCTGAAATTCCTGAAATGCTGCGTGAAATGGCGACCGTAGGAGTTGGAATGGCTCTGCTTACAACTGTGGTCTGGGCGGCAGGAATCGGAATCTCGGCATTAGTGAAAAATCTGAAGAAAAAATCAGCAGACGGAATTGGACTTTCCGGGGCGGCTGTCTGATGTGCCTTCTGATTGCAGTTGCCGCGGCGATTGTGTTTTCCGTTCTGTTCTTTGTTTCAAAAAAAAATGACGGCGCGGAAAATCCAAAAACTTCCCGCTTAAGAAAATTTACCAAGCCTCTTTTTACAACGGCGCTCGCTTTTTGGGCTGCCGCAATAATGTGGAGCGTAGACGGAATTGCGAACGTTTTGGGAGGCGAGCCATTTTTGGAAATAAGCAAAGAGGATTCTGTTTTAGGAGTGATTGTCGCCTTGTGCGGAGCCGCGCTTTTTGCAGTTCTTGCATTGCGGAATCTAAAAAATCACAAGGAATAAGATAAGAACTTTAGAAAATGACAGTTGAGTTGCAGAAAACTTCATTTTGATATGAAACGTTTTTTTTTATCTCATTCTATGTTTTCTTTCGGTTTTGTCCTGTGATATTTTAATTCGCAATGCGTGGATATGGATTTCTCACTTGTGTGTTGCGGATTTGTTCACATGGATTTGATTTTTTCAGGCAGCTTCTGTCTTATATCAGGGGCTGTTTTTTTATTTTTCCTCATTTCTCTTAAATCTTCACACAATCTTGACATTTCCGAAAGAAAATCTTGAAACAGGAATTCTACTATGGCGATGTCAAAAGCAGAGAGGGGGATGGAACAGATGCCTGAGCGTCAAAGTCCGTTGCAAAACCGTTTTGTTTTATGACAAGGAAAAATCTATGAAAAAGACAGTTTTAACTTTCGGTGTATCGGCATTGGTCGCGGCTGCGCTTTTTGCGCAGGAATTCAATTCTTCTTCATCGGTGCTCGGCGGGCTTAACGCAAAACCAAACACCGAGGCAGGTGCAAATCAGGAAGCTCTTTCTGAAAACGCAGCGGACAAAACTCTTTCCGCTCAGGAAATCTCAAAGTCGATTGAAGAAGTTGACGGAATAAAAATCTTTGCCAACATCCTAAAAAACTCTTCCGACAAAATCCAGAAAGTCGCATCTGATTCCGGCGTTACAGTTCTTGCCCCGATTGACGCAATCGCCGACACAGGAAAAATCACCCAGAGCATTTCCGACTACATTGTTCCTGAAAAACTCACAAAGGAAAACCTTGAGGCAAAGAGTTCCGTTCAGACACTTTCAGGCAAAACACTCCCGGTTGAAGTGAATGATTCTGCGGTTCTTATAAACAACGTTGAAGTCGCAGGACTTGCAGAAAGCGCGGACGACAAAGTCGCGGTTCTTCGCCTTGCAAACAACTTCAGCGAGTCAACTTCTGTAGCGCTTGCAGAGTAGAAAAAAATCGGTAATTAGGATTGCCGGCTCAAGCCCGGCACTGACAAAAGAAACTATAAAACAAGAGGAAAACTATGAAAACAACAAAAAAAGATTTTATCGCCGTATCAATGATTGGATTCGCCGCAATGATGTTCTCTTGCGCCGGAACAAACAAGAATGCGCCTGCCGCACAGGAAACAGCTCCGGTTCAGCATGAATTGGACAGCGCGGCTCAGACTGAAGTTCCAGCTGAAACTCCGGCAGAAGAAAATCTTTCCGGACAGGACGCTCTGCAGGGTGAAAATCCAGCCGCCGTTCAGGAGGAACTTCCACAGAACAACGATGTTTCTGCTCCAGTCGCACAGTAGAAATCATCTTTAAATACAACAAAAATCCATCCTTTTTTTCAGCGGAGCCGGATCAAGTCTCCAATCCGGTTCTGCTGTTTTTTTTATTTGGGCGTTACCCATGCTTTGGTTTCGATAAACTCAACCGCCGCATGGGTCGGGCTTTCCGAGGTTACGGCTTTCGCCTCCATTCCTTCGCTACGCTTCGGAACACGCCTGCGGCTGCCCCTACAATCCCTAACGCATTAGCGTTAGGACGTGTGCTCAAGCGCACACGTCAAATCACCGAGTTTTGCGTCAGCAAAATCTCGCAGCATACCGCAGGTATGCAAATCCCTAACGTGCGTTCGCTTCATCTGCTTTGCAGATTACGCTCATGCCGTAAAACTTCGTTTTGCAAATTCCTATGGAAGTTTTACCAAAAAACGTGTATAGTAATTTTATGCCGCAGATTGCACATCCTTTTGTAAAATGGGCAGGCGGAAAAACTCAGCTTCTGCCAGAAATCAGAAAACATTATCCTCACCGAATAAAAAAATACTGCGAGCCGTTTGTCGGCGGTGGAGCTGTGCTGTTTGATGTGCTTCAAAAATGCCGCCCGGAAAAAGTTCTTGTGAACGATGTGAATGAGGAACTGATAAACACATATTTGCAGATAAAAAGTGATTGCAACCTTTTGATAGAACAACTTTCTGAACTTCAACAGGCCTATAAAAGTCAGTCTTTGGAAAAAAACAAAATTCTTTTTTATGAAAAACGCCTTCGCTACAACGAACTAAAAATAAACAGAAACGACGCTGAAAATCTTGAAAAAGCCGCGCTATTTATTTTCCTGAACAAAACATGCTTCAACGGACTTTACCGCGTGAACAAAAGAGGCGAATTCAATGTTCCGTTCAATAATGCAAAAAATCCGCTTATTTGTGATGAAGAAAATCTAAGAGCGTGTTCAGAACTTTTGCAGAATGTGCAGATGAAAACCGGCGATTATTCCGACTGTAAGGATTTTATTGATTCAGAAACTTTTGTTTATCTTGACCCGCCGTATCGACCTCTAACACAAACTTCCGCGTTCACATCGTATTCAGAAAATAAGGGCGTGCCGGCTAAAGCCGTCGGGCTTTCCGCACTTCGCTCACGCTCATTCCGCCGCAACCTTTGGTTGCTCTGGAACTTCGGTGCTACAATCCCTCACGCAGAAATTATATAAATAAAAGGTAAAATCTATGAAACAATATGAAGCAGTAATTCAAACTTTAGAAAAACTTGGCGGAGCTGCAACTTTAGGACAATTAAATCAGGAAGTATTTAAAATAAAAGATTGCGAATGGAAATCAAAAACTCCTTTTGCCTCAATCCGCCGGATTGTTCAAGAAAATCCAAATATCTATAAAATCAAACCTGGACTTTGGGCTTTAAAATCTTATCAAAAAGAACTTGAGCAAAAAGGGATTGTCGTTGAAACCGAAAAAAATAAAGATTCAAAAATTGTTCAAGAATTTACACATTCATATTATCAGGGACTTTTGGTGACTATCGGCAATTTGAGAAATAAGAAAACTTTCGTTCCTAATCAAGATAAGTCAAAAATGTTTCTTAATGAAAAACTTGGTGATTTGCGAACATTGCAAGAACAACCAGCTTATTCTTATGAAAAGTTTACGCAAAGAAGCTCGACTATTGATGTAATTTGGTTTAACGAAAGAGAAATGCCGGAAGATTTTTTTGAAGTTGAGCATTCAACAGACATTCAAAACTCCCTTACAAAATTTTCAGACTTGCAGGATTTTTATACAAATATGTATATTGTTGCAGATGAAAGGCGTCATGCTGAATATGACAAGAAGTTGGGCTATACCGCATTTGATAAGATTAGAAAAGATAAAAGAGTAAAATTTTTAAGCTATGACAAAATTGAAAAACTGTACAAGCTCGAAATAGAAAAAAAAGAACTGGATTTAATTTTGTAGTTGATCAAAATTTAAATTCGATCAATATTTTGGTATGAACGAATATATGTTTTATACCTTTGAAGGATTTACACAATCTCCAAATAAAACTGACTGTGAGAATTTGCAGATACTTGGTTTTGAAAAAGCTGAAAACTTGGAAATTGCAAAAAAGTGTCTTCTTGCGAATAATGACTGGATTTCAAAACATGGCTTTGACAAGAAAAAAATCCTTTCAAAGAGAATTTTGACAGAAGAATCTTTAGCTTCCATAAAAACTGTTGTCGATTATCTTTGGAAAGATGAAGAAAAAGACTATGAAGAATGTCTTGTGTCAGGCAAAAATGTTGACAATCATATTTTAAAACATTTGAGAAAATTGAAATTGTTGACAGAAGAGAATAATAAAACTCATGAATTTTATTCGATTGAAGACAAAATTTCCTTTTTATTCAAAAAATATAATTCAGATAATAAAGACCCTAGAATCATCTTGAAATCTGTTCTCTTGGATTTAGGATTGGAAGAAGAAAAATCAAGTTTAATTTCCATAGAAGCAGGCGGTTCTCAATGCAAAGTGACAAGCGAATATTTGAAAAAAATTTTTATTCCCAAAAATATTTTTGAAGAAGTCCTTGCTGCTATTAGATATTTTTACTATAACTTTGAATAATTTCAAAAATGAAATAGCGTTAGGGATAGTAGTGGCGTTCCGAAGCGTAGCGTAGGAATGGAGCGATAGCGGAACCACGAATAGCCCGACCCGAACGGAGTGAGGGAAACGCCCGGCTACAATTTCTGTTCAATCCGGGAAGCAGGTGAGCGTGAACAAGGGCGACTGGGACAAATCTCACGGTTTTGAAAAGAACAATGAGTTCAATCGAAAATGGCTTTCTGACTGTCGCTCGCATTTGAAGGACGACGGCACAATCTGGATTTCGGGCACTTACCACAACATTTTTTCGGTTGCGCAGATGCTGAATGAACTGGATTTCCGTATTTTGAATTGCGTCACCTGGGCAAAGACGAATCCGCCGCCGAATCTTTCGTGCCGTTTTTTCACTCATTCAACTGAGTTTATCTTATGGGCTAGAAAAAGCAAAAAAGTTCCGCATTATTTCAACTACGAGCTGATGAAGGAAATCAACGGTGGAACCCAGATGCGCGACTTGTGGACTCTGCCTGCAATCGCGAAGTGGGAAAAATCCTGCGGAAAACATCCGACCCAAAAACCGCTTCCGCTCCTTACGCGGATTATTCTTGCCTCCACAAAAGAAAATGCCTGGATTTTAGATCCATTCACCGGAAGCTCCACAACAGGAATTGCCTCCTCTCTTTTGAACCGCCGTTTTTTGGGAATCGACCGTGAAACTGAATTTCTGGAACTTTCAAAGGCGCGGCGCGAGGAAATTGAAAATCCGCAGATTCGGCAGAACTACCGCGAGAAAATTCTGAAATATTCCGATAAGCCGATTCGTGGAATTGTGGAGATTCGCGAGGACACTCCGTACTTTGGGGTAGACCTGCCGTTTTAGGATTTTTTTTTGTATCTTGAAAGCGTTTTTCAGCATTTATATAATAGAAGAAAATCACGCAATGAGGATTAAAATGAAATCATCTCGTCTTTTTTATTTTACGGTTGTTTCTGTGTTTATTGCTGGAGCCGCAAAAGTTTTTTCGCAGAGCACAGTTTCAGTTTCAAAAAATGCTTTGGTGGAATCTTCAAAATTTAATGGCTCGCCGGTTGTGGTTACGGAATTCAGGGGAAATTCTCCGGACAGCCTTGAAAAGTTCAGCGTTCTTGAATTTGCGGACGGACGGATTTTAAGGGAAAAACAGTTTGGCGACGACGGTTCTGAGAAAACTTCTGTTGAAAGAAAGTTTCTGGACGACGGAAGAATTTCTGAAATTTCAGGGATTGATTCTTCAAAAAACGTAAAGTGGCGTTATTCCTACGGCTACAGCGAAAAGGGGCTTCTGGCAACTGAAACTTCTTATTCTGGAAGCGGCGAGGTTGAGTGGCGCGCGGAATATTCGTATAACGCGAAGTCAAAAGTTTCTGAATGCAAGACTTATTCAGCGGCGGGCGCTCTGAACTTTACGGAAAAATACATTTACACCGAGGACGGACGCATAAAGGATTATTCTTCGTTCTATGCGGATGGGAAACTTTTTAAGCGTGTTGAGTATTTTTACAATGCGGATTCCTCTTTGGCGCAGGAAAAAAATTATGACGCAAGCGGTTTTTACGAAAGCGTGAATTATTCGTATTCAAAGGGAAAGGCGGTTTCTGTAAGGACGCTGGGCGCGGACGGAAGCCTTAAAACCGAGGAGACAAGGACTTTTTCTGCGGACAATTTAATCCGCTCCGTGCTTAAAAATGCGGAAGGAAAAGTTGTTTCTGAAAAAGAATTCTTTTACGACTGGAACGGAAATATTGCGCTGGAGAAGAATTCTTCTGGAATCATCCTTAGGAATTTTCAATATGGCGCGCCTGATGCGGCGGAAAAAAAGGAAAACTGAAAAATGGCTTGCGTGATAATTGTTGAGGACAACTCGCTGATTCGCGATGCGGTTTCCGGCTACCTTAAGCTTGACGGTTACAAGACGCTTGAATTTGGCGGAGTTTCCGGAGTGCTTGACGCGGTAAAAAGGGAGACTTGCGACCTTGCGATTCTTGACGTCATGCTGCCGGACGGGAGCGGTTTTGCGCTTGCAAAGGAAATCAGGGCTGCGAGTGACATTCCGCTGATTTTTCTGACCGCGAAGGATTCTGAGTCTGACAGGATTTTGGGCTTTGAGCTTGGCGCTGACGACTATATCTGCAAGCCTTTTTCCGCAAAGGAGCTTGTTCTTCGTGTTCACGCGCTTTTAAGACGAACCGGCAAATCTGACGGCGGAAAAAGCGCGGCTTCGGGCGAATGGCAGAGCGGAAATTCTGCGGTTTTTATAGATGAAGGCAGGCACAGCGTTAGCGTTGACGGAAATCCGATTGAACTTACGTCTACAGAATGGAAGATTCTTTTGTATCTTGCGTCGAACGCCGGGCAGGTTGTCTCGCGCGAGCAGCTTTTGGGCGAATGTCTGAACTATTTTTTTGAAGGCTCGGAGCGGACTATAGACACCCACATGGCGAACCTGCGCTCAAAAATCGGGCAGCAGTGGATTTCAACAGTAAGGGGATTCGGCTACAGGTTCAGCGGAATAAAGGCGGATTCAAAAAAGTAAAAAATGAAGTCAATTTTTGTACGAATTCTTACAGGTTTTGTTGCCGTTTCGTTTGCAGTGATTGCCGCAATGTCCGGGATTTTTACGGTGGCGGTAAGCCGTTCCATAAACGAGTGGAATGCTGGAAAAAGAAACGACTTTGTGGCCCTTATTCTTCCGGCAATCTCAAAGACATACAGACTTGAAGGAAGCCTTTCTTCATCTTCTCTTGAAAACGCGGTGATGCCTTACACGACGGATTCGCTTTACATTTATATTTTCGATGGAAACAAAAAACCGGTTCTGCTTCTTGAAAAAGGAAAGGTCAGCACGCAGGAAGATGTTGAAAAATCGGTCGGCTCGCTTTCGACTTTTATGGCTCTTAATTCTCCGGTCCAGATAAAAGACGGCGGCAAGACAATCGGCTATCTTTGTGCGGACAACGTGGGGTTTCTGGCGTACAAGGCGAACAGAATTTTTGTTTCGACTATGGAAAAAGGGCTTTTCGCCGGAATCGCAATCGCGGTTTCAATCACGCTTGCGCTTTCGCTTTTTATTTCGACAGTGCTTTCAAAAAAGGCGCGCTCGCTGGCGGACTACATTTCGTCTCCGGACCTGATGAAAAAAAATATGCCGGCTCTCGGTGTGAACGAGTTCGACAGGATTCTGGATTCTGTAAAAAAGTTGAAAAACCGGCTTCTGCACGAGGAGACTTTGCGCCGTCAGTGGATGCAGGACATCTCGCACGATTTGCGCACTCCGCTTACCGCGGTAAAAATGCAGGTCGAGGGAATGAACGACGGAGTCCTTGAGGCGACGGCTGAGCGTTTTGCGGCCCTTTATTCCGAGCTTACGATAATAGAAAAACTTGTGTGGAATCTTCAGGACTTGAGCCGCTTTGAGTCCCCGGAAATGAAAATTGCGCTTACGGACGTGAACGCCTGGAAATTTGCCGACGATGTTTCCGCCCGGTTCGCGCTTCTTGCGGAAAAGAAAAAAATAAAATTCAGCGTGGAGAAGAAATGCGCGGAGGATTTTAACTTTAAGGCGGACCCGCTCCTGCTCATGAGATGCGTCTCGAACCTTCTGCAGAACGCGTTCCAGTACACGGCGGAAGGCGGCGAGGTTACGCTCTGCACGGAAAAACTTGAGGAGGACCGCGTAAAAATCTCCGTGCTGAACACCGGCGCAATCAGCGGGGAGGACATTCCCCACGTTTTCGACCGCCTTTACCGCGGCGACCGCTCAAGAAGCACGGCAGGCTCAGGGCTTGGCCTTTCAATCGCGCAGGCAATCGCAATCCTCCACGGCGGAAAAATCGAAGTGCAAAACGCGACGAACGAAAGGGGAGAGGCGTGCGTGTGCTTTGCGGTGATGGTGTAAGGAGAGAGGTTGGCGATTTTTTTTCTGAGAATATTGATCTATGACAACCAGTCCAAAGCCTTTTCTGTTATTTTTTTATACCAGTCCTGTTCATTAGAGCTTGATTTTGCAATTTCTTTTGAATATTCAAAAAATGCTTTTACCTGATTGGAATCAGGCATGTAGTCCGCTTTAAACGAATCCTCAACCATTTTTCTAAAAATATTCAGAGGAAGAGGAACAATAGCCGATTTTCCGCCGTAGTAAGAAATATTTGTGTGATAAAGCATATAAAACTGGGCAATACAAGCCTCATTTATCGTCGGTGCAATAAAAAGTCCGTAAGTTTCCCTGCCGGTTTCTTTCTTCAATTTGCCCAAATGACGAGAGACAGGTTCACCTTCCATTTCATACTGTTTTTGTCCGCTAGCGATTGTAACTTCAACAATCAAGTCAAAATCATCGTAGTTGCAGACAATGTCCGCCATATTACCTTGTGCAGTTGACATAGGATTTCCAAAGTCATCAAATTTCAGGTTTGCCTTTATGTTTCCGCCGTCAAGCATTGTCATTGCACGCCAAGTATTCCATTCAAACATTAGAGGAACATCTGAAAGATCGCTGTTTCGTTTTGGAATCAAATCGAATATCTGCTGTATGTCGTCATACTGTTTGTAGTCTTTAATTTCGGCAACCTGATTTCTGATTATTTCGTTTTTCTTTGCAAGAAGCGCATCATCAAGTTTTTCTTTAAGTTCAAGAACTGAAAGATTTTTATTGATTTTTTCATGAGGAAGTGCAGTTTCTAATTTTTCAATCAATGAATTTTTGTCATCTGTCAGAAGTTTCGGAAATTCTGGATTGCCAAGATATTCAATATATTTTTGTTCATTATCAATGAAAACTGGTTCTTTTTTTACAGTTTTTAATATAAATTCAACGTCAGCCTTCTTTTCTGGCATAATTGAAAGCGACTTTCCAATCTGCGAAATTGAAACAAGCCCTGTTGCTCGCAAATATCTAACACAGGCATCCGCATAATCCCGCATATTGCTCATTTTTTTGTTGAAAAATTCTTTTACAGTTTTTGTTGAGCTTTCCCTTGTTGAAAATTCTCCCGAAGCAATTTCTTCTTTGTAAATTTCTTGTAGTTCATTGTAAAAATATAATTGCTTGAATTCTTTGTATTTTTTTGCAGTTGTCGTGCGTTGTTTTCTGAAATCTTCTATTTTTTTAACGATTTCATCAAATTTTCTGAAGTCTGTAATCTGCAAACCGAAAATCTCAAGCTCATCAAATTTAAGTGTTCCGAGTTTATGTACAAGCCTTAATATTTCAAGATATGGCTTTACAAAAAAGTTTGCAGCTTTTTCAGACGGCTTATGATACGGAGAGGGAATTTGAAACTTTAAAAGCTGGCGCAAGAAGATTTCTTCTGTACGCTTTGCGGAAATCAACTTTCTTCCGGCAGGAGTTAAATTTATTGCAGTCGACAAAGTTATAAAGCCTAGAGATTTTGGTGCTCTATTTATTCTGTCGCGTGCGCTAAAGTCAGGAGAATTTTCACCTGAACCATGAAAAAAGTTTTCATTACGCAATAACTGCATGAATTGAACTTGAGTCTGAACATTCCATTTTTTTCCAGAGAAATTCTTTGCGAGCAAATCAATTTCTGGAATCATTTTTTCGGGTGTTCTTGGAGAAGTTGTCATAAAAACAACTTTACTGTCAATTGACTTTGCCAAACTCTACTCCTTATAATTCGCAACTAAAATATGTGTTGCAGCTGCCTTGAATCTATTTCTAATGTTTACCGCATAACTTTTTTCATATTCATCAATAATTTGATTTCCATATAACTCCTCTGTTAAAGAAGTTCTTCCTATTACAAGAAGAGCTTTGCATGGTAAATTCTTAAAATCTTGTGCAAGTTTTCTATGGGCATCATCATTAAAACCGTCTTTGTATTCTGCATTTCCATAGTCAGAAAAAACACAGTCATAGGGCGGATCAAGAAAAATAAAATCATCAGATTTTGCCATATCAAATATATTTTTATAATCCGAATTAAAGATTTCTGCATTTTTCAAAAGTTCTGAATGTTCTTTTGTTACAAGAGAAGTATTTAAATGCTTGTATCGCCCATAAGGAACATTGAATTCGCCTTTTGAATTGTAGCGAATCATGCCTGAATATGCAGTTTTATTTATAAAATAATACAAAAGCGCATCAGAATATTTTTTTTCAGACAAACCGTTGAACATATCTCGGATTGAATAATAAAAATCTTCATTTTTATCCTCAACACGTTTATCAGGAGTTTTTGCTTTTAACTCCTCGAATGCTACGCGGTTTTCTTCATATTGTTTTTCTACATTATCAAGTTCAATTCTTAAATTCTGGTAATCTGACTGAATGCCTTTGTAAAAAGAAATCAGTTTTTCATTTATGTCGTTTATGATTGCATTCTGTGGCTCAAGATAAAAATAAAGTGCTCCGCCGCCAAAAAACGGCTCAATATATCTGCCTGAAAAAAGAGGAATGTGCTTTTGAATATTCAAAATCTCTTTTGATTTTCCACCACGGTATTTTATGAGCGGTTTCATTGCAAAATTACTATACACAATTTCTGCCAAAACTTCCATAGTGGTTTTGCCTTGCCGGATTTTTTTTAATGAAACAATTTTATGACGAAACTTTGCTGCCTGTTCAAGTCAAAGCTATTTTACGCAGTGAAAATACGCCATAGAGCCGTCAACGTGAAGTTCGACTTCTTTGTACATTTTCTGCAAAGTATTTTTCAGTTCTTCTTCAGTCTGAAACGGAGGAGTGAACCAGCCTTTCTTTGCGAGGATGTTTTTCACAAGCCAGTCCGTCCTTTTGGATTTTCCCCTGATATAGAAGCAGGCGATGAAATCACCGCCGGATTTAAGTACGCGGAAGGTTTCGCGGAATGCTTTCTGTTTGTCCGGAAACGCATGGAAACCGTTCATGCTTAGAACGATGTCAAAAGATTCATCGTCCATTTGCAGGTTTCCCACATCGCCCTGAATGAAATTGATATGCGCCTTGCCGTCAAGCCTTCTTTTTGCCTGCTCAAGCATATCCGTGCTGTAATCAAGGCAGGTGATGTGCGCATTTTTCAGGGATGACCATTTGCGCTGCGTGAATACGGCAGTTCCGACCGGAACATCAAGAAGTTTTCCTGAAAAATCATCAGGAATGTATGACAAGACTTTCCGCGCGATTTCATTGTCATCCGTTCCGCTCCAGAACAGCTTGATATACATTCTGCTGAAAAAATTCCCCTGCGTAAGGATACCGTCATATATATTTTTTGACGATTCGTAAGCGTCCTGTATTTTATCTGCCATGCGATTTACTCCAAAAGTTGATTTGCTGAGCAGAGTATATCACATCTGGCAGGGTGGATGAACAAAAGCTCTGCAAATACTTTTTTTTAATAAAACACTTTTTGCGTTAAGGATTGTTGGGGCACGCCGTAGGCGTGTTCCGAAGCGTAGCGCAGGAGGGGAGGCGAAAGTCGTAACTGAACTGAAGCCGAAAAAAACTTGACGAACACCCGGATAAAAATCATCTGCACGGCAGGCTCAGGCCTTGTCCTTTCAATCGCGCAGGCAATCGCAATCCTCCACGGCGGAAAAATCGAAGTGCAAAACGCGACGAACGGAAGGGGAGAGAAGTGCGTGTGCTTTGCGGTGGAGATTTAACGAAACAAAAGCGGAATTCCAACTCAAGATGAACTTTCTGTAAAAGCTCAATCCAGCGTGAAATTCCGCCGTTCGCTAGCTAATTTTAATGTTTAGCTGTATCACAAAAATCTACTTAGCCTTATCAGTCTTTTTTCTTCCGCTGACAGTCGCGTTTGCCTTTATGATTTCAGCTTCGCACTTTGTGGCGAAGTCCTTGTAGTCCGCAAGAGGCGCAACCGCAGAAAGGTACGGCACGAACTTGTCGTTCAGGGCGGAAATCAGGCTCTTCTTTACCGAAGTCGCGTTTTCGCCCCTGTTCACGCTCGCTTTTGTGTACTCATCGTTCGCCTTGTTGAAGCTGTCTTGAGCCGTCCGCAATTCCGAAATTAGCTCTCCCACGCCGTCCAAAGCCGCGATGTCACAAGAAAGATTTTCCGCGCCAAAGTCCTCAAGCATGCTTTCAATCAAAGACGATTCTTCCGCAAAGTTTTTCTGTGTAATCTGCTTTCCATACTTGCTGAAAACCGCAAGAAGATTCTGGGCGGAATCCTTTTTCGCCGCGACAGGAATCGCCGAGTAGCCTGTGAGAGCGTCGCCCAGATTCCTGATAATCCCGTCGCGCACAATGTCCGCCTCGTCAAGAGTGCTTGAGACACGGTCGCTTTTGATTGCCGTGGTGATGTCCGCAGAAAGCTTTTCAACTTCCGCCATGATGAGCGAAAGGTTCGTGTCCTTGGAAAGCGCGTTTTCAGCAGCGGAAGAATCCTTGTACATACGTATAAGAACGTCAGAAAGCGTGTCCAATTCTGCGACACGCATATTAGAATTGATTTTTTTCATTTTGACTCCTATGAAAAAAAATGGCTAAGAATTTGATTGGTCATTTTGAAAGAAGCCAAAATGTACAATCCCGATAGTTTCCTCCGTTTCTACAATGAATTGGAATTAAACTCTGTATGAAAATGATACAGGGAAAATGCCTAGACCGACAACAAGCAGACAGCCATTTTCCAAAAATTTTATAAACCAAAAACGGCTTGGGCAGTGAATAAAAATTTTCGCACGAACAGAAATTTCGTTGGGAAGCACGTTAAAGTTTTCGCACAAGCTGAAAATGTGCTGGGCAACGCGTTAAAGTCCTCGAATGAACTGAAAGTGCGCTGGGCGAAGCGTTAAAGTTTTCGAATGACTAACAATTGCGTTGGGCGGTGTGTAAAGATTTTCGAACGAGCAGAAAGTGCGTTGGGGTAGAAATGAAATTTTTGTTAATGCAAAAAGCCATAAAAATTGTTACAATAAATTAACTTTTTTTGTTGGAGAATCCAGATGAAAGTAATAAGTCTTTTCAGCGGCTGTGGCGGTCTTGATTTGGGATTTGAAAAAGCGGGATTTGAAATTCCGATTGCAAATGAATTTGACTCGTCAATTTGGGCAACTTTTGAAAAAAATCATCCGAAAACAAAACTTATACGCGGCGACATCAGAAATATAAAAGAAGAAGATTTTCCAGATGAGATTGACGGAATTATAGGCGGTCCGCCTTGTCAGTCGTGGTCAGAAGCCGGTTCTTTGCGTGGAATTGACGACCCTCGCGGAAAACTTTTTTATGAATATATCAGAATCTTAAAAAATAAAAGACCGAAATTTTTCCTTGCCGAAAATGTAAGCGGAATGTTGGCAAAGCGACATTCGGAAGCTGTTCAGAATATTCTTACTCTTTTTAAAAGTGCCGGATATGATGTTTCTTTGACAATGGTAAATGCAAAAGATTACGGTGTTGCTCAGGAACGCAAGCGGGTTTTCTATATCGGATTCAGAAGCGACTTGAATATCAATTTTCAGTTTCCAAAAGGCTCAACAGAAGACGATGACAAAAAAATCAGTCTAAAAGATATTATCTGGGATTTGAAAGATACTGCTGTTCCTGCCTTGCCTAAAAATCATAAGAATCCAGATGCCATAAACAATAACGAATATTTTACAGGAGCATACTCACCGATTTTTATGAGCCGAAACCGTGTAAAATCTTGGGACGAGCAGGCCTTTACAGTTCAGGCGAGCGGTCGTCAGTGCCAGCTGCATCCGCAGGCTCCGAAAATGCAGAAAGTCGGTCTGAATAAATGCGAGTTTGTGAAAGAGAAAGAAAATCTCTACCGCAGAATGACAGTTCGCGAAGTCGCTAGGGTTCAGGGATTTCCAGACACATTTCAGTTTATCTATGAAAATGTTGACGATGCATACAAGATGATTGGAAACGCAGTGCCGGTAAACCTTGCCTTTGAAATTGCAACTGCAATAAAAAGGACGCTGGAAGAAGATTGTTCATTAGAAAAAACGGTTATATCCGCATAGCAAATTGGAGAGATTTATAATTTGGAACAAAAAAAATCTTTGGCAGATATACTTGAAAATACTTATGAAGGTTCTGATGAATTATTGTTTCATTACACATCTTTGGAATCTGCTTGCAGCATTTTAAGTTCAAATAAGTTAAGGTTAAGCAATTTAGTAAATATGAATGACCCTTTAGAATTCTGTAGACCTGATTGTTTTGGATTCGGAGATGTAAAAACAGATATTATGAAGAAAGCTATGAGAGAACTTATGTTTTCTTTGCAAGAAAGAGAAAATAAAATTAGACTTATTTGTTTTTGTAAAGACTTTTATTGTAAAGGTGAATGGAATAATGAAAATTTGCAGAACTATTCAAGTAATTTAACTTTTAAAGGCTGGGCAAGAAGCCGTATGTGGGCGCAATATGCAGATAATCATAGAGGTGTCTGTTTTGTTTTTAATAAATCAGAATTCAATGATGAATTTAATAAAATGGCGAATAATCATGTAAAAATTCTTGAACCACAAAAAATTACATATACTAACTATCTTTCTGATTTAGAATCTGCAATGACCGATGAATTAAATGCAAAAAATCATGATAGTAATTTTATGCATTTTTATTTAGATAATGAGCGGACAAAGTATTTGTTTCAGAAATCTGAAGATTTTAGAGATGAAAATGAATATAGATTTGTTTTAATAGACGATAGTTTAGATTCTCCAAAAAAAGATAAGTTTGTTGATTTTGGAGCAAGTCTTAAAGCTATTATCTTAGGAGAAAGATTTAGTCCTATATTAAAATTTTCATTACAAAATAATATAGAGCAATTTAGAATAAATTGGCATTGCGGAATGCCAAAGTTGATAAAGCAATAAAGTAAAAAATAACAAGGAGAATAAATAATGAGTGAAGAAAGCAATAACAGAGGTCGTGCATACGAGTTCATTTGCCTAAAAACTTTGGCAGAGGAAATTAAAAAGATTCGTCCTGTAGAAATTGAAGAAAATTCATCGTTCTTTGCTGCTGAAAAAGCGTGGAATCTTATTGATAGTGAATTGCAGAATATTTTGAAGTTAAGTGCACAAACTGCTGTAATCGCATTGCTTGATTTTGAACCTTTGATAATCGAAAATGAAAACGATACTTTAACTTTATTAATTCAACCTGATTCAAGAGGTGAAGCTGGCGATGTCAGAGATATTCTGATTATCCGAAGCGGCATAAAATGGGAAATCGGACTTAGCATTAAACACAATCATTTTGCGGTAAAACACAGCAGATTAAGCAGGTCTATTGATTTTGGACAGAAATGGTACAAGGATAAATGCTCAGATGAATATTGGCAGGCTGTAAACCCGATTTTTGATTATCTTGACGAATGTAAGAAATCTGGAATGTTATGGCGAGAGATGGAAGAGAAAGATAGCAAAGTTTACGTTCCTCTTTTGAATGCGTTTGAAGCGGAAATAAAGAATGCTTATTTAAAAGATAAAAATCTTCCTAGAAAACTCGTTGAATATCTGTTGGGCGAATATGATTTTTATAAAGTCATAAGTATTGACAGCCAGCAGATGACGCAATTGCAGACATATAATATGCACGGAACTTTGAACAAATCTGCAAAAAAGCAAAAGCCTAAGAAAATTGTTCCTATTTCGACTTTGCCGACAAAAATTGTAGCCTTCGATTTTAAAACAGGCTCTACAAATACATTAGAAATGTACCTTGATAATGGCTGGCAGTTCAGTTTCAGAATTCATAATGCAGCAACAAAGGTTGAAACAAGCCTGAAGTTTGATATTCAGATTATTGGAATGCCTGCAAGTATTATTACTATCAACAGTTATTGGCTGTGATGTAGCATTTTTCGTTAGGGATTTGTAAACCTACGGTTTGCTGCGAGATTTAGCTGGCGCAAAACTCGTTTATCTGGCGTGTACGCTTGGGCGTACGTCTTAACGCTAAAGCGTTAGGGATTGTAGCACCTGCGGAGCAGTTCCGGAACGAAGTGGTGGAATGAGCCGCGGTTAGTCGGCGAAGTGCGGAAAGCCCGACCTGCCGTGAGGCAGGGAACGCAAAAAAAATCCCGGTTTACATTGTGTAAAGCCGGGAGCTGAATGCTATCTATTTTTTAAACTTTTGATATTTTGGTACTGAAGCCTTGCATAAATTTCTTTAGTCCAGGTGTTAAGTATGTCGGCGTCAGATTTGTCAACGTTCGACGGAAGTTTTGTTTTTGCAGCTTTGTTGTAGTTTTCTGCGGCTGTATTGTAATCTTTTGAATTTAGCGCGACTTCGGCCTTTGTAAGGTAAGCGGCTTTTTTCTGGACTTGAGGATTGTTTGAGAGTTTTGCAGTATTTTTCTTGGCATTGTTCGTTTCTTTCGGTTCATTTTTTTCTATTGCTTGAGAGTTGTTATTTCCGCCGGTTCTGCTTTCAATTCCTTTTACAATACCTTTCCATTTCTGGGCAAAACAAGCAGATGCTGTAATCATAATCAAAATCAATGCAATCTTTGATTTTTTTGATAAACACATAATAATCTCCGAAAAAATATTAGATTGGTTTACGCCTCTATTGTTATTTCTTTTCATGGAAATTGTCAAGTAAAACTTTTTCTTTGCTTTGAACTGAATCAAGTATGAATATAATGTTTGTCCCTTTTTTCGGGGCTTCGGCAGCGGTCTTCATTTCAATTAGTTGCACTCCGACCGCCACCGTGTCGGGCTTACAGTTTTACAACCTTTAGGCTTCGGATTGTATTCTTGTCGGTTTTAAGGACTTCTATTTCAATCTTGTCCTGCCAGCGGAGTTTTTTTCCTTCTTCCGGAAAGTCTCCCAGTTTTTCTGTTATCCAGCCGCTGACCGTGGTAGAGCCGCTGGTTTCGTCCTCGTCAAGCTCAAAATATTTCATCATCTTGCTCACGGAAGTTTCGCCGCTTACAATAAAAGCATTTTCACCGCAGGGCTTTATGCAGCCGGAATCGCTGTCGCTGTCGTGCTCATCGTAAATTTCGCCTACAAGCTCCTCAAGAATGTCTTCCATTGTAATAAGACCCGAAGTTCCGCCGTATTCGTCTATCACAATCGCCATGTGGTTCCGCTCTTTCTGCATTTTTCGTAAAAGCAGGGAAATTTTTGTTGTTTCAATGGCAAAGAACGGTTTCTGCATAATTGACTTTATAAACAGACCGCTTTTTTCCGCATTTTTTTCCAAATCCGCCTGAAACGCCTTGAAAAAATCTTTCTCGTGGATTATTCCGATGATTGTGTCGATGTCGCCTTCATAAACCGGAATCCTTGAAAACCCGCTCTCCTCAAATTTCCTCATGATTTCTTCCGGCGCGCTGCCGGCCTCAACCGCGCAGATATTCACGCGCGGAACAAGAACGTCCTTCGCATCAAGGTCGTCAAATTCAATCACCGAGCGGATAAGGTTCGTTTCTTCCTTTTTAATCGTGCCGTCTTCCTCAGCTTCCTCAACCATGGTTATAATTTCCTCTTCGGTAATCACATCCTTAGCCTTAAAGCGGAAAATCCTGACAATCAGCTTCTTCCAGCCGGAAAACACAATGTTCAGCGGATAAAATAAAAAAATCAGAATTGAAATAAAAGGATAGACCGCCATCGCAAGTTTTTCCGCGCAAAATTTGCCGATGTACTTTGGCGTAATCTCGCCGAAAATCAGCACAACAACCGTAATCGCCGCGGTTGAAACTATGGACGGATTCAGGCGGCTTCCAAAAAGAATCTTTGCAAAAAAAAGCGCGCTTATTGTTGAAGCCGAAAGGTTCACGATGTTGTTGCCAATCAGAATTGTGCTTAGAAGCTTGTCGTAGGAATTTTCGCAGAGCGCAAGGACTTTATCAGCCCTCCTGTTGCCGCCCGTTGCAAGCGACTTGAGCCGGATTCTGCTGGCGCTGGTGTATGCAGTTTCCGTTGCAGAAAAAAAAGCGGAAAAAGCAATCAAAACAAAAAGAGAAACAAGTAAGGGTATCGACCCGTCGGGCATAAAATCCCCCAAAAAATAAAATGCGGGAACGTGCGTCCCCTATTCCGAAGAGTATAATATTTCGGGTGGTTGGTCAAATATCTGACAGGATATGTTCTCAAACTGACAGTCCTTTTCCGCTTCGATGCAAAGGTCGTAAAGGCAGCAGTTCTCGTTGGAGTAATATGGATTGTCAGAAGTCCGCCACGTCGTCAACCGAAATCTGGGCGGTCAGGTGAAGAAGAATGTAGTCAATAGCCTTGTTGATTGTCTTTCTTGGAATAATTTTTTTCTTTTTTGGGCGTTCGCCGCAAAACTTCGTTTTGCTTCACGAGTTTGCTCTACAAACTCGTGCCGCCGGGCTTTTCGCACTTCGCTATCCGCTCATTCCTTCACTTCGTTTCGGAACTGCTCCGCAGGTGCTTCAATCCCTAGCGCTTCAATTATCTTTCCGCCGTGTATCTTGCCCGCTCGCCGCCAATTAGTTTTGGCCTTGAGTATGCCGCCGTAACGTAAGCTTTTCCAATAAATTTCTGTTCCGGGTGGACAGGAACTGCGACTTCTTTTATATGCATTCCAATCAGCGTGCTTCCGATGTCAAGCCCTGCGGCGGCCTTTACGTGCTCCACAACAACAGGCTCTTTAAAGCCGTAGTATGCCGCCGTCGCAAACGAGCCTCCTCCGTGAATCCACGGCACAACGCAAACTTCTTCAAGACCGAATTTTTCGGCGCACTCACGCTCAACAACAAGCGCGCGGTTCAAGTGCTCGCAGCACTGGCAGGCAAGAAAAATTCCTTTTGAAGAAAGAACCCGGTTTGCTGTCTCAAAAATTGTTTTTCCTGTTTCCTCGCTGGAATTTTTTCCGATTGAGCCGCCGGTAACTTCGCTTGTTGAACAGCCGATTACAAAAACCGAGCCTTTTTTCTGCGGATGCGAATCGAGCAGTTCTGTAATTATCTTTTCAAGCTGAGCGGAAATTTCAGAAAGAGATTCCGCCGTTGTCGTTCTATTTTCGTTCTGATTCATAATTTTGTCCTTATGGGCAGAATGGTATCACAATTTTTATTTTTGTGCTCGGAACGCATGATTTATTTTATCTTAAGAAATTCCTCGTGAATCTTTTTTACAACAGAAGAAGTTATGTTTTGTTCCAATAATGACAAATTTGTTTTTCCCTGATTACCGGCAGCAATGTTTTCTTCAAAAAGTTGCTTATAGGAAATATTCAGTGCGGCCGCGATGTTTTGGACAACTTCCAGAGAGGCGGATTTTCTTCCAAGCTCAAGTTGTGTCATAAAAGGAACTGAAATTCCTGATTTTTCCGCCAAATCAGCCTGAGTCCAGCCGAATTCTTTTCTTATTTTCCTGATGTTGCTTCCCAAAACCAATAGAATGTCTGTCATTGAAATAATTATGTTGCTATCAGCAATACTTGAAAATTATCTAGTAGCAATATATAATATTGAGAATAGCAACTTTAGGAGATTTTGTTTTGAATCATTACGCCATTCTCTGCTGCTCAGCCCCGGACGGATTCACACAGAAAAAAATAAACGAAATGCACGATTTTCTCATAAGCGATGCCGGTGGCTCTTGGGCGGAAAAAGAGATTGTGTTTTTTCCGAACGGTGTGGACGATGCGATGCTGGCATTTGTGCTTGATCGGCTTAAGGCGGACAAAACTGAACAAATTCTTCTATATATATATGCACTTTGTCGCCTGTTGCGGATGAAGATAAATCTGTCTGGCTTGGCGGATATGAAGTGAGGAAAAGTTTGATAGAGGCGTTCTGTGCGGATGGACTCGGTCAGGTAATTTATGACTGCGGAAGGGAAATTACGAGAAACGAAAAAATTTCATGTAAAGAGAACGTTTTTTCATCTAATTTTCAAGAAGTGCGGGAGTGGTAGAATGATTTCGAATAAAATTCAGAAAACTTTTATTTCTCCTGTTAATGTTTCAAAGAGCAATTCATTCAATTTTCTTCGTCTTGTGTGTTGTCTGATTGTTATTTATGAGCATTGTGTTGTTTTAAGCGGAGTTAATTTTCCTTGCTACGACTTGCGCGGAATTGCCGTAAAGGTCTTTTTTATTTTAAGCGGATTTTGGGTTACGCAGTCATTTTTGAAAAGCGACTCGATAAAAGAATATTCAATAAAGCGATTCAAAAAGATTTTGCCACAATATTGGATGGTTGTGCTTGTCTGTGCGGTTGGACTTTCTGCATTTTCTGTTTTGCCTCTGCGTGAATATTTTTGCAACAGTGTTTTTTATAAATATCTTGCGGCGAATATTCTCACATTGAATTTTATTCAGCCTAATCTTCCGGGTGTTTTTGAAGGCCTGGCTTTAAATGGAAGTGTTAACGGTTCTTTATGGACTATAAAAATTGAGATTGGATTTTATATTCTTCTTCCGTTTATTGTTTTTGCTGTGAAGAAACTGCGCGAAAAATTTAACGGGGGGGGGTACGAATGTATTGTGCTTGCCGCACTGTATCTGCTTTCCGTTTTGTACGAGGTTTTTATGCCGTTTGTAACTGAAAACACCTCGCTTCCTTCTTCATTGAACAATCAGCTTCCTGCGTTTATTTCATATTTTGCAGGCGGAATGATTTTTGCTTTCTGCGGTGAAAAGCTTTTTTCAAAGTTGAAGATTGTCTTTTTGCCATGCCTTGCAATCCTTGTTTTGCTGAACGTTTTTAAGATTCCTTTTGTTTCCGCCCTGCTTGTGCCGGTTTGCCTTGCAGTCTGCGTGATGTTTCTGGGATTGAATCTTAAAATCATTGCGGACATCGGGCAAAAAGCTGATTACTCGTACAGCTTGTATTTGGTTCATTATCCGCTTGCAATGTGCCTTGTTTCGCTCGGAGTTTTTGAAAAAATGCCGGGATTCTCAATTTTTGGTGTTCTTGGAACTTCTTTTTTGTGCGCTTATATGCTTGAAAGCTTTCAGCGGAAGTTTTTTGGAATCAAGCGTAGTGGGGAGGCTGTAAAATGACCGTGAAAAAACTTAGTGCAAGCATTGTTTTGTTCAATACTCCGCGTGTTCAGATTGAATCTGTCTTAAAGTCAGTTTTTGATTCTGCCTGTGTGGAAACGCTTTATGTTATCGATAATTCTCCGAACGACAAGTGGCGGATTCTTGAAAAACGGGCGGCAGAAAACGGCGTTACAAAAATCCGCTACATTCACAACGAAAACTTAGGCTATGGCGCAAGCCACAATCTTGCAATGCGCGAGGCTATTGAAAACGGCAGCGAGTATCACGTTGTGCTGAATCCAGACATCCTTTTTGGTACGGAAGTTTTGCCGGCGCTTATTGATTTTATGGATAAAAATCCTGATGCCTCTTATGTGCTTCCAAAAGTTGTCTATCCGAACGGCGAAATCCAATATCTGTGTAAACTGCTTCCGACTCCGGGCGATTTGATTTTCCGACGCTTTATGCCAAAGACAAACTGGAGCGAAAAGAAGAACGACCGCTACTGCCTTAAGAATTTTGGCTACGACAAGGTGATAAATCCGCCGTGCCTTTCGGGTTGTTTTATGTTCATGCGTCTTAGCGTTCTTTCTGAAAACAATATTTTCTTTGACGACAGATTTTTTATGTACTTTGAAGATTTCGACCTGATTCGCCGCCTGCACCGCATTTCAAAAACACTGTATTTTCCGGGCGTCCAGATAATCCACGACCACCAGAAAGAATCATATAAAAGCCGCAAGATGCTTCTGGCTCACATAAAAAGCGCCTTCAAGTATTTTGGAAAATACGGCTGGTGGTTCGACAAGGAAAGGAAGGAAATGAATGAGAGAGTTTTGGTGGAGATTGAAAATTTGGGAAATGCGTGAAGGATTGGAAAACTATGATGGATTCTTTGATATTTCTAAAAAAACGATAATAGAAATTGTTAATTTGTTTTTAAAAAATTCTGAAGAATAGAATTAGTTTGTAAAAATTAAGATATGAAATTTGAGTCAAAAGATATAAAAGTTTTTACACTTCCTCACAAATCCCTAAAAAAGAACGCTGCTCTTAACATGACAAAGACTGTTATGTCGCTTGTGTTTCCGCTGATAACTTTTCCATATTCAAGCCGTGTGCTGGGACCAGTCTATATAGGAAAGGTCAATTTTGCGCAGTCGATTGTGAGCTATTTTGCTTTGGCTGCCGCGCTTGGAATCAGCACTTATGCGGTAAGGAAAAGCGCGAAGCTGCGGTATGACAGAGAAAAACTCTCTGTTTTTGTAAAAGAAGTCTTTTCCTTGAATATGATTTCTACATTAATTGCATACATTCTGTTTGCGCTTGCGCTGACTGTTGTTCCTGCTTTTGGAAGCTACAGAGTCTTGTTGTGTGTCTGCGGTGCGTCAATTCTTTTTACGACAATTGGCATGGACTGGCTTTATACAGGGCTTGAGGAATTCAAATACATAACAATTCGCTCTATCGCTTTTCAATTCCTAAGCTTGATTCTTCTGTTTGTTTTTGTCCGGAATCAGAATGACTATCTTAAATATGCCGGAATAAGCGTTGTGTTATTTGTTGGGAGCAATATCTGCAACTTTATCCATGCAAGGCATTTCGTTGACTTTAGGGTAAAAGCGTTGTGTTTAAAAAAGCATCTGAAACCGGTTTTTACTCTTTTTGCAATGAGTGCTGCAGTCAGTATCTACACTGTTTTGGACACGACAATGCTTGGCTTTATAAAAGGTGACGAGGCGGTTGGAATCTATACCGCCGCAACAAAAATAAACCGCATGGTGATAATGATGATAACAGCCGCGACAGCCGTGCTTCTTCCTTGTCTGTCTTATTATGCGGATAAGGACAGAAATGAATTTCTTCGGCTTGCGAACAAGGCTGTGCAGTTTGTTGTGATGTTCTCAGTTCCTTGTGCGGCAGGACTTTTTATCCTTGCAGAGCCGGCTGTTATTTTTTTCAGTGGCGAGCAGTTTTTGCCTGCTATTCCAGTTATGAAGATTGTGAATGCGGTGATTGTGTTTATAGGGGTAAGCAACGTCATTGGAATCCAGATTTTTCTGTCATTGTTGGCGCGACTGCAAATTTTGTAATGAACATGATTCTTATTCCTCGTCTTGGGGCAAAAGGAGCTGCAATTGGAACAGTATGCGCTGAATTTTCAGTGACAGCTATTCAGATTGTGTTGGCGAGAGAATATTTTGACTTCAAGAAAATGCTTGTCCACTTTTTCAAGGTTTTGGTCTCTTTGTTTGTCATGTCGATTTGTGTTTCTTGCGTATGCAGATATTTTAATGCTTATTCAATTGAGTTGGTTTTAGGAATTCTTCTTGGTGCTTTGAGTTATTTGCTATGCATGCTTATTCTCAGGGACTCATTGTTTGTTGAAATCATAGATCAAATTCTAGGCAGATTTTATAAAAATAAGACTGATAAAAAGGAGGCGCGCTGAAAAGATAAATTGATTTTGAAGGCAAATTGTGGTAAATTTGTTTTAAACAGTTTTAGGGAGGATTTTTTATGGTTGTTAGTCTGACTATTCAGAATGCTGATAATGCGCTTCTTTCTGCAATTAAAAGCGTGTGCAAACTGCATCCGTCGGCTAAGGTTTCCATAAAAAAGCAGAATTCTCTTGCTGATGAATTGAAGGCTGAGCAGGCTGAAGTCCTTGCGGAATATGAGAAAGGCACATTGAAAACTTTTTCTTCCATGGATGAATATGAGGCTGCTCATGGTCTATAAAATCGCCACGACAAAGCGTTTTGACAAAGACTACGCAAAATTATCGCCATCAGATAGAAAACTTGCAAAGAATGTAATCAACCGACTTGCAAATGATGAAATCTTGGAGCAAAAATACAAAGATCATCCGTTGAAAGGCGATTATGCCGGTTTTAGGGACTGTCATGTAAAGCCTGACCTTGTGCTGATTTACAGCAAAAACAAAGATGCTTGCTTCTTACGGCTTTCAGAATAAATTCTCATAGCGAGTTGTTTTGATAAGATACGCGGTAGAAAACTAGTAAAAATCAATTATCTTTTCAGCCAAAATTTAGATGGCTGGAACAATTCAAACAAAATATCCACATTACGACTATCTCATCGTAGGCTCTGGCTTGTATGGGTCGACTTTCGCCTATCTTGCAAATAAAGCCGGAAAAAAGTGCCTTGTGATTGACAGGCGGCCGCAGTTTGGCGGAAACATTTTCTGCGAGAATATTGACGGAATCCATGTTCTAAATATGGCGCGCATATCTTCCATACTTCTAGCAAAAAGATCTGGGATTTTGTGAACAGCTTCGCCACATTCAACCGATACACAAATTCTCCAGTCGCGAATTTCCATGGAAAACTGTTCAGCCTGCCTTTCAATATGAATACTTTTTACCAAATCTGGGGCGTGACAACTCCGGAGGATGCTTCGGCAAGAATCGAGGAGCAGAAAAAGCAGAGCGGAATCACAGAGCCGAAGAACCTTGAGGAGCAGGCAATAAGTCTTGTGGGCTGCGACATCTACGAAACGCTCGTCAAGGAATACACCGAAAAGCAGTGGGGAAGAAAATGCTCTGAATTGCCGTCTTTCATCATAAAACGTCTTCCGGTGCGTTTCACCTTTGACAACAACTATTTCAATGACTCATACCAGGGAATTCTGATTGGCGGCTACAACAGGATTATAGAAGGCCTTCTTTGTGGAACGGAAACGAAGGTAAACACAGATTTTTTTGTGCACCAGGCAGAATTAGAAAAAATTGCGGACAAGATTGTGTTCACTGGAAAAATCGACGAGTTCTACGGCTATAAATTTGGAAAGCTTGAATACCGCACCGTCCGCTTTGAGACAGAGACGCTCGATATGCAGAATTTTCAGGGAAATGCTGTTGTGAACTACACAAGCCATGACGAGCCGTTCACAAGAATTATCGAGCACAAGCTCTTCGAGCCGGAAAATCCGGCGTATTCACAGGCAAAGACCGTGATTTCAAAGGAATACTCAACAGAATGGCACGAGGGAGTCGAACCCTTCTACCCAGTGAACGATGAGAAAAAAGCGGAGCTTTACAGAAAATACAAGGCTCTGGCAGACGCGGAGAACAATGTTATTTTTGGCGGTCGCCTTGCGGAGTACAAGTATTACGACATGGACGATGTGATTGCGAAAGCGATGGAAGATGCTGAAAAGGAACTTGGAGGAGAAAGATGAAAAAGAAAATAAAGAATGAGAAAGATCAAATATATTTTCTTGATGATTATATTCCGAGTACAAAGGATGCTGGCTGTAAGGCAAGAATTGACGCAAGGGAAATATTTTTAAGGCGGGGTTATAAGAGTTATCCTATAAATTATCAGCCTGGAAAAACTTTTTTAAAAGTATATTTCTGTTTTTTTTAGGTTATGCAAAATTCCTCGTCATTCTATTATAGCCGTTCAATTTCCGTTTTATTATTTAGGCAGAATATCTATTTTATTTTCATACATTGCATCATTTAAACATCTCCGAATTATTATTCTATTATATGATTTAGATTTTTTGCGTTTTGGAGGAAAATACGGACTAAAACAAAAAAAAGGTTGCAGAATTCTTTTTAAAGCGAAAAATATAATTTCTCACAACCAAAAAATGACGGAAGTCCTTGAAGAAATAGGAATTGATTCAAAAAGAATTGTAAATTTGAAAGTTTTTGACTGTTTGCTTGATTCCCGCTTCCCTGTCTCTGCACATTTAAATGGAAATACAGTTGTATTTGCAGGAAATTTAACAAAATATTTGTTTTGCAAAAATTTAAAAGCAATAAATCTTAAAAACAAGGGCGGAAGCGGTTGAGCTTTTGGCGGACAAAAACTCAAAGGATTACGCATCGTTCGCGTATCTTGATGACTCTGACAAGGAAGAAAAACTTTTTGAAAACCAGCTTTTGCTGAAACTTCCTGTTTGCCGCAACGGAAAAAACTCCGCCACCTGCGGTCTTGAAGTGAAAATCTGGGAAGGGTGGAAGTAGATTTCTTGAAGTGCTGTAAGGCTGCTTTTTGTTCAGGGGGTGATTGAAAAAAAATAATCCGCCGCAGTGTGTTCTTCCGAGGCGGATTCCGCTTTTCTAGATCGGTCAGTCTGTTTCTATTTTAAAAGATATTCGACTGTGGTTACCACGCGGATTGTCTTCTTTTCCTGAAGGTCTTCGGCGGCATTTTCTATGCTGAAAAATCCCTGGGTTGCGGTTTTGATTTTTCCGACTTTGCTTCCGGAGTCATGTGCAAACTGCTCTGCTGCTGTGCGTGCGTTTTTTGTCGCCTCCGCAATCATCTGCGGTTTTATGTCATTCAGCTTTGTGAATTCAAATGAAATCTTGCTGTTGTAGTCCTTTGAGACTGCGATTCCGCTGCTCATCAGGTCAAGGGAATCGTCCTGTGCTTTTTTCACTTCAGCGACTTTTGACGAGCGCACGAGGATCACCGTCTGCGCAAGGTAAGTGTAGAGAATTTTGTCCCGGTCCATATACGGATTGATTGTGTTGTCCGTTATGCTTGGCGACTGAACCGTGTAGTCTTCTTCTGAAAGTCCGTGGTCCGCAAGATATTCCTTTACGGTCTGAGTTTTTGCAAGAATGTCTTTCTGGAGCTGCGTAAGGCTGTTTGCTCCAAGCGTGAATGTGAGCGGCCAGAGCGCAAGGTCGGCATCAACTTCTTTTTCCGCAAGTCCGCGCACCGTAACTGTCCTGTCAGGCCTTGCTATTTTTGAAAGCCCCACGGAAACAATCGCCGCCGACACGACAAGCGAAACCGATACCGCCAGAATTAATGCCTTTAGTTCTTTCATTTTTTCCTCCGAATGTTTTTCTAAAAATATAATAAATTGAATCTAAAAAATCACCATGAAACGTAAATATAAAATTTTTTGGATTATGTCTATTGAACAACTTCGCGTGAAAAAGGTTGCGGCAGTTTTTTAACAGAATGTTTATGGGCGGTCAGTCAAGAGCCTAAGACTCTTGACTGTCGCTATGTCCGCAACTTGCTTCGCGCGGTCCTCACTTTGTTCGGACTGCCTTCGGCATTGCTCCCAGCGCTACCGCATCCGCCTAAAAAAGTTCCTTTAGATTTTCTAAAACTTCCACATCCGCAGGAA
>ERZ1034992.272-NODE-272-length-31631-cov-31.225488_pt1 | contig 31631 bp, 42 predicted proteins | sample MGYA00520695_ERZ1034992 | MGnify/ENA primary metagenome ERZ1034992 (study PRJEB33766, sample SAMN09781778) | gut metagenome | biome: gut microbiome | host: Homo sapiens | place: Madagascar | study: EMG produced TPA metagenomics assembly of the PRJNA485056 data...
TTTGCCGCAATGGTTGTCACTAACAGCATCGTTGTAAAAATCCATTTCATAATTTAAGGGGGGAAAAACGAAATGTGTAGGATTGGGTTATGGTAGATAGTAGGTTATTTGTTGAAAGATAGAGAGTTAGGAGATTAGGACAGAGAGTGGAGTGAAAAACGAAATGTGTTGTTTGTTTTAATTTGATTGAATTGGCGTTTAAATTTTAACGGCGTTTTAACGGCCGTGTTGGATGAGGGTTTAATCGGGCGGTAGATTGGGGTTGGCTGGTTGCCCTTAGAGCCTTGGACGGGGCTTGTGCGGGCATTTAATTGGCTTGGATGGGCGGTTGTCCGCAATGAGGGAAAGAGGCTCTTAAAGGGGCTCTTTTTCTTTTGCCTTTATGTGATGAAAGTCGGGGCGGATTGTTCCAAATAGCTTTTATTTGGTATATTTGCAGTGGATTAAATACCAAATACGATATGGTCAAGGTAATACACGTGCATTTGCTTTACGAGAAGAAGAACTACTATTTCGGGTCTGTTTCCGCCATCTTCGACACCCTCCCGGAGGAGGTGGTGGGGATAACCAAGAACAGCCTGTTGCATGCCGGATTGAAGGACGGGAGCGTCAAAATCACGAAGCGGGCGATGATTATACAATCGCACCTTATTCGAGGCTCTAAGTAGCTGTTTTAACGGTGTTTAAACGGTATTTTAACGATGTTTTATGCTGGACGGTGTCATTTGCCCGTTTTAACGGCATAAAACACCGATTTTTTGTACTTAGAGGTGCATTTAGGGGTGCATTTAGGGGTGCATTTTCGCTAATGCAAAAACGAAAAGTACCGATAAGGGGTGCATTTAGGGGTGCAATTTAACATCCCTTAATGGCGGTTTAATACCCCTGTGTCCCTTTTTAAGTGGCTGTTTTTATTGGTTTTTATATTATTAGAGGATACAAAAATATATTTGCAGATATATATTCATTACCCTGTAATTTTAGTTACTTTTTTATCTTCCAGGCTGTTATGTATTTTTACCCTATTGAACAGATTTACGGCTCGTTTTGCCCTTTTGGGCTTTCTGCCGATTAAAATAGCGTATGTATGCTTCCTAATACCGCATATACTTTACGAATCATATCAACGGGAATTTCCTGTTCAGCATATTCGGGGCTTTTGTTTGTCGGTATAAGGCGCACGAACCCTTCACGTTCAGACATGCGGATGCGCTTGATTGTGCGGTAGTCGTCTGTTATGATGCCGTAAATTTCCCCTGCCGGAAGGTACTCAATTGGCGAGTACATCTCTTTCATCGCAATGAAGTCGCCGTTGTTCAGTTCGGGTTCCATCGAATGCCCGGTGATATTGCACCAAACCACGCCCTCCTTGTTGTATGGCGGGAAATTGATGTAATAATCCGGGTTGCGGGACTGGTCGTTCAATACCAAGTCGAAACCTCCGATAAAATCCACATTGTAATAGGGAGCGCCTTCGCATTTGCAATTTGCTTCCGGCACAACTTCCTTTTCTTTCTTCTTTTTATTGTCTGTTGCCGCTGCCTCTTCGCTCTTTAACATCTTTCCGCTGCCGGTTAATAACCAAGAAGGATTGATATCAGGATATACGGATAGGATATTTTCTATTTTATCAGAACCTATAGCTCCTCCATTCTTGTACGACTTGCCAAATGAGGCGTTAGACATACCTATACTCCTTTCAAAAGACGCTATACTTATACCTTTTGCATCAATAAATTGTTTTATTCGCCGTACTATCATTAGAATATCATCTATTATTTATATGTTAAAAGTTAGATTATTTCCGAATTTCGTTTGGATAATTAGAAAATTTCCTATAATATTGCAGCACATTAAAAATGTGAACACGCTTCAAAGATATGGAAAAAGCGTGAAACATACAACAGCAACTAAAAACAAATAGATATGTCGAAAAAGAGGATCGTATTAGAGTATGGCGAGGCAAAAAGGATTGCCTACCTGATGAACTGCACGAGGGAGATGGTCAGCCATAGCCTGAATTACCGCAAGGACACCAAGCTTGCGAAAGCAATCAGGAAAATTGCCATCATGCGTGGCGGCGTGGAGGTGAGTTTGGAACAGGACAGAAAGGAGGATTGACCATGGGCGTATTCAGGGAATTATACAAGGAGGAGATGGGATTGTGGCGCAGGCTGTCGGTATCCCAAAAGTGTATCGTGGTTTACTTCCAGGCCAGCCTGGTCCTGCTGGGTTGCCTGGCGGACTGCAATCCGGACTGGGTGGTGCTGCTGGCCGTGCTGAACTTCGGCAATTCCGCATGGCTGTTAAAACGAGTGCCGACTGATAAATTGGAGGAATGATTATGGGTGAAATTATTGTAAAGATTGAAGTTCTGGGTATTCGTCAACACCGGGTTCATAACATTCGGGTAAATGCGTCGGAAGGTCGTTTGGAAATTCAAGTTCAAGTCCATAATGAAAAAGCAAGTTCATGGTTTCAACGTATCCTTGAAAGAATTTTGCCAAAGCGTATACACCTTTCGTGGTGGAAGCCTGCCGATAAATGTATGCAATGTACTGATGTTGTTTTACGTTTGTCGCACCATTCAAGTATTCATAGTGAATTGTTGCCTCGTCAAACCAAATCTGAGCCATCACACAATGGGCAAGCCACATCAACTCAGAATTGTAAAGATGACGAAACTTCTCCCGGTTTGAAACGTTATCCGGGCCGCTTATAGAGATTTTAGCAATGAATATGTCCATAGTGATGTATCATTTTTTGCAAATATAATAAAATAAACAATCAAATCGGGGGGGTATTATGGAATACTATAAAAATGAACTCTGTGTCACATACGAGGAGCTGACCTCCGGGGATGATCCTGTGGCGAAGTATGAGACATTAAAGAGTAATATCACCAGGGGCAACATCCGGACCGCCCGCAGCGGAAAGGGTGAAGGCTCGTACGCGTTGATCGTTTACTCGTCGCTCCCTGACAAATACAAAGCCCGCTTTGTCGCCAAGTACGGCAATCCCGAGGAGTTATTAACACTGCAAGACAGGATGGACAGAGTCAAGACGGACGACCGGGCAAGGGAATTTTACGAGAAGTACCGGTACGATATGAACGGCATAGAGACAGGACTGAGCGAGAAACTGAGAGCGGAATACACCCTGAACGCATCCGTGCTCAACGCACTGGTGAGCGACTACGAGCAAAAGACATCGAAGCGCAGGATGTACGGCAACAGCCTCGACACCGTGTGGGGGTGCGTGGCAGCCACCAGCGAGAACCTGAGGCGGATATATCACCACACCCTGCCGGAGAACACGGCAAGGCTGCGTGACAAAATCAAACGCTACCGGAAAGGCAGCTACGCCTCGCTCATCTCCGGGAAGATAGGCAACGCCAGTACGGTGAAGATAACCGAAGAGGCAGGCCGTTACCTGGTCGCCCTGAAGCGGAGCCGGGTGCCGGTCTATACCGACTCCCGCATATTCGATGAATACAACCGGGTAGCCCCGGAAAAAGGCTGGAAGCAGCTGAAAAGCCTGCGCAGCCTGACGATGTGGTTCAGCCGCCCGGAGATAGAGCCGCTCTGGTACGATGCCGTCTACGGGGAGCTGGCAAGCCACCAGAAGTACGGACGCAAGCACCGGACTGAATTGCCCATGCGGCGCGACACCCTGTGGTATGGCGACGGGACGAAGCTCAACCTGTATTACAGGGACGGGGAAGGCAAGGTGCGCACCACGATGGTCTACGAGGTGGTGGACGCCTACAGCGAGGTGCTGTTGGGCTATCACATCAGCGACCACGAAAACTTCGAGGCGCAATACAACGCATACAGGATGGCGATACAGGTGGGCGGGCACAAGCCCTACGAGATCGTGCACGACAACCAAGGAGGCCACAAGCGGCTGGAGAAGGACAAAGAGTCCGGCACGCCCGGCTTTTTCGACCTGATATGCCGTATCCACAGGCCGACCGCCCCTTACAGCGGGCAGTCCAAGACGATAGAGAGCGTGTTCAAGCGGTTCCAGGACCAGGAACTGAGGAAGGACTGGCGGTTTACCGGTATGAATATCACGGCAAAAAAGGAAAGCAGCCGCCCGAACCTGGAGTTCATCGAAGCCAACAAGGACAAGCTGTACACGCTGGAGGAGCTGGAAGCCCGCTACGCCGAGGCGCGCAAGGCGTGGAACGAAAGCCCGCATCCCGCCACGGGCGTCTCCCGCATCGAGATGTACAACAACAGCGTCAACGACGAGACGGACGTGGTGACGGTATACGACATGGTGGACATCTTCTGGGTGTGGACGAAACGACCCGCCACCTTCACCGACTCCGGCATAGAGGTCACCATCGGGGGCAAGAAGCTGCCGTACGAGGTGTTTACGGAACCCGGGTTCCCCGACCACGAGTGGCGGAAGAAGAACACCTACCGGACGTTTTACGTCAAGTACGACCCCAACAACCTGCGCAGCATCCGCCTGTACTGGGAGGACAAGGCCAAGCAGCGGAGGTTCGAGCGGATAGCGGAGCCCTACATGACCGTCCACCGTGCCATCCAGGACCAGACGGAGGGCGAGGCGCAATTCATCCGCCGGGAACAGGAGGCGAACATCCGTGACCGCATCGACCGCCAAGTGATCGCCAAGGAGATAGAATACGCCTACGGCGTGGCGCCCGAGCAGCACGGCTTATCCACCCCGAAACTGAAAGGGGTCACCAAGGAGGTGCAGCAGGAGGTGGAAAGGCGGACGAAGCATTACGGCCGGAAGCCGGAAGAGTACAGGATCGGGCGCGCCACCAAGCGGGCAAGCCTGCTCACCTGGGACGAACTGGAGGACAACAGGCAGGTGGACATGCTCCAGGTCGCAGGCAAATTATAAGCGAATCACAAGCAATAACAATATTAAAAAGACAAACATGGAAACATTAAGCATCAAAGAAAAGGACCAGATCCGTGAAAACCTGCGGGCGTACACAGCCCGCTATGCGAGCCAGAACAAGGCGTCCGGCAGCCTGAAAAGCGTCAGCGTCGCCGTCATCAGCAAAGTCCTTAACGGCAAGTACGACAACATCTCGGACGAGATGTGGCGCAACATCGCCTCGCAGGTCGGTAGCCGGGCAAAGGAAACCGGCTGGCAGGTTGTGGAAACGTCCGCCTACCAGGAAATCCGCTATGCGCTGGACGACGCACAACATTGGCGCAACGTGACGTGGGTGGTCGGTGAAGCCGGGTGCGGGAAGACGACGGCGGCCCGCCTTTATACAGAAGAGAACCGCGACGTGTTTTACATCCTCTGCTCCGAGGACATGAAGAAAGGCGACTTCGTCCGTGAGATCGCGCAGAAGGCCGGCGTCCGGACGGAAGGGCACAACATCCGTGAGGTGTGGAACCTGATATTGGACGACATCATACAGATGGAACGGCCCCTGCTCATCTTCGACGAGGCGGACAAGCTGACCGAACCCGTCTTCCACTACTTTATCTCGATGTACAACAAGCTGGAGGACAAATGCGGCATCGTGTTCATGTCCACCGACTACATCAAGCGGCGCATCGAAAGGGGCTTGCGCTACCGGAAACCCGGCTACAAGGAGTTTTACAGCCGCATAGGGCGCAAATACTTCGAGCTGGAGGAGACGACGGCAAACGACGTTTATTCCATCTGCGTGGCGAACGGGGTGCAGGACAAGAAGAAGATAGAGGAAATCATCCGTGACACGGAGGGCTGCGACTTCGACCTGAGGAGGGTGAAGAAAGCCGTCCACCGGACGAAGCGGATGGGGGAACAGGTGGCGTTTTAACGGTATTAAAACAGTATTAAAACAGCATTAAAACAGGTATGAAACGAGCTTTGAGCGTCCGGGATATCCTGGATAAGAAATATGATACTTTCCCTTTCGAGGGAAAATGGAAGGAGGCTTTCGGCACTCCCGAGCGCACCGGCGTTTGGTTCGTCTGGGGCAACTCCGGCAACGGCAAGACCTCCTTTGTCATGCAGCTGTGCAAGGAGCTTTGCAAATACGACCGTGTGGTGTACAACAGCCTGGAAGAGGGCGCATGCCTGACGGTGCAGAACAACCTCCGGATACATGGCATGTTGGAGGTGAACCGCCGGCTGGCTTTCATCCAGGAGGACATGGACACGCTAAAGGCACGGCTCCGCAGGCACAAGAGCTACAACATCATCGTGGTAGACAGCCTCCAATACACCCATATGAGCTACCGCGAGTATATCACGCTGAAAGAGGCGTTCCCCAACAAGCTCTTCATTTTCGTGAGCCACGCCAGGGGCAAGAACCCGAAGGGGGACGCAGCCGAGGGCGTGATGTACGACGCTGCCCTGAAGATATGGGTCGAGGGCGGAAAGGCGTTCAGCAAGGGGCGGTTCATCGGGGAGACGGGCGAATATGTCGCCTACCCCAAGCTGGCAGAGGTGTATTGGAGCGACAACAATACAAACAACATAAAAAACGAATATCATGAGTAAGAAACAGGTGTATCAATTGGGCATGGAACGGCAATATGCCGCGCATGTGCTGCTGCTCTGGAACGAAGGGAGGTATCCTTGCGATATCCGGGTAAGGCGGGCGAAAACGGACAATCTGGTAGTCATCGAGGTGGACGATTTGAGCCTTGCGAACGAGGTGGCGAACGCCATCAGGTGCAAGGTCGCCATCAAGGAAGTAGGACAACATAAATCATAAGGTTATGGACGAGATAATGGAAAAGGAGGACGAAGCATGAACTACGCAAGGTTTTACCTGCTGCTCAAACGTTTTTCGGCAGCGGACAAGGAGGAGCTGAAAGAGTCGTTGGTCAGCCAGTACACGGGCGGGCGCACGACCTCGCTAAAGGAGATGACGACGGACGAGTACGACGCCCTTTGCCGGGCGTTGGAACAGTCGGAGGAGAACCGCAGGGCACGTGAGGCGCACATCGAGCTGATGCGGCAGAAGCGGTCGGTCGTGCTGTACCTGATGCTGCGGCTGGGCATCGACACGAGCGACTGGGCAAGGGTGGACGCTTATTGCATGGACCCGAGGATAGCCGGCAAGAAGTTCCGCAAGCTGACGGAGGAGGAACTGGACGCCGTGGCCATCAAGCTGCGGCTCATCAAGAGGAAAGAGACAGCCAAACAGAATAGTAAACGTTTTATCAATTAATTGTATCATGACAGATTTAAGCAAATTATCAAGCAAGGAACTGGAGGCTTTATTGGAAGCCAAGAAGAAGGAAGAACACCAGCAGGCATTGGACAAACGTGCCGCTTACGAAGGCATCCGTGCCGAGCTGGTGCAGAAAGTGGAAAACAAGGTGCGTGCCGTGTGCGACGAGGTCAGGGGGCTGCACGACTTTTGCGTGGACGAAATCGGGGCGTTTAAAAACGTGCTGGCGGAGTACGGGCAATTGAGGCGCGAGGGGCAATTGAGCTTCACGGTGCAGGAGGGCAACTTCCGTATCGAGGTGAAGAGCTGCAAGGTGAAACGCTTCGACGAGCGGGCGGACGTGGCAGCCTCCCGCCTGATCGAGTTCCTGCAGCAGTGGATAGAGGGCAAGGAGGCAGGCGCGGATGACCCGATGTACCAGCTTGCGATGACGCTGCTGGAGCGCAACAAGTACGGCGACTTGGACTACAAGTCCATCTCCAAGCTCTACGAACTCGAAGGGCGGTTCAACAGCCCGGAATACAGCGACATCATGGCGCTCTTCAAGGAGTCGCATCTGGTGGAGGGCACATCGACCAACTTTTACTTTTACGAACGGAACGAGCTGGACGTCTGGGTCAAGATGGAACCATCGTTCAACAGGTTATAAAAAAAGATGCAAAACATGAAATACGAAGTTTTATTGAAAATGATGTCAGGCAAGACAAAGGCGGGGGAAGTTGAAAAGAAAGGGGACGGATACCCGTGCCGGCGGGAAAAGACCGTGCCGCCGCATATTGCCGTGTGCCGCGTATGCGGGGGCAAGGGCAAGGTGGACGGGTGCGGCTGCAAGCAGTGCAAAGGCTCGGGGCGCGTCATCGTGTCGTCGGAGGTGGTGACGTATATCACCGCCTACGACCCGGAGGCGGAAACAGGAAAGGAGGGGAACGATGCTGTTTGAGTTGTTTAAGCAGATACGCACGGTCCTGGCGGAAGCTTACCATGTCGAGTTCGACTCCTATGGCATAGTCCGCACCTCCGACGAGTCGGAGATAAGGGACATACAATATTTTGCCGACCAGTACGGGGATGTGATACACGCCGTCCCCGCCATCTTCATCGACTTGGGCAAGCTGGACCTTACACGGTTGATAAAAGGGCAAAGGAGCATGTCCATCCCCATCACCCTCCATGTGGTGACGGAGATATCGTCGGAAAGCGACTATAACACCCCCGACCTGGCCATCCATTACCACGAGGAGCTTGCCCGGCTCGCGAAAGACGCGCTGGAGGGCGTGGTGCTGGAATTCGAAGGGATCAATACCCGCCCGTTGCGGGTGACGGGATGGAGCTTTTACGCCCGCTACCAGGGGTGGATGGTCACCCTGTTGGAATTAGAAACCAAGGCTTAGTTGCCTGTCGTCCTTTTTCCTCTTGCCGTTCTTCAGCTCCTGTTTGGCAGGATAGGCAAGCCACCGGTTGAAGGTCGAATAGGAGATGCAATAGGTGTCACGTATGTAATGTTCATAGACGAACAGCTGCGTGACACCTTTCCTTTTGTAGTCGAGGACAATGTCTTGCACCCGTGCCATCTTTACCAATACGTTGCGGTTGTTGTATGCCATATCCCCTCCTTGTAATATGCGCAAAATTACGTCATTATCGGATATTATGCAAGGGTAGCGGCTTGTAAATGCCGCCCGTCCGCCGCAAGGGGCGTATGTTTGTATCGAACGGAGGGCGGTATTTAGCGTTTAAACACCGTTAAAACACCGTTTAAACAGTATTTATGGCAGTACGTTACAAGTTGATTTTGCGCAAGGACATGAGCAAAGGCGCAGCCGACGGGGCGAAATTGTATTACCCGCAGGCGGTCAATAACGGTTATGTGCCGTTTGACGAGTTGTGCGGGGAGATATCCGACATGTGTACGTTGACCAGCGCCGATGTCAAGGCGGTGCTTGACCGCATGAACTACATCCTCGACCGCCACCTAAAGGCGGGGCGCATCGTGCAGTTCGGGGAAATCGGGAACTTCCGGATGTCGGTCGGGGGCAGCGGTTCGAAAGCCACGGACGACTTCAAGGCCTCGCAGATCCGCAAGCCCCGCATCGTTTTCACGCCCGGGAAGATGTTGCAGACGACCCGTGTGAACAGCACCTTCGAGCAGCTCCACAAGGAGGAGGGGAAGGAAGGGGAAAACAAGGGCTGACGGCCTTTCCCCGAAGAGCATACCACCTTTTTGTGAAAAGCATACTACCTTTTTGTGAAAAGCATACTACCTTTTCCGGAAAAGGTGGTATGCTCCTTTTTTAATGCTTACCTTTGCTAAAAAACATGACATGGAAAAATTTACCGTCCGTGTGTACGGACTACAAGAACTTGCCACCTGCTATTTCCCCGGTTCCACTCCCCAATCCGCCAGCCACCGCCTCCGCTCATGGATGCGTACCGACCGGCTGTCGGAAGCGTTGGAAGAGGCGGGGTATGTCCCCGGGCAGCGGCTGCTGACCCCCAAGCAGGTCGCCGTCATCGTGGAGCACATAGGCGAACCGTGAGCCTTTACGGGTGTCATCCTTTCAATATCCTCCCCATCCCCTTCTCGATGATGTCCTCTATTTTCGCATCCAGCTCCTGCGAATGCCCGATAAAGGGGCGTGCGGGCAGTTTTGCCGTCCGCCTGCCGAACACGCGGATGTCGCCCCCGTTGTTTTGCACCTCCGCATAAGGCTTGTCCGAGAGGATTTCCACGCCCTGCGGCACCACGTTGTACCGGATGCTGTCCTGCAGCTCGTGCATGCGCCCGTTCAGGATCTTGCGGACGGTGGCGGCTTTGGAGAAGTTGAGCCTCTTCTGGCCCTTCGCCTTGCGGGTCTTGCCCGTCTTCCTGTTCCGGGCAAAGGTGTAGGAGTTGCGCCTTTCCCCCTTGTATTCGAATCCGTACCATCCGCTCGACGGCATGCGGCGTTTCACCTCCTTCCACTTCTTGACGCCTCCGTCCATGAAGCCCTCACGCACGAAGTTCTCCCGGAAGTGGTCCACAGCCGTCTTGCCCGCCTGCCGGGGAAGGTCGTCACGCACCCACCTCTCCACCTCCTTGATTTTCCGCTTCAGTATCTTCTCGATGTCGTCGTTCATTTTCGTTAAATTTTTCTTCTTTCTTACCCATATTGTTTGTTTTTTCGATGATTGTTGATTTTTTTATTTTATGTTTTGTTGTTATTGGGAAAATAGTTGTTATCTTTACGGTGTGTGAATGTCGAAGATACGGCGCGATAACTTCAAGCTTTCCTTTCACACTTTCAAAGGTGGCTTCGGTCACCTTTTATTTTTTCTAATTCAGCCCTTATTCTTTCTTTTGTTTGTCTCGTGTCGCCAGAGAAGAAATCAGGGGTAATTTTAACTGCTTTGTCATTGTATATTACATAACACTCGCTTATGGTACCATTCTTGAAATCCAAATGACGGTTGTTTATTGCTGATGATAACTTGATACTTGGAAGTTGCCTGAATTTATCTGGGTGCATATCCAAATCAAGGACTACAACTGAGCAACCTTGCTTGATGGCTTTATTGAATCCTGAAGCGACTCCGTTGGGTGATTCAATACCTTTTCTATCTGCTATCAAATCGTCAATTTCATACTCCGGATTCTTAACGCCGTATGCTCTGACATGCTCCCTTATCTTGATATTCGTATCAGGATACGTGTCAAGAATAGCCTTTGCCGCTCTAACGTTCTCTCTCACCTCAGTTTGATCAGCCTTGGTGCTTACCATTAGCCGTTTCCCATAATCCGGGTCAGGCTTATATTCGTTTTCTTTCTTTTCCACAAACCCCTCCACCGCCTTCTCCGCACCCGGATAAGCGGATGTGAAATAAGGGTGGTCACGGCTGAACAGCTCGCCCGACCGTGCCGGGTTGCGGCTCAACCCCGGCGACCTTACCCCCGCCTCTTCGGACGGAGGGACGGTGGTCGGTTCCGCCCCGGGTGCGGCAGGATTGTCCCCGATGTGGGTGATGGGCTTGTCGGTGTTGCGCATGTCGCACTGGCATCCCCACACGCAGCCCGGGTAATGCGTCTCCCACCACGGGTCGGTCAGCCTCCTGACGGTGTGGTAATACTTCCGGTGCGACATCCTCGGTTCCGCCGCGCGGCTCGGCAGCCACTCCCCGTTGGGGTAAAGGTCGCCGTCCTTCTCGTACTGCTTGAAGCGCACGGCGGTGCGTGCGACCCTCACGGCGGTCGCGTACTCCGTCTGCAACCAGTTGACGTTGTATTCGCCTATGACCGGTGCGGCCGCCCGGCGGAAACTGTCGAAGCTGCGTGCGTTGCCGTCATCGTCCACCAGCAATCCCGCCAAGTCGTTCTGCTCCCTGTGCGCCTTGAAGGCGGCGAACACGGCGTTGTTGCGCTTCAGCTCCCGTATGAACCCCTTGTCCGGCTTCCCCCATTTGACGGACAGCTTGACCGCCCTGTCCACAGCCTCGTTTAGAGCCGTGCAGGAGTCCGTGAACAAATCCGGGTCTATCTTATGCTCGACATCGAACCCGCCCTGTATGCGCCTCAAAACCCGCTCCACCATCTTCGTGAGGCCGGGTGAATGGTACACCTCCTTCGCTTCCCCGGCACATATTGCGCAACCGTCCTTGTACAGGCTGTCCATCAGCCCGGAAAAACCTACCTTTCGGGCTTCCGGGCCAATGCGAAAAAACCAAGGTAGCCTCCATGGTCCTCCCCTTTGTCCTCTTTTTGCTCCCTTGCCGGGTCGTCGGGTTTCCAGCTCTTGCCGTCCACCGTGTTCTCGTCCTTGTCCTTCAGTCCGTAAAAGGTGAACTCGTAGCCGTCCAGCCGGTAGCCGTGGGCAACCAGGAAGGGGAACAGGCGGTAGTTGATCACATCCTGTATCCGCTTCATGCGGGCTTTCGTGAACTCCGTCATGACACGCTCGTGCACCTCCGCCGTGCCCGCCCATTGCGCGTTCTTGCTTGTGCCCGTCTGCCCGTTCATCATCTTGGCGATGTTGTCGTCGCACACCTCCACCAGGCTCTTGTAGTTGTCGCTGCTCTCCTTGCTGGCCACGGAGGTGACGATCAGCTCGTCCTCCGAATCTATCACGCCCGCCAGGTTCGCGCCGAACTCCTGCAACTCCCGTGCGGCACGGTCTTTGTCCGCATCGTCCGTGGCGTTGGTCTTGTAAGTCAAAAAAGGCTTGCCGAAACGCTCGTTGTATTCAGACCAGTCCGCCCGGGCATAGGTTTTCCATATCACTTCGCGGCTGATGCTCTCCAGCTTGCCGAGATTCTCCGCCGTGCCTACCGGCAACAGGAAATACTCCGTCTCGTGGTCCCCGTAAGGGATCCCGTCACGGTCCCACGGGTAAACCGTGATGACCTTCTCGAACGGGCGGACATATTCCCGCGGGAATACGGTCACCTCCGTAAATTCCCCGTTTGCGTCCTGCTCCCCGAACTCTATGAGCTGGTAGCCCCAAAACTCCGAATCCATGGCGGCGCAGAGGAACTGGGTGAACCAGGGGCGGGCAAAAAGCGCCGTCCGCCCCTTGTCCTCCTTCTCCTCCCCCTTCGCATGCACCTCGAAAGGCTCGGTTATCAGGAACGCTTCCGCCTTGTCCCGCTCGGAGATGACTTGCGAATCCCTCCAGACATTGGAATAAATCTCGAGGAGCTGCTGGCGGTCGGAATTTTCCGGGTCCCGTGCGGCCAATGCGGCTTGCACCAGCCTTTCCATCTCCATCTGCGTCCGCACGGGCGGCAGCCGGTGGACAAGGCGTGATTTGCGACGCTCCTCCTTCTTGTTAAAATACCGTTTAAACAGCGTTTGAACACCGTTTATGTAGCTTTTTAATGGTTGCATATCGTTGCTTTTTTGTATGATCAATAAGGGTCATGCGACCGTCTCGGGTTGCTGGTGAACCGGAACATTCCGCCCGTGACGGGTTGCCCGTCCGGGTCGGCCCGCTCCTCCAGCGTCGTGCCGTCCTTGCCGGCCGACACCCTCCGTATCTCCTCCACCACGTCTTCGTAGTTGACGCGCACCCGCTCCGGTATGTCGGCGTCGGGCACGCTCTGGTACAGGTAGTAGATGGATAAAATCGCCATCCAGCGCACCATGCCCTGGTTCCGTTCATTGCCGCTTTTGCCCAACTCTTCCCCGACCTTGTACCGTTTCGACAGTTTTTCGATGATGAATCCGGCTGCAATGTTCTGGCAATCCTGTATTTTGCAGGTATTGCTCCCGACCAGCTTCCTTAGGGCCGTGTCTGTGATAAATAAATGGAAGTCGCATATCTCAAGATAATTAATGGTTACCATGGTTGTCTGTTGTTATTACGTTTATACTTGACCGTCCTGATCGTGCCCGGCTTTTTGATGGCCCGCTTGTTGATCATGTAGATGGCGGACTCGGCGGCGTCCGGGCCGTCGTCGTGCGGCGCGTCCGGGAAACCCAGGAACTGCTGCCTTACCTCGATCATGTCCGGGCTTTGCCTCATGTCCCGGTTGAACCGCAGCAATCCCCGCTCGGCATAGGCGCTCAGGTTCTCGATGCGGTCCATCTTGTCCGGCTTCTTCCGCCTATCGCCGCGGATGGCGATGGAATAACCCCGGTTGGCCGCCTCCTCGTCATACGCCTTGAGGTGGATGTCCTGCATCATGTTCGCCTCGATGAAGTGCTGACAGCCCTTGCCTTCCGGTATCCCCTCCGCCAGGTTGTAATGCCCCCGCACCATTTCGGGCGTGGTGCATTGCCGGCAAAAGGCGTCGTATATGTCGAAGTAAGGGCCGTTCTTGCCGACCAGCACGATGGCCTTGAAGTCGTTCTTTTTCGTCTCTTTCCACGACGGGTCGCAGTAGGTGCATAACGCCTCGCATTTGGAAACGGGAGGCAGTTCCGCCCATGGCAGGTGCTCTTCACGGAACACCCTGCCGATGACGATATGCTGGTGGAACAGTTCGCGCAGGGCGATCCTTTGCCCCATGTTCTCCATTTTGGTAAGGATTTGCTGCCGGGTGTACCGCTCCTTCCATGCCGGCACGCCCTTTTCGGAGAGGTCCATCTTGTGCGTGCGCGGGTTTTCCAGGGCGTACACCTTCAGGTGGGTGATGGACGGCTTGACCGGGTCCCCCTCCTCCACGTCCCCGACGATATGCGCCAAGATGGATTTTTTGTGGATACGGTTGCCGATCACGACAAAGCGGCTGCCTTTCGTGGGCGCGCAGCCGTAGAGGTCGCCCATGACCCAATCCACCGCGTCCTGCACCCGTTTCTCGTTCTTGCAGATTTCCGCATCGTCGATGTCGTCCACGATGATAAGGTTGGGGCGGTTGGCGGCTTCCCTCACGCCACGGGGCGACTGCCCGCGCCCGAACGCCCAAAAGCCCAACCCGTCGGAGGTGACGAATTGCCCCGAATCCCATTTACCGGATTTGTACTGTACGCCGAAATCGGCAATGTAACGCTTGTTGAACATCAGCTGCTCCTGCAGGTCCGCCAGCAGCCCGTCCGCCTTGTCCTCGTTGGCGGATGCCAGCACCACGCCCGTAAGCTCCCCCCTCGCCTTCAGGTAGAGGGGCAGGAAGATGTCCATGACCACCGACTTGGCATGCTCCCTGGGCCATTCGCCCACGAACACGATATTGCCGTGCCCGGCTATCTCCTTGACCGCCTTCTTGTGGAACCAGGCGAAATCGGAGTCCATGAAATCCTCGAAGTAGTAACGGCAGAACTTGGTGAAGTCCTTCAGCAGCGAGGCAACGCGCCTCCGTTTTTGCGCTTCCGTCTCGTCCTGCACCGGGTCGAGGCGGATGGTCTCCCGCATCTCCGCCAGCCATTCGTCGTATGCTTTTTGCTCCTTGCGCGAGAGCTGCCGTGTGATTGTCCTTTCGCTCATGTCGCACTCCTTTCTTCATTCAGGAAGTCGTTCAGCAGCGGTGCGACCTCTTTTGCCAATTCCGGATGGTTGTCCTTCAGGTATTTGTTGACCTTGCGGACGGTGCGCACCAGCAGCGTCCAGTCCGTCTCCTTTTCCCGGATCATGTTATAGAGGTCGCGCACCCCGTCGATGTCGCCTTTTGTTATCAGGCGCACCTTGCCGTCCTCCGTCGTGCTGACGGCATAGGCCTCTTTCAATTTTTTAAGCTGCACCAGCTGGTAGCGCACCAGGTCGCGGATGTCCTCGTGGATGGTCTGCATGGCCATCAGGTCGTCGGTCGCCTTCTTCTCCCATTCGCCCTCCTTCTTCCAGCGGCTCACGGTCTGCTCGCTCTTGCCGGTGATGCGGGCTATGTCCTGCCCGCTCACGCCCTCCTTGTACAACACGTATGCGATATATCTGTCATCCATTGCGTCTCTTTTTGTACAAAAATGGCAGACAAAAACAAACTTAGGAAATAAAATGGCAACCGTTGGAAGGATAGTTGCAAGCGTAGCAACTTTGTTTGTTATAGCGGTTCGGATGTTGTTATTTCGCTGTAGTAAAAACAGGTAAATATGTATCAACGAATCGTAGACAAAGAGAAACGGGAGGCGACAATCGCCCTTTACGGGGTCATCGGGCAGGACATACCCGGCAACCAGGTGGCGTTGGACATCGCGGCGATGGACGGGGGTGTCGACACCATCAACATCCTTATCAACAGCGACGGCGGAAGCGTGTCGGAAGGTTTGTCCATCGTGTCCGCCATCCTGTCCGCACGTGCGTACATACACGCATTCGTAAACGGTATCGCAGCCTCCATGGCGGCGGTCATTGCCGTGTCGGCGGACAAGGTGACCATGCAGGATTACGCCAAAATGATGATCCACAACCCGTTCTTCGAGGGCAAGGGAAGCGACAAACTGTCGGACAGGGAGCGGAAAGCACTCGACAGCATCACGGACACCCTGCGCACCATCCTCTCCCGCAGGGGCTGCGGCAAGGAGAAAATCGCAAGCCTCATGAGCAACGAGACATGGTTCAGCGCGGAAGAGGCGAAAAAAGAAGGATTGGCGGACGAAGTCGTCACGACGGCGAGGAAAGAAGAGCTGGGCAACCTGTCCACGTCCGAGCTGATGGACAAGATAATGAACGAGAACAAGATTAATAACCAACAAACTGAACAGATGAAAGAGATAGCTAAGGCATTGGGGTTGCCGGAGGACGCAACCGGGCAACAGATCATCGACGCAATCAACGAGACAAGGAAACAGGCGGAGGAGCAGCGGAAATGGGTCATTGACACCTTTATCCGCTTAGGGGAAGAAAAAGGAGTGGTGACAAAGGAGAACAAGGAACGGATGACCCGTCTGGCGAAGGCGGACATCTCCCTGTTCCTGGAGTTTGTGCAGGACGGGAAGAAAGAAGAGGGGAAACCGGCGGCGCGGCAGGCGGACGCAGGCGGCCAGCGGCTGAGCAAGGCCATCTCCGAGCTACGGGAGAAGGGCTCGCAGAACCAAAAGCCGGAGCGCAACTGGGACTGGTACCAAAAGAACGACCCGCAGGCATTGGCGGAGATGGAACGGACGGACCCGGACAAATTCAACCGCCTGCTGGACGAGTACGAACAATCTATTTAACAACTAAAAACGAAGAGAAATGGCTGAATTGAGAAAAACCCTTTATTCGAGCGAGTTGCAGAAACTGTTGTTTCCGGACAACTCCTTTTATAAGAAATCCATCGGGGAAGCCGGCGTGGCGGACGATGTCGTGAAGGTGGAGAAGCCCGTGCAATCCGCCATCAGCGAGGCGGAAGAGGGCGGGCTGCCCACCCTGCCGCTCGAGGTGGAAACATCCATCGACAGCACGAAGTATTATGAGACGACTTTGATTTACTGCAAACCGCTATTGGTGGACAGCCAGTCGCAGTTGTTGACAAATTACAACAAGCGGCAGACCAAGCAGGAGCAGCAGGCGAACGAGCTGAACACCAAAGCGGCAGGCTACATCCTGCATAAATGGCTGCCTACCGAGCAGGCGAACATCCTGAAGACGACCGGTGCGGGCAGGGCGTCCAACATATCGGGCTTCACCTCCGAGCGCAAGGCCGTCACCAAAGACGACTTTTTGCGGGTGCTGAACCTGACCATGCGCATGAACGTGGGCTCGCTCGGCGGCAACTGGTACGGGCTGGTGACCGCGGACATGTACACGGACTTGTTGGCCATCCCCGATTTCGTGGATTACTACAAGACCGGCAACGAGAGCAAGCTGAAAGAGGGCATCATCGGGCGTATTTGCGGCATCGACATATTGTCGCGCACCGTCTCCGCCGGGCATAACGGCATCCTTTACAACGCAGCCGGGGCACCGCAGCCGGGCAAGACGAAGGCGACGGACGAACTGTTGTCGGGTGCGCTGTTCTGGAACGACCGCATGGTCTGCCGCGCGGAAGGACGTGTGGGGGTGGCGGTCAACGAAAACGCCCCGGGCTACCTGGGCGGCACGATCCTCGAGACATGGTGCCGTATCGGTGCGGACATCATCCGCAGCGACCAGAAGGGAGTCATTGCCTTGTTGGAGGACAAAGCCTGACGGTCATGGGCAAGTTGAAGAGGTTGGTGGTGCACTGCACCGCCACGCCCGAAGGCAGGGAGGTCTCCTCCGATGAAATCCGCCGCTGGCACACCGCGCCCCTGTCGGCAGGAGGCAGGGGCTGGAAACAGGTGGGATATACGGACATGGTCCACCTCGACGGCTCGGTGGAGCGGTTGGTGCCCAACAACGGGGACGGCACGGTGGACCCGTGGGAGGTGACCAACGGCGCAGCCGGCTACAATTCCACATCGCTGCATGTCGTCTATGTCGGGGGCGTGGGAAAGGACGGCAAGACACCGAAGGACACCCGCACGGGGGAGCAAAAAGAGGCGTTGCGCTGTTATGTCCGTGACTTCCTCTACCGCCATCCGGGCGTGGAGGTAGTCGGGCACCATGACTTGAATCCGGGCAAGGCGTGCCCTTGCTTCGATGTGAAAAAAGAGTACAAACAACTGGTAAACAAAATCAAAAGACAATGAGACAAAGATTGGTATTTTTAGCCCTGTTGGGGCTTCTCATGTTATCCTGCCTGCCCGTCATGGCGCAAGGGGCGGGAGAAACAAACGCTTATGCGGAGACGTTCGCGTCCCTGGCGGCCATCGTGGCAGCCGTGCCGGTGGTGACGGAGATGTTAAAGGGGTTCTTCCCAAAGCTTCCGCCCATTGCGGTGCAGGTCCTGTCATGGGTGGTCGGTGCCGCCCTCTGCATGTTCGGATGGTGGCAGGAGTTGGGATTCTTGGCCGGGCAACAGTGGTATATCGCACTGCTTTACGGTCTGGGATCCGGGCTGTGCGCTAACGGCATTGCGGACACCGGGCTGGTGGACTGGCTGATTGGATTGTTCAAAGGCAAGAAAAAATAGGTAAATCATGGATTGGGAGGCTTTGTTTTCTTTCTTGGGTGCGGGCGGCGGTCTGGTCGTGCTGCTTCGTTGGCTGTCCGAGCTGCCCTCCTTGCGCCTCAAGGTACGGAAGGAGAAGGCGGAAGCCGACCGTGACATCCATGAGCAGTATTTAACCCGTATCAAGGAGCTTAACAAACATGTGTTGGAGTTGGCAGAACAGGTGGAGGCGTTCGGTGCGTGCCTGGCAAAGATTGTCAATTGCCCTCTGTATGGCAATTGCCCTGCCCGCCACGTCGTGCAGGAGTATAAAAGAAAATACTACTATGTCGCTGCTGGACAATCTCGCCTACAAAAGGGAGGTCAACGTCTCGCTCGAGACGATCCCCGCAAGCCTGGCGACATTGGCGATACCGCTCGACAGCCTCCGTAGGTTGCCCGGCGGCGCAACTTACGCAAACAGGCAGGGGCGGGCGACCGCCACGGTCGGGATGCGGGGCGACACGGTCGTCGTGACAGCCCATTGCGACTCCCTGCAGGCGGTGGTGGCCGGGCTAAGGGAAGAACTGGACTCGATGCGACGCCTGGATGCCGCCAAGACGGTTGACAAACGCCCGTCCGGCAGGATCGAGTGTTTCATGGTAGGGCTGTTCACAGGCTTATCAATGGTATTAATAATCAAACTAACAAGATACATAAATGAGAGAAAACGGTGACATAGTGGAAGGCCGTGACCTTATGCTGTACGTCAACACGGCGGAAACGAACGAGAATCCGACGTACAAGGCGCAGGCGGCAGCCACGAACCATACAATCACATACAGCGGCGAGACAAAAAAGAGGGTGACGAAAGACACCTCGAACGGTGCTTTTTCCAACGTCAAAGTGACGAACCTGGGCGTGACCATCAAGAGCGACTGCCTGGTCAGCATAGGCGATGCGGCAGGATGGGAAAAACTGCTGGCGGTGTTCAAGTCGAGGAAGCCGGTCAAGCTGAAATACGGCTTTGCGGCGGAAGAGCAGGGCGACAGCTACGAAGAGGGCATGTTTGTCATCACCAGCCTGGAGCAGACATCCTCCGCAACGGACGATGCGCAGTACTCGGCGACATTTGAAAACGACGGGGCGGTTGAAACCAAAAAGAAACAGGCATGACAAAGCAGGTAAAAATCAACGGCGTGGATTATCCGTGCCGTGTCACTATCGGCACGTTGAAGCGGCTGAAGGACGAGACCGGGAAGGAGTTTGCGGACTTGGGCGACATCTTCACCTTGATGCACCTGCTCTTTATCGCCATCCGCGAGAGCTGCAAAAAGGCGGAAACCGGATTCCCGTACGCCAATGCGGAGGAGATGATGGACGATATCGAATACACGGACGTCTTGGCGATTTCGGAAGGCCTGTTCGATGCGCCCTCCCCTAATCCGGAGGATGACGGAAAAAAAAAGAGAGGTTAGATATCGACCGTGTCATCGCGACAGCCGTGGGCAACATAGGCATGACGCTCGCAGACGTTTACAGCATGACGCTGGACGAGTTCGCGCTGGTCTTCGAGGCTTGGCAGCAGGAAAGGGCGTATGATGCCCGCACCTCGTGGGAACAGGCCCGGTTCATCGCCCTGTGCGCCTTGATGCCTTACTCGAAGAAAGGGCTGAAGGCCACGGATGTCGTGGTGTTCGATTGGGAGAAAGGGGAAAAGCACAAGGGGTCAACGGCCAAGACGACAAAGGAAGATGTCGCACGGATATTGGAGAGGTTCGGGGACGCTTAAGGCTTTTCCTCCTTTTGTTTCCCCGCCTCCTCTTCTTGCCTTTCCCTTTCCCATTTGTCGTGAAGCTCATCGAGTTCCTTCTGCTGCTTATCGGTCAGGCGGCGGCGACGGATAAAGCTGTAGGAATCTTGAAACATGGCTATCAAAACAAGCAGCCAAAAGACCCAAAAGACGAACATGTATATATTAAATATTATATCTTCCATAACACCGCAAATATATGGATAATAAGTTGAAATACCAAATAGACCTCAGCCTGAAAGACCTTGTTTCTTCATCCCTTGCAAAGGTGAGGAAGGGGTTCGAGGAGCTGGGCAAAAAAGCGGAAGAAGCTCAGGAGAAAGCGGCCGGATTCGGAAACGTTTGCGAGCGTATCAGCAAGATCCAATTCAAAAACATGGCGGATATGCTGGACAGGTCGGTGCAGGTATTCCAGGAGGCGACCGGGTCGGGCATGGAATACGAGCAGGCGATGGCGGACTTGGTGGCCATCACAGGTATTGCTGGCAAAGAGCTGGAGGAGATTGGGCGGGTGGCACGCAAGACAGGCGAAGAGTCCGGGCTGGGCGCCACCGGAGCGGTGAATGCCTTTACGCTGCTGGCTTCGCAGATACAGATAGACAAGATAGGGCTGCAGGGCTTGATGACATTGCAGAAAGAGACCATCACCTTGGCGCAGGCGGCAGGCATGGACATGACGGACGCGGCAACCGCCATGGCTGCCACCATCAACCAGTTCGGGCTGGAGGCGACGGAGGCAAACAGGGTCATCAACGTCTTGGCGGCAGGATCCAAGTACGGGGCGGCGGAGATATCCGACTTGGCGCAATCCTTTAAGGTCACCGGCTCAACGGCGGCGGCAGCCGGCTTGTCCGTCGAGCAGACGGCAGGAGCGTTGGAGGTGTTGTCGCAATCCAACCTCAAAGGCGCAGAGGCGGGCACGGCTCTGCGCAACATACTTTTAAAGATGCAGACCGTATTGGGCATAGACTTTACCAAAAACGGGCTGGATGAAGCCTTGGCGGCTTTACAGCCGAAGCTGGACGATGTGACCTACCTGGCAAAGCTGTTCGGGGCGGAAAACATTGCCGCGGCGCAATACCTTATCACGAACGCACAGGCGGTCGGGGAATTGACAGAACAGGTGACAGGCACGAATGTGGCGCAGGAACAGGCTGCCATCCGCACCAACACGGCGGCGGAGGAGTACAAACGGCTGCAGGCGAAGGTGGACGACCTGAAGATATCCTTTTTCAATGCGACAGGAGCTGCGGCCCCGATGATTGCGCTCATAGGCGACAACCTGCCTATCATCGCCTCGATGATGACCTTGGTGGGCAGCACGGCGCAAACGATTGACTTTTTCCGGAAAAATGCCATTTTGGCAAGGACGGCCATCGTTGCCAAAACCGCCGCGGAACTGGCCTCTGCCGGCGTGATGAAGATAGTGGCAGCCGGGCAGGCGGCCCTGAATGCGGTCATGAGTGCCAACCCGGTTGCGTTGGTCGTGCTGGCCATTGCCGCACTTGTGGCAGGATTAGTCGCTTTGTACAACCGCTCCGAGTCCTTCCGCAAGGTGGTGGATGCGCTGTGGGACGGCCTGAAAAGGGTGGCATCTGTGGTTTATAACAGCGTTATAACAGCGTTTGAACGCTGTTTAAACACCGTTCAAACGCTATGGAAAACGTTTAAACAGCTTGTCGGATTGGGCGGGGAGCTCGAAGAAGCGGGCGGGAAAGTGGCAGCCGCCGGCGAAGAGATGGATTCCGCAAACGAAAGTGAGGAAAAGAGCACGGACGAGCTGAATAACGAGTTGAAGGAGGAGGGCAAATCCATTGCCACGATCGCAGGGCTGGAGGAACGCTTGAACGGATTGAGGCAAAAACAAAAGGAGTCGTCGCTGCAAAATGCGATAGCGGTGCAGAAAGAGATAGACGCATACGAGCAAAGGCTCGTGGCTTTGAAAAAACAAATCGCCTTGGGCTCGCACGGCATGGAGCGGTTGGGCGATAACAACTACAAGGAGGCTTTGGAATTGCCGGGGCTGAAAGGCGTGGATGCTCCACCATCGCTTGACATACCTATAAAGTTTGAGGTCAGTGAGAACAAAATAAAAGAGAACCTTATGAAAATGCGGCAACAGTTTTCCGACTCAATCAAGGAGATGGTTGTCTTTTCAGAGGAGCAAATCAACGGTCTCGTCACTTCCGCTTTTGCCGGGCTGGGTGAAGCGATAGCATCCGGAAGCCCTTTGGAGATGTTGAAAAGGATGTTGATAACCGTCATGGACATGCTACAGCAATTTGGGACTGCATTGATAGCAGCCGGAGCGGCTTCGGAGGCATTAAAGGTTGTCGCCTGGTCGGGAGTGGGCGCAATCGTGGCCGGAGGCGCATTGGTGGCTGCAACGGCGGCTGCAAAGGCGGCTTTGAGCAAGGCGACAGCCTTTGCGGAGGGCGGCATCGTGAGCGGCCCGACCTTGGCGCTCGTGGGCGAGTACGGCGGGGCGTCCAACAATCCGGAGGTAATCGCACCTTTGGATAAATTACGCTCCCTGATTGACACGGACAGGGCTGACGGTGGTTTCGGCGAGGTGCGGTTTGAGATTAGGGGCGATGTATTGGAGGGCATTTTAAAAAAGGTAAACAATAGGAGGAGACGGACACGATGAGCATGGGCAAACGATACATAGGCGGGTTTTACTCTGTCGCCAACACCCTTTACAGGGTCGAGATCTGGCAGGAGGGTTACGGCGGTGCGGCTGCCAATGTCGCTTTTGGCGAGTCCCCGGTCACGATCGAGTGGCAAGAGGTGGACAAGTTGGAGCCGGTCATGAGCAGCAGTGCGAAGTTGCAGCTCTTTAGCGACTCGGACAGGCAGTTTGTGGACCTCTATACCATCAAGGCGGGCAGCGTGCGGATGGACGTGTACCGCAGCGGGTCGCTGTATTGGTCGGGTACGTTGGATCCCGAATTGTACGAGGAGCCGTTTGCTTACAGGGACGGCTATGTCGTGTCGTTGTCGTTTGCGGACTTTGCCATTTTGGACCGCCTCAATTACACCTTGAGCGGGTTTAGGACGCTGCGACAGCTGTTTGCACATTTGGTCGAGTCGTCGTGTATCCGGCATAACGGCATATTTTATTACATAGGCACAAAGCTATTCGGCACGAGCAGCGAGACGCTGGTAGATGCGATAGCGGTGCAAAGCCAAAACTTTTACGACGAGGACGGCGATGCGATGAGCTTGCGCAAGGTCTTGGATGAGACCCTGCGCCCTTTTGCCTTGCATCTGATACAAAAAGGTGGCAATATCTACCTGTATGACACGGATACGCTGCTTAAAAACAAGACAGCGACAGCGGTAAATTGGAGCTCGGATGATGCGGTCTTGTCGGTCGATAAGGTGTATAATGACGTTAAAGTCACCTTTTCGCCCTATGAAAAAACGGACATTTTAAAGGCCGGCGTCGATGCGGACAGCGTGGGCGGCGGTCAAAAGCTGACAACGTGGTTCAGCACGGCGGCAGAAGCGGACGAGATAGGTTTTTACACGCACCTCTCCGATACGGGCAAGGGCGTGGAGAAGCACGCAGACGCCAAATATTTTAAAATCGAGCCTGTTTACTCGGGGAGCAAGGAGGCAGGGGTGGCATGGACGGTGGAGACCTTTGCAAGCCGAAACTCCGGCGTGTACGTCAACTACATCAAAGAGCCTACTTACAACATAGGTAGCATTTTGCTGACGTCAGCAAAAAGGCCTTACCTGTCAAGCGTGCCGGCATCGGACAAATACAAACTCAAGTTGTCCCTGTCCATGCTTTTTGACCCCCGTTATAACCCCTTTGAAGACAGTTCGACCGTCAACGAGGAGGGCAACTGGAAAGACCAGCAGAACCGGGCTAATTTTGTCTACGTGCCTTTCAAGTTGACGGTGCGGAACGACAGCGGCGTAGCCCTGTACCACTATGACAACAAAGGGGTTAAAAACAGCAGCAGCTTTGCCCGTCCCGGCTCTTTGGCTTTGTGGCGGACAGGGGAGGCATCGTGGGGCGATGCGTGGCTTTGCTGGTACCAGGGCAACCGCAAAAACGAGTCGGGCATTGGAGGATGGCAGGTAAACAAGCAGTCAATCGGCTACTATCGGGGAAACTTGCCCACCATCTTTGACAAACTGGGCAACGGGGAACTTATCAGCTTACCCCCTGTGGGCGGTTATCTGGAGCTGCAGATAGGCACGGGCGTGGTGGCATACGACTATGGCAAGGAGATAAAAGAGTCGGTTTACTCGCAATGCCGGTGGCTGCTCTACAAAGACGCCGCAATCGACGTTGTGCAGCATACAGGTTCGTCCATCTCCGCACAGGATATAGAGACAAAGGCGTGGCTTAACCGTGACGCAAAGGAGGGCCTTAAAATAGATACAAAATTGGGTTGTATGGACAGTCCGTCCCCGGCGGCGTTGGGACAGCTGTTTAAGACATCCGACTTTTCGGCATGTACCTCGTTTTGGAGGGCTGGCAACACGGACACGTTGGAGAGGTTGATGATAGGCACTATCTATAGCCAATATGCCGAGCCGCTTAAAAAGCTGGGCGGGGAGGTGGACATATTGACCGACTTTGGCATCTATACGGACAAACACGAGCCGGGGAACTACATTGTTTTGGCGGAGTCTCAGGACTTGCGCAACGACACGGACAGCATTGTGATGGTGCAAGTATTAAACGACAATTATACAGCAGTCAAATATGAGTAAAACGTACAACTATCAGGTTAAAAAGGTGGCTGCAACACCCCGTAATCAGCGGTTGACGGACGGCATACAAGCCGCAGCGGCAACCGGGGGATCTGTATATGCCGCCGACAGCGCACCTCAATATTGGGAGTTGGTGACCGTTGACGCAAACGGCAACGCTTTGGAGGAGGCAGGGTATTACCTGAGGCCTGTGCAGGGCAAGCATATTGTCGTGCCCGGGGATGTCACGGCAAACGCAACGGAGGACGATATAAACAGCTTGCCTGTCGCAGCAGACTACACGACCACCGGGTTGTTCAGGGCCAAACAGGGCGGCGGGCTGCTTTATGACACGGCAACTAACGGGTGGTACGTCAACCCCGATTTTGCCGGGGGCGGAGTCAACTTTACGGTCGGCGAAGGGCTGCAAATGTCTGCCAGCAATGAGCTTAGCGTCAAGTACGGCACGATAGCCGGCACGGCTTGTCAAGGCAATGATGCACGGTTGTCGGATGCCCGCAAAAACCCCTATAAATTGCTGTGGAGCGGTGGGGAGTATGACGGTAGTGCGGAAAAGACGCTGCCGAGCTTTTTGACAGTTAATGATTTAAGCGGCTACGTCAAAAAAGAAGGAGACAATATGAGCGGTCCCCTGTTGATGACCCTGAAAAGACCTTTTAGCACTGATACTTATAAAATCAATATCGGGGCTAATATCAACGGGGAAATGAACCCTTATATCAGCATCTTTGGCAATACGTATGCTAAACTACATGTAAATAAAGGGAATACAACAAGTTCGGATTGGACTGATTATGGATCTGCTACACTTATCTGTAGTGGTGATTATCTAATCCGCACGAGCAACACAGCATCGAACGATTTTAAATTTACAGGCAAAAACTTTACAGCCCCGGGCGATGTCGTGGCGAATAGCACTACGACAGCATTTACAAGTGTCGTGCCTGTTGCGGACAGCTCCACTTACGGTCTTGTCAAGTACGACAACTCGACAATAAAGAAAAACAGCAGCGGGCAGCTCTATTGCACCGTGCAAGGGGGCGGAAGCAGCGGAGTCGTCAAATATTGGAGACCGTCCGTCAACACAAACGGATTATTATCATGGACGCTCAGCGAGAGCGAATCAACCCCTGCGTCTGTCAATATCAAAGGACCGAAAGGCGACACGGGGGCGACCGGAGAGACCGGAGCAACTGGACCACGAGGGTTGCAAGGACCACAAGGACCCAAAGGAGATACTGGTCCTCAAGGACCTCAAGGACCTCAAGGACCAGCAGGTAGCGGTTCGGTAACGAGCGTGGACGGATTAAAGGGGGGAACTATCACAAGCTGGGTCGGAATTAACGGTGGTTTTGCCTGTGGGGGAACAGGATACCAAGGTATTACAATAAAAAATCAATATGGAAGTAATTGGCTGATAAACCCTATCGGGGGTGGTAATTTGCAATTTGGATACGGGAGTAATGCCGGACAGGAGATGTTGTTAAGCACGGGTGGCTCTCTAACCATCAAAGGCTCTTTAAAACAAAACTCTGATGCACGATTAAAGACGATAACAGGGGATATTGAAAATGTCTTGGAGGGGATGCAAAATGTGAGGGTAGTTGAGTTTTACATGAACGAAGACCCTGAACAATCGCATCAAATCGGATATATAGCACAAGAGGTATTGCCTTATTGGGCTGCAAACGTAGGGATGATGGGTGATTATTACACGATGAACTACGGCGGCATGGGTGCAATCGCCTTCCAAGGCTGCAAGGAGCTATACGCAAAATACAAGGCGCAGCAACAGACTATTGACGATTTGCAATCAAAACTCGCCTTGCTGATGCAGGAGGTCGAGAAGATGAAAGGAGGTGCGGTATGAACATACCTAAGACGAATATACGACAATTATATCATGTTGCCTGCACCATAGGCGAAATGGTCAACGGCAAGCTGGAGACACGGTTGTCCAAGCTGTGCACCTCCGACAGGATAAACATTTGGAGCAAATACAAGCCTGTCATCCATCATTTTACAGACCGCCCTGCGGATTGGTGGAAAGGGAGCAACTCGGACTGTGGCATCAAAATCAAGCAGCATGGGACGGCGGAGGCGTTGATTGCGTCGATTGCTAATGGGGAGCAGCAATACTCGCATAACAAGCCGGAGAACAACTTTAGACTTGGCGACTTCGCAGGCTACAACCCGACCGTCATGCCCGTGCTGCGTGACGTGCCGATGGCTGGGATATTGTACCAGTCCGCCACGAGCATGTCGGTGACAGCAATGTACAAAGACGGCAACTATACGGACTACGAGATACCCCCGGAAGACATCTACAACCAGCTCGATACTAAATGGTATTTCGGCTTGGCAATCAAGAGGGGCACAAAGGTCTATTGGATGACCAACAGCGAGCCCGGAAGCATGAGCGTGACCGTGCCCGTCAATGCCAACAGCGACACGATATTTACAACGGGGACGGCTCAGATGGTGGCGTTTATCTCGCAGTGCAAAAGACCCGGGTTTTACGCATCATCTGAAGGTCCGTCCAAGTTTTGTGCGATACCGATGGCGACGGTGCACGAGGTGACCATCAAGGCATCCACCATCGAGGCATCCATTAGAGGTATATACGCAAACGGCGTGCTGACTTACACGGTCACCGTAAAAAACACGACCGGGAGCAGCGAGATTATCAACCAGTGCGTCGCCCACGTGACGGACACGCAGGGCGATAGGGTCTATTATATCGACACGTTCGAGACGCCCGGCTCAATCGGGGGCTACCAGCAATGGACATTTGACAAGGAGCACGCAAACGAAAACCTGCCGGCAAACGGCAAGTTGGAGCTGTATATCAACAATGCGCTCAAGGCAGAATCGCATTACCTTGTGACGTATGAGTGATTAACTAACTAAAATAAATAGATATGGCGGCAAGTAGTATAACAATAGTGGGCACGCAGATAAAGTTCGCTTTGTCGCTGTCACTGCCCGACCGACTGAGCATGGATGAAGTGGACTTTGCGGCAACGTTCTATACCGTGTCAAACCGTTGCGTTGTCATCGGTAAGGGGGATATGATCCGGCAGGATGACGGCACTTATGTCTGTATCGTCGATACTGACACGTTAGGTGCAGGACGCATCAAATGTGAGGTGGAAGCCTTGTTGCCCGACTCGTCCATGCCGGACGGCAAGCGCAAAGAGGTGGTATTTATCGACACGGGGGAGGATATCCGTTATGGCTTGCGCAAGAGGTAGCATCCTGCGTAAAGACACCGTGGAGGCGGAGGCATGGAGGCGGCCGGGGCTTGTGGCATTGCTCAAGGCGGCCTCCCGCCGGACAGGCATCCGAACGGGCAGGACCGGTGCGGTCGGGGCTGAGCTGACAGGGCAAAGCCGCATGAGCGCCACCCTATGCACCGTCTGTTATATCGACCGCATGCTCTACCTGCGTGTGTCACCCTCCGAGCCGGTGTGGGTGACGGAGGATATCCCGGCACTATTCGAGGTGCACTCTAACACCTCGTGGGACATTGTATAACATTTTAAATAAACAAGATATGGCTAAAGCATCATGGGCGGTCGTAGAACCGTCAAAAGGCAGTGGAAACAAGGAGGTAAGCGTAAAGTCGGCTGCCGAACATACCGGACGCTCTGCGCGTACAACGATATTAACGTTCAAGGCGGCATACTGTCAAGACGTGCAGCGCACCGTCAATCAGGCAGGCAAGCCCGAATACGTGGATATAGCCGATTCGGCGGCGGCGGAGAAGACCGGCAAGGTGGTAACCATCAGCGGTGTGTCAAACTCCAAGAAGCTGACATTTAGTTTAGGCACGGGAGACTTGGATATAACCCTCCCCGACAGCTACAATGCAAATTCAATCAGCACGGCAAACGGCGCAGAGATTTCCGGAGACCCCGGCGCACTGGCAGTGTATAATTTTTCTATCGCCGTGACTGTGCCGGCTAACGAGTCCGTGGACCCGAAGACCCGGCAGATCATCGTGACGGACGATGGCGGACATCAGGACGTATGCTTGCTGACAGTTGCGGCGGGAGATGCTTATCTGCGTGTCACGGAGGGAGAAATCAGCCTCGATTATTTAGGTACGCCCGTTACGGTCAATGTGGAATCCAACACCGAATGGACGGTGGAGTAAGCAGCCATGGCAGCAACGGTCAAGATACCATGGACGGAGGGCGGAGGGCATATCGTTGCCGACCTCTCCGTTGGCAAGGTCGCCCTGTCGAGCGATACCGCCAACGAGGGCGTAGAGCGTGAGCAGGTGGTCACCTTCCGCACAACGAAAGGCAGCCCCCTCTGCTCTGTCAGTCGCACCGTGCGACAGGCGGGGCGGCGCATCGGGCTGAAAGATAAAGAAGGGGTAATTCTGAGAGACAGCAACGGTTTAGTATTAACATCAATCATTTGAGATTATGGCGCAGTATGGCAATCTGAATTACACGACAGATGAAATCAATGCCGACCTGGCAAAGGTGCACGGCAAGACGGCCGTGGCGGAGGAAGCCCCAAAGGACGGCAAGGAGTATGTACGGAAGGACGGGGCTTGGGTGGAGTCTCCTACTGGCGACATCAACTCCATATTGGATAACATAAACGGAGAAGTGGTATGAATACAACAGCAGACAAACTTAATAAGCTGATAGCCACGAAAGAGGCCATCAAGGCGGCTATCGAGGCAAAAGGGGTGACGGACGTAGGCGGCAAGTTTGCCGATTATCCCGAAAAGATCATGCAGATTCCTTCACCGGAATATGAGGTGCTGAACCTGGTCCTCACGACCAACCAAGCCACACACGATGCGCTTGTAGGCAAGGTAATACATGTCAAATATGCAACGGAGGATGAGCCGTATGCATGGCATGGCGAGACGATAACCGTGAAGATCCCTAAATATGTCTCCTACTCGATTGAATTTCCAACCGTGGAAGGCTACAGGCCGCCCGGCAATGTCGGCTATACGGCGGTGGGTGGCAATACGCGCAACCTCACCGTGTCGTATGATACGGAAATGTTGACGGTCTCCGTATCGTGCGATGTGCCAACGGTAGATTTGACCGGGCAGGAAATTACGATCAACGGCGTAGCTTATCAGACACCAAGCGACCGCACCATCGTTGTTAAAATACCATTCGGCAAGACATACGACATCGTGGCTTCCGCAAGGGCGGGGTTTAACATCCCGGAAAAACAGTCGTTTACTGCCAGCCAAGCAACAAGGGGTGTTTCTGTCATATATACAAAAATAAGCCTTGGGGTCTTTATACTCGGAACCGATGGCAATCTTTATAGTGCAAACGAATGGAGCAAACCCAACTATTATGCCGTAGGTGTAGCCGTGTTAACAAATAACTGCAAGTTTGTGATTGCCCCGGATGGTCGTGCCCTGTCGAATTGGAGTGTTGGAAGCAATGAACTTATAGCAGGCGTAACAACAACTTCAAACAAGAGCGCTGCCGAAAAAGATTATAAAGGCGTGCAAAATACGGCAAATATCATTTCGAAATACGGGACAAGTAACACGTATGCGGGCAAGGTTTGCTCATCTTATACGTTTAGAAACGGAAAGAATGGTTATCTTGGCGCAGCCGGGGAATGGAAGGAGGTTTATAACAACAAAACAGAAATCGATGCGTGTCTATCAAAAATAGGAGGAGAACAAATAGGGGAAAGCTCTGCATGGTCATCAACACAATATGATAGAAGTAGAGCATGGTTTATGAATAATGGCAATTTAGAATATGCGAACAAGGTTTCTATTATGGCGTATATTTATGCTGTCCCTTTTGCAGAATGGTAAACGGTTTATCAATCATTAAAATCATAAATATATGGTATTTGCAACAGGATTACAAGAAGATTACAAGCCGGTGGAGGCTATCAACGTGACGGACGACGTGTATATCGTCCGCTGGGACTGCAAGCCGCTCCCGGAAGGAGGCAACATGGTCGTATGGGCGGAAGAAATGCTATACAACAAGCCGACGGAAAGCGAGATGAAGCGCATGATTAACGGCTATTACAACAGGATAACCGACCACAGGATATTGCAGGGGTTTACGTGGCGCGGCATGCCCGTGTGGCTCAGCGACGAGAACCAGCGCAACTACAAGGCGGCATACGACCTTGCCGTGCAAACCGGAGGGGAGACGCTTCCGGTGGTGTTCAAGTTCGGCACTGACGAACAGCCGGTGTATCATACTTTCGGCACGATGGAAGAGCTGGAAGAGTTCTACATGTCCGTATACAGGCACATTGAGCAATGCCTCGCAGACGGATGGGCGAACAAGGATGCGGTTGATTACGGGGTGTACGAGTTGGACGGGTTGTAATATCCGTGTGTCTTGCAACGCTGTTTTAACGGCGTTAAAACAGCATTAAAATAGTATTTTAACGCCGTTTCAAACAGTGCTTAAATGTTATTTCTCCTTTATTTTATGCACATTTCGTTTTTGCATAAAATATCACATTTCGTTTTTCCGGATATTCACATTTCGTTTTTCCGGATATAGACTGCAAATTGAAATAATCATATTTCCTAAATAAAACACGAGGGGC
>ERZ1034992.273-NODE-273-length-31513-cov-5.790546_pt1 | contig 31513 bp, 24 predicted proteins | sample MGYA00520695_ERZ1034992 | MGnify/ENA primary metagenome ERZ1034992 (study PRJEB33766, sample SAMN09781778) | gut metagenome | biome: gut microbiome | host: Homo sapiens | place: Madagascar | study: EMG produced TPA metagenomics assembly of the PRJNA485056 data set...
ACATAATCAATGTTATGCGACGGAGTTTTACACTTATAGAACTGCTGGTCGTTATAGCGATTATTGCAATTCTTGCCGGTATGCTGCTCCCCGCATTGAACAAAGCCAGACAATCCGCACAGAGAATTTCGTGCGTGGCAAATCTGAAACAGATCGGAACGCAGATGGCGGTTTATGAAAGCGACCATCAGAGTTATCCGCTGGGATTCATGGCTGCCGGCAGCAACGACAATCAGAATTATGCCTGGCACCTGTATCTGTTCGGCAAACTGGATACCAGCATTGTCAATATCTGGTCCAAAACGCCGGCAGCTTCTCTGAAAGTGCTGAAATGTCCGAGCGACAATATTCCGGCGGACGCACCCACTCAGCCGAAATTGTCCTACGCCTATAACCGCAACTCTTTGGGCTGGCTGAAAGCGGATGGAAAATTCATGACTCCGCCGGATGACTCCTACGGCTCGCTGAACAGCGATATCCGCAACAACCGCGGCAATAAAAGCCCGTCCAAAATCACCGTGGTGTTTGATTTCGGCTGCAAATCCCGTGCCAGCAACGCCGGCACGCAAAGTCTCCAGTGGCTGCTGCCCATCGGGTCTTATACCCTGGGCGGACTTAACGATCCTGATGCATCCCACAAGTCCGGCTCCAACTGGATGTTCTGGGACGGCCATGTGGAATGGCTGAGACCGCACGCCATGGATGCGACCGCATTCACCTTGAAATACCTCTACAACGGGAAGAATTTCTCCCGTTACTGGTAAGCTTCAGAACACGACATTCCTTCCTGCGGGGGGAGGAGTGTCTTTTGCATTTCAATACAGAAAGCCGCATACGCATGAACAAGCAAAATTACAAACCACTGCCGTTCTATTTCATCAACACGACAAAACCGGAAGAACTGGACGCAGCAACGGCGGAAAGACGTCTGCATGATCTGGCGGACGCCGGATTCGGCGGAGCCGTTCTGTTCAACAAACCGCCGGACGGATTTGACCGGGAACAGTATCTTTCCGAATTCTGGTTTGAAACGATCGGTCATTTTCTGGCAGCCGCAGAGAAACTGCATCAGGAAATCTGGATCAATGACGGCTGGGACTATCCGCCGGGCGATGCGGGGAACCGGATTCGGGAACGTGCGCCGGAACTGGTTCAGATGCGGCTGACGCTGAAAGACGGCAAAGCGGTGCCGGTGGTCTGTTCCTGGGGATTCCCCGCTTTCGAGGAACCGGAAAGTTCGCGGCTGTTCATCGAACTGGTTTATGAAGAATACAGAAAACGTTTCCGGAAATATTTCGGGAATGTGCTGCGCGGTTTCTTTTCCGACGCCGACAACCGGCGTTACAACCATTTTACCCGTGCGGAAATGAAGGGGGAACGGTATTATCCGTGGTCGCGGAATTTCGCCGCGGTTTTTCAGCGGAAATATGGTTATGACATCCTGCCACTGCTGAAAGAAATCATGACGGATGAAAAACATCCGGCGTCGCTTCACTACTGGGAACTGGCTTCGGAACTGTATCAGAACTGGTTCCGGAACAATTACCGGTGGTGCATCGCCAACGGGTTGGAATATGCGTTCCACACATCAGATACCGGACCGTTTCCTTATGCGCAATGCGACCGTTCTTCGGTGTTCACGGAAGGCGAAACCCTGCGTCTGCTGTCCTGGTCAAGCCGTCCGGGAACGGACCATGAGCTGGCGGAGCTGGACGGCGGCACGCATTATGACAGCCGCTACTTCACCCCGAAGGCGCAATACGGCGGCAGCTGCACGGTCAATCCGCATTTTCATCAGACGAAATGGGATCTGCGCGCCAAGTATGCGGCGTCCGCGGCATGGCTGTACGGACGCGAACGCGTATTGTGTGAAGCCTTTGCCGCGACCAACTGGAGTTCTTCGCCGGAACTGCTGCGCCGGATTGCCGCCTGGCAGATCATGCAGGGAATCAATTTCTTCATTCCGCACGCGGTTCACCATGTTTTCCGCGGTGCAACGAAAATTTTTGCTCCGCCGGAACTGCTGCATCTGCCGGGAATCCGGGAACTGAACGGTTTTCTGGAAAAATATTCCTTCATTGCGGCGCAGGGAAAATACGCTGGTCCGGTCCGGATTGCTGATCCCACCCGGAAAATCTGGCAGGGATCGCAGGACAGCATTTTTGATCTGTGCGATGAACTGTCCCGCCGGGCAGTCAATTATGTGGTCGTTCCGGACGGTTCAGAGAATCCGGATATTCCGGAAGAGTTTGCCTCGTTTGACGGCGGAGAGCTGGCATGGATGCTTCGGGAACTGGCGGACGGGACACGCTATATTCTTGCCGCGAATATCTGGGCGGATCGTGAGCTGTCCGGAACGCTGGTCTTCAACGGCAGGAAATATCCAGCCGCCTTTGCTCCGGGCGAAATCGGCGTATTCGGCGGTCCGTATGAATGCTGGCGCAGAAGTACGGCGGTTATCTGCAGCCGGGAATTGCCGATGCCCTGTCCGGTGCAGTGGAATCAGCTGAACAACATCACGCTTTTCCAGCCGGGAGAGTTCACGGTTGAGGAAAAAGTCGGGAAACTCCGTCTGCTGGTTCCGACGGGAACGGATGTCCGGCTGGACGGCGCAGCGTTTTCCGGCGGGAAACCGTGTCCGGTTTATGATGATGCGTACACGGAATATGGGTTTGAGCCGGAACCGGGCGTACATAAGCTGGATTTTTCCGGTGTTCAGGCACATACGCCGGTCTATCTCCGGGGCGGATTTGATGTGAGTACGGAACAGCTGGTGTTCCAGAGTTACGAAATGAGCGTAGCGGCTCCGGCATTGCGTCTTGCTCCGCGCCGGAAACTGCTCTCTGCCGGCTCCTGGGCGGATCAGGGACAGGTATTCTATTCCGGCAGCGCGGATTATTTTTTCACGGCGGAGTGTCTGGGAGAAAACGCGCTGGAAGTGTTCACTGCGGGAAACACAGCGGAACTGTTCATTGATGAAGAACCGGCGGGCAGGCACGTCTGGGCACCGTACGAGTTCCGCTTTCCTGCACTGCACGGCAGACATGAATTCCGGGTCCGTCTGACGAACACGAATGCCAATCAGCTGGAAGGCTGGCGTGCGGTTTCGGGTATTCTTGCGCCGCCGCGGCTGAAAATCATATCCTGAAAAATGACCCTCATTCCCCCAACCCCCGGAAACGCTGTTTCGGCAGTGCTTCCGGGGGTTGGCTTTCTGCGCTGCCGGAATTGCATTTTCGCCGGAATTGTGTATATTATTGTTCATTTACCAGTGAGGAAAACATGAAACAGTATTTTGACAGGGTCCGGGCGGAACATCCGCTCATCCATTGCATCACGAATTATGTTACGGTCAATGACTGCGCCAATATTCTGCTGGCGTGCGGGGCGTCGCCCATCATGGCGGACGATGCCGCGGAAACGGCGGAAATCACCTCGATCTGCGCGGGAACGGTGCTGAACATCGGCACGCTTAATTCCCGGACGGTTGAATCCATGCTTTCCGCCGGCAGGCGCGCGAAGGAACTGGGGCATCCGGTGGTGCTGGATCCCGTGGGTGCAGGGGCGTCCCGGCTGCGAACGGAAACAGCCATGCGTATTCTGGCGGAAGTCCAGCCGGATGTGGTCCGCTGCAATATGTCCGAACTCAAAATGATGATGAATGCCGGCTCGGTCAGCCGCGGAGTTGATGCCGCGGAGATTGACCGCATCACGGATGAAAATCTGGCATCCGGTGCGGAACTGCTGTGTGAATTTTCCCGGAAGAATCATTGCGTAACCGCCATTTCCGGAGCCATCGACCTGATTGCCGCGCCGGATGGACGGGTCTGCGCGGTCCGCAACGGACATCCCATGATGTCGGCAATTACGGGCAGCGGCTGTATGTTGAGTGTGGTTACCGGAGCTTTTGCCGCGGCGTCCGGCGGAAAATATTTTGAAAGTGTCTGCGCCGCATTCTGCGCCATGGGGATTGCCGGAGAACGCGCCCAGGCTCTGCTGCTGCCGCAGGAAGGAAATGCCACATACCGCAATCGTCTGATCGATGCGTTTTACTGCGCCGATACAGCGGACTGGGAAAGGAGCGTCCGCTGTGAAATGCACTGAAGAATCCATGCGGCTGTATGCCGTAACCGGCGGAACATCCGCATTGCCACTGACGGAACAGGTGCGTCAGGCGGTTGCCGGTGGTGCAACCTTTGTTCAGCTTCGGGAAAAAACACTCGATCATGCCGCCATTGTGCGGGAAGCCCTGGAACTCAAGGAGATCTGCGCGGCGGCAAAGATCCCGCTGGTCATTGATGATGATGTTCAGGCAGCATTGGAAGCGGATGTGGATGGTGTGCATGTCGGGCAGTCCGACATGGCACTGGCGGAAGCCCGGCGTCTGCTCGGTCCGGAGAAAATCGTCGGGGTTTCCGTGCATACCGTGGAAGAAGCTCTGGCGGCGGAACGCGGCGGCGCGGATTATCTGGGGGTGGGTGCGATGTTTGCCACTGCCACGAAAACCGATGCCGAAGTGTTGTCCTTCGAAACCTTGCGGGCAATTGGTGAGGCAGTGCAGATTCCGGTGGTGGTGATCGGCGGAATTTCACTGGAGAATCTGCCGCGTTTCGCCGGAAGCGGTGCAGACGGTGCGGCGGTGGTTTCCGCCATATTCTCGCAGCCGGACATCCGCAAGGCCGCGGCAGAACTGCGGTCGCTGGCGGACCGGGTTTTCGCGGAATGAGTTTCAGGAGACAATCTGAAAATCCAGCATGACCGGCAGGTGATCGGATGCTTTTTCCGTGCCGACTTCAAAGCGGAGCGGACGGATCTGCGGGGAATAGAGGATGTAGTCCAGTTGCTGTTCCGGTTTCCAGGAGGGGAAAGTCGGCAGATTGGTGCGGTTGGCGGATTTCAGTCCGAGTTCCTTCATGAAAGAGCGCAGTTCTCCTTTGCCGCGGAACAGATTGAAATCGCCGCCGACCAGATACGGAGTCCGGATCGGCCGCAGAATTTCCTTCAGAGCGTTCAGCTGTTCATTCCGCACCGACGCCGAAAGTGCCAGATGCAGCAGAAAAAAACGGACTCCGCCGCTTTCCGTTTCCAGTGCCAGCCGTTTCATGCCGGACGGAAAATAATGAAAGGCGCAGGGGGTGCGCGGGGAACGGGTCAGAAAAACATTGGACTGTTCCCGCAGAATCGGTATCCGGCGGGGCAGGGAGTCGGGCGCATATTTGACTGCCCCGTGTGCGTACAGATGCAGCGCACGGGCAATCATGATTCCCTGATCCGCATAACCGGTACGGAATGAACCGCGGTCCACTTCGAGCAGCCCGGCGACATCGGGATTCCGTTCCGCAAGACAGTCAATCACTTTTTCCAGATGCGTCCGCTCTGTCCGCAGATAACGGGGCAGGGACAGCAGCTGTCCGCAGCGTCCGCCGGGTGCGCCCGTCCCGTAGGCAATATTGTAGATCAGGAATTTCATTGACTCAGCCAGCGTTCCGCGTCGATGGCGGCGGCACATCCCATGCCTGCGGCATAAACCGCCTGCCGGTATTCCGGATCGGCACAGTCCCCGGCGGCGAACACGCCGTCCATGCCGGTCCGGGATGACCGTCCCTGAAGTTTCAGACAGCCGGAGCTGTCCATGTTCAGCAGACCTTTGAACAGTTCCGTGCGCGGAATATGTCCGAGCGCGGCAAAATATCCTTTGCAGGGAATGCGGGTGAGCTGTCCGGAGGCATTGTCCCGGATTTCCACGGCTTCGACTTCGTCTTTTCCGCAGATGTCTGTGATCTGTGCGTTCAGATGAAAAATGATTTTCGGGTTGGCTTTGGCGCGTTCGGTCATGACCGCGGAAGCGCGGAAAGAGTCCCTGCGGTGAACCAGATGCACTTCGCTGGCGAAACGGGACAGGAAACAGGCTTCCTCCATGGCACTGTCTCCGCCGCCGGCAACCACGACGGGAACACCGCGGAAGAACGCACCGTCGCAGGTCGCGCAGGCGGAAACGCCGTGATTGCGGAACTTTTCCTCGCCGGGCAGTCCCAGCCAACGCGGAGCGGCTCCGGTCGCGATAATCAGCACCTGACACTTCAGTTCCCGTCCGCCTTCCAGAAACAGAGTGTGCGGACCGCCCGGAGTGAGGCTGACTTTCTGCACATTTTCATATTCGATCCGGGCGCCGAATCTTTCTGTCTGCAGAAGAAATTTCTGCATGAGTTCGGACCCGTCGACTCCGTCCGGGAATCCCGGATAATTTTCCACAACGGAAGTCTGAGTGAGCTGTCCGCCGGGCAGTGAGCCCGCCAGTACGAGCGGTTTCAATCCGGCTCTGGCGGCATAAATTGCAGCGGTCATGCCGGCGGCGCCGCATCCCATGATGATGATTTTTTCCATAAGCGTAACCCCCTGTTGTTTTTTTCATGCCGCAGACATTCTCCGGCATTTCAAACTGTAATATGGCATGAATCCGGTGTTCCGGCAAGTGTATTCCGGAAGAAAAACCGGATTTTTTTTCAGCCCCCGCAATTTTCTTCTTCATTTTGCCATTAAATGCTTGTATTCTTTATCCCGTATGCTATCTTACAACAATTCCGGAAAAAACATAATGCAGAAAAGGAATCAAAAATCATGAACGATTGGGAAAACCAGCTTCTGACTTCGATCAACAAACAGCCAGACCGGGCTTTTACGGTTCCATTTGAGAACAAGGAGAATGCACTTATCGGCGACATGAACCTCTCGCCTTTCTACAAACTTCTCAACGGCGTCTGGAAATTTTCCTGTTATTCCTGTCCCGGCGAAGTTCCCGAAGATTTCTTCATGGAAGACTATGTCTGCGATGAATGGGATGACATTGTAGTTCCGTCCAACTGGCAGATGAAAGGATACGGCAATCCGCACTACACCAATATCAATTATCCTTTCCCGGTCAATCCGCCGTTTGTTCCTTCGGAAAATCCGACCGGCTGCTACATCCGCGAATTTGAAATCACCGATGACTGGTCCGACCGCCGCATTCTGCTGAAGTTCGACGGCGTTGATTCCTTCTATTATGTCTGGGTCAACGGACAGCTTGCCGGTATGAGCAAAGGCAGCCGCAACGCCGCCGAATTCGATATCACCGACATTGCCCAGATCGGCGTCAACCGCATTGCCGTTCAGGTTCTGCAGTGGTCCGACGGCACCTATCTGGAAGACCAGGACATGTGGTGGCTGAGCGGTATTTTCCGCAACGTTTCCGTCAGCGCAGTTCCGCAGCTGGACATTTATGACCTCTTTGCCAAAGCGCAGCTGGACAGCACGTACAAAAACGGCAAACTGGACATTGAAGCGCGCATTTACAACACCGATGACATCTCCGCCGAGGATGTTTCGCTGGAAGCGGAACTGTTCGATTCCTTCGGCAAACCTGTTTTCAAGAAACCTCTGTCCGGCTATATCGAAGACATCGGCGAAGAAGAGGCGGTTACAGTCAATCTTCAGGCGGATGTGAAGAGTGTTTCGCCTTGGACTGCGGAAACTCCGGTGCTGTATACCCTGATTCTTACTCTGAAAGATCAGACAGGCGCAGTGATTGAGTACAAATCCCTGAAAGTCGGATTCCGCACCGTTGAAATCAAGAAAGGCAATCTGCTGGTCAACGGCGTGCCGGTGATGTTCCGCGGCGTGAACCGTCACGAATTCAATACGGATCTTGGACGCGCCCTCACGCTGGACGCCATGGATGAAGACCTGCTTCTGCTCAAACAGCATAACGTGAACGCCATCCGCACCTGCCATTACCCGGACGCCCCGATGTTCTATGATCTGTGCGACCGTCTCGGTTTTTATGTGCTGTGCGAAGCCGACCTGGAAACACACGGGTTCGGTTATGACGAAGGAAAAAATCCTTCCATGTGGCCGGAATGGGAAAAGCCGTTTGTGGACCGTATGCGCGCCATGGTGGAAGCCTACAAGAATCATGCGTCCGTGGTGATCTGGTCGCTGGGCAATGAATCCGGTTACGGCGTCAACCACAAGAAGATGGCGGAATACACCCGCAGCCGCGACAACACGCGTCCGATTCACTATGAACGGGATCAGGAAGGCGAAGTCGCCGACATGATTTCCAGAATGTATGCCACTCCGGAAGAATGCGTCAATATGGTCAAGAAGTATTGCAAAAAGAAACCGTTCATTCTCTGCGAATACGCTCATGCCATGGGCAACGGTCCCGGCGGACTGGAAGATTACTGGCAGATGTTCCTCAGCCACAAGGAAATGCAGGGCGGATTCATCTGGGAATACTGCGACCACGGCATCCGCACGCAGGACGAGCACGGTCATGAATACTTTGCCTACGGCGGCGATTTCGGCGACGAACCCAACGACGGCACGTTCATTGCGGACGGACTGGTTTTCCCGGACAAAACGCCGTCTCCGGGCATGATTGAAGCCAAGAAAGTGTATTCTCCGGTGCGGTTCTCCGCCAAGGATCTGAAGAAAGGCATTGTTACGGTTGCCAACCATTACGATTTCGTTACGCTGCAGCATCTGAATGTGGTGTGGAGCGTGAGCGAGAACGGAACACCGGTTCAGACCGGAACTCTGGCTCCGCTGGATATTCCGGCGCGCACCAGCCGTGACGTAACCGTACCGTACGTGCTGCCGGTCCGTCCGAAACCCAATGCGGAATACTTCCTGAATCTGTCGTTCACTCTGGCATGTGATACCAGCTGGGCGCGTGCCGGATTCGAAATCGCCTGGGCGCAGTTCGCTTTGCCGGTCAAGAGCGTTGAACGCAAAAATACAGTCAAAGCGCGTCTGCCTCAGCTGGAAATGGACGAGGATGCGCAGTCCCTGTTCGTGGCGGCGGACGAAGCGTTCATTGAAATCAACAAGAATACCGGATTGATCACCAACTGGACAAATGACGGGCTGCCGCTGCTGGAACGCGGTCCGCGTCTGAATATTTTCCGCGCTCCCACGGACAACGATCTGGGCGCGTGGGCAGGCTGCTGGAAACACTGGGAGGAAGCCCGCTATCATCAGATGCAGCATCTGGTGGAAAAAGTCGAAGCGGATGCGGAGAACGGCACGGTCAAAGTGATTACCCGTGTTGCTCCGCCGGTTCTCCATCAGGGAATCCGCTGCGAGTATCTTTATACCTTCCTGCCGGACGGCGGCTTTACGCTGGAAGTTTCCGGCACGCCTTCTGAAGGAATGCCGTTCTTCCCGCGTCTCGGATTCCAGATGTTCATCCCGGATGAAATGGATCGTGTCCAGTGGTTCGGTCTTGGTCCCGGCGAGTCCTATGTGGATTCCAAAGAAGCGCAGCGGGTCGGTCTGTTCAAAGCGGGTGTCGACGCTCTCTACACTCCGTATGTGCATCCGCAGGAGGACGGCAACCGCAGTGAAGTGCGCCGCGCTGCGTTCTACGATTTGCACATGGGCGGTTTCGCCGTGCGCGGACTGAATACGAACATCAACTTCAGTATGCACCGTTTCACTCCGGAAGCCGCCTGGAAGGCGAAACATCCGCATGAAATCGAGTATCTGGAAAACATCTGCCTGAACCTGGATTGGAAACAGTCCGGAATCGGCTCCGCTTCCTGCGGAGGTCCGCTGCCGGATCAGTATAAAGTTCCGGCTCAGCCGTTCCAGTTCGGAATGCGTTTCCGGGCGTTCCGTCCGGGCGAACTCAATGACACCACGTTCTTCACGCTGGTCTGAGTTTCCCTGACTTTGCAAAGACAGCCGTGTTCCTGCTGTGGGAATGCGGCTGTTTTTTTTGGAAAAAATACGGTTCGGACTTTGAATCCGCGGCGGTTGCGATTATAGTACAGACAGCAAGGAATGAACAGGAATTACAATATGAAAAATATGCTCATGGCAATCTGGCGGCATTCGTCGCGGCGGGAAAAGTATCTTTTCTATCTGCTGCTGGTGCTGATGTTCATCGCCGCCAATCTGGAACTGCTGGGAATCGGTCTGCTGCTGCCGGTAGTCGCGATGCTGACCAATCCGGAACTGATTTTCCAGAATTATTATCTGGATCTGATATACCTCCTGCTGCGTCCGGCGTCCGAACGATCCTTCCTGTTTCTGCTCTGTCTGCTGATTGCGGCAGTTTATCTGCTGAAAAACGGTTTCCTGATTTTTCTGACCTGGTTTCAGTCCAAGGTACTGTTCCGGAAAACCTGCCGGCTGGCGGATTCGCTGTTCCAGGCGTATGTTTACGCTCCGTATGCCATGTATCTGAACCGCAATACTTCGGAGCTGATGGCAAACCTGAATCTGGTGTCTTACAGCTTCAATTCCGTTCTGCTCAGTCTGCTGATGCTGCTGACCGAACTGCTGAATGTGGTGATGATTTTTGCCATGCTGTTCTTTTTCGTACCGCTGACCACTCTGGCGATTCTGGCTGTTTCGCTGTCTGTTTCGTTCCTGATTTATTTCCCCCTGCGCAAACTCAATCTCCGGCTGGGACAGGAACATTTCGACTGTCAGAATGCGCGGTCGCTGAACGAACTCCAGACGTTCAACGGTATCAAAGAGATACGGATTCGCGGCGCGGAAGAGATCTTCGCCGGACGCAACCGCAGAGCGGTGGACCGATCCGGACATCTCAGCTGTCTGATGAATCTGCTGGCGCAGCTGCCGCGCTTCCTGCTGGAAATCTCCATGGTCTGCGGCGCAATGCTTCTGCTGGCTTTGTATCTGCTGGCGGGAACCGCCAACACGTCAATTGTGCTGAAACTGTCGCTGATCGGGGCAGGGATGGTGCGGCTGATGCCTGCTCTTTCCCGGATTCAGTACCATCTGTCGAATATGCGGCATCAGCAGTCAGTGGTGGATTTTGTGTTCCGCGACCTGGACACTCTGCCGGCGGAACAGCTGCAATCCGATGCCCCGCCGGTTCGTTTCGAGCATGAACTGCGTCTGGAAAATCTCAGCTTTTCCTATGAAGGTTCAGAAAAACAGGTTTTTTCCGGTTTTTCTCTGACGGTTCCGGTCAATACTTCCGTGGCATTTGTCGGACGTACCGGATGCGGCAAGACCACGCTGGCGGATCTGGTTGCCGGACTGCTGAAACCGGACAGCGGCAGAATTCTGGCGGACGGACGCGACATCCGTGAGAATCTCCGTTCCTGGCGTTCGCTGATCGGTTATGTGCCCCAGTTCATTTATATTATGGATGATACGATTCTGGCGAATATTGCCATGGGGGCGGGCGAGGATAAGCCGGATGAAGCGCGCGCGGCGGAATGTCTCCGCATGGCGCAGCTGTATGATTTTGTGGAATCTCTGCCGGACGGCATGAATACGGTGGTCGGGGAGCGCGGCGCGCGGCTTTCCGGCGGACAGCGGCAGCGTCTGGGCATTGCCCGTGCGCTGTATCTCAAACCCCGTGTCCTGATTCTGGATGAAGCCACCAGCGCATTGGACAACGAAACCGAGAAAGCGTTTATTGACGCCATCGAGGTACTGCATGGCCGTCTGACTCTTTTCATCATCGCGCACCGGCTGTCGACTACGCGCGGCTGTTCGCAGATCGTGGATGTCGGAGCCGGAAAGCCGGAATAATTCTGTGAAATGCCATAAAAATCCGGAATAAATGTGTCTTTTCGCTGATTCCTGATTTGACTTTTGATGTCTGCAACGTTATAGTAAGAATTGAAATCTATAACGTTGCAGGAGATTTGTTTTTCATGGCGACCTTGAAAGATCTGGCGGCGGAAACCGGGTTGAGCGTATCCACTGTTTCCGTGGTCATGCGCGGAGATGCGGCGCGTTTCGGCATAAAGAATGAAACCGTGGAACTGGTTCGTGCGTCCGCATTGAAAATCGGTTATGTCAAGAATGATTTCGCCCGCGCCATGGCAAGCGGAAAAAGCCGTGTGCTGGGTTTCGTTTCCCATTCGCGCGCGTCCGTGGAATATGCCGGACGCCAGCTCTACGGCGCATTGCAGAAAGTGTCGGAGCTGGGGTATTCCCTGCGGGTTTTCCATTATCAGGGAGAGAAACCGGAAGTTTTTCTGAGCGGACTGCAATCGCAGAATATTCGCGGAATTCTGCTTTCCGGAGAACTGGGACGTGAAAATATCGACCGCCTCATGACCTGCTGCGGGGAACATGATATTTTCTGCATTCCGGTCAATCTTTCCAACCGGATCGGCGGAATTGGCGTAGTCAGCGCTGATGCCGCGGGAATGTCTGAACTGGTGCAGTATCTGATCGGGGAAGGACACCGCCGGATTGCTTACTACGGCACCGGGGATGATCCGGAATATGCGCAGAAACGCCGGGACGGCTACCGGACGGCGATGAAGGAAGCCGGGCTGCGGCCGCTGATGCTGCATTCGGAACAGAATGTGAGTCTGACCGCTCTGCTGCGCCGGAAAGTATCGGCAGTGGTCTGCGATTCCGATTATCTGGCGGCGCGGATGATGCAGCAGGCGTATCAGACAGGTACGGCGATTCCCGAAGAAATCAGCATCTGCGGTTTCGGCGGCATTCAGATTGCGGATTTTGCCGCCTTGCCGCTGACGACTGTTGCGCAGGATTTCGAAGGCATGGGGGAGGCAGGTGCAGAAAAACTGATTGAGAATCTGGAACATCCGCGTCGTTTTCCCGCAGGAAAAACCGAAAACATACGGCTGGCTGCCAGCCTGAAAATACAAAAAACAACCCGGAGGCTCAAACATGCACAAAGTTAAGTATGCACTGTTTTACGACAATCACACGCAGTATGAAAACCCGGACGTCGGCAAGGATTTTGACGTCGAACACTTCACGGATGAAATCAAAAAATGCGGCGCGGATTACGTTGCGTTCCACGCCAGGTGCAACGTCGGCATGGCGTATTACGACACGAAGATCGGCACCCGGCATCCGGCCTTGAAATACGATCTGTTCGGACAACTGGCACAGGTTTGCCGGAAAAAAGACATTGCGCTGGTGGCATATCTCAACGGCGGACTCAGCACCATCGAAAGCATTCAGCACCGTGAATGGCGGACGATCCGTATGCCGGGTCATGACGAGTTCGGCATGGTTACTCCTTTTGCCATCACAATGTGTTGCAATACACCGTACCGGGATCATCTCATTGCCATGGTCCGTGAGATCGCCGAAAATTACCCGGTCAACGGATTTTTCCTCGACTGTCTCGGCGCGGTCCCGTGCGTTTGTCCGGAATGTGTCCGGAAAATGAAGGAGCAGGGCGTCGACTATACAGATTATGATGCCGTCATGGAATTTTCCCGTCAGTCCATCCTTCGGTTCTGCGCGGACATTTCCGCCGCGGTCAGGGAAATCATTCCGGATCCGATGCTGTTCTTCAACGGACCCGTGTACGGGACGGTCCGGGAGCTGGACACCTTTTTTGACTGCGAATGTCTGCCGACAGCCGGCTGGGGGTATGAATTCCTGCCGACCATGGCGCACTACATGCGCAATATCAAGCCAGGCACGCAGATTCTGAACATGACGGGACGTTTTTATGACTGGGGCGATTTCGGCGGTCTCCGCACGGTCGAGAGTCTGAAATTCGACCTGTTCTACGGTCTCGCGCATGGCATGCGTCCGAATATCGGCGGGCATTTTCATCCGCGCGGCGACCGGGACCAGGCGGTGTTCGACCGTATCCGCGAGGTTTACGCCGACCTTCAGAAATATGACGCATGGTATGAAAATGCTGAAAATCCGGCGGACGTTGCCATCGTGTACCCGCAGGATGATATCCCGCTGCGTCAGCTGTCGTCCGTCCGCAGTTCGGTCCGTATGCTGGATGAACTCAAAGTGCAGTTCGATGTTCTTCTGGCGGACTGCGAAAAATCCTGGGAACAGTACAAACTCATCATTCTGCCGGAAAATGTGAAAATCACAGATCTTCTGGCGGACCGCATCCGTGAATTCATTGCCCGCGGCGGCGCGTTTTTTGCCTGCGGGAAAAATGCCGCGGAAAAATTCGGTCCGGAACTGGGTATTGAATATCAGGGCGATTCCGACATGGATCCGGTTTATTTCAGAATGAATCAGACTTTCGGGAAAGGGCTGGATGACATGTTCCTGTCGCTTTATGCTCCTGCTTCCAAAGCAGCGCTGAAGGATGCCCAGGCGGTTTCTTATCTGGTGAAGCCGTATTACAACCGCGGCTGGAATGGTGAATATGCTATTTATTATACTCCGCCGCAGGAAGTTACGGAAATTCCGTTCCTTACCGTGAAAGGGAAATGCGTCTGGTGTTCCGGCGATTTGTTCAGCGGTTATTATCATCGCGGCGCACTGCATCTGCGCGACATTTTCCGGAATATCGTAACGGCTCTGACCGGGAAAATGCTGTTTGTGAACGAAACTCTGCCGGCGTTTGTGCGCGCAGTGCTGTCCACTCAGCCGAACCGGCTCAACGTTCATCTGATTGCATACGCACCGGAACGCCGCGGCGAAACCACGGTGGTGGAGGATGCGGCGGCAGTGCTGGACGGCAGATTCAAGGTGCAGCTGTCCGGCCGCAAAGTCAAATCTGTCGTGCTTGCGCCCTGCGGAACTCCGCTGGAATACACGGTTGCGGATGATTACGCCGAAATTGTCATGCCGCCGTTCAAAGGATATGCGCTGGCTGTCATTGAACTGGAATAAAATTCCACACCGGAAAAACAGAGATGCTGTCACAATCGAGCGGACATCTCTGTTTTTTTATTCGTTTTCAATGATTTCCGGAGTATGCTTCAAATTGTTTTTGAGCAGTGACAGGAAATTTTTCAGCGGCGGGGAAGCATTACTGTCGGCATAAACCGCATAGATCGGCAAAGCCGCACGGCAGTCACAGAATTCCCGGTAGCAGAGCCGTTCGGAAAACAGCCCGGCGTAAGTCGCGGAAACGATGGTCACGCCCATGCCGGCTTCCACCAGACGCAATGCTGCATAGGAGCTGCTGATTTCATCTGGAACCACGGGGGAAAAACCGCCATGCGTCATGCAGAAACTGCAGATGTAATTCCGGAATTCCGGGGAAGTCCGTCTTGGAACCAGCAGAAAACGCTCCGATGCCAGGTCTGCCACCCGCAGTTTTTTTTGTTTCGCCAGACGGTGCTTGCGCGGCAGAACCACAGCCAGCGGATCGTCATAGATTTTTTCACAGACCAGCTCTTCATCCGCGGAAAGTTCCGGGGATGAACGCAGCAGCGCCAGATCCAGCGCGCGTTCGCGCATCTGTTCCGACAGCCCGGTGGAGTTGGAGTCAATCACTTCCATGGCAACTTCCGGATACGTTCTCTGCATCTTGATCAGCGTATTGGTGAATGCCGTTTTGCCCAGCATGGAGGCGATGGCTCCGATGATCAGACGTCCGAATTTCCCTTCTCCGGCGGCGCGGGCGCGGCTTTCCGCATATTTCAGCTGCCGCAGTGTTTTTTCCGCTTCCGGCAGAAATGCGCAGCCGGCGGCGGTCAGTTCCACATGCCATTTGTTGGCGCGGTGAAACAATGCGGTTCCCAGTTCTTTTTCCAGCAGCTGGATTCCCCGGCTCAGGGACGGCTGCGTTACTCCCAGTTTTTCCGCCGCACGGGCGAAATGCAGCTCTTTCGCGGTTAAGACAAAATACCGCAGCTGATTCAGTTCCATTTGTTTAATGCCTTATATGTATTGATATTCTGATTTTAATATATTGACTTTATCAGTTTTTTCAAGTATGTTTCCGTAAAAAAAGCAAAAGGAAGTCATTTTTATGGAAATCGGATTGAGGGAAGTTTTTGAAAACGGGTTTTACATGTTGGCTCTGCTGAATCCCGCCAGCAAAATCATGTTTCTGGCGTCATATCAGCCGAAACTGTCCAGACGGCGCAATTTTGAGCTGTCGTGGAAATCTTCGGCGGCGGCTCTGCTGATTCTGGTTCTGCTGGCGGCGGCAGGACAAATCATGCTGAGCCGGATTTTCCGGGTGGAACTGTATTCCCTGCAGATTACAGGCGGGCTGGTGCTGTTTGTGATCGGCTGGACCGCCATCAGCAAAGGACGCTTCATTCAGCGTCAGCAGCACGCGCTCCGGAACAATCTTACGGACATTTCGCTGGTTCCGCTGGCGGCTCCGCTGATTGCCGGTCCGGGGCTGATTGCCGCCGCAATTGCCGGCAGTGTGAAGGATGGTCTTCTGCCGACTTGCGCCGCTCTTTCGGTGGCGATTCTCATCAATTTCATCCTGATGCTGTTTTCCGGAGCCATCAACGCATTTCTGATCCGGACGCATCTGCTGGGACCGCTGATCCGTCTGACGGGGCTGGTGATTGCAGTCGTGGCAATGCAGATGGCGATTACCGGACTGAAAACCTGTTTCAGTCTTTGAGATTGTTTTTCTGCAGAATCAGTTTGTGCAGCGGCTTTTCCAGAAGCGGACGGAACGAAGCAAACCAGCTGTCCGGTGCCTGAAAACGGAAAACCAGTTCATTCCGTTCAAACGTCAGCTGCACCAGCGGTTTTTCCGGATGCGCCAGGTCCAGACAGACAAACGAACAATCGGGAACCGGGAGATTCAACGGCTGCGGACTGCGCATCTTTTCCAGTGTTTCGCGTTCCACCCGTTCCAATCCGTAAAGAATCAGAGCATTTTTTCCGGCGGAACAGAACAGCGGCGGAGTCCGGCGCAGCTGCCAGAGACCGGGAAACGGCGTATATCCCAACTTTTCCATTCCCTGCCGGAGAGCCGGAAAATACTCCGGCACAATTCCCAGACAAAGCCGCGCCGCCGGAGAGCCGGAATGCCGTGCCGCCAGTACGGCAAATCCGCTGACACTCATCGTCCATTCCGGGGGAAGGACATCCCTGCCGTTCAGCCGCAGATAATTCCTTCCGTAATGACGCAGTGCGTCCGTGGGCGGCAGCCGCAGAACCGTCAGAGTGGAAGCTCCTTCGAACGTTTTGATGGATTCTTTCGGCGGAAGCGGACGCCGCATCCAGTCCGCCAGAGCTGAACCGGGTTTGGCTTCCGCCCGCAAGGTAAGATGCAGGGTTTCGGGTTCGGCAGAGAAAGACAATCGGACGCGTTTCACTGTCGCCGCCAGTTCTTCCGTTCCGCGCAGAAGCAGGCGTGTGGAATTTTCAGACGGCTTGCGCTTTCCTGCGGGCAGGTTCATGATCCGCAGAATTTCCGGATCCGCTTCCGCCCGGAGCAGTTCTCCGGACTGCAATGCCGAACCAGGCGGAAAAGCAGGAACCGGGCATGAACGGAGATCTTCGGTGAAAAACAGAATCATGTTTCCAGTTCGCCGGACAGAAAATCTGGCGTTCCACAGCTTCGCTGAACTACGCATGTCTTCTTTTGACGGCAGGGCATGAGCAAAGATCCGCATGGACGGCGTTTTTCCCAACCCGTAGATTTCAATCATCAGCGGCCGGGTCAAATCCATGCCGTATTGCGCCGCTCCCATGGTCAGAACCACAGTCGCCGCCGCCAGACTGTCTTTGAATTTCGGTGCGATGCAGTCGCCCAGCCGGGAAAGGGAACTGGAAACCTGCGGGACGGACGCCGCTTCAAAACGCAGCAGCGGAAAGCGTTCCTGTGCCGCCGCGGCGGTTGAAAACAGCAGGAAAAGACCGGGCAGGATACTCCGCAGTTTCATGGTTCAGACTCCTTTCTTCCGGAAACGGGCGAAAAAGGACGCATCGCAGTCGCCGTCGGAATGCAGGACCTGCAGAAAACCGGGAACGGGAACGCCGGACAGCGGATGCGGAAAACTTTCCGGCTGGAAATCCGGATGCTCCGACAGAAATTTTTCCACGACTGCCCGGTTTTCATCTCTGAACATGGAGCAGGTCGCATAAACCAGTACGCCGCCGGACCGGACCGCCGAACTGGCATGGTTCAGTATATCCAGTTGGGCCGCAGATATTTCCGCCAATTTTTCTTCTTCCAGAGTCCAGCGGCTTTCCGGATTGCGCCGCCAGCGTCCGGAAGAAGTGCAGGGCGCATCGACCAGCACCCCGGCGCAGTGTCCGGCAAGACCTTCCGGCAGAGAATGTCCGTCCCAGCCGCTCGTGCGGATATTGCTGAAACCTGCCAGAGCCGCGCGGCGTTTGAGTTCATTCAGCTTGGCACTGCGCACGTCCGAGGCAAAGACGGTGCCGCGTCCGTTCATCATGGCTGCCAGCTGAAGGGTTTTTCCGCCGCCGCCGGCACAGGCGTCCCACCAGTATTCTCCGGCTTCCGGGGCGCACGCCAGCCCGATGCATTGCGAAGAGAGATCCTGAACCTCGACCCAGCCTTTGCGGTATGCCTCCGCACTTTGCAGATTCACCCGCGGAGTCAGTACCCGCAAGGCATTGCCGGCAAATTCATGCGGCAGAGTTTCAACGCGGTCATTCAGCAGGGATTCCCGTACTTTTTCTGTCGAGCCGCGCTGTACCCGGAGCCAGAGCGGGGCGCGGTTCTGATGTGCTTCGAAAAATGCCGCATCCGGGACAAAATCCAGCCGGGGGAAAATCCAGCGGGGAAAGAGATCCTGTTCCGTGCACTCCGGCGATCCGGTCAGCCGCAGGAACGCGTTGAGCCGCGCCAGCGGAGTTTCCGACGCCAGCAGTGACGGCAGAACTGCCGGATCAAGCCCCGCATATTCCAGAAAACAGCCTGCCGCCGGGTCGTCGATCCGTCCGGCAGCCGCCGCACCCGCCAGATAAAAAGCGGTATAGTTTTCCCGTTTTTCGAAGGAGTTGCGCAGCGAACCGAGACAGCGCAGCACGGAAAAAATCAGTTCGGAATACAGTCTCCGGTCGCGTCCGCCAATACGGTGATCGCTCTGAAAATGCCGTTTCAGAAACAGGTCCGCGGGCAGGTGTTCGTGGAAAACCGCGTGCAGAGTGCTTTCCAGCAGAACCGCGGACATGGCGGCGCGGGTGCGGACACGGGAATCTTTCATGGGAATATCATTCATGGGATGTTTCCTTCGGTTTGGCGGGGGAGAAAATGAAGAAAAGACCGCCGGAGAGATTGAACAGAATAATGATTGCGGAGATGGTCAGCGAAATGGCAAGTGCGGCATCGCCGGGAATCCCGCCTGCCTGAAGAATTGGAATGATGAACAGATCGCGGGTGCCGACGCCAGAGGGGGTTGTCGGGAGCAGTCCCGCAATGTTTCCCACGGTGATTGCCGCGAGAATCACTCCGAAGGAGGGCGCCGAACCCAGAATCGCCATGCCGACACACCATGCCATGCATCCCAGCACCAGGTTGACCAGCACGATGCTTGCCAGAATGCATACCGCCACTTCCGTACGGCATTCGGAATAGGAGTCCAGCGCACCGGTTACTTTGGAATACAGACCGCGGGTGATTCTGTCGCCGAATGCACTCAATTTCCGGTACAGTGCGATTCTTTCCAGCATTCTGTGGTTGAAGACAACAACAGAAGCCGCTATTCCGCAGAGACTTCCGGCAAGAAGCACATAGATGAACTGTTCAATGATTCCTTTGACCGAAGACAGAATTCCCCAGACGAACGGAAGCATTCCCAGCGCCACCAGAAAAATCCCGATCATGCCGGTGAAACGGTCAATCAGAATGGTGAACGCACCATCGAATTTGCGTCCTTTCCGGATATGCGCAGCCAGAAAACCGATGCGGACCAGGTCGCCTCCGATGGCTCCGGGCAGCACCAGGGAAAAGAAAAAGGACTGCATGGTCAGAGAAACCGCCAGATGGAGCGAGCATCCGATTTTCTGCGCCCGCAGGAGAAGCCACCACCGCCACGCATTGGCGAAGATATGCAATGCGTAAAAAAGCAGGGCGGCGACGATCCAGTACGGATTGGCGCGGAGCAGGGTATCCAGAAATCCCCGCGGTGTTTTATATATCAGAAAAGCGATAATCCCGCCTGCCAGCAGGACTTTTACCGCGGTTTTGAGCCAGCTTTTCATTTTTATCGTGTATTTTCCCTTGTTTTTGATTTGCAGAGATGCGGTTTCCCGGTTATATTGTCGTCCGGAAGGATATAAAGATAACCCGTTTTTCTCTTTTTTCAATTAGGGAAGGAGAAAAACAGATGATTATTCATCGGAAAGAAAAGTGGGAATGGCCGGACCGGTATTGAATCTGTTATTTGTCGGAGACATCGTGGGGAAGGGCGGACGCAATGCCGTCAAAGCCCTGGTTCCTGTATTGAAACAGCGTCACAATGCGTCGTTTGTGATCGCCAACGGGGAAAACTGTGCCAACGGGGCAGGGTACAGCCTGACCTGCATCCGCGATATGGAATCTGTGGTGAATGTGTTCACTTCGGGCGATCATACCTGGGATCAGAAAAATTTCGAACAGGAAATCCAGTCGGTCCGGAATCTGGTGCGTCCCGCGAATTTCAGTTATCTTCAGCCCGGACGCGGCTGGGGCATTTTCCGCAATCCGGCAGGCGGCGACGTCGCTGTGATTTCCCTGCTGGGACGCGTTTTCATGAAAGACAGCGCGGCATGTCCGTTTGAAACCGCCGAAAAAATCATAGCACAGCTGCCGCCGTCGGTGAAGTGCATCATCGTGGACATCCATGCCGAAGCGACCAGTGAAAAAGCGGCGATGGCATGGAATCTCGACGGCAAAGTTACCGCGGTGATCGGGACTCATACCCATGTGCAGACATCCGATGCGCGGATTCTTCCCGGCGGAACCGCCATGCTGACGGACGTCGGCATGTCGGGCGGTCATGACTCCGTGCTGGGCAGGGAAATACGCGATGTGGTCCGCAAATTCCGCACCGGTATGCCGACCCGTCTGAATGTTACCGAAAAAAACATACGGCTGGATTATGCCGTGATTTCTTATGAACTTATGACCGGACGCGCGGTTTCGATCCGTGCGTTCTCGGAATTTTACACCCCGGAGAACTGAATATGAAGAACATTCCTGAAATTGACTGGAAACGGGCGGATGCGCTGATTGCTCTTGCTCTCGAAGAAGACCTGGACGGACGCGGCGACGTAACCACCAATTCCGTGATTCCGGAAAATCTGGTTACGGATGCCGTGTTTCTGGCGAAAGAAGATCTGGTCTGCGCGGGACTGCCTGTTGCTGAACGTCTGTTTCATACTTTGAGTCCGGATCTGAAATGGGAATCACTGGTTCAGGAAGGCGAATTCTGTCCGAAAGGGACCATCATGGCGAAAGTGCATGGTTCGGCGCGTCTCCTGCTGACTGGCGAACGCACCGCCCTGAATTTCCTGCAGCGTCTCTGCGGCGTTGCCACCGCCTCGAAAAAGTATCAGGACGCGGCAGGCGGCCGCTGTCAGATTCTGGACACCCGCAAGACAACTCCCGGCTGGCGCAATCTGGAAAAATACGCAGTGGCGACCGGCGGCGCGCACAACCACCGTATCGGTCTGTATGACCGGGTCATGATCAAGGACAATCACCGTGAACTTGCCGGACTCGAAGGAGCAGGCGGGATCACCCGTTCCGTGGCTCACGCACGGGAAAAATACCCGGATCTGGAAGTCGAAGTGGAAGTGGATTCTCTGGATGAACTGGCGGAAGCCGTCGCGACCGGAGCGGAATACATTCTGCTGGACAATATGAGCGACGAAATGATGGCGGAAGCGGTCCGGTTTGTGAATGGACGCTCCAAACTCGAAGCCAGCGGCGGCATTACTCTGGCGCGGATCCCGTCCGCCGCCGCCTCCGGTGTTGATTTCATTTCCGCCGGCGCGCTGACTCATTCGGTGAAATCCTGCGACATTTCCATGGATATTGCCTTGCCGGGAGATAAAAAATGATTGCGCAGCTCCGGGGCATTCTGCTGGATTCCTCTTTCACGGAAGCGGTGATTGATGTCAACGGCGTCGGCTATCAGGTGCTGATTCCGATGAGCACTTTTGACAAGCTGCCGCGTCCGGATAAAAAAGCGGAAGTAACTTTGCTGACGTATCTTCAGGTTCGGGAAGACGCGTTGACGCTGTTCGGGTTCGCCACGCGGCAGGAACGGGATGTGTTCCTGCTGCTGACCACGGTCAACGGAATCGGTGCGAAAACAGCTCTGAATATTCTGAGCTGCATGAATATCGCCACTTTCTGTCAGGCGGTTGCTTCCGGCGATTTGAAGAGTCTCAAGAAAATTTCCGGAGTCGGTCCGAAATCCGCGGAACGCATTCTGGTTGAACTGCGGGACAAGATTCAGAAGATTGCGCCTGAAACCGTTTTCACTTCCGGCGGGAAAGCCGCCCCGGCGGTCGACAAAGCGGTGGAGGACGCCATTCTGGCTTTGGGACAGCTCGGATTCCAGGGACCGAAATTCCAGCAGCTGATTGCCGATGTCGCGGCGGGAATGCCGGAAAACGAACGTTCCTGCGAAAATATCATCCGCAAATCTCTGCAGGCTCTGAACCGCTGATCTTCTGTCCGATGCAATGCCGGAATAAACCGCTTGAAAAAAGGCAGAACGGACTAATTTAACCGTTAAAACAGAAGTTGCATACGGTTCTTCTTCTCCGTCCGTGCGTTTTTTCTGTGCTCCGGTTTCGACGGGAATGATGCAGCTGTCAGCGGAGCAGACTGCGGATGACCGCCGCGGCGCAATGGCAGCCGAATACTGCCGGCATGAAGGAAATCGTGCCGGTGGCAGAACGTTTGTTGCGTCCTTTTTCTTCCCGGATGGCTTCTTTGATCGGCAGTTCAGAGGAAAAAACCGCCTGAATTCCTTTACGTATGCCCAGCTGCGCCAACCCATGCCGGAAGGCTTTCGCCAATCCGCAATTATAGGTTTTGGAGATGTCCGTACAGGAAATTTTTTCCGGATTCAGCCGGGCGCCGGCTCCCATGGATGAGACCAGCGGAATGCCGCGTTCCAATACCGCTTTCGCCAGCTGCAGCTTCGGGGTAAGAGTGTCAATGGCGTCCAGAACACAATCGAAATGACGGGAATCCAGCAGGGCGGGGATGTTGCTGTCCAGCAGATATTCCGTGCGGATTTCCAGATCCAGATCCGGGTGGATGGCTTTGAGTCTGGCGCCGATGATTTCCGTTTTGTATTGTCCCAGCGTGCTGGTCAGTGCCGGCAACTGACGGTTCAGATTGGTTGCCTCGACCTGATCGCCGTCCACTATGACCAGATGTCCGATTCCGGCGCGTCCGATCATTTCCGCCGCGGCCCCGCCGACGCCGCCCAGCCCGACAATCAGGACACAGGCATTCTGAAGTTTCAGTACATTTTCCTTTCCGATCAGCAGTTCCGTGCGGTCCTGCCAGTTTTCCGGTGTATTCATCATAATATCCTCACAGCCAGGAAGGTGTTTTTTTCTCTTTGACGATTCCCATGAAATAAACCAGTCCGAATCCCGCTGCCATACAGATGAAAGGCAGGGCAGGCAGCTGGTAGCGCGGTTCCGCGATGGAGCCGGGCATCAGCAGATAATATCCGGAGAGCAGCAGAAGAAGCAGAACGGGAAACCAGCTCCGCCGGTCAGCCGCCGCAACAAAATACCAGACCAGCCCCAGCAGCATCGCCGCGTAAAGCAGCCGTACCGCAATGGCGAAAACCTGCATCCAGGTCCGGTTCGGCGCATGGAGCATTCCCAGATTGATGAGCAGTCCGGCGGTTTCCGGCAGAAGCACCGCAGGGTTCAGATGCATGACCAGACAGCGGAACGGGTGCTGAAGAATCCGATGCAGCATCCGGTTGTCCCGTTCGCGGAGCTGTGCGCCAAGCGTGGCGAATTTTTCCGGTTCAGCGGCATAAACCGCATACATTTCTGCCCGGTAATCCGCCAGAACATCCGCTTTTTTGCGTCCGCTGGCTGCCGCTTCCAGCGCGGCGGCATTTTTCAGAAGGGCTTCCGAGCTGATGGTGTCGATCCGCCAGCCCAGTCCTGCCCGGTGCGAACTCCACAGCCAGGGCAGCAGCACAGCCCCGAACAGCAGCAGAGAAACGAGCATGTAATTCAGCCGCAGACGCGGAGAGGTTTTCCGGAAGAAGAACAGCACGAAAACGCAGGGGAAAATCCACAACGCATTTGCCGGCCGGATCAATGCCCCGAGCGCGGCAAGCATCACCGATGCGATCAGATTCAGCCCGAAGGCATTGCGGATGAAACGCAGGAAAAACCAGACCTGCAGCGCCGCCGCCAGCAGAAACAGCGTATCCGGCAGAAACAGCGGAGCATATGCTATAGCTGTCGGATTCAATGCCAGCAGCAGTGCCGCCGCCAGCCCGGTCCTGTACGAACCGAAAAGGTGTCCGGCAAGATACAGCACCACACAGGACAATGCCCCCAGCAGACAGCCGGACATGGCGGCGAATGCGAGGTTGTGTCCGCTGATGCCGAAAATCACCGACAGCCAGATCACGTACAGCGGAGCCCGCGTTTCATTGCCGTAGACCTGCCGGAATGCGGGCGTGTCCGGCTGCTGGATACGCCACGCCGAAGGGTATGGTTTATGGAAAACCGGAGCTTCCGTGAATATCCCTTTTCCCGCATCCGCCAGAAACGCCGCACTGTCCGGACGCATCAGAAGCTGCGGATTTGAGAGTCCGGGCAGCGCGCCGAGCAGCCGGATCAGAAAGGCGAATACAAAAACGGCAACCAGACAGAAGCGGCTGATTTTCTTCTGTTTTATGACATCGCTGAATGCGGGGGATACCGCTGCTGTGCCGCGGCGGATTCGGTAAAGAGAGGCAAAACGCCAGTACAGCGCAATCCAGAGTGCGAGCAGTCCGTCCTTCCATTTGATTTTCTTGCCTTCGGAAACTTTGCGCGGATGGTACGAGACGGGAACTTCGCGGATTTCGAATCCCAGCCGGAGCAGTTTTGCCGTGATTTCCGGTTCCCATTCAAAGCGGTCGCCGTCAAGGGGAATCGAGCGGAGCAGGGAACCGTCAAACGTTTTGTAGCAGGTCGGTTCATCCGTCAGTTCCGCATTGAACAGCAGGTCAATCCACCAGGTCAGGAGCAGCCCGCCCAGAAAAAATGAGGGCGAGGAAAACATGCGGTTGCGGTTGTCTGCTTCCCGTGAACCGTAGACAACTTTGCATTCTCCGTGGAGAATGGGGGCAATACAGGCGGCATAGTCGTTGGGGTCGTATTCCAGATCGGCATCCTGAATGATGACCACATCTCCGGCAGATGCCTTGATACCGGTTTTGACCGCTGCTCCTTTGCCGCCGTTTTCGCGGTGCAGTAGTTTGAGAGAATGCGGAGTGTGAGAGCGGTTTTTCCGAATCCATTCTTCGCAGAGACGCGGCGACTGATCGGTGGAGCCGTCATTGACGATGATGATTTCCATGGAAACCGGAACATCGGCATGAATGACTTTGTCCAGCAGGGCGGTTACAGTCCGTTCTTCGTTGTAGACGGGAATGATGACGGACAGTGTTTTATGATTTGAATCTGACATGACAAACCTTTCCGGTTATAAAACAGGAGACATCAGGGCGCAGGCACTTTCCGCAAGTTTGCGCAAAGTCTTCTTCCTCTGAAGCATATCATCTGTGATTTCAACGGATTTTCTTAATTCAATCAGAAACTGACGGCGGAGTTTTTCCGGAAAATCACCGCTTTCCACCAGCAGATCCAATTCAAAATTGAGCCGGAAACTCCGGACGTCGCAATTGCTGGATCCCAGATACGCCAGTTCTCCGTCCACCAGCATCGCCTTGGCATGAGTGAATACTTCCCGGCGTTCAAAAATACGGACGCCGTCCGCGCGGAGCGGTTCATAAAAACTGGCGGACGCCATCCGCACGTACCAATGATTGTTGATTGCCGGGACAATCAGGCGGACATCCACGCCGCGGGCGGATGCCATGCGCAGTGCTTTGGAAAAATCATGAGTCGGCACAAAATACGGCGTGATGATCCAGATGGATTTCCGGGCTGTGGACGCCGCAGTGAAAAAAACATTTTCCGTTCCCTCGAAAAAATATCCGTGTCCGCTGGCAATCAGCCGGATGGTGTCGCGTCCGCATTCTTCCGGAAGCGGAAAATATTCCCGCAGGAACAGATTGTCCGGTGCCGATTTCGAGGCGTAGAGCCAGTCGCACAGAAAAGAATACTGCAGTTCGCCGACAATCGGACCATGCACCCGGCAATGAAAATCGTGAATGCCCAGATGGTCATTGGTCCGGATATTTTCCTGACTGATGTTCAGTCCGCCTGTGAAAGCGGTTTTCCCGTCCACAATCAGCAGTTTGCGGTGATTGCGGAGCTGAATCCGCCATGGCGTCAGCACGGACGCATGGGAAAACGGTTTGATTTTCAGCGCCGGCAGTTTGCGGGAACGGCAGCGCAGCAGAAACCAGGAGGATTTCAGACTGCCGAATTTGTCGAACAGCACTTTTACTTCCACTCCGGCTTCGGCGCGTTCCCGGAGGGCTTTCAGCATTTCGCGGCCGATGGCGTCGTCGGCAAAAATGAAACTCTGCAGATTGATGCTTTTCCGCGCAGAGCGGATGCTGTCCAGCATGGCGGGATAGGCATCGGTTCCGTCACAGAACAGTTCGACTTTGTTTCCGGAAAGCGACGATGCCCCCAGCGGCAGCAGCGGAGAGTCTTCCGGCGTTTCATTCCGTTCCTGATGAAAATACTGATGATTGCGCTGCAGCAGACGTTCCAGCATCGCCGTGAAATCTCCGACGACACCGTTCCGCGGTTCGGTGCAGCGGAACTGCCGCATCATTTCCTTGCGGCTGCGGAGCGCATGATGTTCCGCTTCGGAACGTTCCCGGAGAAAGCGGTCAACCGACAGCGTAATGCGTTTTCCGAACGTGTTCAGACGGGAAATTCCCGCGACCAGATAGAGGATCATGCCCGCTGCCGGCAGCAGGATGACCAGAATCAGCCAGAGCGCGGCCCGTTCCGAATCATCCCGCATGGTGAGGAGAATATGCAGAATGGTCAGAATTTCCGCTATCACCAGAATTCCGGCGCTGACAATATGAAACCAGTTCAGATGCATCTCGTTCCGCTGTTATCCGGTTTATTTCTTTTTCCGGGAAGACCTGTTTTTGCTTTTTCCCTTGTGTTTGTTTTTGGTCGGGGCGGGCATTTCCTTCATTTCATCCTGCGGGGCTGCGGTCGCTCCCCATTTTTCCAGATCCGCCGTCCTGGTGAGATTTTCGATTTCCGCCTGGACTGCATCCAGCTCCTTTTGCACTTTTTCCTTGCGGGCGGGATTGGTTTCCAGCCGGACATGAGCTTTGAGCGGAGCCAGACGCTGCTGCAGCGGAGCAAGCTGTCTTCCCAGCAGTGTTTTCAGCACATTCTGTTCGCGTTCCAGCTGATCGGTCAGACGGCGTTTTTCAGAACCTTTTCTGGCTTTTGACAGCTTATCCTGCAATGTTTTGATTTTTGTCTGCTGACTTTCAAACGGATTGGCTGTTTGAGTGTCCCGGACGGCTTTCTTTTCCGCAGTCCAGCCGGTGAGCGGAGCGGCGGTCAGCAGCATTGCCGCAGTCAGATACAGAAACAATTTCATGATGAACTCCTGTTCAGAATATTCAGATGCGTCTGTCGAAAAACAAACGTGCCTTTTCGCCGCCGCATCTTTTTGCTGTCAGAAATATAATCTGATTTTTCCGGTTTATCAAGCATAAATTCTGCGTTTTTTGCTTGAATGCGGCAGTTCACGCATTACATTATGCCGGGAAAAAGAAATAATCAGGAGAGATTACCATGGATGGATATACATTCCAGACACACGCGGTTTACCGCGACAGAAAATCCGGCGGCTGCGTACTGCTGGTTCACCATAACCCGATGGCTCTGCGTTCTCTGCTGCTTCAGCAGACTGAAAACGGTTTCGACTGGACCGCGCCGGTTCCGGTGGGAGTCGATACCATTATAGAAATGCGGCGTTCCGGCTCATTCGAAGAACTGCCGCCTCTGCCGGAAAATGAATTCCGGCAGCTGCTGGAAAAACTGCTGTCGGCTTCCGGGCTGAGTGCGGAGGACGCGCCGTTTGTCCGGGCATTGCTCGAACAGAAATAAACCGGCGCGTCTTTCCGGACTGCGGAATTACCGTCCGATTTCCAGAATAACCGCATGAAGCGGAGCAATTTTCACCCGGATTCCGGTGAGTTCCGCTTCGCCTGCCGCAATTTTCACAGACGCCGGCGCACCGGAAAGTTCTGATTCCACAGTTTCTCTGCGGTGGTTGATGATGGTCAGCCAGCCGTGATGCGGATTGTCGCTGTTCCAGTAACGTTCGCACATGGGATCGGCAAAATCCGCGGGCAGGTTCAGCCCGGCTTCCTGTTTCAGCATCTCATAAAGTTTCCAGGCGTCAGTGTCTTCGTTGGCATACGCTGTTTCCGCAAGCGACTGTTCCAGCGGCAGGGAAAGGAAAAACGCTGTTCCTTTGCCGCAGCGTTGTTTGAACATGGCCGCTTCACCGTCGGCTCTGCGGGCGATGACTTCTCCGTCAAACGCATGAAAACGGCTGCCGGCGGCGGTGCGGACGGCACATTCGAACCCGCAGTCAAAATGAACCTGCGTCTGACCGCCGCGCAGCGGACATGTTTCCATTTCCCGGATGCCGAAAACTTCATCCGCTCCGGTAAGGCTGACTCCGTTGCCGGAAACGTACAGCACTGCGCCGTTCCGGACAGCTTCAATGACCGCGTTCCATGCCGGAATGGAAATGGATTCCTCGCCAGAGAAAGACGGCGCAAGCAGCAGGTCATAGCCGGAAAGGGCGTCGAGTCCCGGACGCACGACCGCCGGCGCGATTCCCGCCTGAACGCAGAGTGCAAAACAGTTGTAGACGGTCAGCCAGTCGTTCTGGAGATCGCTGGACAGGATTGCGGCGCGGCGGCGGAGTTCCGGCAGTCTGCCGTTGAACTTCTTCACCACTTCCCGGAACCGGGTCATTTCTTCGCCGGCGGGTTTGACCGTCCCGTCGGTTCGGGTCAGCCCCAGCCCGTTGTTTTCCATCTGCACCATGCGGTACGGATATTCTCCGCCGCATAGGAAATCGCTGTAACACCACCATAGACAGCCGGAAATGTTGTTGGCGAACAGGCTGTACAGCCGGGTCCGGAGATATCCGGCGCACAGCGGTTCCGAAAGGATGGTTTTGCCGAGCGAACCGGTTTCTTCACAGAGGACCGGACGTTTCCCCAGATCGCGCATGTAACAGCTCTCCGCTGTGGCATGGAGATTCGCCCGGAGCGAAGTCGGGCTTTCCTTGAAACAGCCCGGCGTGAACAGCGGATACGGATGAGTGGTCAGGAAATCAACGGCGTCGGCATTGTCCGCAATGCCCCAGGGATGTGCGTCCGTAGGAATGGAACGCAGTCCGTGCATCCCGGAACCGATGCTGGTCGCCGGGTCGCCGAGCCGCATTTCCGCTGCCAGGGCATGAAGCCAGACCCATGCCGTTTCGGGACTGGCGCAGGAATCCGCGCAGTTCTGTTCGTTGCCGTATTCCCATGCCAGAATTTCGGGACGGTTCGCGTAACGCGCGGCAAAGGCCCGGCAGTAGAGCATCTGATATTTCAGCATGAACGGATGGCTGAACAGATTGCGCCCGTTTTTCCAGGACGGATTGAACAATGTGCCGCTCATCCAGGCGGTCAGCAGTGCCACAATCAGTTTCAGCTGATGTTTCCCCGCCAGTTCCACCACCTTGTCGAATTTTTCAAACATGGCAGGATCAATCATGGACGGATTCACTTCCGGGGAGATGTTCCAGTCATGACGCATTCCGATGCTTCGCGGCACGTTGCCGCAGCGCGGCAGTTCATAGATCGGCTGGAAATCATCCCACAGCGGGAATACCCGGACCGTGTCCATCCCCATTTCGCGGATTTGCGCAAATTCCGCATTGATTTCCGCTGCGTCGAATTTCCGCCACATCTGCACTCCCGTCTTCCGGGGCCAGTAATTGACGCCCAGCATGAAGTTTTCCTGCTGAAACCGTTCACGCGGTGTCTGGTTTTCTGTCTGCTTCATTTCTCATTTCACCTTGTGTTGTATGGATAAACATTTTCAGGTTTTTTCTGCCGGACCGGTGGATTCCCGCACTGTCAGTTCCGTCGGAAGAACCAGACGCGGCAGCGCGGTTTTTCCGTTGGACTGCAGGTATTCCGCCAGAGCGCGCACAGCGAGATTCCCGGCTTCCCGTGCCGGATGGCGCACGGTAGTCAGCGACGGATTCAAAAAACGGCTCATCGGATAATCGTCGAAGCCGGCGACGGACAAATCTTCCGGCAGCCGCAGTCCGTTCAGCGCGGCGGCTTTCAGTATTTTCTGCGCCAGGTCGTCATTCGATGCCATGACCGCGGTCGCTTCCGGATGCTCCGCCAGCTGCTTTCGCAGACCGGTCAGTTCATCGGTATCTGTTTGCTGTTCAATGATCTGCGGTTCAATCCCCGCCTGTTTCAGCGCATCGCGGCAGCCGTTCAGCCGCTGGACATGGTTCAGAGCTGTCGTATCGACTGCGAAGTAGAGAAAACGGCGGTGTCCCAGTTCCAGCAGATGACGGGCGGCGGCAAACGATCCGGTGTATGAATCATTGTCGACATATCCGATTCCGGGAACTTCGGTTGATTCATCAATCAGTATGACCGGCAGTCCGGATTCCGCCAGTTCCGGCAGTTCGCCGCTGAAAACAGACGGCACAACCAGCACGGCTCCCGAACATTGCTGCTCCCGCAGACGTTCCAGCAGGGAGGCTCCGGACTGCGGCCGGTACAGCATCAGGCAGGGTTCCAGATCATACTCCTGCATGGCGGAAAACACACTGGACAGCACTTCCGAATGATAATGGGAAAAGCGAATCGCGGCATAGACCACGGCAATGTGGTGTTTATGCCGGGCGGGGTAGTGGGTGTGGAAATCATATTCACGCAGTTTCTGCAGTATTTTCCGGCGGTTTTCCTCACTGACTCCGGTCCGGTGATTGATGACCCGTGAGACCATTGCCGCGGAAACTCCTGTTTCCGAAGCGATGGTGCTGATGCTGACTTTTTCCCGTTTTCTTGCCATTCAGAATTCCTCCTCCCTTACTGTACCACCCGTTCCGGATAAAATCAAATATTTTGCGCAAAATAATTTCTGTTTTTCTTGACAAGCGGGATATTGCAGTTTATGGTACAGAAAAATACGGAAGGAAGCAAGAGGATGACAAAGAATATTCTGGCAGGATTCGATATCGGCGGAACCAAATGTGCGGTACTGCTGGGCGAAGCGGCGCACGGAGAAATCCATATCCTGGCAAAGCAGAAATTTCCTACTGCCGATTTCCCGGATCCGGAAAACTGTCTGCATGAAATGTGCCGCATATTGGCGGAACTCATTCAGAAAGAAAATCTTACATTCGGACAGCTGCGCGGAATCGGAATCAGCTGCGGTGGTCCGCTGGATTCTCATGCCGGCGTGATTCAGTCTCCGCCGAATCTGCCCGGCTGGATTGATGTTCCCGCGGTCCGGCTGGTGAACCGTCTCACCGGATTACCGGTCAAACTTCAGAATGACGCCAACGCCTGTGCGCTTGCCGAATGGAGGTATGGGGCAGGGCGGGGAACTTCCGACATGATTTTCCTGACTTTCGGCACCGGACTGGGGGCGGGAATCA
>ERZ1034992.274-NODE-274-length-31500-cov-11.670472_pt1 | contig 31500 bp, 37 predicted proteins | sample MGYA00520695_ERZ1034992 | MGnify/ENA primary metagenome ERZ1034992 (study PRJEB33766, sample SAMN09781778) | gut metagenome | biome: gut microbiome | host: Homo sapiens | place: Madagascar | study: EMG produced TPA metagenomics assembly of the PRJNA485056 data...
GATAAGGTGTCAAGCACTTTTTTGTTTCAATCCACGCACCCGCGAGGGGTGCGACCGCCAGTGTCCGCCATTCCCCGTCGTTACTGCCCAGTTTCAATCCACGCACCCGCGAGGGGTGCGACTGATTAACCGGCTGTCCCGATGGTGGGACAGCCATTTGTTTCAATCCACGCACCCGCGAGGGGTGCGACTTATTGGGCCGATAAGGCCCTCATTACAGCAGCGGTTTCAATCCACGCACCCGCGAGGGGTGCGACTTAAGGCACAGTTTTGTATCTTTGGCCAAATAGGCGTTTCAATCCACGCACCCGCGAGGGGTGCGACGGTATAACACGGTTCGTATAGCAAAGTTAAACCAGCAGTTTCAATCCACGCACCCGCGAGGGGTGCGACTGTCAGGGCTGGTGGCAGGCAAGGGGTCTTTCCAGTTTCAATCCACGCACCCGCGAGGGGTGCGACGGTCGGCCTATCCGGATTGGCTATAGGTTCTAGTGGTTTCAATCCACGCACCCGCGAGGGGTGCGACCTTTCATTTTTATTCCTCAACCATTGGTAAGGGTGTTTCAATCCACGCACCCGCGAGGGGTGCGACCCCGGATGACATCTTCGCTGATCCACTTGTAAACAAGTTTCAATCCACGCACCCGCGAGGGGTGCGACTCCGCGATGTCGACCAATTTCAGGGCCCAGTCCAGAGTTTCAATCCACGCACCCGCGAGGGGTGCGACTGCGCCTTTGCCAAGCCCGTTGAACAGGGCCTTTGAAAGGCAAAATGCGAGAACCTCCGCTTTTTGGGCTTTTTTTCATGCCGTTTTTTTGAAACAAACGGTTTTTTCCTTGTTTTTCAGTCAGTTACCCCTGCGAGGATCTCACTGGGAAACGTCTGTGAGCTTGAGGTTCCCGTTTTTCCGTTTTTGTTCTTTCCTCCTTTCCCGGGGAGCCGTTTTTCAGAATACGAGCGGCCCTTCCGGATCGATGGCGGTTTTGGCGCCGACATGTTCCAGCCGGTTTTTCCAGTTGGCGCCCAGAAAATAGAACCGCAGGCTGTCTTTTTCCTCGTCCATACAGTCGATCAGGGCAGCACGGAGGGCCGTCCACTGGGCGGGATCGACCAGACATTCGAATACCGAATACTGGACGCGCTGCCCCCAGTTCTGGCAGAGTTTTGCGATTTTGCGCAAGCGTTTCTGTCCTTGCCGGTCTTCCGTGTTGACGTCATAACTGACCAGTACCATCATGTTTCACCTCACGGTAAAAGGGGGATATTCGCTCTGGTCGCCACGCAGTGTTCGCGCCAGCAGTCTGGCCTGCATGTGCCACAGCAATCCAACGGGCATTTTTTCTTTCAGAAAAGGATGCATGACGGTTTCCTTTTTGCGGTTCTGCCAGGCCAGAAGGATTTCACGACGCAGATCATCGCTCATCAGGACAGCTCCGGATTCGGTTTTTCTGAACTGTTCCGACCGGATCTGGCCCCGGTTGATGAGGGTGCAGACCAGCCTGTCCACGAGATAGGGGCGAAATTCTTCCATCATGTCGAGCGCCAGTCCGGGTCTGCCCGGCCGGTCACGGTGCAGGAATCCGACCGCCGGATCAAGACCGGCTGTTTCCAGCGCACTGCGGATGTCGTGTGCCAGCAGGGTATAACCGAATGACAGCAGACAGTTGATTTCATCGCGGGGCGGCCTGCGGTTCCGGCCATGAAAGGCAAAGGTTCCGCTTTTTTCACCGAGCAGGTGGCGGAATACACTGAAATAGGTATTGGCGGCCTCGCCTTCGATTCCCCGTACCGTATCCAGCAAAAGCGGCTGTTTCAGGCGTGCCAGCGATTGTGTGAGACGCTTGCAGGCCTGCTCCAGTTCCGGATGGGGACGTTCTCTGGCCGTTCTTCTCAGTATGGTACGGCAATTGAAAATTTTTCCGATGCAGAACGTCCGCGCCAGTTTCGCGCTGGCTTCAGAATCGTCGGCCTGCCGGTACTGTTCGCGGCGCAACAGAACGTTGCCGGAAACCGGTCCGTTCATCGCGGCCAGAAACCGTCCGGTTTCCGTCAGCCAGGATACGGTCACACCGTTTTCGGCACAGTGGCCCAGCAAAAACGGACTGCACGAAACCTGCCCGAACAGAACCAAACTGCCCAGCGTGTGAACGGGAATTTTGCCTTTTACCTGCCCTTCCTGTTTGATGGCGACGCACTCGCCGTCCTTGAAGAGATAACTCTCGGGTGTGGTGATGTACAGGGTATTCAGATACTGTTTCATGCGTCCTCCAGCAGGGTTTGGAGATACCGTGCCGACGGATCGGCCGACAGGCCGGGCAGGCAATCGTCTTTCAGGGAACACGCCTTGCAGCGTTTGTCATTGACCGGAAGCGGCCGTTTCGTCTGGCCGAAAAGCCGATGCACGGCGGCGATGGTTTCGCCGGTCAGGTGACGCAAGGCCTCATCGAAGCGGACAACTTCCCGCCGGCGTGTCTGGCCGTAAAAAAGCGCGCCTTCAGAAACCGGAATGTCCAGCATTTCTTCCAGACACAGGGCCTGTGCGCAGAGCTGCACCCGGTCGGCATCGCTTTTCTTCGGCCTGCCCCGCTTGTATTCGACGGGATACGGCTGCCATGATCCCTTGCCTTCGTGAAATTCCACCACGTCGGCGACTCCACTGATACCGAGCCGCTTCGAGCTCAACGCAAGCGATGTGACGGTTCTGACGGTTTTCCGGCTTTCCGTTTCGCCGGAATGGGCTCTTTCGTGCAGGATACGCCCCTCGGCTGTGAAGACGTTTTCTTCCCAGGCCCTGTCCAGATGGATCAGGGCGCACTGGCGCGGGCAGTACAGGTAATGCTGCAGCGCGGACAGGGGGATGAAATCGGCTTCAGGATAAGACATACCTAAAATCCTTCAATCACCTCCGGTTCGAGTCCCTCCGTGGCAGATTTATCTATCATATAGGAACCGTCCGCATTGACCGTCAAACTTTTATGGACTCTGGCCGATGAGTATTGTCCCGATTTACAGTTGTGCTTCCACCAGAAGACTTTTTTGACTGCCATGCTGCCTTCCGGACGTGCGGATGAAGCATCGTTTTCAAACAATTTCGGCAAAATCGATTTGATGGTTTCCGCGTCGTCGTCGCTGAATCCGGTTCTTTCTGCAAGCTGTGGATTCATGCTACCGTAAAAGACATAGATGCCTTTATCGACGCGATGTTTCATGCCCATTGTATCGGAACCCCGTTTGGTGCCATCCCCTTCTCCGCTGACGCTTTTTGTGATCTGGGTACTGGTGATGCTGACAGGTTCGATGCTGAATGCGGATTGTACGGTGACGGGGCCGCGAATCGGGATGGAAACACCGGCTGCATCGCCCCCGAATGCGAACAGCTGGCCGAAAGCGCGTACGTCAAACCATTTTTCGCAGGCTTTTCTGGCGGCGATATCCTTGGGCGTTTTTTTTTCGTTGAACGTGTCTTTACCCAAACCGTATTCTGCCGATTCGGCACGGTTTTTAAGAGACATCATGCCATCCTGTTTCTTTTCGTCGGACTGCACGAAGATGGATTGACCGGCTTCCTGAAGACGGTCCCGTAACTTGCGTTTGAGACAGACATCGGTAATTTCACCAAAGCCATCGTAATCCACACGCGGACGATTGCCGTTCAGGGGATCGCCGTTCGGGTTGGCGTGGTCAACTGTCAGAATGACGGCAAAATCGATTTTGTGCTGCAATGGGTTCATTCGTTTTCTCCTTGCGTTTTTTCAGTGGTTTCGGATTCTTTGGCGTTTCGGAAGGCTTGTCGCTGGCAATGGTAGCCCAGCAAAAACTCGCCGCTCAGTCTGTCCGGCTTCATGAATTCTTCCGGATCGAAAGCATTCGTTATTTCATCCATCAATTTGTCCATATTGCGTATGAAGCCTCCCCGGCTCTGTTGCAGGCGTTGCCGGTAGGGCTGTATTGCCTTGTAGAGCTGGGGCCATGTGGCGTAAGGATAATCGGCAAAACGCTGCATTAGCCTTTCCGCATTAGTCGGCCGGTTTTCTCCGGCCAGAAAGAGCGCCATCCCCTCAATCCGTTCCGCTGTCGCCAGCAATCTTCCATAGAGATAATCCCGTGACGTGTTCGTTTCATCCAGACCCATTTTGTATTTCCTCCTTTGTTTTTCCAGTGGATGGCGTGCGCAATATCCCTTGTACATGGCACAGGCAACCCCCAGCGCCATTTCCCATTCCCAATTGTCAAGACCTGCCCGATTGCAGGCACGACTGACACAGCAGGTAACCAGATCGAAAGGCACTGGTCTTTTGCCTGCGATACAGGGAAGCAGACGCTCGACTGTGTTCTTTTTCAGCTGGTCGTCCATCCGTTTGCCATAGGCAGCCAGGGCGATTTCATTGGGTGTCGGCGCGGTTTCTTTCCAGAAGACTTCCGTTTTCCTTTTTTTACCCTGTGGCACATCCGCTTCCCGGGTACGCCGTATCCACCAGGCCATGTCGTTTTGCCAGCTTTCCAACGCGAGACGGTATTCAGGCCAGAGCTGTTCCATGTAAAAAATGACGGACAATCGTCCTGGTGTTGCGGAATCGAGGCCCAAAATGGCCACCGTATCGGTTTTGTCAAGGTTGGTGTCGAAGCCTTGCAGGCGTCTTTTCAGTTTTTGCGCAAAGGTCTGTCCCAGATCGCGCGTGTGGTCGATGGCCGGCTGGCTGACTGTTTTTTCACTCTCGTTTGAATCATCTGTACTGTCCCGCGAAAAATCCGGCATCTCTTCTTCATCGTCTGAAAGAAGGTCATTCAAAGGCTGGGGAACCGGCTTGCCTTTCGGCGTCCATGCCAGAATGACCTGATCGCCATTTTTGTATCCCTGCCGTGCTATCAGCCATCGCAAGGCGTTATGCGCCATATGGCTGGTAGCGTATCCCACTGAACAGGCTTCGTCCTGTTCAATGAAACGCCCCCGGAACGTGAATCCGCTTTTATCGTTGGCCGATATCAGCTTGGCGCCATCACCGGGCCGCCGTATATTGCGCGGATGCTGGTTTGCCAGAAACATTTCCAAACCTGAAACCATGCAAAGTCCCTTCTTGCTCATCTGGCTGGCATCGTATGCTGTCCAGCTTTTCTGGAGAGCTTCGCTTGTCCAGGTTCTGGATTCGTTTTCACCGGGTATTTCGACCTGCCAGGCAATCATCAGATTACCCTGGTCACGCTGGCTGATTCCATTGACTTTTTTGGGAGTCAATACCTTGAATACCGGAATATCCTGCCCTTCATCCGCAACAGTCGCCAGCTTGCCTTCCCTGTTCAGATAAAGAAGCTTTTCCCTGACCAGATCGCTGACCAGTGTGCCTTTGCAGATATACGCATATACGGCTTCGGCCATCGGATGGCTGTGCGGCGACTGAACCCATCCGGACAGGGTTTTCTCATATAGCCCGAAATACCCTTCTTCTTCAGAATAATCCGGATAGTCCTTTGCACAATACTTGATCTGGTCAATCAATGGATGGGCTACCCGTCCGCTGGTACGGCCTGCCGAATCTTCTGTCGCCGGCAGGATAACCGACTGTTTGCCGATGAATTCGGCTCCCCGAAAATGACCTTTTCCGTCTATCCGGACAATGATGTGGACTTGCTGGCTGGTGTGTCCGATTGGCGTCAGCGTGTTTTCCTCATTGCCAGGAGGATTGGCGCGCACGTTTTCATAAGTTTCATAGAGTCGCTGGAACCATGTCATAAGAGTCCCTCCTCTTTCAGTCCGCTGAAATTATCATCCTGTACGAATGCTTTCGGTTTCATCGAACGGATTGGTTTGACGATTTCACATTCCTCAGGACGGATAAATTCGATAATGCCGTTTTTCATGGCGGGTCGCCAGAAGCGCGCTTTCAGCATGTTTTCCCCGGTTTCGTCGGGATAGTCGAAACCGTGGAACATCAATCCGAATCCCAGTTCATCCAGATCGTCGTAAGCCCCCTCACCCTCACCGAACCGGCATGGCTCGACATAGCCCTGACAGTCGCGCGTTCCCAGAAATATGTCCTGGCGGCCGCCTCTGGCAAGCATCCTTTTGGCGATCTCGTAATGTTTCCCGTCAATGCGGTCGTGCGCGAGTTCCGGCCGGTGAAGATTCCAGTCGAAACAGGCTTCGACCTGATAGGCTACATTGGCCATATAGGTGTAGATGGACAGGGTATTGCCCGCTTTTTCATAGGCGATCGGCTTCATGCCTTTGGTCTGCGTCCTGAACGGATTCATGATCCGTACCCTTTTGATACGCCAGACTATCGTAGGTTTCCAGTATATCGATTTGGCGATTCCTTTCAGCGCTTCGTAAGTCGGTATGTGATAGGAACATTTTTCCCCGCCCAGATGGGTGATGGGGTCGGTAAAAAGGGCATAACGCCCGTGAACCAGAAAGGTAATGCTGTTTTTTGCCATAATGACCTTTCAATAATGCAGGAAATCCATTTTCCCGGTCGCTTCGGCTGTGACGCCCGTTTCGTCATCGTAATGCGATTCGAGCAGGTACAGGATGCCGGTTTCTTCCATGCGCCTGACGGCATTGCCCAGTTTTTGAAGGGCGTCCGGATAAAGATTGACGGAATAGCGCTGGGCTTTTTTCAACAATTGTCTTTTCAGGGATTGGGCGGCCATATCGCTGGAAGGCAACGAACACAGTTGCGCAATGATGTCCTTGCCTTCGCCGTACGGAACCAGAATGCCCTGTGTTTCGGCCTCGATAGCGGCAAACTGTTTTGCCGCTGTGGCAAAGGACTGGCGAAGCATACCTTTTGGGCTACCGCCAACGTTATTGTGATTGCTTCCCAAAAGGTTCAGTAAAGTGTCTTTTTTGCCTGATAAATCGCAGGGATAGGCCATTCTGCCCTGCCTCTGATAAAAATAGTAGGAAAAATAACGTTCGATGATGTCGGGATCGGAGAGGTCGCCCATTCCGTTCTGGATACGTTCCCGGTATTCATCCATCACTCTCAGAAAGACATTCCGTCCTTCACGGATATCGTCCAGCCGCCGGATGTTTTCAAGGCCATCGACGATTCGCACGATATGGACGGTACCGTAGTCGCTTTCCATGTTGCGGTTGCAGCGGCCGGCCGCCTGCAATATGGAATCGAGCCCCGCAGCCAGCCGGATTACGCTTTGGAAACTGATATCGACGCCACATTCGATCAATTGCGTGCTGACCAGCAAGACGGGTTCTTTTTTCGCAAGCAGCGAACGGACTTCTTCAAGAATGGCCGTCCGGTGGGCTGCGCACATTGACGTGCTGAGGTGAAACACGTTCTTCGTCTTTTTTTCGCTGCAATACCGATACAGCCCAACCGCCCAGCTTTTGGTATTGACGATCACCAGGCAATTGCCTTTTTCCCGCTGTTCCGACAGGGCAAGATCGCCGACTTGCTCCAGGTTCATCGGAGACTTTGTATGATCCACAAAACGGACGCGCCGCAATTGCCGGAACAATTCTGCCAGATCGGGCATCAGTTCGGGATCGTCAGCCAGACGCAACTGTCCTTTTTCCGGATTCGGCACGTTTCCCAGCAAAGGTTGCGTTGCCGTGCACAAAACGGCACTACTGCCGCACTCTTCGACCAGAAAATTCAGGGCATGGCAAAACAAATGGACACAGCGGATCGGCAGCGTCTGGATTTCATCGAAAACGAGGACGGCATTGGCCAGATTGTGCATGCGTCTTGCAGAAGCCGTCCCGGAGCCGAACAGGGTTTCCAGAAACTGCACCATGGTAGTGAAGACCACCGGCGTTTCCCAGTTGGACGATAAAAGTTTTCCCTGCCATGTTTCCCGCACGGGCTCGATATTCGAATGGTGTTCCAGTACGATGGTTCCGGGCTCTTCGTCCTTTTCCAGAATGTCGCGGACGACTTTGGCGTTCTGTTCGATGATGGAGGTATAGGGAATGATGTAAACGATACGGTCCAGCTGGTGCTCCATGACGTGATTTATTGCGAAACGGAGACTTGAGAGCGTTTTCCCGCCACCGGTCGGAACGGTCAGGGTATAGATACCGCGAGCCGAATGGGACCGGACATAACAGGCGTCGGCGATATCGCGCCGGAGGCGGCCAATCGCGCTGTCTTTTGAAAAGGCGGACAGCGCCGTTTCGAGGCGGCCAGCCAGTTTGGGCCAGTCGGGATTGCCCAGCCGCTTGCGCAAGGCCGCGTATTGTTCGTCCTCGAAACAGGCGCTGTCGATACGGTCGGCGTCCAGAAGGCAGCTCAAAAAACAGCGCAACAGCAAGCCTTTTTTGAAAAAAACGGTGTTTTCCTCTGAAAAAGCTGCCGGATTTTTCGCAAAGGCAGAAAACTTCTTTTCCCTCCGCTCTATGCTCCGGCATTTCAGATACCATTCCATTAGGATTTTTTCTTTCGACAGGCTCTCCAGCATCTCTTTTACGGCTGGATCGGCTTTTGATTCGCATTCGGCCAGATGGATGTCTTCTTCTTTTTTGTTGAGCCTGTTGTCAAAACTGTTTGTGCCGTCCGGCAAAAGGCAATCGATCAATCCGCTATGGTGCGAACACACGCTCAAAAACATCATCTGGGCATAAAGAGGATAATCGTTATGTTTCAGCCGATTCCAGACATATCGGGCGCCCGCTGTGGAATGATCTATTTTTCCCTTGTGCGAAACGGGATCGATGTATTCGTCGCTGTCCGGATCGATAGCGCCATTTGCAGAAAAGATGTATTGCCGGAAAGCTTCCGCATACTTTCCGAAATCGTGACTGCCGCCCGCCAGTTCGCCGCTTTGCGAGAGGCCTATTTTCCGCGCAAATGTCCCGGTCAATCCGGAGACAGACAGTAGATGTTCTTCCAGTGTCTGTTTTTTTCCGTCAGCCTTGCGAATGTGAGCCACTGCCTTGTTGCCCAACTGTTTTTCTCCTGTAAAGTTTTATTCAGCCTATACCGGTTTCGGCGTTTCATCATTCCGGTTTTCCTGTGTGTTTAAAAACCAAAATGACAAACCGAACGAAAACAGACTCTGCTATTTGCAAACGAGTTTACCAGCCGATGCCGGATTGCGTGCCGCTTTTCCGACTAATGGCAATGGAACCGTTGCTTGTGGGTAAATGTTGAATTTCATTATTTTCAGGAAAGTGCACAAGTAATATAATTTTTGTTTTCGTAAGGAAACATTTGGCTTTTTGAGTTCACCCTGCTTCGGATGTTTTTCCGATTCCCGAAATAATTTGAAAGTGAAAATAGCGGCATGGCATGATCACGCATCCGGTAAGCGTTTTTTCCAAAATCTCCGGAACCTTGCCGTCGTTTACCCCTGAATCCGGCTACACTGTTTTCCCCTTCTTGTGGAGTCTTTGGGCTGGGAATTGTCTTTTCAGAATGTTTTCGGTGGTTTTACCCGATCCCCTTGCAGGAAGGATATCTCTTTACCCGAATCTCTGGAGGGCAGCGTTAACTATTTCCCTGGCCTATAAACGGTTTCAGATCGTGCAGAGCCTCTTGCGGACAGAATTCCCGGCGATTCCCCTATAGATACTTTCCTTTATATCCTGCAAAAAAGGCGTTTATCTTCTTTTGGGTTCAGGCGTATTCGTCCGAATGCCGTGACGCCTTGTCGTGACGGTAAAAGGCAGCGGGTTACTCGCGCTGTTTTCCATAAAATGGAAAAGGGACAGGAGAGCTAATTCGCAGATAATTCTCGCTTCGGCTTTAACGTTGATGCTTTCTTTTGCCTCTTCAAGGCGCTCACCTTTTTTTAGAGAAGCGTTTTCGGCCCGAAGACGGCGTAACTCTGCCTGTAACTCTTTCTGGCTCATCTTTTCAAGAAGCTTGGCGGACATCGATTTTGTGTCCTTTGACAGGCTTGTTTTTCGTCTCCGTTGGTCTGCCAAGCCTTGAATGCCGCCTTCATCATATCGCTTTTCCCACGCCAGAACAGTCGTTGGGGAGGGAATGTTGAAGAGGGCGGCTGTTTCACGTGCTGAAAGGGAATGCTTTTTTTTGCATAGGATTACCAATACCTTGAATTCAACAGGATATCTTCCACGCCGACGCCGCCACCCTTCCGGTCTGCGGCACTCATAAATTCCGAACCTTTTGCACAGGCAGCTTGCATCCACTCCAAAACGTTTGCCTGCCGTTTTCCCGCTCTCTTTACTCTGGATTTGTTTGATGAGTTTGAGTATGCAGTCAATCTCGTATTTGTTCATAACAGTATGCCCCTCTTTCGGCAGTTTTCTGCCCGACTTTCAGGGTTCACTTCCAAAATGAAGGGTTTCATGAATATATCGGTTAACAGAAGGCGTCGGAACACTGCATAAACCACGCTTCGCTTTGGTTTCCGGGCAGGTGAAGGCATCATCAACCTCGACCTTGAGACAACCACCATGTGGCATAAAAATCTCCTTGTCAGTTAATGACGATGCGGGACAAATCCCGCATCGTTTATTCCTAAATACATGTTTCAATCCACGCTTTTCAATCGAAAAAACGACTTGAAAGGCTTTATCGCCTCTCTGTAACCGGATTCAACAATAGCATACTATTTTGTTTATGTAATTAGGAATAAAGAAATATTTTAAAAAATTTCTTTTTCCGCCTCTGTATGGGGTGGATCATTCGCTACCAAAGCGAGATTTTTGTCATATCCCGTTCCGTTTTTCAAGGCGCAGAACCGGTCTTTCATCAGCTGCCATGCGTCTTCCCTTTCCGGAACGCCAGCTTTCCGGGTGATAAATCTGAAGATTATGTCCGTTGAACAGGCTAAACAGGAACGGGGCACTGGCGAAGTTTTCCCGTTGTCTGATTAGCGCCGCGGATTCATCATTGCCTTTGATGTTTTTTCCCTACCCCACCCCGCTCCGGATATTTTTCCGGTATTCTCCCGGCGTCTGGCCAGTCAGCGACTTGAACTGACGGTTGAAATGGGACAGGTTGGCAAATCCCGATTCCCAGGCGATGGCGGAGATGGTCTGTTGCGTGTCACGCAGCAGGCGACAGGCATGGCTGATACGGATTTCGTTCAGTACGGCGAAAAGAGTTTTTCCGGTCCGCTGCCGGAAATGGCGGCACAGGGCGCTCGGGTTCATACCGATCTCGCGGGCAAGCCGTTCCAGTGTCAGAGTGTCGCGGAAATGTTCCGTCAGGTAATGTCCTATCTTGTCCAGGGTTGTCCGGTGTTCCCGGGAAACGCCATTTCCGACAGGCAAAGGCGCGATTACAGACGTTTCTCTTGCATGGCCAAGTCTGTCGAGGATGGAAAACAGCCACTGGATCCGGACGATGCCTTCGGCACGGTCGAGTTTTTTCACCCGTCGGCGGATGTCGCGTGTCAACGCCGTATCGCTGTAACGGATGCCACCGGCGCTTTTTTCCAGCAAGGCGGCAACGACGGCATACTCGGGAATGCCGGACATGTTTTCGGGAAAGAGATTCGCGGAAAAATACAGGATTTCACAGGTACTCCCTTTCCCGGTTTTCCGGCCAGTCATGGTATCGCACAGATGCAGATGGGGAATGTCGCGGCCGATCAGGGTCATGTCTCCTGCCCGGTAGTCCGCCACGGCCTGACCGATGTATTCTCTGCCGGTGCCTGAAGTCATGATGACGAGTTCGTATTCGTCATGGCGATGCACCGGATACGACAGGTGCGGGAAACGGGCGAGCGACAGAGACTGGCCGATATCATGGATGATTTTCCGTTGGACGACTTTCATGGAAAGGATATTTCATGTTCCGGCAAGTCTTGATGATACACCAGACAGGGAAAATGGGCCGCTCCGACAGGTCTTTATCCGGCGCTGTCGTTATGCGCCGCACCGTGTGCGTTTTTTCGCGACCGGCCTGGAGAGGCGGATCGCCGAAGCTGCCGGTACAGTACGGCATCCTGCCCCATGAAATACGGGAACAGTCGGAAATTTCCAGCCTTTATGGAAACGACGGTTTCCATTGAAGGACGGAACGGACATTCCGGAATATCCTGTCCCGTCAGTATCGTGTCCTCAGTGAAAGGGTTTTTGCAGCTGCTTTTCCGGGCTTCATTCACTGATGATGGAGCCCTTGATGACCGCACCTTCATCGATACTGATGCGGACGGTACGGATATCTCCCGTTACATGAGCCGATGAATGGAAACGGGCGATTCCCGATATTTCCATGTCGCAGTTGGTACTGCCGTTGGATATGATGTTTCTGGCGACGATCTTGCCTTCACTGAGGTTCGATGCACCGTCCAGTTCAATGGTACCTTCTGTCATGACGCTTCCTTTCACATCGGCTGCGCTGAGGAATATGCTGGCGCCACACAGATTTCCGGTGATTTTTCCGAATACACTGATTTTCCCGCCTGCACTGACATCGCCGTTGATGACGCCATAGACTTCGATATCGCCATCGATTTTGCAGTTTCCACTGATCTCGACATTTTCACCGATGACGGTCGTTCTGGACGACACCGCAGCGGCCTCGCTGGAAGTGTTTTTCCGGTCGTCGTCGCTTTCCCGTACCGTTTTTTCCGGCAGCGGCAGGCTACCAACAACGGATTCCGTCGTACCGGGCACGGTCTGAAGCAAAGGGATGTATTCCGGCTCGTTTTCCTTGCAGAGATTGAATTTCCCGATGAATTCATCCCATGCGATCCGTGCATTCGATTTTCTGTCTTCCATCCTGTTCCTCATTTGTTAGCTTCGGTAACCAAAAGTGACCGGCCAGACGTCGTTCGAGAGCCTGCCGAACGACAAACCCTGTGTCCGATAGTGTTCGATGATTCTCGGCAATGCCTTCAATGTCTCGGTTTTGCCGGCGCTGTCGTGCATCAGCACCACTGTCCGGCTGTTGTCCGGTTGCCGGGAAACGACGTTGGCGACGAGTGTTTCCGCCCTGGCAGACAAGCCGAGCGCATCGCCATTCGATATGTTCCAGTCGAAATAGACATATCCGCGACGTGTCATTTCGGCAATCAGCTCCTGATAGAGATGAGCGTTGTAAACGTTGATGCTGCCTCCCGGAAAACGGAATATGGTCGGCCTGACGCCGGTGATATCGGCCAGTTTTTTTTCGACAGCGGCGAAATCATCCAGCCAGTTATCGACTGAAGCGTAGATTTTCCGGTAATGATGGGTATCGCTGTGCATGCCGATACTGTGTCCTTCCCTCAGAATGCGTCTGGCGGTTTCCTGTCCGGCGGCGGATTCCAGACATCTGCCGACGACGAAGAATGTGGCTTTGATACGGTAATGTTTCAGGACATCCAGTATTTTTTCCGTCAATGGCGACGGCCCGTCGTCGAAAGTAAGATAAACCGTGTTGGCCGCAACCGTTCTTTTCGCCGGCAACCCTGCAAACAGGCCAGGATATTTTTTCTGATACGGGAAGGCATCCGTCGCCGTCCGTTCCATGGCAACCTGGAATTTCCGGTCCTTTTCAATCTGGACCGTACTGCGCGGTGCCGCAATACTGACCTGCCAGAACCAGATGACCGCCAGTACGGGAAGAAACAGGATAACGACAAAGACCGTTGTATACAGATGCCTGAAAAAACGGACGCTTCCCCAGTAGGTTTCGTTCATCGTGACAACCTGTGCAAATCAGAGTAGCGAGATTCGGTCAGGTCAGGACAAAAAACATGCGAAACGTATCCTGGTATACCTTCCAGCCCATCCCCGACAGTGACAGATCTGATTTTCAATATATTCATGACTTGACTTTTCCAGACGCGTTCTTCCGGCCAATGGTTTCCCTACCTGTTCCGGCAACAGACGGTTTCCGGTTTCTGCATAAAAAGGATGCCATGTTCCTGTCGCTATCTCCGGACAGTCGGACCGGATTCTTCTGGTACGGTTCCGGAGGCGGGCTTCATTCCCAGTTCGACAGCAACCTGGTGCGAGAGTCCGAAATTGCCCTTGATGGTTCCGCAAATAACTCTCGATACCAGATAATACGGATAACCTCTGGCATTGGCCCATTCCTTGAGGGTTATCCCCTGCTCTCTCAACTTGCGCTTTACTTCTTCGCCTGTCATAGTTAACTTTTCGTAATATTTCATTACTGGATGATGTTACGGACGAGTTTATTTTGAGTAATTATTTACTCATTGTCAAATCAAAATTGAGTAAATTTGTATGCAAATCGGTGAGCGTCTGAAAGAAGAAAGAAAGCGGCTCAGACTATCGCAGGCACGTCTTTGCGAACTTATGGGCATTTCCCGCAAAACCCTGTTCAGTTACGAAACAGGAAAACGTTCGCCGACCGCTGTCTTTCTGGCTGCCCTGTACCATCATCAGTTCGATGTGGAATACATTCTGAACGGTTACCGCAAAAGCCCGGCGATTCCCGGGATTGGCGATATCCGGCGCGCAGCGGAGACAGCCTGGCAAATGGTCGCCTCCACAGGAATCACGATTTCGGCACAGCAGTTTTCGCAAATACTGGTCACATTGCTGGAAGATTTTGCCGACAAGACCGGTGAAACAGTCGCCAGCGAGCTTTCACGTTCGGAAAACGAAAAAAAAACCTCCGAAAATGAAGTGTAAATGCAGTACATTTCCGGAGGCTCAGGGAGCAGAGAGGAAACTGGTGAAAAGGAATATCCGGTGATACTAATTTCCGTTTTCATGAACCATTTCCACATTCATCATAACGGTATCCGGACAACGGAACCGGATTTTTTTCATTTTCTTACAATTCGATTTTTCGTCCCGGTCTGTCCGGTCTCCTTGCAAAATCGTTGATGGCTCACGCAATGGCAAATCACGTATCAGACAAGGCAAATCACCAATCACCCGGTTCGGGTGCTTCGCCCTATAGTAAAGGTTTTTCATGGAGGAGAAGAAATGACGGACAAACATGAAAACGAAACGGCAACGGGTTATGAACGCCGCATGGCCGAAGCGTTCGCCGCCCTTGCCAACGGAAAAGGGGTTTTGCTGGTCGATGACGAAAACCGGGAAAACGAAGGCGATCTGGTTTTTTGTGCCGCAAGGATGACGGTAAGCCAGATGGCATTGATGATCAGGGAATGCAGCGGTATCGTCTGCCTGTGCATGGAACAGGACGCGGCCGACCGTCTGGCTCTGGCGCCGATGGTCGCGGAAAACACCAGCCGGTACCAGACGGCGTTTACGGTTTCGATCGAGGCAGCCGACGGGGTGACGACCGGTGTTTCGGCCGCTGACCGGATGACGACTATCCGGGCCGCCATTTCTCCGTGGGCGACACCGGCCGATCTGAATCGGCCCGGGCATGTTTTTCCTCTTGTCGCACGGGAAAACGGTGTTTTCGCCCGGCAGGGTCATACGGAAGGGAGTGTCGATCTGGTCAAGCTGGCAAATCTTCCACCTTTTGCCGTGTTGTGCGAACTGACGAACGAGGATGGTACGATGGCGAGAATGCCCGAGATCGAGGTCTTTTCACGACGGCACGGTTTTCCCGTCGTATCCATCGCGGATATCGTTGCCTGGCGTTTTGCCAGGGAAAAACGCGAACGGCAGTCAATGCCCGTTCTGGCGGCCTGAATGAAACGCTCTCTTTTTTCATGCCATACGGTGCAAGGAGACGGCAGACAGCATGACAGCCTGTATCGGCTGGCGACAGACACCGGGTATTTCAGGCCTGCCCGCTTTTTTTGCCGGGCATGTCGAACCTGACTTTTTTCAGGCCTTCGGGCAACTGGAAACGGAAATATTCCTGAGCCCTGAACAGGACATTCCGGTATTCGATGACGCTGTTGCCTTCGGGACTGGCGACTCGTAACGGGACTGGCCGGCCGGGGCACTGCCATTCGATGAATTCGACCGGCTTGCCACAGGAATCGATGATGACACGGTATTTGTTGACGGCCCGGCCGTTCAGCATTTCCATGCCAAGCAGCTGGCGCCGGACTTTTCCGGGATCGATATGATCGCCGATGATGCCGGTGCTGGCGGCAATACCGAATTTCATGGCCACTTCGCTATAGGTCATGTTCCGGTTGACGAACCAGCAGATATTCGTGTCCTCGCGCATGATGACGGTTTCCTCATTGCCGTGGAGGTCTTTGACATCCATGCGGACCTTGTCGCCATCGTACCGGAACCGTCCCCAGTAACGCTCGTTATCGAAGGAAAATTCGATATCCGACTCGAAACTCATCGCCCACGAAAAGGCGGAAAACAGAAGAAGGGAAACGAAGGCCGCCAGTTTTTTGAGCAAATCGATCAGCACACCCTCTCCTTCCTGTTTTTCTGAATTGTCAACGGATTTTTTTCATTCTAGCATCGCCGATATAATTTTTTTGGCAAAATAACAACACCATACGTTCTTTTGACCCATACCGCACGCGTCAACTGAAAAAATGCATGCCGTTTTACACGTCTCGTCCGGCAGATGGTACGAAGCGAATTGATGCCGGTTTGACAGTGAAACGGAACAAAACGATATTGTTCTGGCTGTATGATGTATCCGTTCCGACAGATCTGATGAATCCGTCTAACGATTTGCCGGTTCCTCAGGACAACGGCGCCGCCAGTCATTTGAAGGGAATGAAACTGCCGTCTCTGGTACTAGAATCGACCCGGGGAGGTGTTCTTGACTTGTCCGGCATTCAAAACTGGCCGGTGATTTACTGTTATCTCATGAGCGGATGCCCTGCTGTACCGATGCCCGAAGGATGGAATGCCATTCCCGGAGCACGGGGTTATAGCCGCAAAGCTGTTCGTTCCGGGATCATTACCGGGAACTGCAACAGCCGGGGGCGGAAGTCGTCAATTCGAGCAACCAGACACGGGATTACCAGAAGGAAATGGCCAGACGGTTGCATCTGCCTTTCGCCGTATCGAGTGACCATGAAATGAAGCTGGCGAATGCCCTGGATCTGCCCACTTTCAAGGTGACGGGCATGACGTTGCAGAAAAGGCTGACGCTGATTTGCCGAAACGGCCTGATCAGACGGTGCATTACCCGGTTTTCCCGACCGGTCAGGATCCTGTCTGGGTTATGGATTAACAGTTATAGGATGTAGTAGGAGTACCCGATCGACCCTATGAGCAGATTGATCACACTAGATGACACTTCATGGAACGGCGGAACGTCCCTGTCGGAACGTTCGCCGGCTTCCGAACACGTCAGCACGAAAAATGCCGCCGAGGAATACCTGAAAACGCTCGGCTCCAAAATGTCGGTATCCACCATTTCTTCGAAGCTCAATCTTTTCGCCAGGCATTTCCATTACCGGGATTTGTCGTCATGTGACTGGCACATGATGCGTTATGAGCATGTGGTCGATTTCATCGATCATCTCAAACAGAAAAAGAAGGATTGTCATCGGCAGAAGAATGATGGTCTTCAGGCGCAATTGATCAATACCTGTCTTTGTGCGTTAAAAGGTGTCACGCAGACGGCGTGGAATCTCGGTCAAATGAGCGATCATGACCTTATGCGGGTCAAGGCGATCAAGTCCTTGCGGGTTTTCCGTCAACCGGCTGGCCGGAGCCTGTCCCGACGTGAATCACGTGAATTACTGAATGCCTGTCAGGGTACGACGGGGGATTTGCTTCGGGATTATGCGGTACTCGCTCTGCTTCTGGGCTGCGGGTTGCGCCGTGCCGAAGTCGCCAATATCGAATTGCAGAACGTTTCTCTGGATGAGAAAAAAATCCGGCTGATCGGCAAGGGCAACAAGGAACGGTTCGTGTTCATGCCCGGCGAAGTTTGTGATGCCGTGTATTCCTGGATGCAGGTGCGACAATCGGTAATCGATGCATGGAACCGGAAGAACCGGTACAAGTGTGGCAATGCCGGGGACGGCAGTACGGGTTTTCTGTTCGGGCGCTGGACACGTGGCGGTCGTTATCTGGTGGTCAGCAAGCCGATGAATCCCCGATCGATCTGGTGTATCGTGAACAAATACAAGCGGGCGGCCATGGCGGGTACGGAACACGCCGGCAGTCTGACGGATATTACGACACATGATTTGCGTCGTACCTTCGCTACCCGTCTGCTTGATCGAGGTGTCGATCTGGTAGTGGTCAAGAATCTGATGGGACATGCCAATATCGCCACGACTTCCCTGTATGACCGGCGTGGCGAGGAAGCTATGCGCAAGGCGACGGAAAGAGTTGTACTTTGATCCGCGTTTTCTGATAACGGGTGGTTTTCCTGGTAAAATCCGGAAAAACCGCTCATCCATACTACACAACAATGTTGCCTTGTGAATCACTCGGTTTGCACAAAGCGATAACGAACTCAATCAGTGCGATAAATCCGGGAATAAATGTCCAGCAAAATATCAAGTAAAGAATACCCGAACCTATTTTTCCGGCATAGAACTTGTGTATACCCAATCCTCCCAACAAAAAGGCAAGCACACAATAAATCACCTTATTGACAACCCGTCCACCCTGTCGCGATGCCAAATCCTGATAAGACGGACTTTCATTTTTATTCACAATATGAATATGAACTTTATCGCTGGTCGTATCGGTTTGTACTTTTGACGCCTCAATTTTTTGCACAATGGTTTTCGTATCATTTGAAAAAATGTTGACGACATCACCGATTGCAGGCTCAAACAGACAGTCTTCTCGTCTGACTTCCTGAAGTCCTCCGTTTTCGTCACCGATATAAATGACGTTTTCTCGTATATCTACGATTGTTTTCATACAATTCATCAGTATCAAGTATTGTCCTGACAGTAGCAGGTGCGGTTTTCCCTGATGCGCTTTCCTGATATGTGCGCAGTGATTTTGAGGGCATTATTTTACGACTTGTCATACAGGCCGGCTAAGAATTTAATACCGATTTTCGTATATAAAGCCAAAATAGGTTTAATTCGTCCTACATTTTGATTTAATGATCAGAACTTTTCGCGCATCGCCAAACCGGTCGATGAAAAAGGCTCTGCCGTTATCTTTAAAAACAATCGTCCCCGTCATTCGTTATCGATCGGCATACCGCAAGCTGGCTCCATTCGGGGTATATCCAGTATTTCATGACTGGCCGTCATCTCCGGGTAGAAGACACTCCCGAAAACCGGAAAACACACCGTCTGCGTCTTCCGGTTCACCACTCGACGTAACAGAGGCCGGCACTGCCGCCGCCACTGCTGCTCCAACCGCCAGCCCCTACGTTAACCTGAATCCCCTCGCCCGGAGTCACCTTCAAAATGGCGAAAACAGAGCTGCCGCTTCTTCCTGAATAATGGCTTCCTTCCTGTCCCTGTCCATCAGTTGTTGCAATCCAGGACGGTCCCCATATATAGGGCATGCGGACATTTCCGCCCGAACCTGCCCGGGTGACATAGCTGTTTTGCGAACAAATCCCTGCGGTCCCCCCCAGTACCATTCGCTCCCCAGTGCCCGCCTTGTCCCCCATAGGCGGTTATATAATCACCGAATGTCGTGTTCCCTCCATTACCCGGGTCTCCGTTGTTGAAGTTGCCCCCACCTCCGCCACCGCACAGTCTGACTTTCAGGCTTGTCACGCCTTCCGGCACCACAAAAGTTCCGGATTGGTAAAAACTACGCATCCCGTGTTGTATTCCGCTTATTCTGTTTTCAACAAAATCTTTGATCCCTTCACTGGTTACCGGACGTGTACTTCCGACTGTCGGAGTCGTATCGGCAATGATGCCGTATCCTTCCAACGTATCCGATTTTTCCGGTTTGTTCACCAGATGATTATAGTCTCCGGTGGTCGCTACCAGTGAAAGATCCTTTTTGTCTGCTTTTTCTTCCAGCGCCATTTCGACAGTCTGTTTGTCTGCCTTGGATGCAATACCTTCTTTCAACTGGCCGATATCAATCCCCAGCGTCTGTCTGGCTGTTTCCTTGTCCGAACTCTCATCACCGAAAAGTTCAAAGAGAAATTGCCGGATATTACCCATGGCAAGCCAGAATTCTCCGGTGGTTGTTTCCGGTTTTTTGGTTCCATCCAGTAAATTCTTGTCAGGCAGTTTTGTCATATCGTTTCTCCATAAAAAAAAGACCTCGCTTCATATGAAGGAGGTCTTGATCCAAGTATCTGTTTTTTGGGCGCAACTTGGCACCACAAAGAGATCATACATCACAAGGAAACTTCGGTCAGCTTATGCCGAGATCACTTTTCCTGCTGTCCCAATCCAGCAAACACCTTCTTCCTTTCCCCATCAGCTGCCCAGATCCATCCTTCCAACTTATTCACAAATCTTCCGCGATCAGTGGAAAACTTCCACCTGTCATCTTGTAATCACATGATATTTCATGGATTTATGACAGTGTCACGACAGGGTGATATATTCTTTTTCACTGGCTCACTATACCGATCTTCTTCACATTTTCTGTGGACAAGTCATAGCACAACATAATTTTATCTTTTAAATTCAGTACATTATGTGCGCTGATTATTTTTTGAACACTCTCGCCCATATTTAGCTTATCGTGTTTTTTCTGTCAAGCCGCTCCCTGTCGGGATTTTTCAATATTTTTTCCGTCCTTCTATTGACTTTTTCATTGTCCACAACAGACTGTGAATAACTTTGTGGAAAATGTCTTCCGGCCTTTTATATATGCGCGATTCAACAGATTGCCCGTTCTTTGAGCATTTTATTCAGTATGCTAAGGTAAGCCTTATTATTAGGGTTGTATGTTTCAATCCATGGAGGCGTCACATATTTTTATATGTGTAAGGATGTCATGAAAAGTTATTCGCCCAAAAAGTTATCAGGATGCTGATCGCTGACGGTTGGTACAAGGTCAATACAATAGGTAGTCATTGCCAATTCAAACCGGGTTGAAATTCCGATAATTTGAGGAGGTTTTATGAAAAAAACCGAACGTTATTTTTATCCGGCTATCTTCACGTATGAGGATGACAAGGAAATTTCCGTTCTCTTCCCTGATCTGGATGTTGCGACAAGTGGGGAAGATGAAACGGATGCACTCCTGTCGGCCAGAGAACTGCTCGGTTGTGCCTTATATGGACTGGAAGAAGACAAGGAACCCATCCCTGAACCATCTGCCCTGAACTCCTTGCAGGTTGCCGGTAACCAGAGAGCGGTTCTCATCGATGTCTATATGCCGTCTATCCGTCAGGCACAAATGAACCGATCGGTAACCGTACCGTCACGCTTCCGGCATGGCTGAATGCAGTTGCAGTGGAACACAACATTAACTTTTCTCAGGTGTTACAGGAAGCCTTGAAAGCGCGACTGCAATCAAATAATTGATTTTTACCATGAACTTGATCACTAATCATATTGGAGAGATTGTTTCTCTCATTGCTGGTCTTCTGGGCAGTGGTGCCATAGGATATAAAATTGGTGTTAAAAAGAATGTTTTTCAGATCCAGAAATCAGGCGATCATGCCAGCCAGATCCAGATAGGAAATATCAATCATCATGGAAATCCAAAAAGCAGGAAATAACTCAATACAAATACAGGCTGGAAATATCACGTTGGGTATAACCGAGGATTGTGCCAAAGAATATACATGGCTGTCTGAACGGGTCCAGAAAATCATTGACGACTGAATGGCACGCGATCTATCCACACAGTGAGCTTCGACCATCGCACTTTTTGGTACCGCACGAATGCTTTCCTCCAGCTTGCGGGAGAAGGCTGATGTATTGGCCCGCTTTGCGCAGGACAACCAGACTGACGCGAAGTGGGTTGACCGGAAAGACGGCTTTTATGTCATTCATGTTGCGCCATTCGATCCGGCTGAAATCGCCAGACGGATGCTTTGGAACAATTTCAAGGGGTATATCCTGATATCCACCACACTGGCATCGATCGACGATTTCAACAGCATAGTGGCTTGGCCTGCCGGACGAAACCATCACGAAGAAACTGACGTCACCGTTGGACTTCTCGCGCTTATCCATGTGTATCCCGAAACACAACCTTGATCCTAACAGTGAACAGCACGCCATCATGGTGGTCTATTACCTGAGATCGTTTGTATTCGAGGGCGATCTGCGGGCAACGCTGGTCTATTTCACGAATCGGCAGAAAATGGAAGATGTGTACGGAATGCTTACGGAGGCTGAACAGGAAGTCGTCACCATACAGAGAACGGGACAGTCGCCAGCTGCCATGATTGTGCAGCACAAGCAGCGGATCGATGCCGGAAAACGCAGCGTCCTGTTTGGGTTGAACAGTCTGTCCGAAGGAATCGACTTGCCGGGTCATTACTGTACCCAGATCGTCATCGACAAATTGCCCTTCCCGCTCCCGGACGATCCGATACTCGCCAGCCATGCTGAATATCTGGAGCAGATCAGGCATTGATATCCTTATCCGCCAGCAGGTGGAAGATTCCTGCCGAGCCGGAACGCAAGCGTTTCGGTCTCCTCGGTGGAACCTGCTTCAACGAGACTGCCCAGAGGAAAAGACTTGGTTTTCGCCGCAAATATCCCACAGTGGAGAATTTTACGGTATCGAACCAACCTCATATTCTTCCAGGTCTCACGATCTCTCCACAGGCTGACACGGCATGCTCTGCCGCCTGAGAGACGTTTAACACAAGCTTCAACAGTAATGAGAATGTTTTTGGAAGATTGGATTGCAAAGCTGTCCAGAAGAGAAAAGACTTGTATGGTTTCAGGTTCATAGAATCAGAAGGAGAACGATATCAGGGATGCCATGCAAATCAGAAAAGCCTTCCGATACAAGCTAATGCCAAAAGGCGAACATATCCGCAAAATGAAACAGTTTTGCGGTTATGCCCGTTTCATATTCAATCGTGCATTGGCCTATCAGAAGGCGCAATATGAATCGGACAACACCGTCAAATTCAGTTACACCCGTTTGGCCAATCTGTTACCGGAATGGAAACATGAATTTGAGTGATTGAAGACTGCCATAGCCACATAATTCAGCAGAACCTGAAAGACCTGGAATCGGCGTACAGGAAAAAAGAGCAGACTTTCCCCGATTGAAAAAAGCAGGGGCAACATGATGCATTCCGCTACCCGCACGGAATCAGGCTGGAAGAGAACAGCAGTCGGATATACCTGCCGAAACTGGGCTGGATACACTACCGGAAAAGCCGGGACATTAACGGCAAGATCAAGAATGTCACTGTCAGCCAGCGAGTAGGTAAATGGTATGTTTCCATTCAGACAGAACAGGAAATAGCTGAACCACTGCCGACAGTGCAGGGAGCAGTCGGTATCAACATGGGCATCATCCGCTTTGCCACGCTGAGTGACGGGACATACTACGAACCGTTAAACAGTTTCAAGCGACATGAAGATGCTCTACATAAGACACAGCGGGCATTAACCGGAAAACAAAATTCAGCAGCAACTGGAAGAAAGCAAAAGCCCGCGTCCAGCGTATCCATTCCCGTATTGGCAATGCCCGCCGCGATTTTCTGTACAAGACCACGATCAGCCAAAACCACGCGATGGTGTGTATTGAGGACTTGCAGGTCAGAAACATGTCGAAGTCGGCATCAGGAACAAGGAAATCACCGGGAAGAAACGTCAGAGCCAAGTCAGGACTGAACAAATCCATCCTGGATCAGGGATGGTACGAGTTCAGATGGCAACTGGAATACAAGCTGGCATGGCGTGGCGGGATACTGATTGCAGTCCCGCCGAAAAACACGAACCGTACCTGCTCGTGCTGCGGACATGTTTCAGTGGACAATCGGAAGACGCAGGCGAGATTCGAGTGTGTGGAATATGGTTTCGAGGAAGACGCTGATGTAGTCGGAACGATAAACATACTAAGGGCAGGACACGCCCGGCTAGCCTGTGAAGTGAGTGATGCAGTCAGGTCGCCAGCAGCAGGAACCTACAGAAGAGGTCTGAGTACTTGAGCTCTGACTTAGTAGGAATCTCCCGCCTGAAGATGGGAGTGGATGTCAAAAATTTAACCTAAAATCCGGGTGCAATTTTTTCCAGTGTGATTGCAAAATGATCTTATGCTTCGCTTCGATAGGCAGCTTATCAAGCAGGTTCGGCCAGATATCACGCGCTTTTGCCATGACATCAAGCAGATGTACCCATATGGCAGGCCAGGAAGTGCCAATACACTGGCCCCATTTCTCAAAGTGCTCCATAGAGAATGTATACCAGTTTTTCTGACGTGCCAGATTCAGGGCAATTTCAGTCTCATCCAGGTTATACGGAAGCGTTGACACAATATCGTATGCCGGCACCAGTTTCGGATAGATCCGGTCTGGATAGACGACACTCCAGTTTTTAATGTGGGCATCACCATTGGCCAGCAGGATATTCACAAGAAGTCGCCGTGCCATCTGTTGCAAGTCAGCAAGTCCGTTCTGGCAGAATTGGTATATCGTCCGGCCGATTTGTTCGTAATTGGCAGAACCGTATTTGTTGTGTGGGTACAGCGCAAATATTTGAGCAAAGTCCTCGCTATGCAGCCTTTTATTTTGCTGACGGTCGAAGCGCCGGATAGCGGAGGCATATTTCTCATCTGGCAGACGAACATCTTGCAGATTGTCGATCGAACTTAGCGGAACCAATCGGATTTCCGGTATATCTACCCCTGCTGCCTCAGCCAGCCGCATGGATGTGTATTCATTTTTCGGGACATGAGAATGTACTGTCGATGGCGTTTTGACAATCCAATAATCATTGCCGTCAGAAGAGCCAATCCGGTAACGACCATCCTGATGGATTCCGGAAAATTTCATCTGAACGCCAGCTAGTGAGAAATGTAGCTTGTACCTGCTAGTCTCGAGAGTGACTGGTTCCGTACGGCTGTTTTCTGGCAAAGCCCAATCTGGAATATTTTGTGCAGCCAGAGGAAGGGCAGAAATCGCACCAGGCAAGTCCCCCCTGTGCAGGCCAACAGAGCAAATTCATCATCTATATGAATTTTCAGCTGTTTCGCCATCCATTCCCGCAAGCTCCCTTCCGGTAACAGGTTTGACAGTACCGGATCAAGCCTGAGTTGATAACTTCTGACCTGCTCAAAATAATTTTTACCTGCCAGCTGTGCTAATGTTTCCTGGCGATTGGATGGAATGGTGATATAGTCTGGACTGAAAACCAGATGATTTCGGCTGCCGGCATAATGGGTCTGTATAGCGACTTGCTTGTCATATAGTCGTATATCAAGCGCCTCGATGATCTGTTGCGGCATTTCAATCCTCCAGATCTTTCATGGTATCGAGCAGGGTAGATGCATTCATCGTTTTCCCGGGATGGAGTATCTGATCGATCTCATCCATCTTTTCATTGGGAACCAGTACCATGGAAGTGTCCAAACCTTCCAGAATACGAAATAGCGTTGAGAGACGAATGTCTTTCCCGGACTCAATGCTCTGATATTGTTGCTGCGACATGCCTATCCGAAAAAGCATGTCCTTTTGGCGCAAATTCCGCGCAAGACGAATTTTGCGTAATTGTTGCCCGAGAAGTACAGGATCTTGTTTCATTCCTAGGTTTACAACTTATTGATTGTATTCACACTATTATACAACTAATAAATTGTATAAGTCTTTAGTTTGAGAAAATCCTAGTGAAGCTGTCAGCGAGAAAACAGATCTATCTCATGTACCTGTTTGGGTTTGCAGACGAGATTGCCTACCACTTGAGCGTGATGGTACTGTACCTTCACCTCAATGAGAGCCGCTAGCTATTTTCTGGCGTCAGGCCGAAGCAAGAGTCTAATACACCAGATATTCCAAGGTAGAATCGAGTGCCAGGGAAGGCTTTGCTCTCTTTGGGACTCCTACCTGTTCATGCGTTGGCTACCCAATTGGAACCAAATGTTAAGATGTCCAATGCCGATTTAACTGACTTAGGTGAAAATTTTGATAAGGTAAAGAATGGCTATGTGGATTTTCTGCCGCTCGATGATAAAGGCTGGCCTTTTATCGTGTTGGAAGCAAAATCGGAAAATAAAGCTCCTCTGGTTGGTAAGGAGCAGGCCAGAGAATATGCCATATCATTTTATCTAAAGTATGTGATTCTCTCCAATGGGAATCAGCATTACTTCTGGAATATTTACAAAGGAACAGTTTATTACGGCTTTCCCTAGCTATGAAAGCATTCGAGAAAGCAAAGCCATGAATGCTGACCCGGCAAAATTATATTCAGAGGAAATCGGTGCGGATTATATTGCCATAATCAAGAATCCTCGATATATGGAAGCGCCAGAGTACATAAATCCAGAAACCCTCCAGCAGTTCTTATATGATAACGGGTTACGATTTTTACGCCAGTATCAAATCAATGCGCTGAAAGCTTTGCAGGAATCTGTGCGATGTAGGAATCAACGGTTTCTGTTTGAAATGGCAACCGGCACAGGCAAAACACTTACTTCTGCTGCTGTAATTCGTCTTTTTTTGCGCAGCGGAAATGTTAATCGGGTATTTTTTCTGGTGGATAGAATTAACTTGAAAATCAGGCTAAGAAAAACTTCCAGAACTATCTGGTACCTGATTATCACATAGTTATCTTTAAGGAGAATGTAGATGATTGGCGAAAAGCAGAAGTTGTGATTTCCACCGTACAGACGCTCATGTTCAACAATAAGTACAAGCATTTTTTTAAGCCGACCGATTTTTCACTTATTGTTGCGATGAAAACCATCGTTCCATCAACGGAAATAGCCGTGCCGTATTCGAATATTTTCTCGGTTATAAGTTGGGTTTGACGGCTACCCCAAAAGACTACATCAAAAATATTGACATAGAAAAGCTGAAAGCATCTGATCCACGGACTTGGGAAAAACGGCAATTGCTGGACAGCTATAAAACCTTTGGCTGTGAAAGCGGTGATCCAACATACCGTTATTCACTGCCAGACGGCGTTCGAGACGGCTATTTGATCAATCCCACAGTAGTTGACGCCAGAACGGACATTACAACAAAATTATTGGCAGATGAAGGCTATGCTGTGATTTCGCAAAGGGATGAAGTAGACATATAATACCTGAAAAAAGCCGGGGTGCGAGGCCCGGAGGGATGACAGGCGTTGTCCGCAAAACGGTTATCCGGACAACGCGACATCATGCCGTCAGTCAAAGGTGATCGTTCTCTCCTGTGGCTGGCTGGTTTTTTTCCGTCGGTTTTTCCCTTTTTTCTCCGGATTTCCCGCTCGGGGTGGCTTCGTCTTCGTCACCGGTTTGTCCGCCACCTTGTCCGGACTGGCCGGTTTCCGCCTTTCCGGTATCGGGATCGTATGGCAACAAACGCCAGCTGCGTCCCTGCGAGATGGCCAGCACTTCCTCTTCCGTCAAGGTTTCCTGTTCAAGCAACGCCAATGCTCCGGTTTTCAGGGCTTCGGCACGGTCTTTCAGGATAGCTGTGGCCCTATCGAAAGCCTGTTGCAGGAGCCTGCGGACTTCATTATCGATATCGCGCGCGGTCTCGTCGGAATAATTCCGGTTCTCCTGCTGGATTTCGCCGGTCTGTGCCAGAAAGACGTTCCGGGTCGATTCATAGGCGATCTGGCCGAGTTTTTCGCTCATACCGTATCGCGTGACCATGCTGCGTGCGATTTCGGTGGCCTTGACCAGATCGTCGGACGCTCCGGTCGTCACTTCGGCGAAATGCAGCGACTCGGCTGCACGACCTCCCAGAAGAACGGCCATTTTGTTTTCCAGCTCCTGTTTCGTCATCAGGTAACGGTCTTCCGTAGGCCGGTTGATCGTATAGCCGAGTGAACCGATACCACGGGGAATGATGGAAACCTTGTGGACGGTTTCCGAACCCGGCAGGGCGAGCGAAACAAGAGCATGTCCCATTTCATGCCATGCTACAATTTCGCGCTCCTTCGGATTGATCAGGCGGTTTTTCTTTTCCAGTCCGGCGATCATGCGCTCGATGGCACCGGTGAAATCTTCCAGCATGACGGCGTCGTGTTTGCGGCGTGTGGCAAGTATCGCGGCTTCATTGACGAGATTGGCGAGATCGGCGCCGGAAAAACCGGGTGTTAAGGCGGCGATCTGATCGACATTGATATCGTCACCCAGTTTGATTTTTTTCAGATGGACCCGCAATATCTGGATACGCCCGGTCTTGTCGGGCCGGTCCACAAGTATCTGCCTGTCGAAACGGCCAGCGCGCAGCAACGCCGGATCGAGGATTTCCGGCCGGTTGGTCGCGCCGAGCAGAACCAGTCCCGACCGGGAATCGAAGCCGTCGAGTTCGGCCAGCAACTGGTTGAGCGTCTGTTCCTTTTCGTCGTGTCCTCCGATACCATAGGCTCCGCGCGCTTTGCCCAGTGCGTCGATTTCATCGACGAAGATGATGGCCGGCGCCTGCTTGCGTGCCTGTTCGAACAGATCGCGCACCCGTGCGGCACCGACACCGACGAACATTTCCACGAATTCGGAACCGTTGATGGAAAAAAACGGTACGCCCGCTTCCCCGGCCACGGCCTTGGCCAGCAGGGTTTTCCCGGTACCCGGCGGCCCGACGAGCAGGATACCGTGCGGAATACGGCCGCCCAGCCGCCCGTATTTCGCCGGATCCTTCAAAAAGCCGACGACTTCCTGCAACTCCTCCTTGGCTTCGTCCACACCGGCGACATCGTCAAAGGTGACCTTGATGTCTTTTTCCACGTAGATTCTGGCGCGGTTTTTGCCGATGGACAGAAAACCGCCGCTTCCGTCGCCCATACCGGACTGTTTCGCCATGCGTCGCATCAGAAACATCCAGATGCCGAAAAAGACAGCCGTCGGGATGATCCAGCCCAGTATGTCGGAGAGAAACGTATTCTGGACAATGCCGGTGAATTCCACATCGTGCGATGCCAGCTGTTCGGCCAGCGTATTGTCCACCCGGGTCGTCGTGAAGTCGGTTTTGCCGTTGACCGGCTCTTTCAGGACGCCCCTGATTTCATTGCCGACGATATCAACCTGTCTGACGTTTCCGGCATCAAGCTGTTGAAGAAACGCACTGTACGGCAGGGGTTCGCTTGCCCTGTAATCCGCCCAGAAACCACGTGCCAGCAATATCCGATCACGGCAAAAGCGATGTACCAGAGCAGCCACTGGTTCCGTCCGGAGTTGTCGTCATTCATGTTTCCCCTCCTGTCTGGTTTGCCGGATGAAAAAGAAAGCGGCCAAGGCTTCCTGTTACTGAATATCCAGCATAAAGTCGAACGAATCGACGGATTTGATACGGCACAACGAACCCGGTGAAAGCGCCGGAACACTGTCAGGACCCTGCCCCTTCCGGGTTCTGCCATGTACCATATTAGCAGACTCCGCCGTGTCCTGTCCGGCGAGATGCCAGTCGTTGCCCGGCTGTTTTACGGAAAACGGTTTGCCGTTACCGGCCTTTCGCTTGAAGAGACTGACGCGATATTCCGCTTCCCCGAAGAGGAAGCTGTCCGGAAAACACGAAACGGGTGAATGGATAGCGGACAGATTGCATGCGATGACATTTTCCGGTCGGTTTTCCTGTGGATGCCGCCAGACAGAACAGACGGGGCGCTCTGTCCCGTTTCGAGGAAAAAAGGACAAACGGCCGGATCTCATGGAAGACTGCAACGGAAAATGCCCCTCTCCGTCTTTTGTCCTGAAACGGACCGTTCCAGAATCCGGGGACAGGATTTTTCAGGCTCCAACCGGAAATATCCCGACATGTTTTCCGTTTTTTTCATCCTGTCGAAATCCATGCCGGGATTCCGTCGATTCTGTGGATTCATTTTTCCAGTCCAGCAGCGCTTTTTTTCAGAACCGGACAGCCGACAGCGCTTCCAGCAGAACAACGGCGGGACTGCCTGACGCCAGTCTGGCCGGATCGGAGAGGATTTGCCTGAACCGCCTCGCGCCGGGAAGGCCGGTCATCATGCCCAGCATGTGGCGTGTGATACCGTGCATCTTCAGGCCTTTTTCCCCGTAAAGGGAAAGCTGTTTTTCGATATAGGGAATCATGGCATTCACCACATCGGCCGGTGTTCTGGCCGGAGAATCGTCTCCGTAGAAGCGGTTGTCGAATTCCACCATCCGCCAAGGATAATGATAGGCCGCCCGGCCGATCATGACACCATCGACATACTTCAAATGTTCTTCGACCTGATCCGCCGTTTCCACCCCTCCGTTGATCAGGATTTCCAGATCGGGAAAGTCTTTTTTCAGCCGGTAGACGACATCGTAACGCAAGGGAGGGATTTCACGGTTTTCTTTCGGCGACAAGCCTTTCAGCATGGCGTTTCTGGCGTGGACAATGAAGGTTTGGCATCCTGCCCCGGCAATTTCTCCGATAAAATCGCGAACAAAACTGTAAGTTGTAATATCGTCGATGCCGATACGGTGCTTCACCGTCACATCGATGGATACGGCATCTTTCATGGCTTTGACACAATTCGCGACGAGTGTGGACTCCTTCATCAGGCAGGCACCGAAAGCGCCTTTCTGCACCCGTTCGGACGGACAGCCGCAATTCAGGTTGATCTCGTCGTATCCCCATTTCTCCCCCAGTCTGGCGCACTGCGCCAGATCGGCCGGTTCGCTTCCGCCCAGTTGCAGTGCGACAGGATGTTCTTCCCCGCTGAAGTCCAGATGCCGGGCGACATCGCCGTACAGCAGCGCACCGGTCGTGACCATTTCCGTATAGAGCCAGGTATGGCGGCTGATCAGGCGATGGAAATAACGGCAATGCCGGTCTGTCCAGTCGAGCATTGGAGCGACTGAGGTTAACCTTTTTTTGTCTTTCATGGATTTTTGTCTGTCGTATTGTCATGTTTGCCGATTTTACCGGTATTGTTCTGTTTTTTCCGGCAAAAGGCAGACTATTCTGCCTTTCGTTTCCGGCCCCCCGTTTTCGGTCATGACTTGACGGATGACCGGATACTGTAACCGATACGGCATTGAAGATAGACAATGTATGATTTCATGTTTGTCCTTCATTCCGGACTGTCCGGAATTTTCCGGCAGAAACCGCCGGTTTCTGAACACGATTCTGCCTGATACCGGAAAACGGTGCCGATTATACCGTCACCTGCCTTGCTGGCGGCAACTGTAATAAAACCGGCCTTATCCGTTTTTTCCCGACCGACGGATTCCGCTTGCCGGAATCGTCTGGAAATAGATGGAACGGACTTTACGGGCGGTTATCCGCAAAAACCGCCAGACAACCGCCGTCAAACCATCGGGCCGTTACCGGCAAATGGTCTGGATCAATCCGTGACAGAAATGTCTGTTTTCCCGTTTCAGGTCATGACAGGCCTAACTCCGGTGGATTCACGTTATCCGTTCACGATGGAAGCTTTTGTGTGGCCGGCTGCCGTATTCATAAAGGAATTTGCCAGTTCCTCCAGTGTCCCGGGTGTCACAACGATGATCTTCAGCGCTTCGGCTGTTTCTGCCGCCCTGATTCGGGCTTCCATCGTCCATTTCGCCTGATACAGGTATTGGCTGTTGACGACGATTTCCTTGCGCATGGTTTCGAGTTGCTCCCGCGTGACTTCGTGGAAGGTGTTGTCATAGGCCCTGAACAAGGTGGTCTCTTCCGGCTGCATGACGAGCACCAGTCCTTCGATGTTGCGGTTCGCCGTTTCATCTGCATCGATCTCGAACCCGACCGATGAGGTGCAATGCGCTTTATGTGATGCGGTAT
>ERZ1034992.279-NODE-279-length-30895-cov-97.915143_pt1 | contig 30895 bp, 53 predicted proteins | sample MGYA00520695_ERZ1034992 | MGnify/ENA primary metagenome ERZ1034992 (study PRJEB33766, sample SAMN09781778) | gut metagenome | biome: gut microbiome | host: Homo sapiens | place: Madagascar | study: EMG produced TPA metagenomics assembly of the PRJNA485056 data...
AGCGCGCTGATGAGCGCGATCACTGCCGAGATGATCTGTGTGTAGTCCATAAGTATGCTCCTTTCAATCCTTCAGCACGATCTCTGCGATGCGTGCTGCCGCTTCCGGGCCGTATTTCTCGGCCCATTTATCCATGTACTTCTGCGCGTACTTCGCGCGGTTCTCATTTTTGGCTTTCCAGAGGTAGAAGCCGCTGGAGGCCGTTGTTTCGGCCAGCACCGCAAGCGTGATCTCCGTCAGGTCTGCGCCTGCCGCGCAGGCGATGATGAGCGCGATGCTGACGAGCGCGCTGCAAATCAGCCATTTCTTGCTAAACTCCATTGCTATGCCCGCATTGCGCCTCCAGCTGGTGCAGGAACTTTTTCACGTCGCCGTTCCCGCCCAGCTTGACGTATTTCTGCCCGGCGATCAGGCGTTCTGCCATCGGCATTTCCTCTGACATGATGGTCAGACGGAGGATCGCCAGATACTGCTCGTCCTGATGCTCCTGCATTTTCCCGAGCTTTTTGTCGATCTCGGCTAGGTGCGCCTCCTGCGTTGTGGCCTTGCCGCGCTTTTTCTGTATCGCGCCAACGACGGCATTGACGACCGCCGTCAGCGCGGACGAGCCGAGCACGGCGCAGACGAGGGTGACGATGATGGTTTTGGTGTCCATTTTTCCGTACCTTTCTCTTTTATTTTGCCGGGCTAATCGTCCGCCATTTTGATGTAGGTGGTGGTATCGCTGGAATAGCTGATCGTCGGCAGCGTCGTGCCGCCGAGGACTGCATAAAGCGCCGGGTAGGACATACGCGAGAAGCGAGATCCGTCGCATTCATGCCATGGGGCAGAGAGAATGCGGACGGTTGTGAGGATATCACCAACTTCCTTCGCTCCGGTCAGCTTGTCCAGCGCGTCGTTTACGGTCGGATTTGCAGGCTTCCCGCTCCCTGGCCATATGATCTCCTCCGCTTCTCCCGATAATAGCGTTTCTTTGGTAAGTGGTGTCCCAGACTCCAATGGCTCATCCTCTGGGCGAATCCATTCTTCTCTGGTTGCAGTCACCCCCATGAGGACTCTTGTTGCTGAATAATATACTGCGCCGTTTTGCAGGACTTTCGTCGGTTTTCTGTCCTTCACGGGTTATTCCTCCAGCGCCTTGATGTATGCGTGGCTACGGCTATCTGGTATAATCGTTGGAACCGGTTTCGCTAAGTCGTTATAATTGCATATAGATATTGTTCCAGTTTTTGGCGGCTGTGCCGCTAAAGCGGCAGGTGATAATGCACCACCAAAGACACCACTAATTTTGTATACCTTATCTTCCGGATCGGAAACGCTGCAGATGTATCTAGTACCGTCTATGGAGGCCGTAAATAGCAGTAAGCCTGACACAAACTCGAATCCAGACTGTGTGTATACATAGTCTGTTGAGCCTGTAGAGATTGCTTCCGCTCCAATGTGCCATGTTGTGCCATTATCAAGTGTGTAGGCGTACTTCAAGCCTTCATTTTGATATATCGCAATAATCGTACCTGTAGATGCACATATATACTTCCAAATAGCATAACCCTGTATGCCGCTTGGAACAGCAGCATCTGGAATTGTTCCAATTAGATCCTCCGAAGCGTTCGGGCTTAATTCTTCTGCCATGTAGATATTTCGGCGATACGTCCAGCAAAACTGCCTTGAGGTCTCGTCGTAGCTTATTGCGTCTACAGAGTTATTTACGTTGTTCCACTTTCCTGAACTACTTGCGGTTATACGGTCTTCGTATACTGCTCCACCAATGTAATTACTTGAAGAACTATTAGATCGAAAGCAGTACACATTGCCGCTACTCGAAGCATATAGTTCTAATTTGTAAATATCATTGCCGCCGTTGTTCCATATCCAGTTGTTCTTCGATACGGTCTGAAGATCTTCCGAGATAGTATAGGACTCGCAGTGATTTGACGTAGAGTCTGCTTCTACGATAGCCATACGGTAGACGCCTTTGAGCGGATTATAGCATACTGCAATATCTGCAATATACTGACTGTCACCGAGCGTATAGCTAAACGGATAATCTACCCATACATCTGTATCACTCGATACATACATGTGCATTTTGGAATCGGACCGGTTGTAGGTGAAGGCAAACCACTTTCCATTTGCGTATCTTATGCTGCTTGTATCCTGATTGACCCCTGTTACAGGCTTGCTCGTCCATGGAGCCGGAGACGCCGCCGGCCGCAAGAGTTCAAACAGTTTCGGGTAGGCAGATCTTGTGATGGTTTGGCCATTGCATAAAAGCCACGCATCGGATGGTTTCGCTCTTACCGTCATAAGGATATCGCCGACTTTCGCGGTGCCTTTCTGCAATTCTGCAAGCGCCTCGCTGACCGTCGGGTCTTCCGGGCGGGTACTTGCGTTCGGCCAGATCTTGGCCGCGGTAGCATCGGAGAGTAAGTTTGCCTTATTGAGCGGCGTGCCCTCTTCGGTCGGGGCGTCGTCTCGCTTGAGATATTCGTAGTGATTCAGGGTTCCGTCGGCGTTATAAAAGCCGTAGCGGATCGCGCCGTTGGCTAAAACCTGTGTTGGCTGCCTATCTTTCATGTGAGTAATCCTCCTGCGGCGCACTCCGCCGCGCCGGTGTGGCGAAAAGATTTTGCAACGTTGACGATTAAGTCTTCGCAGAGCGCAAGAATGCGCTCGATATCATTTGCGCCGGTGTAGGTCAGGCGCGCCAACTGCGGCGCGTCCGGCGTCCCGGCAGGATACGCAAGCGCGTCGCGAATGTCCTGTATCTGCCGTCGGTACGTCTCAGCCTGTGAGGCCGCTGGGATGTCCGTGACAGCCCAATCGGTTTTCGCCGTCCATGCAATGCTCCTGCCGCAAATCGAGCTGAGGCGAGCCGCCAGATAGTTCAGGGCCGTCCCCACGCGATTGAGATCAGCGGCGTTATACGCGCCCTTCATCCCGGCCAGCCATTCCGCCCGCTCGGCTGCGGTCATGGCAGCAAAGCCCTTCGCGGCCAGCGTCTTGACGCGCTCCACGTCCACCTGCGTCCGGTCGGTGACGAGGGTGACGATGATGGTCTTGGTGTCCATGGCTATGTACCTTCTTCCGTGATCTTCTTCCACCCGTCCGGGTTAACGGATGGGTTCCAGACGTTGGCGGCGAGCAGGGATTCGTAGAGCTCGTCCTGCCACCAGCCTTTTTCGCCTTTGGAGAATGCAAGGCCGGCGGTGATGGTCTCGGGGATGATGCGGAAGCCCTGCTTGTAGGCGATGTCTTCCCAGAGGGCCGGGGCGGCGTCCGGGGTGTTCTGGGCCGTGTCCCAGAGGTCGGAGGCGGCGCGCTTGATGGTGCCGCCCCAGTTGATGCGCGTGCCGGCTTTGACGAGGCTGCCGGAGCCGGTCAGGCGGGTGAAAAGCTCTGGTGCGAGACTAGCGTCGGCGTCGGTGAGACTGGCTGCGCTTTTGACGATATAGGGGCGCAGCGCCCGCGCCCGCTCGGTATACGTGCTCATGTCAGTCCGCCTCCCCGAGCAGAATTTTTGCTGCGGTTTCAGCGTCTGCCAGCCTTTCACGGAGCGCCGCAGTGTCGTCCGTGTCGTCCGTCTGGATCTTCATCTCCGTTTCCTCGTAGGTGTACGGGGCGTCAGCTACGTCGATGGCCTCGGCGTATTCCACGCCGGTCTGCGTCTGCCGGATCATATACCCAGCATCCGAGTATGTGCGATACAGACTCACGCCGTCGCTGCGCGTTTTGTAAAATTCTCTTACGATCATGCTGCACCTCCAGTGATATCCGGGTAGTCCTCGATTGCCCTGATTTGGTTGGCATATGTTGCCCAGTTTGTCGCAGCTTTGTAGCTATCTACAAGCGTGGATGGAACGTAGATGTACCCTGTTCCGTTCGCAATAGGAGTACCCGAAAAGACGGAACTTGCCAATGTTGCAACGCTGCTTCCCCTCAGTATTACAGTCTCCAGCACAGTGGCTTTGTAAAAAGCGCTTGATCCTATACTTGTTACGTTTGTAAAATCAGCCTTTATAAGCGAATCACATCTTTCAAATGCAGAATATGGTATGCTTGTAATAAGCGGATAATTTACGTTTTTCAGTCCTGTACCGCTGAATGCTCGCCCTCCAATCGTTTTAAGCACAGGAAACTCCGCTTTTTGTAAATTCTCGCATGCTGAAAACGCGGTTGACCCTATCGTTGTAGTTTTCGGAGCAAATATTGTGCTTAATCTAGAGCAGTAATAAAATGCAGTGTTCCCTATCGAGGTAGCCTCTGGCGCATTAACAGTGGTTAGGTTGAAGCAGTTTTCAAATGCTTCAGTCCCTATACTTTTTACTGCACCAATAGTTATCGCTGTCAGCTTTTCGCAACTAGTAAATGCGCTGTCGCCGATGCTTTCCACTGTATTGTTTTCGTATTTGCCAGCTATACTTCTATCAATAATGCTATTCAGCACATCGTCAGAGCCGCTGCCAGCGGTAATTGCATTGATCGCTGAAACAAACCCATCTGGATATACCAGTGCCCCAGATGTGCCGCCCTTCTCCCGGATAGCTGATGCAACCTTTGTCAGGTCGGTTGTGTTTGTCAAATATTCCGCCATCAGAAGCTCCCTCCATTCGCGTTTGCGATCTCTACAGCCGCCCACGCACCGTTGGCCACCCGCAGAAATTTGCCGTTGTCGGAAGCGGTGACGGCCGGAAGTTCCTTTTTGCCCCACGCGTCTTTATTCTCGCGCACGTCGCCGACGGCCTCGTCGATCTGCCCGCCGGTATACTGGCTGTTGTACGCCATGTGATCACTCCTTCATGCACAGGAAATCCTCTCCGTCAGCCGTTTTCATGGTCTGCGACTGTCCGGACGGGATAAATCCATAATTGTCATTCCAGCTGCCGTCCGCGCCCTGCGCGAACAGCGAAATTCTGTATTCTCCGTCGCCGGAAAGCAGGAAATCGTCGTAGACTTCAAAGGTGCGCTGCGTCCCCGCCGGGGTCTGGGAGAAGGACGCGATGAGCGCGCCCTTTCCCCGGCCCCAGTCCTCGCCGGATTTCGTCGCGCGGCACTCAAAGGCCGTGTAGGCGATATCCGACGAGAATTTGACGGTGATGGAGTCATACCCGGCCACTGCCGAGATCCTGTTGCCGGTGATGGAGAATGTCAGTTCCGGCGCGGCCATTACGCGGCGCTCCATGTACCGGCGGCGTTCTTCACGAAGACCTTCACGATCTTCACGCCGTCGCCGGAAGACGCTGTTTCGAGGTCTGCGCCCTTGATGGTGACGTTGATGGCTGTGTTCTTCTTGTAGCCGCCCGCCGTGCCGCTGACGTTCGTAGAGCCGCCAGTCGTCGGGATCTGCGTGCCTGCCGTGTGCAGGCTGCTCGTCGCCGGGACGACGCGGACGGTGTATTCCTCGAAGTCCACGTCGCAGACGAAGGAGAATGCCGCTGCGTCGTAGCCCGTAACCTTGGAAATGCGGCTCTTGTCGGGGCCGGTGATGGTCACGGCGGGAATCGTGGAATTGAGCGTGATGGTGTCGCTGACCGCCGCAGATTCATTGCCTACGTCGTCGCGGACCTTGCAATAGATCGTCTTGAGGCCGTCGCCGTCGGGAAGCGTAATGGCCTTTTCTGCCGCGAACGTCTCCCACGACGCAGCCTCTTCCGTCTCCGCCGTCTTCGTGCCCCAGATCTTCATCTGATAGCCCGTCGTTACTTCATCGGAGACGGAGATCTTCGCGGTGACGTTGGCGCTGGTCGCGTACTGTGCGCCGTCATTCAGGATGATCGATAGACCGGCAGGTGCCAGCGTATCGAGTGTTAAATTAAAAAAGCTTGCCATTCGGATTTAACCCCTTTCTTCACTTTTGAGTTCAATGTACAAAAAGCCGCCCGGCCTTTCATAAATGGTTTTCTCGCCCAGATGGGCGGACTTGATGCCCATCTGGGCGATGAAGAGTTCCAGAATGCGTTTGATTCCTACTGTCAGCATATCAGCCCTCCACCAGATACAGCGTCCGCGCGTCCTTTTCGTCCAGCGCGTCATAGTCCGATTTTGTCAGCACGCGGATCTCGTCGATCTGCGCGGATGATATCCCCCCGCCGCCGCCGGAGCCGCCGCCAGCACGCACGGAAACGTTAAAGGAAACGTCGATCGGGGCGCGGTTCTTGAGTTCAAATTCAATGCCGCCCATCACAACACCGCCTTTGAAAGCGCGTGCGCAACGTCGATCTGCTTGATCTCCGAGCCAATCACGTCACCACTCTTGAATTTCACGCGCACCTGCATCTGGCAGAACTTCGGGAGCCGAAAGGTCTCCTGCTGGGTGAGGGGAAACAGAAAATTTCCGTCCTCGTATCCGATCTCTCCCGGATAGCTCTTTTGCAGGTAAAGCAGAGAAATTTCCACCTTTTCAACGCTTGCAACGTCCAGCGGCTGCCCTTTATTCTTGATGGTAACACTAAGGTTATACGAATCTCCCTGTACCAAATGTCGCACCTCCGTTCTATGTGCCGATAATCTTGCATTCTGCCGCTGCGATTCCGCTGAGGCGAATGCCCATACTGGTGATCGTTCCGGTGATCTTCGTGCCCCACGGCGTTGTGGTCTGCACGTAATCGCCCGGGGCTTCCTTGTCCATGACAATTTTGACACTGTGCGTCTGACGGCGCATATAGTAGTCAAAGACGTGCTGCGCGACGGCGGCAACGTTGTCGCTGTTGACCAGCGTAGCGTCGCGTACCTCGATGACGTTCGGCTTGGTCTGTGTGGTGGCGTTCGGATTGGTCTTGGACGTGACAGACGTCGTGTGATAGTAGGTCGTACCGCCGACCTCCACGCTCTCCCCGCTTCCGGACGCCGAATAGCTGTGTGCCGTCACGCGGATCTCCGTGACCACTGCCGCCGTTTCAACGCTGCCGCCCGTGTATGTCCGATCAAGCGGAATCGTGGCAGGAGAGGCTGCTGTGAGCCTCCGGACGCGCACGCCACGCGACGCGCTTGTGTCAATGGTCGCACGAAGCGCGAAAACGATCTGTTGCAGCGCTTCTCGTTTCGTGCAGTCCGGGATATAGCCGGTTACGGTCTCGTCTTCCAGCGCAGGGTCGAAGTCCAGCGTGAAGTGCGCGCCGAGAATCGAGGTTATCAGCTCCTTCGCGTTTTTGCTGCTGTAGACCGCCGCCGCGAAGGGCTCGTCGTCCAGAATGCCGAGCGCGTCCTGGCAGGACACATCATAGAGCCGTTCACTCGACCGGGACGAGCTCTTGATATAAAAGACGCCGATCAGCTTTGCGCCGTCGTAGGCGCTGACGGGCTGCTTCTCCTGAAAAATGAAGTCGATATCATCCGAGTTGTCGAGCGTGAAATCCAGTGTGTTGATCTCCACGTCGTCAGAAATCACGCTGACGCCCTCGGTGACGTTGACGCTGCGCAGATCCTCCCGCTCGAATTCCCGGACGATGCCGAAGAATATCTGTCGGAGCTTCGCATAGCGGTACGGCAGGCTCGTCTTTTTCAGCTCAATCACGAGTTTGTTGTAGCCCGTGACGGGCTTGGCGCAGAAATATTTCTGGCCGTCCGGTGTGAAGTCCTGCGACGCGACGGTTGTCTCGCCGTTGTACCACGTCATGACCAGGGCGCTGCAATAGTCGCCAGTGCCACCGTCAAAATAGAGGTAAATGCCGGAGCTTGCAAACGTGCCGTCCAGCGTGATAGTCAGTGTCGGGTTCGCGTCAAAGGTGCAGTCCGCTTTGCTCGGCGTGGAAGACCAGAACGCCGCCCGCTCGGTCGTGAGGATCGGGCGGGAGCCGTCCAGCGTCCATTGGTTCGGCTCGTTCGTCGCGACGGTCACCGGCTCCGTGCCGTATGTCAACAGGGGCAGGTCGGAGAACGGCTGCGCGGCGGTGCTGCTCATGTGTGCCGCGCCAGCAGCGCCTACCGCAACGTCCTCATAAATCACTCGAACGCTCATACAGGAACCCTCTTCGGTTTCATTGCGACAAAGTTAATTGATAAGTTCTGCCATTCGCTCCTATCGCCGTATCTTGATACAAGTTCATCTTCTCCGTTTGCCACATAGGCATCAAACGTCAAAACAGATTGCGCATACGGGACAGTCAGAACGTGGCTATCGACTGGCGCGGAAATGTTCTCGTAAAACGCATCATATTCCGCAAGATCAGACGAAACAGGATCGATCTCCAAACTGTAATTGTAAAATGTACCGATAATGTCGCGCGTCATCGCGCCGGTCATCACGCGGCCCGCGTTATCGCCGTCGAGGACGGAAAACGAACGCTTTAGGTTCACAACATGCAGATTCGGATACTCCTTGCCGTCAAGGCTCAAAATGCTTGTCATGCCTTCACCCCCGCAAGCTTCACTCCGACGCGCTGTGTTTCCTCGTTGTTAAGGTTATATACCGCGCGTCCAAGTTCTCTGTGGTCGAGCTGCATAACAACCGTGATCTGTCTGCCGCCCATGCCGCCCGTTTCGTTCATGGCCTGCTTGAACGCCTGCACCATTGTGGCAAGCGGGGTTTCGATATTCGTTCCGCTTTTCTGGTCTCCCAGCACAGCCATAAACTCCCGGTTCGGCGGGATGACCGCGCCGGACGCGAGGCGGGGGAGCGATACACGGGAAACAGGCGTGATATTGATGCCAAATGATTTTCCGCCAACAAGCGGAACCCAATCTGGAACTTCAAAGTGGATTTTGTTCAAAGCGGAAATCAAAAGGTTAATTCCGTCAATGATGAAGTTAATCGCGCCTTCGACCGTACCGACAATGAGATTCCAAACGCCTTTCAGAATATCTAGGACGCCGTTCCATGCTTTCTTCCAGTCTCCGGTGAATACGCCGGTCAGGAAGGTAATAAGGCCGCTGAGGATCTTTTTCCATGCGTTGTACTGGTCGGAGAACAGCTTTCCAATCGTTTCAAAGATCGCAGCAAGTGCCGGGGTCTTACCCTGCAGCCATGCAATAAATGCGCTCCACGCATCTTTGATGGAGTTTACAATCGCGTTCCACGTCTGCTTAAGCCCTTCCCAAATTTGTTTCGCGCCTTCTGCGGCAAGCTTCATGTCTCCGGTAAACACGCCTTTGAAGAACTTGCCGAAGCCTTCGACAACATCTTTCAGGCCGTTAATAAGCTCTTCGCCGTGGCCGGTAAAGGAAACTAGCGCAACAATAGCGGCAGCTATTCCAGCAATCAAAAGTGGAATCCAACTGCCGGGGCCTCCGATAAGGAGGCTGATCCCAAGCCCAGCTGCAAATAGCCCGGCGATGATCGTAAGCGTGTTTTCCAGATTAAAGCCGTTTTCGATCACATCTTTAATGCCAACGACTAGCATTGCAAGGCCGCCTACTACAAGGGCAATGCCTGCTGCGATGGGGCCGAATGCAATAGCGAGTCCGCCAGCAAGGGCCGCGAGCCCGGCAATCATGCCGAGAAAATTAGTCAAGTCGATACCGTTGTTCCATGCGTCCAGCCAGAAATAGACAAGAGCAAACGCGCCTGCGGCCGCAAGTGCGATGCCGCCGATCTTGCTTAAGCTGTCTGTAAACATGCTGGCGATCTTCCACGCGAGCAGTCCGGCCGCGATCGCGCCGACAATGCCGAGGATGTCGTTCAGCTTATCTTCGGCAAGATCCAGATTCGAGAAATCTGGCGTGATCCCGCTCGAGTCGGCAGCGCCGCCCGCTCCGCCTCCGCCGCCGGACGCTTGATTGCTGGTGATCTGGTTGATCTCGTCAAAGCTCGCCATGCTCTTGCTGGCGTCTTCAGCTGCGGAGCCTACCCCCTCGATTGCTTCTTTTTCCGCATTCAGCCCTTTTGCCGCTGCGACCTGCGCGCCCCAGCTTTTGCCGGACAGCATACCGAAGAACTTCGCGATAGCCGTAACAACCTGTGTCAGAATGTTCACAAGCTTCACAAAAACGGGGATCACGACTTGAAGAATCGGCTGGGCCAGCGTCAAAAACGCCGCCTTAAGCCGCGCAACCGCTGCACGTGCCTCCTCGTTCTGCATAATTGTTTTTCCAAGCCATGTCCGCAGGCTTTGCAGCGCTCTAGTAATCAGAGAGAACACCAGGACGCGCTTGAAAAGCCCGGAAACACGCTTGCTGAACGTGTTCATGCTGTCGGAAACATTTTTTGCGGCAAGCTCCATTCGTCCGGACGCGCCGCTTGCGTTTGTAATCTCTCGCGTAAGCTCTCCTGCGCGTGTCTTCGCCGCGTCCAGCGCGGAGGTCTGTTCCATTACCTTGTCCGTAATTTTTGCGTACTTGCCGTCCAAGCTCTCAACGATCTTGTCTTGCTCCTTCAGAAGTGCTTCCTGTTCCTTAATCTGTGCAGCGACTTCGGATTGCCGACTATATGCAGAAATATACGCATCAGGCGATGCAGACACCTCGCCGGATGTGACCTGCCGCAGCCGCTCAGATTCTGCACGCAACGATTTCAACGCAGTTTCTGCCTGTTTTGCGGATTCCTTTGCCGCGTCAAGCTGTGCCTTGATCCCGCTTTGCTCGCCACTGCTCTTTTTCAAATCGGTTTCCAGCTTGTCGATTCTCGCCGTAAGTTTATCAAGCTCCCGCTGTGCTTTTTTTGCATCAACTTCCGCCTGCACAACAATTTTCCCATCTGCCATTTTCTCACCACCTTATTTTGAGACGCCCCACGCTGCCAGAATATCCTTTTCTGCGTCTGTGTAATTCGTTTTCAAATCAATAATTTCACGGTTTCGCCTGTAGAACTCTCGTTCCTGCTTGTCAAGAGGCTTCCCGCGAGATTTCTTGTCCCGGATACTTACCACATGGGCAAACAGGCAGTCACCAATTTCCTGATAATAGGATAAAAACGTATACCAGTGCAGATATTCTAATGCACGGATTTCACAGCCTGCAATTCTGTTGATGGGCGCGACAATCATCTCAAAGTCCTGCTCCCACGACATCAACGTCGGCTGCTTTTTTTGCTCCTTTGGGTCTTGCTCGTGGTCAATAAACCTGAAACATTTCCGCAGTGCTTCCTCATAATCTGAAAGCGGAATATCGTCGAAGTCAGGGTAGAATATCTCAAGGGCAGCAATGGTGCGCTCCTCTTCCGTCAAATCTTTATCAGAAAGAGCGGCGAGGATATCCAGCACCGCTCTATAATCTGATTCAATCTGATATGTTTTGCCGTTTACCTCGGCTGACGTCGGGAGCGCGTAGATCAGCGCTTTCTTTTCACCCATCTGTCCGTATACTGTTTTACTCTTGGGCTCAGTCTGGTTTTTTCGAGATCGAAGCCAGCGTCCATCTCGTCAATGACAGCAAGCATAAGATTCGCCCATACCGGCAGACCATTCGCAAGCGCCATTACGTTTGTCCTAAATACTTCAGCACAAATCGGCTTTCCAAAAATTCCGTCGATTTTTTCGCGAATCTCCGTGTCGAACTGATCTGCCAAGTCGAGAATTTTTTTCGGGTCTGTCTCGTTTTCGGCGCGTTTTGCGTATTCATGTTGTCTGGATTCCAACTCTTCGAACAGCGAAAACAGCTTTTTCGCAAATTCGCTGTCCGTAGGGTTGAACTCTACACTCACGCCGCCGTTAATTTGGAAGGACTGTACACCAGTATCAAATCTGATATCTGCCATTTAGCGTCCCTCCTTACGCCGCAGAATCAGCCGTGAACGTAACTGCACCGTTGCTGCCGACCGCAGCCGTGCCGGTCGTGCGCGTGCCGCCAAGCGTCACGTCGAACGGCATGCCGACAAAGCCGCCACCCTCACCGCCGAGGCTTGCGGGCTTGACCATTGTGCCGTCGTAACGCTCCGCAAAGACTGCCGTCTTGGCCGTGCCTGCGTAAAAATGGACGATGAGAACGTCCTGATTTGCCAGTGCTGCTGCGTCCTGGTCTTTGATAGCCAGATTCCACAGCTTGACAAGCGCCGCGTCGCCAGCGTCCAGCTCGCACGGGTCAAAGCTCTGCGTGATGATGGGCTTCTTCATGGTGGTTCTTGTAGTGCCGAGGATATCCTTACTGGAATCCTCCTGCCAATCGTACTCCATGCTGGAATCCGTGACGCGTTTGCCGAACGGAGACCAGACAGGCGTAGACGCCTCGCCGGTATTCAGGTATGCGATCAGCAATTCGCGGTCAATGGTCTGGCCAGCAGTGGTATTAAAGGTCATGTCTGCCATAATTAAATCACCTCATATGTCATTTTCATTAAAATCTGGTGGTCTTCCGTGCCGTCCTCGTACCGGGCGAACATTGCCGCGCGGCTGGACGCTTCCACACGCCGGACACGCATGCCGTCGCCCAGATCCGGCGGGTTCTGCATTGCCCAATCCCCGAACCGGTTCAGCATGGCGTCGCATTTCAGGCGCTTGTCGTTGCTGCTGCCGGGGATGATGCGGGCGATGATCTTGAATTGGTATTCCGCCTCGTGTCCGCCGAGGATGAATTTTCGTGTGATATACGCGCCCTGAATAGTGGACAGCGCCATACTTGCAGAATCCGCAGCGAGAAATTCATAGTTGATCGTTGCGGCCGGCATATCGTCGTCCGAGAAGGAATTCGCCCAGATCATCATCTTCCGGGAGATATCCTGCTCTTCCTCCGCAGATACCAGCCTTTTCTGCTTTTCAGAGTCCATTCTTCACCGCCTTGTCCGCTACGCGGAGCCATTTATCAAGATTTTCGGCCTTTGACGCCTCGAACCAGTGCGATTGCGCCTGATTGTGTCCGGACGTATTGAACACAAGATTCTTGTCTGTCACTACCTTTGTCCCGCCCTTCGGCGCGTAAGTGCTGCCGGTCTCCGGGTCTACCATGACTTTTCCGTAGTACAGGAACCGCGCGTATGGGCCGGGGTAGATAATCGCGTTTCCCTCGACCTGTGTTCTGCGGTCGAGGGAGCCGGTCAGGAACGGTACATATGGGGCCGTGTCCTTTCTTGCCTGAAGTGCAACAGCGTGCTCCGCTTTGGTGCATGCTGTTGTGATTGCCTCATGCAGTTCGTCAAATCCGTCTGCTTTTACGCTGAATTTCAGCATATCAGGCTCCTCCGACCTCAAAGTGTCTCATGTCGGCGCTGCCGTAGTCCTTCCGGTCGACCTTCGTAACCTTGTAAACGTCGTCATAGAGCATTTCTAGCGTCTGCTCGGTTTTGTCCGGCTCTACGACTTCACCTTTGATAAAAAAGGTCGTGCCGCCGTTGCCGTCCGTGGAAAGCGTCCACAGGCCGCTTTTATCGGCTGCCCGCCAGAATTCCTGCGGGCCGACGTATCGCTTCTCCGCACCTGTCACGCCGTCTACAGCAACCGCAGAGAACGGAATGTACAGATTCACCGCATCTGCTCCTTCAAGCCCGCTTGCGCGGACGTTGGCGGCTTTCGACGCTTGGAGCATTACGCCACGAATCACTGTGATATAGCGCTTCTGCGTGTCCTTGAAATCCTGGTCTTGCTCTTGCGTGACGTTGTAGATGGTTACAGTGTGGGGGGCGTACATGCAAAACACCTGCCTCTGTAAAGCAGCCCGGTATGGGCTAGGTATTCACGCGCTACGCTTGCAAGGGCGTTCTTCGCCTCGGAAGCCGCTTTCAATGCAGATACGGAAGAATCGCCGCCGCTGCGAAGCGTCCGGGAATAGCCACCTACAGTCTCGCTCTGCAATTCTCCTTCTTCAGATGCAAGCCCGGCGGACACATTCTTTCTGGCAAGCTCCTGCGCCGTGTCGATCAGCATATACTGATCGACCAGAGCGCAGCAGCACATTTTAACGGCTTCGAGATCCGCGTAGTCTTTTACTCGGTTCTGCGTGTAATAATCGAGGAAGGAGCTGGCGCGGACGGCCAGACGCTGGAAATCCTCCTCATTGATGCTGCCGTAGTAGCAGCCGGAGTAAAATTCATAGTCGGCATAAATCATTCGTACCAGCTCCTTTCATTTTTTACGAACCGACCGTGACGGTAGCCGTGCCGGTCTTGGTGCTGTCCTGCTTCGACTTTGCAGTAACGGTAATGCTCGCGGACGTCTCATTGGACGCGACCGTCAGCACGCCGCCTTCCGTGATAGACGACTTTGCGCCGCTCTGGCTCCACTCGACGTCGCCACTTACAATGCCTTCACCCGCAACGGAGGCGGAAAATGCTTTGCTTGCGCCCTTCGTCACGGTCGCGGTTGCCGGGGAGACAGTCACAGTGGAGACCGTTCCAGCCTTGCCGTAGACCGAGAACGGGAACGGGTTGACAATGTCAACGTTATAAGCGTTTACCGGGTTCGCGATTTCCCAGCCAAGCCGCATGACCGCACGCAGCGCAACCATGTCGTTCTGCATGAGGTTATACGTGATGGCCTTCGTGGTCGGATCCTGAACGACGCCCTCGGTGAAGATCTTGAACGTCATGTCCTGCCGGATTGCATAGACCAACTGCGACCAGTCGCCGACGATCATCTGCGCCTGAGACGGGTCAAATGCGCCGTTCATCGGGAAGTACATATCCATGCCGTCAAGGCCATAGCGGGTCGCGCCCTGCATATCTGACTTGAAGATGGGCTGGCCGGTCGTGTCTTTCAAGCCGCGAAGCTTTCCACGCATCTGGATCGCGGACATAACGCCGTTCGGATTGAAGCCGTCAAGCTCGACCTTCGCGATCAGGCCGTTCTCGCCCATGATGTCGTCAAAGACGCTTGTGCCGACGGGTACGCCGTTACCGGCAGCGATGGCAGAGGGCACAACGCCATCTCGCCACGTGGTGGGCTTGTTCGTGCCAAACAGGATGGCAGCGTCAATTACCTTGCCGAAAGCCTCGGTCAGTCTAGGTCTTACCTCGCCCCAGATGTCATAATCTGCGTCATCCAGTGCTGCTTCGGGGATGGGGACGATAACCGCGATTTCCTCGGCATAGATTTTCTTCTTGTCCCACGCCATCTTCGTGGTCTGCTTGAAAGCTTCACCGGCTCCGGTATCAGTTGCTTCGCCGTTGACGAAGTACGCAGAGGGCAGCGCGTCCAGGACGTTGATGGTCTGCGTCTTGCTGGACATATTCGCCAGTCGCTTGCCCATGCGCAGGACTGCGGATTCCGCGATAGCGCCCTGCATGATCTCGCGGGTTACAGGTTCCGGAATAAGACCGGAAAGTGCATTTCTGTCAATAATATTCGGCATATGATTCTCCCTTCGTTATTTCAGAGCGCCCCGAATCAGGGCGTTCATCGTGCTGTTCATGTTTGTTTCTTTGGTTCCACCGCCTGCCGGTGCTGTCCAGTCGAACGTCGCCTTCTTGCGATTCGCTGTAAGCTCATCGACAGCCTGTTCAAACGTGGTCTTGTCGTTGACCATCTTCGAGGCCTTGAACGCGATAAACTCAGCGTCCTCGCCGGTCAGGCCTTTGCTCAGGACGTATTTGTCCCGCTTGAGCTGTTCGGCTTCAGCCTGCAATGCAGTCAGTGCCGCCTTGCTGTCTGCAAGGTCTTTCGCCTGTTTTGCCTGCCGTTCCTGTTCGGTCTGCTGGCTGTCTTTCCATGTGCGGTATGCGGTAATCTCTTCCTCACTTGGGTATTTCTTCCGTTCACGTTCAAGCCGGGCCTGAATGAGCTTATCTACATCGGCTTGCGTAAACGTCTTCCCCTGCTCAAGAGCAGTGTTTTCCGTGCCCTGCACGTTGGGTTCTTCTGCCATATAAATCTCCTTGTTTAACGACCTGTCGGTCAGTGTTGACAAAACAAAAGAGCCAACCTGTAAGAAATTCTTACAAGTTGGCTCCTATTGCCCTTTCCCACGCCCAATTACGCGGGAGTTGTATATTTTATTGTTTTTTTGACCTCTAAGACGATGTACCCATCGCCTTTTCGTCTGATCTCAACGTCGTTGCCGCGCTTCAAGATAGCGTCAACGGCGGCTTTCGCTTCTTCCCAATTCAATATAGTACCTTTGTCCTTTCCCATTGTAGCGGCAGCTTTGCCACCTCACTGAAAGCCTTATATTTGGCGTTCAGTCGTATCAATTTCGCTTTTGCGGCATGGTATTTGTCCATCTGCCCGCTCGCTTTATACGCCGTTACAAACCTCTTCTGCTTAATGATTTGTCGCTCTACACGGCGCTGCATTTGCGTTGCCCCATATGCGGTGTAAGTTTTCCCGTCGAATGTACATCCAAGATCATCATCAATATGGGCAAGCTGCTCGTCGGTGTATGTGCGTTCGCTCACGCCCTCAACCCAAACATTACGCCTGTGTCGGCAGTTAGCCCCCTCAAGTCCATCAACGGCCCCAAGCCCGCATACGTCGTAAATGCTGGGGTAAATATCGTTACTGTGGATGGAATACACGCGGCCTTGCCACGCCTTATGAGATGCCCACGGCGATTTGCCAGGGATGTCTCGCGCGCCCGCATGGGCAGAAACCTCAAAATATGGAGTATCTAAATACTCAGCTGCCTGCTCTGTGTACTTGGCGCAAATCTGATTTACGCCGGTCATCACAGCGCGCCTCGCCGCCACATCGATAGAATCGCGATGGCCGCTCTCGTAGTCCACAACCTTGATGCCGTTTTCTGCGAGCTGCCTTACAGCATTTGCAATAGCCTGGTTATAGCTGATCGCGCCGCTCTGGATCTGCATTTCTGCATTATCCAAAGCCCACTGATACGCTCGTGCTGGTTTCAGCATCGTGTTTCCCACGAGAAACCCCATAGAAGCCGTTAAATTGCGGAATGTATCGTGCGTCTGCTGCTTGATTGCATCCACCGTCGCGGCATCTACCAGCGTTTCCGGCTGCGTGATATGCGCGAGGTCAATCAACTCGGTGTAATACTTCTGGTTACGCTCTACAACGTCATTAAGCAAACTATTTAGCTTTTGTTTGCTAATTCCTGTGGTTTTACTAATAGTTTCTTCGATGCTTTTAAGGTCAACGCCGTGCGACCGCAGCGCTTGAATATCCTGCACCGTAACTTCGTTAAGCTGATCTGCGATGGCCAGGCGGCTGCAAATCTCATCGAGTAATGTATTTTCGAGAGCGCGGTATAACTCTGCCAGTTCTTCCGGCAGCGCATCAAGAACTTCCGGCCGAAACGGATATTTCATTTGCTTTCCTCCGTTTCACAATTTCATCGTAATGCGGCTTCACGCGGATCACATTCCAGTCGCATTCCTCCGGTACTTTTCCATAAAAGATAACCCATTCCGGCGACAGCCGTTTCATCATTTCTTCGTAGCCGCGCAGAAACAGCCGCTTGCTTTTCTTGTTCTGCTGTGTGCCTACCGAACTAACCGCAACAATTCCGCCGACTGGCTCGCCATCAAAGCACCAATCGTAACTGTTCTCGTCGCTCCATGATATAGAGGGATAAACCGTCATGCCGTGCATTTGCCAGTATGCCGACAACCAGTGCTTGCGGTAATGGTTGTATATCTGCATCGCCAGCGGCATATCTGTGTATGTGGAAAAGTCCGGCGCGCACACCGCCGAAAACTGCGACAGTTTCGGAATGTACTTGTCCGGCGTGTTCCAATACCGAACGAATTGATAATCGTCCACGAAGAAATGCACGATTTTACTCGCTGGGTCTTTTGCTGTGTAGTGGTAATTCACCGGGATAAATTCGCCGTGTGGATATGTCTTTGTCGGCTCAATCTGCGGGATGCCGTACTTACCAACGCCGTGGAATGTGAATTTGTCCAGATTTTCAAAGTTAATCATACAGGCCACCAGCAAATAAAAATGCCGCAAGATACATTTCTGTACCTTACGGCATAGCAAGCGCCCGGATTCTAACCGGAGTTCCCGCAGTCACGGTGTAATCACCCTATACGACTACTTGCTATGCCTATTATACCAAACCTTTTTTACGAATGCAACCAGCTTCTTTTCGTCTGCCGTCAATGCTCTTGTTCCGCCTTCATCGTGATAATACCCGATGTGCGTGTGTGCTCCCTTGAATTGCTCATGGCTATGCAGAAGATTGATTGTTTTTACACGCTTTCCATCTGCACCGTAATAGCTGATTGCATTGATTTTGCCCTCATCGTTTATCGTTGCGTAAATGCGCCCTTTGGTCATAGTTTCCAATGGGTCTTTTGCGTTCAATGCCGCATTTTGCTTTACAAACTTTATGTTCCCAGCTTTTAGAAGCGTCCTAAACTCGCTCCCGTAAGGCTTTCCCTTTTCGCTCATGCCGCTGCTTGCGCCGCGTCCGCCCATTAAACAGGTCTCCATGTACCGCTGCGCTTATTAGCCCTGCGGTATTTCTTGCCGTTTACCGTAACTTCCAACGCGCCCGACTTTTGCGCTGTTACAAAGGCATTGGAAAACGCCTTGTTTTCTGCTGCTTTGCGGTTTTTACTGGACTGATCACGCAATTTCCGCATGTAGCTATCCATTTCACCGCGCGCTCTTGCAGCTCTGTCTGCGGCGCTTCCTGTTTTCTGCGCCGTTGTCAGGCGCGCAGGCCCGCTTGCATAAGGATTAACTGCTCCTGCCGCCGTTTTAAGCGCCGTTGTTGCGAGAGTTGCCATCTGCTTTACCGCGTTTTTCTTTTCAGCGTCCGACATCTCAAGTCCATTGATTTCAGCAACGTTGCGCTCGAATGTGCGCCTGATAATATCGCCCATATCAGTTACGGACGCCGCATTTGCTCGGTCAATGTCCTGTTGCGACAAAAACCGTGCAAGGCTCATACCGCGACCACGCCCAGGTTCTCCGGCCCCAATGCCGCCACCGGTGGCTCCACCTCTGCCGCCCATTACTCTACCTCCGTTTCTTTTTCGGTTGTCATGTCCTGCATCTTCGGCAGCGCCGCCTTTGCGGTCGATTCGTCTTCGTTCATCCAACGCATGCGGAACTCCCAATCGTTCATAATGCCCGCCTGCAAAAGCTGCATATCGCGGGAAAAATCGGTTTGTTTGTCCTCAATGATGCTGTCATCAAAGTCGATGGAGATTTCCACATCTTCATCCAACCCAGCGTTCATGGCCGTGTTGCCCAGCCGCAGAAGAGTACGGCACAGTTCCACGAGAGCCTGTTCCAGCACAATTTCATGTTTCTTAATGGTGCGGAACATAGTGCTGTTTTCACTGATAACTTGCGTTGCCGTCGCAACGCTGCCGCCGTCGAAACGGTAATATGTCTCGCCGAAGCCGCACTTACTGGACAGTACGTTCAGTTGGTCTTGAAGTCCTACATTCAGCTGCTCGGTTCTCAGCGTCGGAGAAATTGTCTCTACAACATTCCCTTGCTGCGTATCCTCCGGAAGCAGATAGAAACGCCGGTCATTGTCATCAAGCGTCGGTTCATCATCTTCCCACCTTGTGGCGGGCATTTTGACCATCATCATCATCGGGCCGTTTTCAAACTCGTTGACGTAGCAGTCATAGGCACAGTCAACGCCGCGCAGAACGTCGATTGCATTTGCATACACAGGGATACCAACCGGAAGCAGGTAGTCAAGATTGTTTGCGATGTTCGGTCTGTCGATGACGAACTGCCTCTTGTCGCTTCCTGTATGTACCACAGGGGGAATTCGTTCAAAGCCCGGAACATCGGTGAGCAGTGCGTCGGCAAGCGTTTCGTTTTCGTATCGGTAAATGCTGTTCTCGATGACGTAAAGTCCGTTTTCGTCTTTCCGGTGAATCTGCAAATACAGATAGTTTTTTCCATCCCGTGTGACCACGCTGTCAAAAGCACACTCTGAAATAAAGCCATTCTGCCAAGCCAGCGGAAAAATGTGCTCAATGGTCACATAGTCAAGAGCGATACCGGAAACATCGCCCGGAACGGTCTCTCCGCTCTCGTTGACCGCTTGGCCGACCACACGAGGGATATACGCTACAGTTCCGAGTGCAGATTTCATTTCCTGCATTTCGTTCGCCTTGACCGTGAAGTTGTTCCCCGTCAGGACGCTATCAACGAACGCCTGTTCTTTCGGCCCCTCAAGTGTGATCTGGACTTTCTCGTTCATCAAGAGGTTCGCCCAGTCCTCACAAACCTTTTTCGCCATGCTGAGGCTTGCACGGTTGCACTTTGTCCACTTATGTCCGTTATATCGCCGGTATTGATGGAACCCCTTGACTTTGCCGACGTACCACGACTTCCAAAGGGACACGTATGTATAGAATTCCTCTGGGATTGTCGTATACCCGAGTTCCTTTAATTTATCGATAACCGTCATGCAATAACTCCCATTCTACGGCTCACAGGCTCTAAGGCGTACCGCGTCGCGTCAATCAGATGATTGTTCGCGTCCGGGTATCCGCTGATAATATCGCCGTCTTTGTTTCTTTCATATTCGTAGCCCACGAACTCATCGTAGGCATGTGGCGTTCGTTTTCTATCAATGACAATCGTTCTTCTCTGCAAGAACTTCATACCGTATTCGACTGAACCGGGCCCCTTGACAGCCTCATACGCAGGCAATCCCATTGCCCGTAAGTCAGCAACGCTCTTCGGCTCGGCGCTGTCGCAAATCGTCCTAATGTTGTTATACCCGCGCTGTTTTATCATGGTCGCACTCTGCTCGTTGGATAGTTTATTTTGATAAATCTCGTCTAACAGATATATCGTCTCTCTCGCCCGGTCATAATGCAGCCGTATAAAAGCAAACGGGTCTGGGAACCAGCCAAAGTCCACTCCCTGATAGATTCGGTCAAAGCTTTTGACTTCTTCATCTGTGATCTCCCGCAGCTCGATCCTGTCAAACACATTTCCGCCGGTCCCTACCGGGATACCGAGATACTCATGCTGATACGCGCGTTCATCTGTCTCTTTCAGGTGTTCCGCTTCTGCAAGAAACTGTTCTCCCAGCCATTCAGGCGGTGCTTGCAGATACGTGGACTTGTGACACAGCCGGTCGGCCCGTTCCTCCAAGCTGTCCTTGTTTGCCCAGTTGTCGCGGCTGATCGGCGGGTTATAGCTTTCAAAGTTCCAGAACTTAGAGCCGCCGCGCATTGTAGACTGTAAGATCGTTCGTATTTCCGCACGCCCCGCGAACTGGTCTTTTTCCTCAAAATGCGTCACGGCAATATATCCAAACGGGACTTTGATAGACTTGATCTTCATCGGGTCGTCCGCACCCCGGAACATGATCTTCTGCCCGGTTGGCTTATAAATCAGCTCCATCGGGGAAACCTTCGCTTCCCAATATTCCGCCGCGCCGAGTTCTCCAATTGCCCAGACATACTGCGCATAAACGCTATCGCGTATCGTATTTGCGACCTTGCGAAGCACCAACGCATGACAGTTTTTGTTTTCCTCCTGCATCAGCAGGGTTGGGACAATGATGGACACGAACGAGGATTTCAGAGAGCCGCGCCCGCCGCTCTCGTCGTAGTGTGTATGGCCGTGCTGGAATACGTCACGCGCCACACTATAAAAGGCAGGGCCGATTTTTTCGGACAACCGAACATCAGACATCGATAATCACCCGCACCGCATCTTCCGCATTTGGCTTAAGCTCTGCTGCAGCAAGACGTTTTGCTAGACTGTCCGCAGCTTTCAGCCGGTCAGAAAGTGACGCATCAATGCCGAATTGATCTTTGATCTCTCCTCGCATGACAGCGGAATAAAACTGCAGCACTTCGTTTGCGTCTGCAACCCGCGCCGCTTCCTGTTCGTCAATCCTGCGCTTAATATAGGCAGAAATTTGAGGTTTTTTTAGGTTTTCAGCGCCAATAAACGGGGCCGTTTTCAGGCTATATCCCGCTTTTTTCGCTGCTTCTGAGGCGTTGCCGGATTTCAAATATTCTTCGCAGAATCGTCTCTGCTTCGGCGTAAGCTTTTCATCCGCCATCGCTGTAAAGTCCGGCCAGCAGTTTCACCACATCCGCAATCTGGTACGTTTCCAGCAGAGTGACGTTCTTCGGCTTTTCATCAGGTCGATATTCGTAAACCATATATTTCGTCACCATCCTGTCATTTTTCGCGGAATAGGTCTGCATTTGATTGATTTTTATTTTGATTCCGTTGTACAAGAGCGCTGTTTGCAGCTTGTGTGCAAGGGCGCGCAAACTCGCCATAGCCGCTCCTTTCTGCCTCATTCTTTCGTTCTCGTGTCTCCGTGTGTGAATAAATATATTTATTCACACCGGAGAACACGAGAACAGAAGGAGGAGGTTTCCGCAGAACGCTGCGGTGCCGATGAAGAAGGGCGTAGAGTTGATCTCTACGCCCTTATAGTAAATGTTAAATTTGGCTCTGGGACGCAGACTTTTTCATAAAAGCCCTCTTTTTTGCCCCACAAGGCGAATAAATTGCCTGTGCCACTCCTGTGCGGTGCGTTCGGACACATAAACCGCCATCGCAGCGCCCTGTAAGGTATGCGTCCGCTTCCAAAGAACCAAGTCTATGAGCCGGAGTCGCTCCGCGCCGTCAACGAGCTGTTCCGTCTCCGCGATTGCATCCGCAACGGCAGCGCGCTCGGCCTTCGTCATCAGCCCGCCGCCCTTATAGCTGCGGATCATCCATTTTGCATAGGCCCACCAGCCGTATCGCGGCGTGCTCATTTGAAAACTTCCTCGTCTTCTTCGTCGTACTTTGCGCCCTTAATCTGTTCCATCGTCTACGCCCTCCATCATGGCCTTGATTTCTGCGGCATTTGCCTTGATAATGTCCAGCACGATATCGCTCTGGATATGGTGGGCAAACACGGCCTTGTCCTGTGCGTCCGCATTGTAGTAGCCCGTAAGCGTATTACCCGCTTCCGTTTTTGCCATAATCGCGATTGCAAGCGGCTTGGATTTATAGAGCGCCTGTAACGCCTTTTCCAGCCACGCCGCATATTCCTGCTCTGTGATCCCGCTCATCAATAATGTTGCCTCCCTTCGCGCTTTGCGCGGTTCGCATCGTGCAGCGTCCGCATACAGCCCCGTGTTGTTGCATATTTCGCCGCTTCCTTCGATTGCTCCTGCTTGTATCTGTCCGCCTCCCGGCGGAATGCTATGTATCGGGTGCAGTCCGTGTGACAGCTGGTGTGCCTGTCCGCACAGCCTTTGCACGGAGCCTGCACCGGTGTAAGACCTAGATTTCCCTGCATTCGTCCACCCTCACACATACGCGCTTGCCGTTTACCGCAACGACATAGCCCGTCCGGTTTGTCCTGTATTTGTATTTCTCGGCGGGATACACCCGCCCGCAGACAGGCCGCATTTCCGGGTATACCGGGATTGACCGTGTAATCAGGATCTGCACGCGCTCCGCCCGGCCCATCACAGCTGCCCTATGTGCCGTCCAGGCGCACGCCTCGCTGCAAAAATTGTATTTTGCCTTGTACTTGGACGGTGCGCGCATAAACGTTTTCCCGCAGGCATCGCACATCAGCTGCATCGGCGGTCTTGGCGGCTTGCGCTGCATCTTGCTCATAGCTTTACCCCCTTGATGTACTTATCGAAATACGTCACGGCGACAGCCATCGCCGCCCACATATCCGCCGAGAAGCCGTAAAAGAAACCGGGATTCTTCTTCGTGCCCTTGCCGAAATTCGGCTGGCCGGGCGCGTAGCGGTCAACGAGGGCTTGCCGGATGTTTGCATCTTTTGCACTCAAGCTTCCGCAAAGATCAAGTTTTTCTTCGCGGCGGTAGATTTTTGTCTGATCCGCCGCCTTGCTGTTGTCTATTGCATATTGCCAAAATCGGCCGATCCAATAGCAGGTGTCAAACGTTTCTGCGCCTACGGCCATGCCCATTCCGGCAATCATTTCAATTGCCAAATCGTAGCCGGTCGGCGTGCTTTTGATCACGTCCAAAACAATCCGGTTCGGCTCTTTCCCAACTTTCAGCACGCGGCGAATTTCTTCACCGTCGTGCTCGACCACCACATAGCCGGATTGCATATTCCCCGGATCAATCGCCAGAATTGTGCCCATCAGGCCACCTCCTTTGTTCAAAGTCTTCGCATTCCTCTCCGGAAAAGAACCTCCGTTCCAGTTCTTCCTCGGAGAACCGTTCCGCCTTGTGTTTCAAGCACCGATACGGATAAACGTAGTTCTTTCTGTATTCCAGATTCTTGCAAGTCAGACAGCAATCCTGCATCAGTTTTCCTCCTTTCGCACTGCCGCGTGCAAAACGCAAGCCTTTCATACTACCCGTTTCGCGCAATACGGGCAAAACTTATAGTCTGCCGCTTCGCAGCAGTCCATGAATGCACCGCAGGCGGTGCAGCATCCGTCAATGATCTGCGTGGTTTCATCTTGCGTCACACCTCCCGGATAGGCGCTGCCCATCCACGGCAGTATATATAGTTCTTCCTCCACATACCGCCAGCTCTGCGGCGGGCGGGTGACCGGCTTGGGTTTTGCCTTGAGCGCTACCTCTACCTCATTTGGCACAGCGTAAAATTCCTGCAGTTCGCGCGGGGTGTCGTAAATCTTGAGATTGGAGATGTGCCAGCCGAAGCCGGTGGCAGCTCCGAGATACTGGTGCAGCTCCGCAGGCTCTATGCAGGTTGGCCGCGCAGCATCTGACGGGATCCTTTCCGCGCCGTTAATGTTGATGATCTCATCGCACAGAAATTCCCCAATGACTTTGCCGTTTCCGCATTTGTAGATGTAGCACTTAAACGGCGGGTTCATCTTCGGGCGCGTCTTGCGCACCTCAATGGTCTTCCGCCCGTTGATGATCTTCTCACACCACTCCGGGCGAATGCTGAGCAAAACAGCTTTACTCATGCTTGCCTCCTTCCTCCGGCGCGTCCGGCAGCGGCATCCAGTGGGTGACCTCCACGTCTTGCCCCCATGTATCAAACCATTCGCCGTATGCGTAATTTGCAATGAGTGCATCCCCGTCAGCATTTAGCGCAAGCTGCGGCATATCATACTCTGGCGTTTTTTCTGTCACGGAAATCCACCGCTGTTTCTCCCGCAGCGCCGCGTTCTCGGCGGTCAGGCGCTCAACGAGGCAAGCCGCCGCACTGCTTTTAACCGTCTCGTAGCACTCACAGCCTGTAGCGCTCCCCTGCGCCATCGGCACACCGCATTGCTTGGAGCACGCAAAAAAATGGATGCACTCTTCACAGGCTCTTTCAGGATTTTCTTTAGGTGGCATGTTTTATTCCTCCATTCCGTTAATAATCATTTGCCCGGGCAGTTCATCCGGATTTAACAGCGCGGCTTCCGGATCCCGCCACTCGACGCCGATGTAGTCCAGCACACGGCCCCAGCCGTACCAGTTCCCGCGATCATCCTGCATCACGTGATTCATCCACATTTCCCACTCCTTTGGATTCCGCTCCCAGAGCCGGTCGAACCGATGCGGACGTTTCTCCATGTGTATGCCAAAGCCGCACATACTGCACCCGGTTCTCTGTGCTTTTGTCGTCCTGAGTGTTCCGTCTGCGTCGCGCACGATCTTTCCGTAGATTTCCGGCACCGGAACCTGCAAATCCAGCGCAAGCTGCAAAAGATCCTGCCGCGAAAAAATCGCGAATGGACAGCTGCGTTTCGTTCCCGGCGATATGTAGTTGCACCCGTGCATCATCAACGCTTTCTGCCTGCGCCCTCCTTCGGACGCCATCAGGCCCATATACGGGAAGCTTCCGGTTTCTTTGGCATAATCGCTGCAAGGCTTTTCTTTCAGGTAATAGCAGCACTTATCCGATACGAGAAAATCCGGCGTTTTGTAGCTAACGCCTTCATTCTCATTTTCGTATCCGCCGAAGATCTCCAGCCATTTTTGCGCCAGCTTCATCCGCGTCCCCGTGCGGAACCCGCCGTAAGCCCCTGTTTCCCCAGTGATGATCGCATGGCGTACCGTTGCGTTTTTCTCGCTTGGATTTTGCAAAAGCGAGATTTTCCCCGCAACTTCCTTGGAGATCACCGGCCATCCGTACTCCCGCAGCACTTCCACTTTGCTTCTCAGCGGTTTCAGCGGCTTCACGCCGAGTTGCTTGTGAATCAGCTGAATGCTTTTATCCTCAAGCGACGATACCGAGATGGCAGGCACATCAATACCGATGCTGCGAAGGAACAGGAGCAGCGTGATGGAATCCAGCCCGCCGACAGCTACGTAGCAGCTACCTGCAACGTCTGGGTGATCGTAGAATTCCCATGCGCGGATTTTGGCGTATTTCACCTTGAACGCATAATCCATCTGCTGTTTTACTCGAAAATCCGCAATCTTCCGTTCGGTATCCAGCCTTGCATTTCGCTCCAGCACATTCTCTTTCATTTTGCCTCCTCCCTCCCCGGCGTCAGCTTCGCCAGCATGATCTGCCCCAGATCCGCCACGTAGACCAGCCGCCCGCGGCTGTACACCATCAGCTTCTCGCCCTGGATCTCCATCCGGTCTGCCTCGATGTTCGTGATATCCTGGCAGGCATCACACACGAACCTCATACCAGCGCCCCCGGCCGGGTGTCCGGCGTGCTTCTCTCGATCAGCATTTCCCGTGCAACGTCGCGTTCCAGCTCTGCTTTCGCCAGCGCTTTTTCGAGGCGGTGGATCTCGATGGACGCGGCCTGATTGCTTTCGGCCAAAAGGCTGTTGCGTTCCAGACATTTCGTGGCATTATGCGCCACGGCCCTTCGTTCTTTTTCCTTCTCGCAGTTCTGGCAGACATAGCGTGCTGCCAGTGATCTCGCCAGTTTTCCCAGCATTTTCATGTATTATCCTCCTCGTTTTCCGCAAGCATCCGGTCTATTGCCGCCTGCTGGATCGTATCCAACTCATCCCCGTGGCGCTGTACGCCATGTTGCATCCGCGCGACCCCTTTCGATATAGGCCCCATCACCCTGTCCACGGCTGCACGTTCCAGCGGATTCAGTTCGTCGTGGTGCCCCTGCACGCCGTAGCCGGGCTTTGCAGCGCGGCTGTACTGTGCAGGCTGTGTTCCGCCTTTGTCCTGTTCTTTTGCCAGCCAGCGGACGATAAACGCATTGATCCCGCGTTTTGTCTTCCGCTTGGCCGGATTTGCGTCCAACCAGCCCCTCATGTTCCGCAGCTGCTGTATCACGTCGACAGCAGGGTACAAGCCCGCCCATTCCTGGCATTGCTCCACGGAAACGGAATATTCCGTTCCATCATTCAGCGGCAGAGAGATTGCTGGCGGCGTGGATGCCGCTTGCGGCTCCGCGCTATCTTCCGCATCTCGAATAGCGTATTCGATTCTCGATTCTCGATTCTCGAATACGGGAACATCTGCATGCATTTGCTTGCAGATGATTTCATCCGCTTGTTTCCCGTCATCAGGCGACGGGAATTTGCTTACCTTCGCACGCTGCGTCTGATACTTGCCCCATGTTGGTAGGTAAAGGAAGCGCTTGCCCTCAAACACATACAGAGCAATCAATCCAGCACTCGCCAATCCATGAAGAGCGTTTTCTACAGTTTTGAGCGTGAGGTTTTCTTTTAGAGGAAACAGGCGGTTTTTGACCACCGCCGCCCTCCCATCAAAGCGTCCGAAATCATCACAGTTTACAATGAGCCGGTAAAACAGAACTTCTTCAAACCACGAAAGTTTGTCTACGCTATCGCTTGTGCAGATGCTTTCTCGGATAATTCTGTTCGGCATTTTTCCGCCCTCAGAACGGAAGATCGGGATCGTCGTCCGTGACTTCCGAAAATTCCTGTGTTTCAGCCGTCTCTTTTTTGCTGTCAGCAAAATAAATTCTGTCCGCGACAACCTCTGCACTGCGGCGCTTGTTGCCGTCCTTATCCTGCCAGTTGCGGATTTGCAGTCTGCCGGCAACCGCTGCCATACGTCCCTTGCTGAAATATTTGCTTGTAAAATCCGCCTCATGTCCCCATAAGACAACATCAATGAAGTCGGTCTCTTTTTCTGCGCCGGGTGCCGTATAGTCGCGTTCAACCGCGAGTGTAATCGACGCGACCGCCTTTCCAGCCTGCGTATGTCTTAATTCGGGGTCTCTAGTCAGCCGCCCCATCAAATCAATGTGATTCAGCATTTTCATGTTCCTTTCTTGTATATAAGTTCCTGCTCGTTCCAGTTTTCATAGTGCGATCGCAGATAGCCACGCAGATAATTTCTGATCCACGATCTATCTGCCGTCTGATCATAACGCCTGTGGCAGTTGCAACAGAGCGTCACGATGTTTTGCTCGATACCACGTCCGCCATGACTGCGTGGGATGTAATGGGCGTTAGGTGCGCCCTGTGCGCCGCACAGGACACACCGCCCGCAGTCACGATTAAATACCAATCTTTTGACGCTCTGCGGGATGCCCGTTGCTTTTGTCTCCTTATGCACCCCATTCCTCCCCGAGCCGTGTAAGCTCTTCCGGCGTCAGCGTCTCGATGCCGAGAGATTTGCAGTCCGTAACGATCATTTCTATCAGGCGAGACATCTGCTTGCTGTCAAATGTCGAGCTGCCGTAATAGAGCACAACATTCGTGCAGCCGGGTAGCTTGCTTTTTAATGTGCCCGTGCACCAGCCGATGCCGTTGTGCTCCCAGCCCTTTTGAAGCCGTTCGACCGCCTCTGTAGGGACGCAGACGATTTGGCTATTTTCGGGCACATCCGGGATGTAGTGCCGATATAGGTCTGTGACCGGCATATTCAGTTTGTCTGCCAGTTTATTAAGGAGCACCCAACAATAGGCATTCGCATCAAGACTACGCTTCTGCCGCCACTCTTTGATCGCAGCAACGTACTTTTTGCCGGGCTTTAGCTCGTCAAGCAGCTTTTTTGCGGCGCTAACAGATTCAATTTTCAGCCGCAGCCATGTGCCGGATGCGTCCATAGACCAGTCGGCAGCGGTAAATGTAACATCAAACATTTGCCGTTTTTGCCGTATCGGCAAACTGCCGTTTCATATAGCAGTTCCAGCACAAAGCGCGCCCACATTTTTTGGTCGTCTGCTCTGCAATTGCGCGTGGCGTGTATGCCTTGCCGCCGTATGTTGCAGAGGTGATCTCGCTTCCACACTCCGAGCACTTAAATGGCAGGTCCTCTCTTGGCTTTTTTTGCGCGGATTCTTTCGGAGCGGATTCTTTCTGTGGGGTTTTCCCTTGCGCTGCGTATTCGTCGGTATCTGCGTCTTTGGTGTCGTCGATGGCGAATAAACCATTCAGCGCATATTTTCTTGCATAGCTACTTGCCGTGCCCGTGATCTGCGCTTCATCCATGCCCTTTTTACTCTCCTGTTCGCGGGCAAAAGCGTGCGTCGTGATTGCATCATTGGATTCATGATCGGCAAGCGTAGCGGTTGCCTTGACGTATGTGCGGCTTCCCACAAGGATGACCTCATCATCGAGCGTCAAACAGCAAAGCCTCTGCGCCAAAAACGGCTTCACTGCTTCGAGGATGTCCTCGCAGCTTCGGTAATTGTAATTTCCAAAGCTATTTTTCCGGCTCTTCGGAGCTTTTAGCTCCTGCTGAATCAAAGTCAGCTTTTCTCGGATATTCATTTGATTCTCCTTCCAGTTCTAGTGGACACCAATATCCGCGTCCAAATTTATCTACGATGTATTCACCGGTCAATCGGCACTGCGCGCGGCTGTAAGTCTCAAAACAGGGGCAAAAAGCACAACATATATGATCTTTTTCAAAGCTGAGTGTTACGCGAGCAGCAGTCGGGATGTAAAGTTTTCCAGTTGTCATGCTTCTACCAGCTCGTATCCGAGTTCGTCAGCGATCCGTTGTGCGAAGAGCTCGTCCTCGTCGATTTTGTCGCGCAGGAAGCAAGATAGGCATTCTTTGTGAAATCGTCCTTCCTCACCTTTGCGGATCATTTCACCCGCGTAGATTTCGCCGCCGCAGGCAGCGCACCACGCCACAGGCGATTCCTCCGGCGGTTCTAGTCTGGTATCCTCAAGGTCAATATCACGCATTTATTTACCTCCATAGTGACGTGAATATGTGCGAAAAAACGTATTCACGGTGGGTCAGCGTTCGTTTTTCTTCTTCCGTCGGCACTACGATGACGCACTTTCGCTTGCTCTGCAACTTGTGCCAAGCCGCCGCAAACCAATATTTCCATTTGTCGCAGCCTGCGCCGCGGCACAAATCGTTGCGATGGCAATTATCGCACGGATAATAAATCATTCTATCCACCAGACTGTGGCGACTGCTGTTCCCAGCGCCAGCGCCTCCTCGTGCGTCTGCACTGCAAGGTCGATGTGCCCGCCCAGCACGGCGCTGCCCGTGTCCTCCGCGATGTAGCTGTGCAGCACGCCGTCACCGTAGTCCACCAATATCTCCGCCCCCAGCGGGATCACGTTGGGATCGACCGCCGCCGACCGCCCCGCCGTCACGTCTGTGCCCGTCGCGGTCTTTCCCGTCCCGCCGCCGCAGATGTGCGGACGCTTTTCGCAGCAGTAGTATGTAACCGTGCACTCCCGGAGCACGCCATCGAACCCGCGCAGCTCGTCCAGATCGTTCTGCCCCATCTCCGGGTGTTCCGTTTCCAGCGGCACGATCTCACATTCCAGCTCCCGCGTCATTGGCATCCGCTTTGCCTCTATATCGTTTTGGAAATAGCTGCAATCTACTGATAGTGGGGCAGATTGTACGTTCTGGGCTGACGCCTCGGTGGTCTCGGTGCTTGCACTTACCGCACGCGCCACCCCGATCACCAACAGATCAAGCACTGCTAACACGAGCACGATTACTAGGGAAATCTCCCCAAACATCCGCAACTCTTCATTATTCTTCATTCTTTTACCTCGACAAACACTCCATTTTCCAGTGCATACCAAACGCCGGGCATGATTGTTTCTCCGTCTACAATAGCTGCTTTCACGGCGACGATCGGATACGTTTCTCCATTCCACTCGCCGCGCTCCACACAGCAGATCGCACAGCCGAGCGCTCCCATTGCCTTACACGCGTTTCCCGCAGCGAGAGCCACACCTGCCTTGCCTGTGGCGGAGGCTGCGCCCCGGTTGCCTGTGGCAGAGGCTGCGCCCTGCTCGCCTGTGGCGGAGGCTGCGCCCCGGTAGCCTGTGGCAGAGGCTGCGCCCCGGTTG
>ERZ1034992.280-NODE-280-length-30872-cov-7.113087_pt1 | contig 30872 bp, 33 predicted proteins | sample MGYA00520695_ERZ1034992 | MGnify/ENA primary metagenome ERZ1034992 (study PRJEB33766, sample SAMN09781778) | gut metagenome | biome: gut microbiome | host: Homo sapiens | place: Madagascar | study: EMG produced TPA metagenomics assembly of the PRJNA485056 data set...
GAAAAATAATAAAAGTTCAAAAAAGTTTACAATGTGGGAAAATGTACTCATAACAAATCTATTGAATTTTGAATTACATTGATAGGATCGAACATCTCAAAATCAAAAACGTGGGAAAATGTACTTAGAAGAACATTTTCCCACGTTTTTAGATCCTAACTATTGTTATTTATTGAATAATGTTAAGAAGTTAAAAGAGTTAAGAGGGCCTGAAACAACCAATAATATCTAGCTTTTTCAGGCTATTTAAGTACAAATTACCACGCTTATGAGTACATTTTCCCACGTTACGAGAACATTTTACCACGCTTTCAGCTTTCCTAAGTACAAATCACCACGTTTTCAAGTACATTTTACCACACTTATGAGTACATGCCTCAAAACGGCGTACTTATAAGTATATAAAATTTACTATGTACTTATAAGTACAAGGCGTGATATAATGTACTTATAAGGAGTGATACCCATGGACATTGTAAAATACGACAACGAATTTAATCTGACGAAAAACTTTAATAAGTTATCGCAGGTGGAACAGGATATCTTCTTCACTATAACATCAGAATTTACCAAAAACAAGAAGACCCATCTCACACTGACTGCAAACTTTATCCGTCAGAAAATCAACATGAAAGGGAAATACAGACCCAGTGAAGTAACAACCTTCCTGAAAGATTTATCCTTGAAATTATCTGAAATTCCATTTATCATCGAAAGTGATAATGATATCATCGTAACCCCGATCTTTGCTAAGTTTCATGTAGATAAGACCACACAGGAAACCGAAATCATTCTGAATGACCAGTTTCTCAGCTACTTCTATGACATCCCGATTTCATTCACGCAGTTTGAGTTATCTAAGTTTGTCAACTTAAACTCAAAGTATGCAAAAACACTGTTCCGCTATCTGCTGGACTTGAAGCACTATGCTCACGAAAGAAAAGACGGTGTGAGAATCTGGACGATAGACTTTGAAGAGTTCAAGAAAATCATGGTTTTCCCAAAGTCATACCAGACCACTTCTATCATGAGAACTTTGAACAAAAGTGTTGAGGAAATCAACAAAAGTGGTTACATCACAAACCTGACCTATGACAAGGAATTTTGGGTAGAGAAAAAAGGAAAGCCTGTAAAGTCTTTGATTTTTTCGTACCAAATTGCCAAAAGGGAATCTCTTGTAATTCCTAAAGAACAACCGCAACCACAGGAAGCTCCATTCCCAGAAGATACCGAAACTGCTAAAAGTGCTAAACCACAAAAACTGTTCTGCCCTTACTGCCATAAGGAAGTTGTTAAGAAAAACGGCAAGAACGGCTCATTTTACGGCCACAAGTATTATAAGCAGACCACGTGTAAACACTCATGGACTAGCCTGGAAGACCTTATGACTGAAATTCACATGGTTCAGCAAGCTAATAAAGACCGGGAAGCACAAAAACAGAAAAACGCTGAAAATATGGAGTACCTGGAAAAACAGCGAGACCAGTTATTTCATAACATGGGATTGATGGAAGAATCAGAAGAATACAACAAGAAAGGAGAAGCTGATGAATGATGATTATTTGCAAGACCTGATGATACGATTTGCCTACAACAGTACCGCTTTAAACGGCAATGCTGCTACCGAGGAAGAAACCCGAAGCATACTGCTAAGTGAATATATCTCAAAACCAATCGCACTCCGGGAACTTTATGAAATCCTGAACTACAAGGATCTGATGAAGTTCCTGGAAGCTCATCAAGAGGAAGAGATCAAAGCTCAGACTATTATCGAAATCAACCGCATAATCACGGAAAATCTCGATAGTAATCAAAATCTTACCAATAACGATAAAGCAAAATTGGAAAAATGGACTGCCGATCTGACCTGGCGATTAAAGTTCTGCACCAGTGATGAGGAACGATTTAAAGTACTCATAGAGCAGCATGCTGAATTTAAAAAGCTCAATGTCTTTGATAGCGAGAATGATAGTACCGGACGTGCCCTGCTCCTCTTGTCATGCATGCATGACAAGATACCCCCGATCATTTTTGAAAAATCTCAGGAAAAACGGTATGAACTGGCAATGGAAAATCAGGATATCGAAGAACTGTGCATTTTGGCAGCAGAGGAAAAAAAGAAAGAGAAAAAACGACTGGCCGAATATGATGAAGAGTATCAAATCGATGTAAAACTGCTTAAAACGCTTTCTGACGAGTTGGAAGAAGCTCATAGTACATTTTATCAAGATGAGGTACTCGAAGACGAATACGGCCAAAATAGAGCGTTCTTAGACAGCGTTAAAACGAAAAGAGACCAGGAACAAATCAAATTCAGGGTTAGAGACTATAAAGAACACTGCCAGGATATTTCAAAAGATCGTTGTGCTGCTCGCACCAACCGAACCAGATATGATGATTATGATGAAGGACGGCATTTGTAAAAGGGGGAAACCTACTATGAAAATGAAAAAAATGATTTGTGCTGCATTTTGCGGGTTGGCTGTACTGACTATGGCCGGATGCGGTGAATTGAAACCTGACCAGGTAAATGGTGTATACAAAAATGACAACAACACCTACGTATTTGTCTATGATACTGAAATAGAACTAGCAAACAAAGAAAAAGCAATGCAGTTCAAAGTTTATGAAACTGACCCAAAATCTGTTTATAACAACAAACAAATTTACAGTAAATCTGAGTTCCTGTTGGATAAAGACGGAAATATTTATCAACCTGACTTAACAGGAGCAAAAGTAATGTATGGCAAATTCAAAGATAATACCGTAAATTTCAACAAAGAACTAAAAGCCAACAGTATTGTAGTTGGTGAATATAAGAAATCATCCGATCCTACACCAAGCGATGAAGAATTGAGTTATGATGGTTGGAAAGTAGAATCTGATAAAATGAAAAATTATCTAGCCAAGAAAAAAGCCGAAGGCCCCAAGCCATCTGCTTTTGATAAGTTCAAAAAATAAGGCTAGAAGTAAAAATTAAATACCTAAAGGATGGGAAGAAATCATATCTTTCTTCCTGTCCTTTTTTCATGGATAAAAAACAAAAAATAATGAGGAAATTTGAGATAGCAGGCCATTCACAGAAATATGCCCTCTACTACAGGAATACTACAGGTAACTACAGGTAACTACAGGGGGGAGCCGATGAGACCAGACGGTGTCGAAGAAAAAAGGGGGTAGGCGTTTCCGTTTATGCGTAAAAGCGTTTCCGTTTATGCGTAGATCCGTTTCCGTTTATGCGTAAAAGCGTTTCCGTTTATGCGTGAATAACTTTTTAATTCACATAGTTAATCACATGTTATTCACGTATTACGATGGCTGAATAAAAAATATATTATTCAATGAAACTCAAATAAAAACAAATAAAAAATGCATAGTTTTGCTTAGATTTAATTTGAAAGCATTTCATTGAACTTTCCTATAATTTCATATATACTTCTAGGAAAGAAACAATCAAATTTACCGAAAAGGAAGTAGCTTATGAATTACTATTTAATGCAGCAAAATAATGGCGTAGCTAATATTGATATAAATGTTCAAACTGGCAAAATAATTCAGATAAATGAAATATATTCATTTGAACGCTTACCTATATTTACAACAGAAAACGATTTTAATGAGTTAAAAGATTCAATAAATAAATGGATTTCTCACCGTAGTATTCCAGAATCGAGAAAAGATTTACCCCAAATTTTACAGGACAATCATGTAAAAACACCGGAAGCTTTATCTTTAAAGACGTTGGGACTATCTTTATCTGATCAGTACTGGTTTAGACCTGAAAATACAATGTATAATTGGCTGGATGTCAATTTATATGACAATAATTTTAAACAAATGAAGTTATTGAATACAGCCGAAAGTAATTTATCTGCTTCCGACAGTACTTTAAATGGACAACTGACCAAATATTGGAAAATTGAAAATGATACAAGATATTTATTTAAACAAAGTACCTTTCCATTTATGCAACAAGCATATAATGAAGTATTTGCATCCGAATTGCTTAAAAAGATGAAAATCCCGCACGTAACATATTCAATCGTAGAAAAAGGGGATATGCCTTATAGTGTATGCCCAATGTTCACAGATAGGAATACAGAATATGTACCAGCTGGTGCAATATTGGATATTAAACCAAAATTGAATCATGAAAGTGCCTATATGCACTTTATGAATTGTGTAAACACCTTACATATACCAGTAGAAAAATCACAAATCGATACTATGCTTGCTTTTGATTACCTGATTAATAACAGTGACCGACACTATGGAAACTTTGGTTTTTTAAGAAATGCAGAAACTATGAAATTTATTGGAATGGCACCTTTATTTGACCATGGAAATTCAATGTGGTTTAATAACCTGAATTATGACATCAAACTAAGTCAACAACCAGCCAAACCATTCAAAGATGAACAAGAAGCTCAAATTAAATTGGCAAAAGAGCAAAAATTACCAACCAATTTAATTTCAGAAACATGGATCAAAGAAAAAATAGAACAAATCTATACTCAAAACCCACGTTGTGATCAAGAACGACGTACACTCTTTTTTGAAAGAGTATTAGCAAGGAAAAGATCACTTGAAATGTTACACACTAGAGAGAAAAGAAAAAATAGAACTTATACCCAAGACTATTCAAGATAACAAAAAGGTACTAAAGAGAAACATGAAATCTCTTTAGTACCTTTTTGTATAAGTAATATAATATAAAAGATGCTATCAGCAAACACGGTAGCGGTATGTTTTCTGCCCCTGCGTACTATACAAAGGGGATGATGCCAATGACTGTATATGATTTTTTAACAGTTGTGGTTTATCTAACCCTCTGCATCGTAGCAATACGACGTTAATTTCATTCCATTCATTTCTCATCAACAGAAAAAACGCCCTACCCTGACAAAGTTAAGCGGTGAATCTGTTGACTTTTTCTAGGGGCCTACCGTTGCCGTTTAGCACCTCTTCTTTTTATATTATAGCATGAAAATTCATATGATATAATTAAATCACCTTCCTTGAAGGGAGGTGATTCCCATGGAAGGATTTACTTCTGTTCTGGCTTCGTTGTGGGCGACCCTGCTCGCCCCTGGTTTAGTAGCTTTATTTTCATGGTGGCTAAACCAGAAAAGTAAAAAATAGGCAGGAAAAAAGGGTGGCTGGCAACCACCCTTTTTCTGTTCTCCCGGTTATCCCATGAAGAACTTACTTCTGTTCAGTACCTAAATTATATCACTACATAACTAAAAAAGAAAGCAGATTACTAATTCTTTTTCATACCAATACTAGGCTTAGAAGGATATAAAATAAAATACTTTGAATCCATATCATAATATTTCAATTCAGGATAGTACTTCTTGATTTGAGCTAGATGTTTCCGGAAATACAATTTAAAAAGACGAATATTTTTACAGTTAGATCCAAATTGCAAAGCCAGATCTTCCCAGGCAATACGACTACTGGATTTCAAATAACTTGCTCGATATGTCGCCCAGCAGTAGATATCTACTGCCATGGGCGATTTTTTCAGCTTCATGATGATATCCATGTCCACTGGAACAGGAGACTTAATAGCTGAATTATAGAATGATTCTGAAAGTACAACATAAGAGCGAAATTTGCCACTCTCATCAAAAAGGGAATGAGGTTCCCACCAGAGAGCAGATTTGTCCGCAATCACCATATTGGCCGTAGTCTTAATTTTCCCTGACTCAACATTATTTATAGCAGAACAGGAAATGTAGCAGCTGAATAAAGAATCCAACTGCTTACGTAACCTGGTAATAGAGCCATTCTTTCCACCGGTACAGCCCAAATCTAACTTGTTAAGAAAATCTCTCAGGTTTTCTCCCAGGTAAATAGTCCGTGTTTTCTGGCGTACCGCTTCCGTAACCAGGAAAGCAATAACAATCCGGGGAATAGAACCATATGGAAGACCAGAGGGGGAATATAAAGTAAGCTGAAGATTGCCATTTTTGCGTATAAACTTGTCCGTTTTGGTATCGGTGTATGGAAATGTAGCCTGCACAAAGAGAAGGGGCATAAAGCCCAAATTCTGAGAATTTGGGGCATATGCCAAAAGACTATCTGACAAATCTTGTGGAAAAAATACATCTTTAGCCATATCAACTACCTAGGTAACTCTTTCATACGAACCTGATCAGCACGACGCTTATAAAATTCATTCTGGCTATCCGGAATATAAATTTCCTGTTCCTTTGCAGCCAGTTCTTCGTTATCGTCAGCATTTTGCTGACGAATACTACCTTCAATATCCGTTATCAGCTTTTGAGCTTTTGTCTGTACGTTCTGGATATTTGCCATAACTTTGTAAGCGTTTATTGCGACCTGCTTTTGCTTAAAGGCATAGCCGTTACCTGACTGATCTTCTACCGTATCAGCTACAGCATTATTAATCTCTTCGGATAACTTTTCACTGTTCTGAGCTACTTTCAAAGTGTTCTTGAACTCTTCCTCATGAATCGCATTAAAACGATCCATATTGTACTTACGACCTTCCTTTGTGTTTCCGTAGTTGTTATACAGAAAATCAAACTTCGTTCGTTCATCAAACACGGCATACACATCTTCACCAGTGATTTCACTTCCTGTAGATAAGAGCCTGGAAATAGGATTTTCTGCCATGGTAGTTTCAACAGTACTATGAAGATCATCAAGAGCAGAAGAAAAATTCCCCCAAATTTCACGCATCTCATCGTAATCACTTTTTATCTGCTTATATTGCAAATAGATTTCAGACTGTTTAGCAGTTTCAAGAGCCTGTTTAATTTCATTAGCGATGTCTTCTATGTCACCACCTCTAAAATGGAACTTAGCAAAAGCCACCGGAGCGGAAAAAAGAAGCAATGTACAACATAGCAAAGCTACTTTTTTAGACCTACAGAATATCATGTATATCACTCCTTTTATTCCCACAAAGTCTTAAATGCTTCAATCGAACGATTGGTAAAGGATGGAATAAAGAAAACCAATGCTCCCCAACAAAAAGCAAAAAGAACTAAACTACTTACAGAATCTTTAGGAATCGGTTCCATAGCACCAATTTCATTTGAAATAAAGACAAATATGAAAGCAGTTACTATCAAATCAAAACAAGAAGATAAGATCCCAGAAATAAAATTCTTTCCGTATTGTTCCATTTGAGGGAGAAAATACATGGGAATACCAAGAACCCCCATACTGCACATGAGATAAAACATAACGAGCTTATACATCAAGTAGAAAGTAGCCAGGATCGTAAGAGCTAAAATCACAGTTACCAAAATACATACGAAAATAGCGGTCATAAAACTGAAACTCTTATCTACATGAATAAAAGCACTGATAATGTGAGCAATATTTACAAATAACTCATCGAAATGCAAGAACGAAGATTGACTGATTTCCGTACCGGAAAATGTTGAAGATATATTTTCAACAAATGGAATAAATAACTGATTCACTAATGTATGCCAGGACATAAAAAGAGCAAACCAGAATCCATACCGAATCATACGAACAATCAAGCCACTCATATTCTGCCGAGTAGTCAAATTGAGTAAAACCGGAAACATAAACCAGGTAAAATCTAGCGTCATTAAGACCGTAAGGAACGTTACCAAATTATTTTCCGCAAAATCAAAAGTTGGAATAATCTTTTCAAGAATTTCCTTCATGAAAGTTTCCAAAAATTCCGAAGGTGAAAAATAAGTAGAAAAATCAATATCGATAGATGGAATCATCTTTCTGACTGCCACACCGATATGACCACCAATAGTGTTATTAGAAATATCTCCATTAACATGAAAAAATGGGCAGCTATTGATAGTATCAGTAGGATCCAAAATAGCAGCTCCAGAATAAGGGGCACCAGCAAAAACCTGAACGTGAAGATGAGGGCCAGTAGAATGGCCTTCATTTCCGACTTCACCTACAGGATCACCCATGTCTACATGTTGACCGGGTTCAACATAAATGGATTGCACATGACCATATACATATCCAATGGATCCATCATCAGAAATAACGGCAATCATATTTCCGTAACCACCAGGGTTAATACCATAACCAGTTTGATCACCATAAACTGTACCGGAAATTAAAGAAGGAATAACCGTGCCATAGTCCGCACCAAAATCTACACCATTATGCCAGGAAGAGCCACGCCAATCACTAGGGCCATATGGATCCGTTACAGGAGCAGAAAAATCAACTGCCTGTGATTGAAAACCTAAAAAAGTGAAAAGTAAGAAAAAAGCAACAACTAAACGCTTAAACAAACTCATCACTCCTTTTTAACCAACGTAATTCTGCCACCAGCCAATCGCCTTTTGTGCTGCACGCCCAGTTGCGTTATAAGCATTTCTGGCTGTATTGTAACCATTTTTTAACCCAGTAAGCGTATCTTTACCAGCCTGATAGACTTTGACCGGGGCACGAGCAATTTTACCAGGAAATTTATATGAAGCATCAATAGCAGAACCTAACTTACCACCATAATTTTGAAGATCTCTACCAGCATTAGGAATAGCATGAATGATGTTATTCGTAGAAACAACAGCACCAGTAGTCATAGCCCCAGCCAGATCAACAGCCTGAGCAGAAAGGTACGAAAGGAAAATAAGAGAAGCAGCAGAGGTTAAGAACCCAGCCACATTCTTACTAACATCTGTATCGGTAACACTAAAAGCAGCAGTGATTTCATTCTGAATCAAACTAACCATAAAAACAGCAACCATGAGCTTGACAGCCGAAGTAAGAAGGATTCCCCATGTCTTTTCAGCAATCGATCTTGTCCACTTAGTAATTCCAAAAGGAATTAAAACGAGAGACAATGATCCCAAAATAAGAAACTCAGCATTTGCCATAAATAAAGTAAAAGCAATACGAAAAATAGCGTACATAGCTATACATAAGGCAATAAGAGCCAAAATGTAAGCAGCTACAGAGCCACTGGACGTAAAACTGGGAAAAGAAGAAATAATATGCAGAAAAGAATCAAAAATTGATTTACAAGTTTCACCAATAAGACCAGTAGGAGTATAAGTAGCATCTGCACCACCAGCCGTCATACCCAAAATCTGACCAGTTTCTTTAATAGCTACCATGAGCATGCCCCAGTTCTGAATCATGGCAGCTAGAAATCCAATATGCATAATGCGAACAATCATATTACCAAAATTGAAAGCTGGGCCAAAAAACATATCAAATTCCGTAGCAATAGAAATAACAGCCAAGGTAGCCAGTAAAGCCAAAAGAGGTGATTGGAGATTAGTGATTCCAGTAACACAAGCCTGATCGATATGAGTACTTACATTATCCAAAAGGGCTAAAGCACTATCCATTAAAACCACCCTTTCTTCTTAAAATATTCCTCAAAATAAGGAGAAAGGGTAGTCACTTTACCCTGCTTTTCAGAATATTCCTTCATAGCTTTACCTGTTTTTTCAAAATCGCTGGCAAAGGTTTCATTCATCTTTTCCGCTGCATCGGCTTCCAGTTTCTTTGTTTCTTCGTTAATAACCTTGAGTTTGGCGTTCAAAGATTCAATGTCATTGGTGAGATCTGTACAATAAGCGTTCTCTGCTGAAATCAGGGCGTTAAGCTGTGCTGTATCTTTTTCACCGTGAACGTCCTTTAACATTTCCTGATATTTAGCGATTCTTTCTTTAGAAGCATCCAGTTCTTTCTGTTTGTGATTGATGAGCTTTATCGTATCTCGATTGAGCTTTGCAATCTGAGATCGGTTCTGGTTCATTCGATTCTTCAATCCTTGATAAGATTCAGTTTCTGGATCAAAGGTATCAAAAGACTTAAAAGTATCAGTAAAACTCTTTTCCACATCATCCACACTGGATAAAATGCCACCAGTACTATCACGAAGATTTTTATAATCTTCCTGTGCCTGTTTCATTTCCTGCCAGTACGGCTGGATTTTACCCCAGCCAAGGTCATACAAATGCTGTTTCTGTAAAGCAATTTGAGCATTGATGGTATTAATCTGTTCCGTTACCTTTGCAACCTGAGCTACAATTTCAGCATATACTTTAGCATCGTGAACTGGATAAACAGCCAAAGCCTGATAGCCACCAACAGCTACCCCAAAGAGCAAAACAGGTACAATAATAAGTTTTTTAGTTTCCGGTAAGTTCATGGTATTAGCCCCCTGACACATGTTTAAGAGCCTTCCAACGCTGCGAAAAATCGGCCGGAGAAAGGTTATCCAGTTTGGAAACATTGATCTGATCCTCTTTAGAAGTGGCCCCCAGGAAAGCAATTTCCAAAGGGGAAAGAGTCAAATCAAAAATACGAGTACCAAGAGAAGATTTATAGAAATACTGCCGTTTTGGTTTCATCCATTCAAGGATACTGATTTCTGTATCATTGAGATCAAACCGTTCATACATATTTCTGGCCAAGTCATTGATAGATGTATTGGGTAAAAAAATCTTTGTCAGACAGTTGGCCGAAACGACCGGAAGCAAATGATCATCAATATCTGAAAGGTTCTGTGTAGCCATTACGACAGAACAGTTCTTCTTACGAAGATCTTTCAGATATTCCACAATCTTGTTTCTAAATGCTTCATTTCTTAGGAAAAGCCAACATTCATCCAGAATCATAAGGGCCGGAGAACCATCCAGCTGTGATTCAATACGATGGAAAAGATAATCCAGTGTCGGAGCCACAATGCGGTTATTTTCCATGAGTTTTTCCATTTCAAATACCTGCCAGCGACCGGCCCCAAATTTATCTACATTGGAATCAAAGAGAGAACCGTAAGCACCGTTAATAGATAAATCCCTCAAACTACTACGGATCTCTTCGTCCTGCAAGTAGGTAATCAGAGCGGTGATGGTTCGTTCTTCTATCGGTGATTCAGCAACGCTGCCAAGGGCATTTAAAATGGTATTTCTTTTTTGTGGTGTCATTTTTACGTTGCTGGCTTCTAGGTAATTCACGAGCCATTCCAAAACCCATGTTTTTTCAGTAGTTTCATCAATATGGGCCAAAGGCTGGAAGGAAATAGAACTATTATCTACTAAAAGATTATAGAAATTACCGCCTATAGCTTTCGTAAGTACCCTTGAGGAAGCAGATTTATCAAAGACAAAAACCTTACAGTTTGGGTACTTTCTAAAGGAAGCGGAAATGGTATTCAGCAATACCGATTTCCCGGCCCCTGTAGGGCCTACCACAAGAGTATGCCCTACGTCACCGACATGAAGGTTGAAATAAAAAGGCAGATGTTCTGGTGTAGAACATTGAATGAGCGGATCATCAATGAATGTCATTCCTTCTCGATGGATGGTTTCGGCGAGTTCGGCGAAATGTTTATTTTTTTTTTGACCATCGTAATAGGCACCCATAGGAGCGATATTACAGAAGTTTGTAGAATTGACGAGATACCGTCTGACATTATTTTCAAAGTTAGGTGGAATAGTAGAAAACCAGGCAGCGGTTGCATTGTCTTTTTCAATTTCCGCTATAAACTGCAAATCATTTACGATAGTACGAACTTCAGAAAGTTTTTCTTTTAAAACTTTCTGATTTTCATTCAGAAGAACAATATCAAAGGAAAGATAGCCAAAGCCAACTTCCCCAGTCTGTAAGAGATCCAGAGCTTCTTTAGCATCTTCGGCATCACGAACGGCTTCACGATCCACTTTAGGTGATTCCTGGCCTTTGATCGCTTCAAAAACCATAGTAATAAAACTCTTCTGCCGTTGTTCATGTTGTGCAGTGATAGTTTTTAGTTCACGGACGGCCTGATCTTTACCAAGGGCGATGTATCTCACAACAAATCTATACTCACAGGAAAGAGAATTAAGGCGGTCAAACATAAAATCCACAGTATCGGATGGGAAATCTTTCACACCAACAATACCTACGTATTTATCTCCTAGCTTAGGGAACCGGCCACCCATGAAATGGCTGTCCTTTAATCGCTGTGTGATAAGAGAGCGGATATCTGCTTTCACTTCTACATGATGATCGGAGATGCAATCATGGAGATAAGTGAGTGTTTCCTGTTGTGTACAGGGTTCAACTTCTACAAAATAATCTTTTAAACCGCTGGTAATGACTTCACATTCGTCAAGGAATTTAGCTTCCATATCACCAAAATGCTTTGCCGTAGTTGCATAATCCTTGAGAAGTTCATTTACATCGGACTGAATCGGATTGAAAAGACGTACAAACTCTTTCATGGCCGATTTCAGTTCTTTCCAGACTTCCTTATTGGACTTATCCAGCATGCGAGACGCACGCTGTAACGCTTCTGACGGCCAGCGATAGCAGATAGTGAGATAAAAGGCATTACCGTAAATCTGATGCTTTGAGATATTCTTTTCACGTTCCTGTTCAAATTCATTCAGCAGAGGATCAGTGAAAGAAGAATGAACAATATCTTTGGAAATCTGCTTATGCATTTCTGCAAAAACATAGTAATTATCTTTCATACGAAGAAAGATATTGTTAAGACCCACATAATAGTTATTTACATCATTTTCTGTCATGTTGGATCCATCGGCACCGCGAAAAACATAGGTTTTCTGAAATGTACCGTTCAGATTGAAAACTACATTATTGTCTGTCATATATCCCCAAGTGATGATATCTTCCAGACGAGCCAATTTATTTGCCATACAAGCACCTCATTTCTCAATAATAGTGAGATTTAAATTTCAAGGATTCTTTGAGAATACCGAAAATACGATGATCATTCTTTACCAGGAAAAGTAAAAAGGAATAAACAAAGAAAAGCGGAATCAAAGCCTTTAAAGACCGGAAAACAAATACCATTAAGATACTAAGCATCAAAATACAGATGAAAACATTTCGAGGAAGACCACCCCAGTACACTGGACGAGACAGGGATTTAAAAACATGGGCACGCATACCAAAACCACCTTTCCGTGCGATAAAACCGAAAAAGATTGATAGAAAACGCCACTTTAATAAGACATGAAAAGTAAGTATTTTCAAATAATAAATATTTACTTTTATTTAAAAATGATGTTTTCTATCAACCCTTTTCCAAGGATTGATAGAAAAAGTATTAAACCCCTTCAACAACGTAGCTGACAAACTGAGATGCCCACATTACACAGGAAAGAGCAATGATAACAATCAGAATACGTCTAACACCATCACCAAGCTGGCCGGTAAACAGACCAAAACCAAGAATAGCAATACCGAGAACTGCCAGAACAGGAGCCACATCATTAACAAGAGTATTTTGAAGATCAGTCAAAATATTCACAAAAGGTAATGTCAGACCATCAGCAGCAAAGGCCGAATCTCCAGAGAGGAAAAAGAAAGTAAGAGCAGCCGTTACCGCAAATACGGTAGACAATTTAAGAGAGCAGAAAGATTTGCAAAGACTTTTCATAATAAAATGCCTTCCTTTCTAAACATGAGAATAAATATAACTCTGAGATTTCATATCAAATCCTTCAAGATCAATCATGTCATCGACCAGACGAACAACTTTACCGTCACATGATTTTTTCTGAATGGAGATGATATTTCCTACTGTCGTACCAACAAGACGCTGAATATCTGTTGTCGTGTTATTGGCCCCCATAGCTTCTTTAACAAGAAGTTCCATACGAGTTAGACAATCGATACAACCATCAGCATGAATGGAAGTTAAACCACCGGGATGGCCTGTATTCCATGCTTTCAGCATGTCATAGCAGGCCAGGTTACGAACTTCGCCGATGATGATACGTGTAGGAGAAAGACGCATGCAGACATAAACCAGATCTTGCATTGTCACGGAAGTGGCTTTATTACCAGAAGTGGTCAAGTACTGCACATCGTCAGAAGAACACTGTAATTCCGGAAGATCTTCCAGAATACATAACCGGTGATCCGGATTGAGTTCCGAGAGCTTTTTCAAAATAGCATTGAGAAATGTTGTCTTCCCAGAACTGGTAGCACCACAGACCACAATATTCTTTCTTTGCAGAATAGAATCACAAATTGCATCGTAATAATGCTTTGAAAGAACCCCCTGATTGATATAATCTTCCAGGGAAAATATCTTTTTAGGCTTCTTACGGAAGAAGAATGTTGGCCGAGGACTACACGGTGGATATTCAATCTGGGCACGGATTTTTAAAAGCTGAATTTCAACCCCAAGCATAGGATGATCTTCGTTGATAATCTGATCATTCATACCAGCCACAATTTCACATATCTGACGAACTTTGGCCGGTGTAAGAAGAATGTTCGTGGCATGCCGACCATGAATGGAATCATAACGAACCACATAATCCGTATTGATATACACTTCTGTGATATCGTCATTATCTATCAGGGCCTGGATATCCGGCCCAAGGGCTGTCCGAAGCATTGCTTTATGACGTTCAAAGGTATTATCCATTGGAATCACTTCCATCCTTCATAGATACGTCTTTATCCACATCCACAAGAGACGGCTCATTTTCTGCAAGATAATCCTTATAAAATTTGCAAGCCTCCACAATAAACTGCAAATCATTAGGATCTATTTTCCAAAGTTTCAGTTCAGTAGAAAGAATTTCAAACTGCTTTTTATTAGCTGCTCTCTCTTTATCGTTAGCTTCTTTGGACTTTTTATTAGCTTCATCCCTGAGATCCTTGACCGTTTTCAAGTCTTTGTCGAGATCTGCCAATTTTTCTGCAAAAGATTTAACCTTTTTTGAAGTAGGCATTATTAATCACCTCCTTTACTTTGAGGGCGAAGCCCTACCTGATTTTTTTTATCCAATGCATGGCCTTTATCTATCTTTGACATCAGATCATGCATGAGGAAAAACTTATTTTTAGGACTGAGTACCAGCAACCCTTCCAGCTGCATGGCCGATTTATCTGAAAGGAACGTAGATGTTTCATCTGGCCTGAGAAGGGGCCGTTCCTGTTCAATATAGGTGTAGTTCTTTTTTGCCAGGAAACCTTCGGGAGTAGATTTCTGTTTCACAAGAATGGTCTGGTTCCCCAGAAGTTCACTCAGATGTTTTCTGGTATCGTTATCGTTAGGGCCAAAGTAAACCTGTGTCTGACAGTTTGTCAGCAAATCCAGGTTCTTATAAATCTTTTTCAGCTGTTCAAGGCCCTGAATAATCATGAGGGCTTTCAAACCATAACCAGCGATATAACCAAGTTCGGCCAGAAGATTATCCATCTTACCAAAGGCCGGAAATTCATCGATAAGGAACAAACATTTATATTTATCTCCTGTGAGCTTTTGGGTAGAAGTAACTACCATAAGTTCAATGATAAGTCGGAACAATTTCCCTACACGAGCCAGGTCAGAGGGGGGAGTAACCAGAAACAGATCTACAGGAGTATCACTGTTCCGGATATCTCTAAGGCAGAAATCCGAGGTAATGGTATTGTCGATAATCGTTTTTTCCGAGAAAATCATGAAAGCCGTAACGGCTGTAGAAAGCACGGAACCGGCTTCATTGGCTGGTTTGCCAATGAAGGAATTAAATTTCGCAACAACAACCGGATGCAAATGAGGAGTTTTCATAGCTTCCGGAGTGAAATGGGTCACATCATGTGCCCTTTCAGGAGTAACACGAATTTTTAAGGGAGCATCGGAAGATGTACCATAGGGATTACGAACTTCAAATACCACGCCTTCGTCAGGGAAATGCTGCACTCCAGGCTTAGGGGGAATCCCTTTTTCATCGTTACCTTTCACTCCAAAAAGTTCCTCTTTGAGAACTTTTCTGAAACCAGTAGGAGCATTTGGATTATCGTCTTCTTCTTCATCATTATCATCGTCCATGTCGGCCGTCATGCCGGCTGCCATGAACTGGTACACATCGTACATACAGGTTTCTTTATATCCTTTATCCCCTGGATGTAAACCATGAATGGTATTGTATACAGCATCTTTATATTTCAAATGGGTGATACACCCAATGATTAAGTCTTTAGCATTATCTACCCAGTGTTTATCACTACCAGTTCCTTCACCTACAAGACTTTGCACAATGTTGGAAACATCTCGCCCTTCGTTAGGAGTTCCCCAGCGAATTTCATTGATAGGGTTCCAGCGATAGAAGTTACCGGCTTCTGCCGGATCAAACTTTATCACTTTATGGCCCATTACTTTTTCTCGATAAGCACCGCAGGTATCAATGTTTTCACCTTTTGGATCCGCAACAACCATACTTTCCTGCCAGTTAAGACAGGTAGGAATAACTACCCCGATACCTTTACCACTTCGGGATGGGGCACACATCAGGATATGTGTTTTTTCGTTATCTACGATGTAATAGCGTTTACCTGGAATCAATTTCATCCATTGCCACTTATCCAATCGATTCAGAAGAGGTATTTTAGAAAGTTTTTCAGCTAACTTAATTCGATCGTCATAGGACATTGGAATTAGACCGTGATGATCCCAGGCTCCCACTATTACGCCGTCTTTCGGATAGTCAGGATCAGACAGAAGGTTCTTTTTCTTCAGTTCTGTTTCCGTAGCCCATCTAGCTGTACCTTTTGAGGTAAGATGCTTACTGTTATTGTCATTGGCATATTTGAAGAGATAGATAAGCAAAATGGAGCCTAATAAACCAGTCATAGCAATACCAAAAGAAGTATTCAGCAAGGTGGGAGCTATCTTGTGATAACGGATATATACGATCAAGAAATAGTAAGGGGGATAAAAAACACTTTCTCCAATTTGAAAGCTAGTTAGAAAGGAAGGCGAGCCACCCAGCTTATAAATGAAATTCATCAAAGCATAGTGACAAGTGATAAGGTTCACCATAAGAACTGTGACTACATAAAACAAAGCATTTTTCAAAAATCCCCATCTCCTTACTTTTCGTTATTTGCAAACTTTGAAAAAGTGAATCAAAAAATCAAATGTGGTTTATCTTAAATTGCGGATGAGACAGATAAAAAAGAGATTTACAGGTGTAAGAACAGAACAGATCTCTTTTATCTCGTGGATTGTAAATTTTTACTTCTTTGCCACAGTATTGACAGGTAAACTTGCGAAGAACTGGACGACTGGCACTACGAGTGCCGAGTGTTATTGTTTTCATAAGCCCTCCGAAAATGTTGAAAAAAGTGTCCATAGGGGCATTTCTGCCCCTTAGACAATAGATAAGAAAATAACAATTAGGTAAGTCACTGAAAAAACAAAGATGAATTACCAAAAACAAGAAAATATTTCAAACTAGAAAATCTAGTCCGAAAACAAAATAAGAAAATTAAGACCAAAGACCTAGAGGATCGCAATATTCACCGTTATGCCACCATTCCAGATGAAGATGGGGGCCGGTAGAATTTCCGGTAGAACCAACAGCTGCAATGACCTGACCTTGTTCCACATAATCTCCATAGGAGACATAAATTTGAGAACAGTGACCATACAGCGTATGATCGCCACCGTCATGTTCAAGAATTACACAATTTCCATAACCGCCCCATTCGGCAGCATATACAACTCTTCCAGGAAGCATAGCCAAAATATCTGTACCGTACTCATATCCAATATCTATACCGGAATGAAATGTCCATTCACCGGATATGGGATGAATACGCCAGCCGAAAGGAGAAGTAACAGGTGCAGCTAATGCAGAAGAACCACAACAAAACAGGAAAACAACCAATAAAAATGAAATAATTCTCTTCAAAAAACCATCTCTTTCTACAGTTTTAAAGAAAAGACTGAAATAATAAAATGATAGACGGTCTACCGGCCAATATATATATAGGCACCCAAACCAGAAGGAGAGGGGCCAGGGGAATTTCTAACTTTGATACTTTTTCATATCCCATGAATGGGATTAAAAACATAATGATAAAACCACTAATCATTAAGGTAAGACCTAGATAATTCAAAAAATGACTGGAAAACAACAAACCCAGAACTCCAAATAAGAAAACATCACCTAGGCCAAATGCTTCAAAACCATAGAAGTAATAAGTAGCCAGGAAAATAGCAAAACCAATCAACAGACCGATAACAGCAAAGAGAATCGAATCCCAGAGGTTAAAACAAAGATACTGATATATCCCTACCAACAAAGCAGATATCCATATATCCCTGTCATAGATGGAATGTTCTTTATAGTCTGTATAAGCAATTTTGAGGAAAATACAGGCTATCAGAAAATAAATGATATATTCCATAGCTACTTACTCGGTGTAATACTATAAGAAGCAAGATCCGGCAAATCCTTATTGGAATTAGTACTATACAATTTGCTCTTATTAGACAACGTAGCAACCAGGGTGAATTTGTTATCTGCTATTTTGGTATAAGTCAGGTTATTAACGTCCATATCTTCCAAGCCCATAATCTTGATTACATTCACATCAATATGATCCGGAACGACACCGGAATGATGGCAGTACCAGGAAACGATCGCAGAATCGAGAATAACCGTATTCGTTTCAATCTCCTTGTCTGAAATAGAAGAGCGAAGGGATTTGATAGAAAACCCGTCAATTCCGGATCCGGCAAAAAACATCACGGCAAGCGCCATGGCAAGAAGAAGACGGACAAACATAGCAATCACCTCAAAGACGATTCATTTGACAGAGAAACAGAAAAAACATATCATACAAAAAGAGACAACTGGTTGTGGATAGCCGGTTCTCCTCAATGTAAATAAAGTTGGAAAGAAGCCGTCTACCGCTAGGCGGTTTTTTTCTTACCGAAATACACAGAAACGGTGCATTTTTTGTTTATGCTGCTTTGATAAAATACCGAACCGCACGGTTGATGGGACGGTCTTCGTTAGCAGTAGGAACAACATATGATGCATTGAAACTAAGCAAATGACCAGCCCAAGTATCATGAGAACGAGCATCATAATTTGCACTTCCAACAACTTTGAATGCTCCATTTGGAGGGAATTCATTCCCATAACCGCCATAACCGATTATGTCATCAACAACAAAACGCCCATAAATATTTCTGATAGCATCCCCCTGAAGCTCACCCAGTCCGTTAGACTGGTGCTGCACGGTTCCGTAATGCGTAGAAGTCACACTGCCAAGCCCCCGAAGGAATACCCCGCGATAATCGGGGACTGTATTGGCTCCAAGCACTTTCACAAGATCCGGATACGCCGTGCAGGATTGGCCATTGCATTCAAGCCATGTTCCGTTTTCATTCGGATTGTTTGCACTCGCCCAGGTAATGACAGTTCCAACGGGAACACCGCTTGCCTGTTTTTCTTCTTTGGTGAGACGGGTGATGGAGAATGTTGCGCGGGGAATCGTTTCGCTGCCGCTATAGACATTCACGGTGCAGTCCTTCTTTTTGATATCTTCCTTGTAGGCGGTTTCCGCGCCGACAGTGATTTCCTCATAAAAATGAGTTCCCGCAATTTGAGTTTTTGCCTTAGAAGACAAATCATCATAGGCAGTATTTCGCACGATATCTGCCTGCGTTTCTGCATATTGCAAAGCCTGGGCAGAGGTTTTGGCCGAAGAAAGAGAACTGTTTGTGGCTGAAGAGACCTTAGCAGAAGAAAGCCCCATCATAGAAGAAAAGATCCCGCACACAATGACCAAAGCTAAAACAGCAGAGCCTTTATGACTGTTGCGAATAAATTTTCGGGGGGGGTAGAACGTTTTTCCAAAGAGTCACGTGCATAAGAATCACCTTCCTACATAAAATCAAGCGTATCCGATTTGAAAGATCAGAGAGCTTTGATCAAATAACGGACTGTCACAGCGGGAGGCTGAACAGTCGAAGAACGACCATAAATCGAATTAGAGAGAGAAGCCTGAAACAACACAGTATTCCCACCATTAGAATCACGACCGGCAGAAGGACGGCACCAGGACTGTATAATTTTAAAAGCTCCAGACGTTCTTTTTCCGCCTCTCCCATTATCTCCATCTTGGTCATGACCGTGATTACCAAAAGTACCGGAAATGTCAGGAAGTCCCGCTTCTAATACTGTTCTTGGTGTGGTGCTGCCTTCGAGGAACCGGTTCCTAAAGTCCGGAACAGTACTTGTCCCAAGCACGCCGCAAAGTTCAAGATACTCCGAACATGTACGACCATCACACTCAAGCCAGACGCCATCCGTCGGATCATGTAGGCTTGCCCACGCAATGATAGTTCCGATGGGAACACCGCTTGCTGTCTGTTCTGCAGAATACCGAACAAGCCGAAGCTCGCTTCGCGGATTCGTTTCAGCGCCTTTAAACACCTTGATGGTGACTGTTTTCTGCTTAACCGAGGCATTGTAATCACTTTCGGAAGACACAGTCATTTCATGCTGAAAGGGGGTTCCTTCCACCGCTTTCCGCGAGCTGGGAGCCACCTCTTGATAACTGACAGATCGAAGAAGCTCCGCATCACTTTGGGCAATTTGAGCCGCTTCAGCCGAGATTTGGTTAGAAGAGGTTCCGTTCATAGCAGCCTGCGTGACTTTAGCCGTAGAAAGTCCCAACATGGAAGAAACCAAAGCAAATACAATGACACAAGCTAGAGCCGCAGAACCCTTATGCTTTGTTAATTGAATTTTTCGGGGGGAGGTACGCATGTTCTAAACAGAACAACTCGCATAAGAATCACCTTCCTATAAAAAATGCAGCGTACCCGATGGGAAAGATCAGGCAGCTTTGATCAAATAACGGACTGTCACAGCGGGAGGCTGAACAGTAGTAGAATTTCCATATATGGAAGAAGAACGAGAAGCATCAAAAAGAATAGTCTGACCATCCCAATCGGTTCTCGCTTTCGTATGACCACCAGACCTAGAAGAAAATGCACCAGAAACAGGATTTCCTTGATAAACTGCTACGAAACTACCAGTGATATTCGGAAGTCCCGCTTCCAATACTGTCCCTGGTGTGGAACTCCCCTCGAGGAACCGGTTTCTAAAATCCGGCACCGTGCTTTTCCCCAGAACGCTGACAAGTTCCGCATATCCGGCGCAGGATTGCCCGTTGCAATCAAGCCAAGTGCCATCCGTCGGATTGTTCGTGCTCGCCCAAGCAATGATAGTTCCGATGGGAACACCGCTTGCTGTCTGTTCTGCAGAATACCGAACAAGCCGAAGCTCGCTTCGCGGATTCGTTTCAGCGCCTTTAAACACCTTGATGGTGACTGTTTTCTGCTTAACCGAGGCATTGTAATCACTTTCGGAAGACACAGTCATTTCATGCTGAAAGGGGGTTCCTTCCACCGCTTTCCGCGAGCTGGGAGCCACCTCTTGATAACTGACAGATCGAAGAAGTTCCGCATCACTTTGGGCAATTTGAGCCGCCTCAGCCGAGGTTTGGTTAGAAGAGGTTCCGTTCATAGCCGCCTGCGTCACTTTCGCCGTAGAGAGTCCCAACATGGAAGAAACCAGGGCAAATACAATGACACAAGCGAGCGCCGCGGAACCCTTATGCTTTTTGGAAGAGCCAAGTGTATTCATTGTTGTCTGGGAAACTTTGGCTGAAGCGAGTCCCATCATGGAAGAAAGGATCCCGCAGACCACAACAACGGCTAGGATGGCACTGCCGTTATGGCGAAAATATTTTCGGGGGGGGTGAAACGTATCATGAAAACCTCCAAAGTCACTAAGCTGCTTTGATTAACCATCGCACCGTAACCGCAGGGGGCTGAACGGTGGTAGATTTACCATAGACAGAAGAACACCGAGAAGCATCAAAAGAAAGCCACTGGGACGAATACACCGGATCCATATCCTTTGAAGAATAACCAAATAACACATGCCCATTTGAGTTTTGAAGCGAATAATCAAATGGTCCAGATTGCGAAATCACAAGGGTGTACATGATGCACCAAGTACGACCAGTAATATTCGGCAGTCCTGCTTCCAGTATCGTTCCCGGTGTAGCACTGCCCTCAAGAAACCTATGGGTATAATCCGGCACTGTGCTTTTCCCCAGAATGCTGACGAGTTCAGCATATCCGGCGCAGGACTGTCCGTTGCAGTCAAGCCATGTGCCGTCCGTAGGATTCTTTGCACTCGCCCAAGCAATGATAGTACCGATCGGCAATCCGCTGGGCTTGGATTCAACGGAATATCTAGTGAGTTTCACTTCGGCACGGGGGATTGCTTCGCTGCCCTTGTATACCTTGACGGTAACGGTTTTCTGTTTGATGGTGTCCGAATAGCTGCTTTCATTCGAAACAATCATTTCGTGAAAATAAGGACTGTCAGGTACAGCAGCTTTGGCAGAGGATTCGAGATTCTTGTATTCGATAGAACGAAGCAGATCCAAATCCGTTGTTGCAATGGCAGACGCCTGCAAGGTAGATGAATGAGAAGTGGATCCATTCATCGCTGCCTGTGTCATCTTCGCAGAAGAGAGACCGATCAGGGAAGAAATCACCGCCAGAATCATTACGACGGCGAGAATGGCAGAACCATTATGGCGAAAATATTTTCGGGGGGGGTAGATTGTACATGAGAATCATCCTTTCTTTAAACAAAGAGGGAAAACGATATATAGAAAGGCGAGAAAGCCGTCGTTTTCAAAGTAAGAAAAAGAGAGGGCAGCGGCATGACCGCCGCCCGGACTTTTTGATAGAAGAGATAAGCAAAAGGGAAATGTAGAAAAATAGATCAAATCGGGAGAAAAAAATTAGAAGTGACGGGTAACGGTAGACATAGCAGTGCCACTGGCATCTTTCGGGGTGCAGGTAATGGTGCGATCCGTTGCGCTGTAAGTATAAGCAGCGCCCCATGGGTCGGTAACATCGGTAGCTTCTGCACCGCCCTTGAACTGGGTGAGGAGCTTATGCTCGGAACCATCGATGGATTTATCGGCAGAAAGACCGGTGATCATCGTTGCAATGGAATCCGGAAGGGTAGAATCGGTAGACATGGCTTCATAAGAAAGCGCAGCATTCGCAATGGCTTCCATATCCTGACTCATCTGTGCCATCTTACGAGTCTGCTGAGCCTGTTGATACGCGAAAAACGCGCCGACGGACAAAGCGATGATGATAGCACAAGCTACCAGAATTTCCATCAGTGTGAAACCTTTACGTTTAGCAGATTTTTTGAATTTGTCGCGGAAAAGAGAAATTTTTTCAGAAATCATAATGAAATATCCTTTCTTTAAAATTAATGTCCCATAATACCAATATCATCACCGGAAATAGAATCATTAAATGAACCGGTATCATTGGTTTTGTTGTGCCCATTGCTCCAAACAGCAAAACGACCAGTAGACGTATTGACACTAAAGTGGTAATCGTTACCCCATGGATCTTTCAAGATATCACTGGAAAGATAGGGGCCATACTGACCATCCTTTTTTGTCAGATCGTCAATGCTTTTTGGAAAAGAACCATGTTCAAATTTGTACTGACCAATCGCTGTAGAAATCGTGGCAGTATCGGTTTTGGCCTTGTTATACCGGCCGTTATCCAGAATGGCACTACCAAGGAAAATAGCACCAACTGCCAGAGCAATAATAATGGAACAGGCAACTAAAATTTCGACAAACGTGAATCCTTGTTTTTTACTACAGAAAAAATTTGAAAAATCGTACATCAACCAATAGAATCACCCCCCTTCAATGACGAACAACCTTTATAAATGAACATGGACAGGGTTAAACACCAGAAACCTTACCCATGTAATCAAACATTGGAACCAGCGTGAAGAGGAACATCATAACAATAAGAAGACCCATTGGAAGCATGACAATGAGTGTAATTTTGGTAGATACCGGATCGATCATGTTGTTAATCATTCGCTCATAGTACTTACAGTCATGGTCAAGAGCCAGTGTCATATGATTGGATTTTTCACCGGCATTGATAGAAGCTAAAAGCATGGAATCAAAGATACCGGAGCTGTTATTCCGATTCATAGCACTCGCCAGAGTATTGCCTTTGGCAATATCTTCACGAGTACGGTCAATGGCATGGGCCATATGACTGTTATCAACCACTTTGGATGCCTGCGTTAAGCTGTCTGATATGGTCAGACCAGAGGAAAGCATAAGACCCATAATAGAAGACATCTGATGCTGTAAAAACGCATGATGGAGCTTTTTATAAATCGGAATTTTGAGTTTCCAACCGTCAATCAGGGAAATATGAGTAGAACTAAACCATTTCCAGAGTTTGAAACACCCAAACAAAACAACCAGAGTAATAGGCCAGTAATCGACCAGACCATTGACACAACCTGTAATGAAACCAACAATCCAGGGGAGCTGAATCCCTGATTCGTCATACAGTTTGATATATTCCGGAATCGCGATCTTAATATAGGCGATCGTCATGATCGTCATCATGACAGCGGCGATTTTCGGTACGAAGAGCGCATTTTTCACCTTGCTGTACAGGTTATGCTGCAACCACATGAGTTCAGAAAGACGAAGGAAAGTATCTGTCAAACGACCGGCGCGATCCCCAGCTTCAATAGTCGGGGCAATCATACGAGGGAAAACATCCTCCTTCTTAAAAGCTGCACCAGTAGTTACACCACCGGAAAGGTTACGAGAGATATTTTTAAGGGCTGTACCCAATTTCTTATTAGTCTGCACATCTGCAATATCAAGGAAGGCCTGCTGCATATTACTTCCGGAATTAAGAAGCATATACAGCTGGTCAAAACAGGCATACAAATCAGACAGGCTCGGCTTATCTGCACCAAGAAAGGAATTAATTTTATCCAACAAACTCATGATTTAATTCCCCCTTTTTAGCATTTCACCGGACAAATCTTCATCCGGTTCAATACGGCTGAGAAGTTCTTTCAGTGATACGGAGCAATCGGCCACATGACTGATACCCTTATCCCAGAGGGATTTGAAATGAATCGTCTTGCGAAGATAAATTTCAATATCGATAAGGCCATGTTTTTCAGAGAAATAATCACGTAGGTAGTTATTGAATGGGATAATCTCAATAATCGGGATACGACCTGCAATGCCTGTAGAATCACATTCACTGCAACCGTCAGCAACATAGGAAATGGGATCACCGTCTGCATCCTTTTGAAGCAGAGCGATATCCTGCTTTCTAAGGAGCTGTAGCATATCCTTTGGAATCTTTACTGCATGCTTGCAGTGAGGGCAGAGAGTAGAAAGAAGTCGCTGAGACGCAATCCCTACGATTTGTTCTGAAAAGCCTAATACATTGACCCCGATATCCTGCAAACGTCTGAAAACAGAAACAGAATTGCGGACATGAAGAGTAGTGAAAATCAAATGACCTGTCTGAGCAGCCTGAACAGCTGTCAACGCTGTTTCGGCATCTCGTGTTTCGCCAACCAGCATAACGTCAGGATCCTGGCGTAAACTGGAACGAAGCCCTCTTTGAAAGGTATAATTGGTTCTTTCATCTTCGGCATAATGTACCTGAGACTGAGCAACCCCATCAATATACCGTTCGACCGGATCTTCAAAGGTAGTAATAATATAGTCATTCGTCTGATTCAGTTCATTAATCAGGGCATACAAGGTAGTAGTTTTACCTTCCCCAGTAGGGCCACAGATGAGAATAATGCCGGAAGGCTTGTAAATAAGGCTTTCCAACATCTGACCTTCTTCTTTAGAGAAACCCAGATCATAAATGGTAGGAATCGTATCACTGGTAGACAAAATACGAAGAACCACTTTATTTCTTTCTCCATCACCGCCAAAGGGCATGGTGGAAAGACGAATATTTTTACCCAGGAAAGTGAAGCGACCATCTTGCGGAATCAGGTTATTGACGTTGATTTTTGCATTTGTCTTATAAATACGACAAATCATGAGTTCATCTTCCCTTGAAAGAGTGAAACCACTGTCACGTAATTTACCGTCAATACGGTAAATTACGCTGGCACCGTTACGGTTTGGCGTGATATGAATATCACTGGCACCCAGTGAGATAGCACGTGAGATGATATCTTCACTCTTTTTGGTCTGTTCTGTAGTAACTTTAGCTTCACTTTTAACAGTGGCCTGCTGGCCCGAAAGGGTAGGGATGAAGTTCTTTTTGTAATGAGCGACATAACCGGCATAAAAGTTGTTGTACTCACAAGAAAGAAACTTCACTGATGTAACTTCCGGGAATTTCTTCCGAACAATTTGAAGAATGACCTGAGAATCAAGGAAATTCTGTTCAAACTGAGAAGTAACGATAGTCAGAAGATGAGACGTTTCATCAAAGGACAGGGGCATCATATACCGCTTATCCATAATGCTGTCGTCCAGCATACCCAGAACTTTAGGTGGAATCACTTCACTGGCGAGCATACCTTTGTATTCATCAATCATGGCAATCACCTCGGCAGTTCTGATTCATCAAGATTATCCAGAAGTTGTTCAATATAAGGAATCAGTTCATCCAGATCGGTTTTATCCGAATCACTGGTCGGTTTAGCTTTCAATTTCTTCGCATAATCCTTATTGGTAGATGATTTAGAAGAATCCTTTTTCACTGTTTCTTTCTGTGTGGAAGGAACATTCTTAACAGAATCATCCTTAACAGCTACAACTTTTTCATTTGTCGGAGCAACCGTTTCGCTGCCTTTAGAAGCAGAAGATTTTTCAGAACCTTCGGACTTCACCATGGTGACGGTTTTAGTCGGATTATCCGCATCGGTATTGTTAATAATTTCAACCTTCACGGCATCCGATTCATCTGCCTGTTTAGATACCACTTTTTTCTCAGTTTTCGGCTCTGCTTTAGTAGCTGCCTTTGGTTCAGCTTTCTGCTGAACTTCCTGCTTTGGAATGGCATTGTCTGTCTTGTTGATAGCCGGAACTCTGGTTTTCAGGATATAGGAACGATTCACTTTAGGTTTACTAGCATCGGAAACGTCTTTTGAACTGGAAGCAAAGCCAGGTTCCAAATCTTTCACAATGACTGTAGAAGAATCATTTTTTAAAGTATTCACTGGCTTTTTCTTTGCCAGTTTTGCTTTTTCCTGTTCTGCTTTGGCACGTTCAATTTCATAATTGGCATCCGCATCTGTACGAGGATTATTCACTTCGTTCATTCTTTCTGCACGGAGTTTGTTTAATGTATCATGCAGATTTTTAGTAGAAGTCTGTGTTTCTACTCTCGGACGGCCAAATTCGTCATAAACAATCTTCGGCGTGATAGCGATAACGACTTCAGTATCTTTCTTTTCAGTAGACCGGGATTTAAACAATTCACCCAGAATCGGGATTTTAGATAAGAATGGAATCTGTTTGATGGATTTGATTTCTTCATTCTTGAGAAGGCCACCGATCAGAATGGTTTCACCATTCTTCACACGTACCGTAGTTTCTGCACTACGTTCAGAAATCTGCGGTGCTTTGTTGTTACCGCTTTCAACCCACTGTGAAATAGTAGAAACAGACGGTTTAATCACCAGTGTGATAGTCTGTTTATCCATTTCGTTGATTCTCGGCAGAACTTCCAGTTTAACGCCGACTTCTTTGTATTCGACCGTCATAGTCGTAGAAGAATCGGAATCCGTAGAATCAGAAGAGGAAGTAAAGACAGGCACCTTGTCGCCCATCAAAATAGTGGCTTTTCTACCATCAAATACAGTGACATTCGGACGAGCCAGAACTTTACCATTAGACAACGTTTCTTCATGTTGACCGGAAACTGAGAATTTAAAGCCGTTATAACCGCCAATAGAAGTGTCCTTACTCCATGGATTAGAGAGATAGGAAAGTCCAAGATTACGGCTGTTTCCTTTAGACAGTTCCACAACCATAGCCTGAATATTGACCTGCTGAGAAGCTACATCTACTTTTTCAAGTTCCTGTCTAACCTGATACAGCAGACTGGAAGAACCGGAAACTGTCAGTGTGTGATTTTCCTTGTCTGCCATCACCTTATCTGCTTCCGTCAAAAGAGCGATCTGTTTAGCAGCGGTTTCCGGATCGATATGTTTGAGTTTAAAAGTCTCAATAGAAGACATGGAATCTGTCGGAGCAATAAGTACCGTCTGCTTACTATCGTCAAGATATTCATAGGAAAAGTCATTACTACGGGATAAAGCACGAAGAACGGTATCAAAATCGGTATCTTCCATATGCATAGCAATGGTGCCATCCAGATCACCATTAACAATTAGATTTTTATTGCTTTTGTAACCCAAAGCTCGAAGAGCTTCCACCAGCGGAGTTCCCGGAGCAAAATCAACAGAAAATGCCAGAACTGAAGTGGAAATATTACAAGTCAGCATTAACGCTGCCAATGCAGCGGCTGTAAACTTACCAGGTTTCATAATTGATTCCTCCCTATTTAAGTGCAATAAAGTTGCCATCCACATAGGCACCTTTAGCAGTAACCGCACCAACCGTACCAAATGCCGTATCACTGCCACTTCTTGCAGTAACCGTCTGATTACCACGGCCCAAAACAACCACGTCAGGGGGCAGTACGCCGATAACATTCACTTCATTTGATTCGGTATAATTAACGCCCACGTTACCTTCAAAACCCTCAGAACGAGGTGTAAACGGCATAGGTGGAACGCCTGGGGGAGTAGGAGTACTGACACCTTGTGTGCCACCCATACCCATTCTTGCAACCCCGGCACCAGCACCAGTTACACTGATTGTTCCAAATGGATTTGCACTTTTGGCATAATCTGTAGAAGAAATAACAGGAGAAATGGTATCAAGATTAATAACCGGAATCTCAGGAACACTGGATGGTGTAACACTGAGAAGCATATTGTAAGAACCAAAAATACCAATAGATAAAACCATGCTGGAAGCATAAGCAACGATTTTCGGAGTAAAAACTATTTTTCTCAAAGCAAATGCCCCCTTACTGGAAATAAATATTATATTCAAGAGTAGCTTTCATAAGACCGCTGGCACTTGAAGACTTTTCATCATTCAAAGAGAAAGAAGAATTGGTAATGACAACCAGATGATTCTTTTCAAATTCATTCAGAGCAGACATTAAATCATTCCATGTACCTGTCAGAACTACCGTACTCTTTCTATATTTGACCGGAATTTTCTTATCCGGTTTATCTGTCGGAGCGTCATTCTTGACAGATAAAATAGCCAAATTATGAGTTTTGAGTAGAGATAACTGCTCAGATTGAACAGAATCAATATCCGAGAGCTTACACGGCTTCAAAACCATGTTATAGAGCTTCGTAGCGTCCTTATAATCGAACTTCTGGAACCAGTTGCTTTGAGCGGTATATTCTGCTTTCTGGTGTTCATTTTCGGCTATTTTTGTTGAATAAATCTGGGAAAGGAACACCGAAGAACCGACAGAAACAACAGACAGAAGAACCATCATCATCAATTTCTTTTTAAAAGGGGACTGATCTTGCATAAATGCATTAAACATTATTTATTCGCCCCCTTATTCTGTGGCGAAGCAGGTGCTTTAGCAGGTGCTTTCACTTTAGAAACCGCATCAATGGTAAAGGAGTAAACGCCTTTATCAAAAGAAGACTGTGTGACAACACACTGAAAGCCTTTCCCAAAGTCCATGCTCGAAGCGAATGTATCTGCCGATTCCTGGGAATTAGCAAATCCTTTCACTGTATAATGGCCCGGAATGATTTTTATGTTTTCAATCATCACGTCACCAGGCTTGCTTTCAGAAATCTTCGCAATAACGGCGATGGTATTAATCTCATCAGGGCGAGCCTGTTTCATCGTAGCAATGCCTTTGGAAAGGTTTGTATTAAGCGTCTGTGCCCTGTTAAACATATCCTGAGAGAACGTAGGATCCGGATCAGACAGATACTCATAGGCACATAAAGCACCGGTAACAACTGCACCGGTAAAGCAGAAAATTGTCAAAGTAGAAACTACAAAACCAATGATGGGACGATTAAACTCATAACGAGCTTTTTCAGTTTCACTTTTTCTCAAAAAGTTTCCGTAGTTTACCGAAAGCACTGTTTACTTCACTTCCTTCCGTCTCTCTATTCGTACCTTTTGTTTTTACGGTACTCATATCTACAACACAACCAGCAGACACCAGAGCATCTTCTGTATCAGATAAAGATTCATTAGCAAGATTAATTTTCAAAAACTCTTCCGATCTCTCAATAATGACCAGATGGCTATGTTCAAGAGCATCCTGTAAAGGGAAATATTTTTCTGTAAGACCGGCAAAGTATTGAAGCATAGCATCATTACATGTTTCCGGTAAAAGCCAGCTCATAGAGCCAAATTCATTCATAGCAGTGATTAATCCATTACTATGAATAAAAAGTTGTCCCCGACTGATATCAAAGATAGGAAGAAAAGTGCTGGAAACATCAGTCACTTTAAACAACGTAAGGCCCAGATTGTTACAAGCCGTCTTCAAATTATCCAGGAAGACCGTAGGAATATAACAGGAAGAAGCGGTACAGGTATCGTCTTCATAACAGCTGACAAGAGATGGTGTGTAACTGTCATACAGTTCCGTTAAACCGTCCGGAAGATTATCTGTGCAGAGAGAAAGAACTCTATCTTCCTTATCTGCCAGCATCTTATCTGAAACATCTCTAAAAGAAGACAACGCAGCTTGCCATGTCTTATACACCAGACCACTTCCAGGAGCGAAGACAACAAAGAATCTACATTCTTTGTCTTTCTCGACATTAAGCACAGACTGTAAAACAGTCTGTGTTCGTTCCGCATCGCTCAGATCGTCCAGCAGAGTAGCATGGTTATACTTCGTGTGATCAACAACAGTCACATTGTTTCCCTTAGCGTTTAGTCGTGTAACAGATAATGTGCCATTTCGTAAAATGAGTACAATATCCAACCCAATCCCCCCTTGGCTTTCTACATAAAGCAAGAAATGAAATAACATTCATAATAAACAGAATTGAAATATACTCATGATTCAAATGAATCATTTTCTTTGAAAATATGTTTCATTGAGGTGTCCATGGCTTTTACCTCATATGTAAAATTCTTTTTTTAGAGTTAGAGTTATAGTTATAGTTATATAT
>ERZ1034992.281-NODE-281-length-30772-cov-328.305922_pt1 | contig 30772 bp, 46 predicted proteins | sample MGYA00520695_ERZ1034992 | MGnify/ENA primary metagenome ERZ1034992 (study PRJEB33766, sample SAMN09781778) | gut metagenome | biome: gut microbiome | host: Homo sapiens | place: Madagascar | study: EMG produced TPA metagenomics assembly of the PRJNA485056 data...
GACAATATACCAGAAAGGATGGGATTTGTCAAATGGAAAACAATGAACAGAAGTGGGAACTGTTCCCGATGAATGTGAGCATTTCACTCCCTTTGGAAAAGGCGAAGATGTTCATCGCGGCTGATTTCGATGATTTCATCGACTATCTGATCGGAAATCACTGCTACGCAGTATACCGCTATTTCGTCGAGCGCGACGAGCAGCTTAAGGGCTGGATTCGAGAAGGAGGTATGGCAGATGACGCTTTTTGAGATCGACGCCGCAATTTTGACGGCTATCGCCCACGGAACAGACCCGGAGACGGGTGAGATCAACAATCTCGATGAGTTGATGGGCCTGCAAATGGCACGGGACCAGAAGGTCGAGAACATCGCCTGCCTGGTGAAGAACTTGAAAGACGATGTGCGCGGACTGAAAGCAGAGGCTCAGGCCCTCACCGAGCGCCGCCGGGTGGCAGAGAACAAGATCGCACGGTTAGAAGCTGTGCTTGATGAGGCCTTGGATGGGCAGAAGTTCCAGACGCCCCGCTGTGTGGTGTCCTTCCGGAACACCAAGGCAGTTGAGGTTGACGATGAGGATGCCCTTATCAACTGGGCCTGTTTGAATGGGCAGGAGGACAATTTCGTCCGCTACAAATCGCCTGAGATCAACAAGGTCAATCTGTTGCGGTACCTGAAAGAAGAGCACCCGCTGGACCCGCCTGGTGTGCGGCTGGTAGAGCGGCGCAGCTTGGGGGTGAAATAATGGACAACATGGAACTGTACAACGCATTGCGCGAGGTACCAGGAAACGCCCAGAAACATATCGGCGGCGGACGGTTGAAGGGTATGACGGACATCAATCCCATGTGGCGCATTCAGGCGTTGACGGAACAGTTTGGCCCCTGTGGTATCGGTTGGAGATACGAGATCACCAACAAAACGTTACAGCCTGGAGCCAACGGCGAGATTGCTGCATTCGTTGATATTATGCTGTACTACGTTGCTAAGGACACCGGCGAGATTAGCGCCGGAGTTCCTGGAACTGGTGGCTCGATGTTCGTCACCAAGGAAAAGAATGGCATGTACACCAGCGACGAGTGCTTCAAAATGGCGCTTACTGATGCTATCAGTGTAGCAGCAAAAGCTTTGGGTGTTGGGGCGGATGTTTACTGGCAAGCTGGCCGGACGAAGTACAACAACCCGGAACCGGCAGAACAAACCACTCTGCCAAAATGTGAACAGTGCGGTAGTGATATTATCGCCACGTTCTCCAAAAAAGGGCAACTCCTCAGCCCTAATTTCCTGGCTGACTACAGCCGGAAAAAATTCGGGCGGTGCCTGTGTTCCGATTGCATGAAACATGCAGAACAACAGGATGAAAGCGCCGGATGAGAACGCCAACAGAGGTGCTGCAAGGCCGTATCGTTGATTACGATGAACGAACGGCAGAGCTGGTTATTCGGGTGCCCTACCGCGATTGGGAGTTAATGACTAAGCGGCAGTACAAGAACTGCTTGGTGCAGCCCATTGATAGCAGACCGCTATCTGACAGGCAACGTAAGGCCTGTTACGCCCTTCTCGGCGAAATCGCTGATTACACCGGGGAAGGCAAGGATATGACAAAGGAGCGCATGAAGCTGAAGTATCTTCTGGAAGACACGGAGGATATGGGAAATCAAATCTTTTCCCTGAGCAACGCTCCTATGTCCCTGGTTTGCGGGTTCCAACGGTTTCTTGTGCGATTCATCGTCGATTGGGATATCCCAACACGATTCCCGCTGCTGGATATAGTGGATGATGTAGGGGATTACCTGTATAGCTGCCTAGCACACAAAAAATGCTGCATCACCGGTAGACCGGCCCAACTCCACCACATTGACCGGGTGGGCGCAGGGCGAGATAGGACAGACATAGTGCACGAGGGGATGGAGGTTTTGCCTCTGTCCCCGGAGATGCACCAACTAGCTCACACGATGCCAGATAGTGAGTTTTTCGAGCGGTACCACCTGCCGGGCGGTATCATCCTGGATAAAACACTCTGCAAGGCCTGGCATCTGAAAAGGAGGAAGGACAATGGAAAACCTGCTGCTGACCAAGAAGGAAGCGGCTGATAGCCTGAGAATTAGCGTTGCAACGCTTGATTGCATTCGGAAACGCGGGTTGGTCACGCCTATTAAGATCGGCGCTAGAGTGTATTACACTCCCGCCGAACTGCGCCGCCTTCTGGAAAAGAAGGAAATCCCGACGATTCTTCGGTATGACGAAGTTGTGCCGTACAGACTGTAACGAAAGGAAGATATCATCATGGTAAATCGAATGATCTTGCAGGGCTGTTTGGTGGCCCAGCCCGAACTTCGACACACCCAGAACGGCGTTGCTGTTGCATCGTTCCGGGTGGCGTGGAGCCGTAAGTACAAGGAAACGGAAACCAAGTTATTCCTCAACTGTGTGGCTTGGCGTGGCACTGCTGAGATGCTCTGCAAGTATTTCGGCAAGGGCCGGGAGATCGTCGTAGAGGGCGAACTGAACACCAGAGGCTACACCGACCGGGACGGGAACGACCGGCAGGTGACGGAGTTGATCGTGTCGCAGGCTCATTTCTGTGGGCCGAAGAGTGGCGGGAACAACCAGCCGAGCGGGAACTATACTGAACCGGAGTTCAGCGACCTCACGGGAGATGATGAAGAGCTGCCGTTCTGATATGGCAGTTCTAGGGAGGGAAACGGAATGGCAAAGTGCTATGTAAAGGCGTTTTTTGATTGGATTGAGCAGGTTTCTGCGCTGGAAGATGATGAAAAAGGGCGGCTTTTTGTTGCTATCCTGGAATACGCTAGATCGGGCGAAGTGCCTGATATGCAAGGACGCGAAAGCATCTTGTTCCCGGTTTTCAAGTCTCAGATTGATCGGGATATGGAGAGCAGTGCGAAGCAGTCTGAAAACGGCAAAAAGGGCGGACGTCCTAGAGCTAAAACAGAAAGCAAAGAAAACCAAAATAAACCAAAAGAAACCAAAAGAAAGCTAACTAAAGCTAACAAAGAAGAAGAAAAAGACAAAGAAAAGGACAAAGACAAAGAAGAAGAAGATAACCCCCCTAATCCCCCCTTGCAGGGGGTATCCCCCCAGCTGGAAGCTGCTTTTTCTGATTGGCTGCAATACAAACACGAACGCCGCGAAGATTACAAGCCTACCGGCCTCAAAGCCTTACAGACCCAGATCATCAACAACGCGGCCAGATACGGCGAACAAGCAGTGATTGATCTAATCCGGGAGTGCATGGGGAACAATTGGCGGGGAATTATCTTCGACAAGCTGGACGAACGAAGGGGCGGAAGCCGACGGAACCAGGACAACGGCTTCCAGACCTCAAACCCATTCCTGGAGATGCTGCACGAAGGGGGCGGTGTTCCGTGAACAGAAACGAGACATTGGCTATCATGTCTGTTCTGAAAGCGGCCTATCCGAGCTATTACCGCGACATGAAGCGGGCCGATGCTGAAAGCGTGGTTGCCCTGTGGGCGGAGATGTTCGCCGGTGATGATTACGCCGTTGTTGCCGCCGCTGTGAAGGGCTTGATTGCCACGAAAGCCGATTCATTCCCGCCCCCTATCGGGGCTGTGAAAGCCAAAGTCCGGCAAATCAGCAACCCGGACGAGATGACTGAGCAAGAGGCATGGACGTATATCACCAAGGCACTGCGAAACAGCAATTACAACGCTGAAGAGGAATTTTCCAAACTGCCGCCCATTCTCCAGGACGTGGTGCATGCGCCCCAGCAGTTGCGAGAGTGGGCACGGATGGACGAGGCAACCGTGCAGTCCGTGGTTGCATCGAACCTGCAACGCAGTTTTCGGGCAAAGGCCCAGAGCAGGCGAGATTTTGAAGCCCTGCCCAAGGACGTGCAGGCGTTGGCAAAAACATTTGCCGCCGCTCTGCCACAGATGCCAGAGGAACCCAAACCGGCGGCATTGCCGCCCAGGGTGCGGACGGTGGAGGATATCAAGGCCGACATGGAGAAAACCAAAGCTATCCTGATGCAGCAGGCCGGGACGAAAAAGAAGCCTGCCGCCTACACGCCGCCTACGCCGGTAGACTGGGAACGGCAGAGGCAGGATGCGTTGTGGCGGTTTCGGGAGGTGGTGCAGTGAGCGAACCTAGACGGGTGGCGTTTTTTACCATCCCCTACCCGGAAACCAAACGGGGCATGACGGCGTGGAACAAACGATTTAGCCTGAATGCCTATTATTCCGGGAAAAACTACCACGCACGGAAACGTGATGCCGATGATATCCACATGCTGACCGTTATAGCCCTGAAACGGGCTAGGGTGCGGAAGGACCTAGTAAAAACGCCTGTGCAGGTGATTTTCTACTGGGACGATGGGCTTGATGTAGATAATCACGCCGTCCTTGGGAAGATGATCGTAGATGCTCTGAAAGGGTGGATTTTGCCGGACGATAACCGCCGCTGGTACAGGAGAGTGTCGCACGAATTTTGGGAACGCCGGGAGATCGGCGTGGAGGTGATTGAGTGGGAGAAATGAAACTAGGCAGTCTGTTTGATGGTTCCGGTGGGTTTCCACTCGCCGCCTGCCTATGCGGGATAACGCCGGTGTGGGCCAGCGAAATCGAGCCGTACCCGATAGCTGTCACGCGGAGCAGATTCCCGAAAATGAAACATCTAGGGAATATCAGCACGATAAACGGCGCAGAGATTGAGCCGGTGGATGTTATCACGTTCAGTTCGCCGTGTCAGGATTTGTCCGTTGCGGGGAAGCGCGCTGGATTGAGGCATAAAGCCAACGGAGACGAAGAGACAACGCGAAGCGGTCTATTTATGGAGGCTATTCGCATAATCATGGAGATGAGGGAGGCAACAAATGGAGTATATCCAAGGTTCGCTGTTTGGGAAAACGTCCCAGGGGCATTTAGTTCCAACAAAGGGAGAGATTTCTGTATCGTCCTCGAAGAGTTCATTAAAATCGTCGAACCGGAAGCCGTTATGCCTGATGTTCTGCAAGGCGGATGGGCAAGGGCGGACTGTTACCGTGGGGACGGATGGAGCCTTGCGTACCGAACTTTTGACGCTCAATACTGGGGAGTCCCCCAACGCCGCCGTAGAATCTACCTTGTCGCAGATTTTACAGGCCAGAGTGCCGGGAAAATACTATTTGAGCGCGAGGGCCTGCGAGGGTATTCTGCGGAGGGCAGAACGCCGTGGGAAACCGTTGCCAGAAATTTTGCGCCTTGCGCTGGAGCGACAGGCTTCGACGGATACAACTGCCGTCTGACGGACGATGCTTCCGCCGCTATCGCATCGGAAAACCATCCGACTGCCGTATGTTACGGCATCGGAAGAGATGCCTTCAACCAGGGACGGAACGCAAAGTTTTCTCCGACCTTTGAGATGGAGCTTCAGCCGACATTGGTGGCAAGAGGACCGGGTGCCGTTCAAAGCGGTTATACCGTCCGCCGATTAACCCCGACAGAATGCGCCAGACTGCAAGGGTTTCCGGACCGGTGGGGAGACGTTGATGCAAAAAGCAACCTTACCGGTGAGGGATATCGGTTTTGGCTTGGTGTTCGCAACACTCATGCGGCTATAAATGGTGAGACAGTCAAAACCTACACCAGGGCGCAAATGTTAGCCTGGTACAGCAAGCTGCACACAGATAGCGCAGAATACAAAATGTGGGGCAACGGTATAGCCCTCCCTACAGCCCTGTATGTGATGCAGGGAATCGGAAATTGCCTAAACAACAAATAACCATTTCCGTGGCCAGACGAAAAAAAGGAGGAAAACCAATGATCTTATCAGGGAACGAAATCCAGCAGCGCATTGCCGCCGGGGACATTGTGATCGAACCGTACAATGAAATCCAATTGAACCCCAACAGCTACAACCTGCGGATTGCCGACAAGTTGGTAATCTACCGGGAAGCCGTAGTGGATGCCAAGCGGGAAAACCGCACGGAAACCATCACTATCCCACCGGAAGGGTACGTCCTGCGCCCTGGGCGTGTGTACCTGGGGTCTACGGTGGAATACACCGAAACCCGGAATCTGGTGCCCAAACTGGATGGACGTTCGTCCATCGCCCGCTTGGGGCTGATGGTGCATCTGACAGCTGGCTTCGGGGATGTTTGTTTCCGTGGACAGTGGACGTTGGAGCTGGTGGCCGCCCAGCCCATCCGAATTTATCCCGGCATGGAAATTTGCCAGATTTCCTATGAAGAAATCGAAGGCGAAGTCCTGGAAGGGTATCATGGAAAGTACCAGGACCAGCGCGGTGCTACTCCGTCCAGGCTCTTCCAAGAGATGGGGGATGCAGAATGAAAGACTTGCACACCCTGGACAAATATAGAGATAGGGATTTTGGGTACCGTATCCACGGAGGACCCGGAGACGCCGGCAACGGTGCTTTCAAAGTTTACGTAGGCGGAAGATCGTTTTTCTGCATCGCCAGCAATGGCGGGGGTTGGGAGCACGTCAGCGTGTCACCCTGCAACCGCAAACGGGCAACGCCGCCAACCTGGGAGGAGATGTGTGCTATCAAGGATATGTTTTTCGAGAACGAGGAGGCTGTCGTGCAGTACCACCCGCCAAAGAGCGAGTACGTGAACAACCATCCCTACTGTCTGCACCTCTGGCGACCAACCTCTCAGGAGATGCCCAGGCCGCCGAAAATTTTTGTGTGAGGGGGGGACGGAAATGGCTGAATACATCGACCGAGAAGCATTGCTAAAGGCGATTAGCAAAGTGGGCGGAAGCCCTCTCAGCGAGTGGGACACCGTGGGAGTTGTTAGCCTAGTTGTAAACCAGCCTGCCGCTGATGTTACCCCGGTGCGGCGGGGGAAATGGCTGAATTTTTACAACGATTATCGGACGGCGGAATGTAGCGTTTGCGCGGAACTGTACGAAGTGACGTTCGGTGAAGAAAGTAATAGCTCGTTGTTTGATTGTTTTAAGCAGTTCTACAAATATTGCCCGAACTGCGGTGCGGACATGCGGGAGGTGCCCAATGACGATTGACGAGGCGAGAGTGTGGCTCCAACGCCACGCCGACAACACTCCCATGCCTGGGGCGAGGGAGGCGTATCGGACTATTCTGGAGGAGTTACAACGGACGAGATGGATTCCAGTGGAAGAACGATTGCCAGAGGAACCGAAAACCGCACTGCTCGCTGTGTATCCAAAAGATACGCAATTGTACAACGAATATGGGAAAGCTGTTTATCTAGCGTGGCGAGAGAATGGCGAATGGCGGAACTGGGAGGGCGAACGTGTGTCTGATATATTTATCGTCACCCACTGGATGCCCCTGCCGGAACCGCCGGAGGTGGAGCCATGAAAAAGCTACTGGTAGCCTGCGAAGAATCACAGCGTGTTACAGCTGCGTTTAGAGCTAGGGGCTGGGAAGCCTACTCATGCGATATCCAGGAGCCGTCCGGGGGGCATCCTGAATAGCACATCCTTGGTGATTGTTTGCCCCTGCTGAATGGGGATTGTACGTTCCGAACGATGGATGGTGCAGAACACTACATTGATGGGCGGTGGGATATGATTATCGGGCATCCGCCCTGTACATACCTCACCAATGCAAGCGCTGTGAGGATGCGGGTTAGCGGGAAAATCGTGGCGGAACGCTACACCAAGGCTATGGAAGCCAAAGACTTTTTTATGAAAATCCTAGAGGCAGAGTGCGACTGCATCGCCGTTGAAAACCCAACCCCGCTCAAGCTGGTTGGATTGCCACCATATACGCAGGCTATACAGCCCTGGCAGTTCGGCCACCCGTACACAAAACGTACTTGTCTATGGCTCAAGGGACTCCCTAATCTTGCGCCTACGGACATCATTACAGAGGGCGTTACCCCTTGGGTAAACGGAGGATGCAAAGACGCTCATGGGAACTATCGGCGATTCCAAGGCCGTAAAGAACGCGATCCTAAAAATCGAGCTAAAACGTTTGAGGGGATAGCCGATGCTATGGCGGAGCAATGGGGATAACGTGTAACCGTGTTGAAATCGACACGGTTAAACTGGCCGAAATCGACCAGTTTAGAAAGGAGACAAATGAATATCCCGGATAAAATGAAATGCTGGGGAGATTTTCCAGCCATGGTAGGCTATGCTGCCTGCTATGAAGCCCTAGCGGAAGAGTGCATGGAGTTGGCCCACTGCGCCCTGAAGCTCGCCAGAGTTTTGCGGGGAGATAACCCGGTTAAAGAGGACGGAACGATCTACCTGGATAAGTTGGACGAAGAATATACCGACGTTGTTTCTTGTGCTATCGCCCTGGAACTGAAACCCAATGCGGATATATCCGTTTGGAAGTGGGAGCGGCACAAGAAACGGCTGGAAGAAATGGAGGGGAAATAATGGAATGGATGCTAGCACACCCCTGGATGGTGTTCTGGTTGGTGGCCCTCGCTATCATCTGCACAGCAGAAACCGTGCAGGTGGTTGCGAAAGCAGGTGAACATAAAGCTATGCACAAGGCGGCGTTGGCTATCGCCGAAATAAAGAAGCTGGAAATGGGGGTTGAAAAATGAATAAATTCGACCAACAGCAAGAAAGACCTTTTATCCCGCAACCCTGCAAGCGTTGCGGGGCAGAGGGAAAGTTCGGTGTTATTCCGGGAAAGGAAAATCGTTTCTATATCCAATGCGAATCCTGCGGATACAGGGCGGTTGCCGTGCGAGATGCATTCGATGCCGTGCTCGTATGGAATGACCCGTACAACAGGGATGACTACGATATCCTGAAACGGGATGTTGAATCCCTGCGCGATGAAAATAAGGCCCTGCGGCGTGGTTACACGAATATGTGGTATGCCCACAGAAACGCCGACCCAGAAATGCCGCATGACTACGAAAAAGAAGCGGAAAAAGAAGCTGAACAATTATTGGGTGACTGGGAAACGGTGATGACGGCCCAGTATGGTCCTGCACCGGACCTTAGTTGGTTCAAAGAGAGAGGAGACGACGATGGAGATTAACAGAAAAACGATCTTGGAAACCGCAGAAGCCTGCGTTTGCAGGGACAGACAGGACCAGTACGGAAAACCAGAGGATTCATTCTCTGAAATCGCTATGCTGTGGACTGCCTACACAGGGAATGATATCAGCCCGGTTGATGTGGCACAGATGATGATTTTGTTGAAGGTTGCCCGTGCCAAGGGCAACCCGAAACACCAGGACAACTGGGTTGATATGGCAGGCTATGCGGCCTGCGCGGGGGAGATCGCGGCAGATGTATACGGAAAGGATGATGTTTGATGAAGATTTTTATCTCTCAGCCCATGCGGGGCAAGACTGACGCCGAAATCCTGGCAGAACGGGAGCGAGCTATCAAGGCCGCTAAAGCCAAATGGGGTGATGTGGAGGTCCTGGAGAGTTTCTTCCAGGGCGCTCCTGCCGAAGCAAAGCCGTTGTGGTTCCTCGGCGAAAGCTTGAAAGTCATGGCGGATGCGGATGCTGTGATTTTGTGCCCTAATTGGTGCCTCACAAGGGGATGTATCGTCGAAGCCGCCGCCGCTAACAGGTATAATATTCCGACATTCGTGATGGTGGATGGGGTTTTGTGCTGAAAAAAACGCAGAATATGTGCAAAATATGCACAAGTCGGAAAGGAGAACCAATGGAAATTGATGATGTGATTCAGCACGTCCGCCTGATGGGGATGCGCGAAAGCATTAGAGCCAGCAAGTACCCCATGGCAGTTGACACAGAAGAATGCGGTGGAGATGCCACGGAACGCACTTATGCCCTTGCCAAATGTGGCACAGGGACAGGGCATGACCAGTTTTTGACTGGTATTGTCGTTCAGTTCGACCTTACCTTCACGATTAAGGCGTGGGTTGAAGCGGAACGGTACCATTTCCTGGACTTTGTTTCCAGCCAGTCCACGATGCATTGCATCACGAAAATGGATATCGAAAGGCAGTGCATCAAATACGTGAACAAGCAGACTATCAATCTGTGTAAGAAACTGGTGGATACCTACAACGCTGATCCCACGCCGGAAAACTACCTAACACTGTTGTACAATATCCCGGTTGGGTTCCGGCTGACAGCGCGGATGACCACAAACTACCGGCAGTTGAAGACAATCTATCAGCAACGCAGGAATCACCGTCTCCCAGAATGGAAAATTTTCTGCCGCTGGATTGAAGGGCTGTGGAACTCTGAATTTATCACTGGGGGCGCTGAATAATGGCCCTAACAGCGCAAGAAATCAGACAACGGGATTTGCGGTATAAGAAGCAGAGTTATGAATGGGCAAAAGCTAGGGGGCTGTGCGTTCGGTGTATGAAAGAACGCGCCGCCCCTGGGCGGTATAAATGTCTTGAGTGCTTATCTATCAGCGTAGAGCTAAACAACGTATGCAATGCTAAACTATCCCAAGACGAAAAGAAAAAGCGGGAAGAGCGTAACAGGGAGAGTATGAAAACCTTGTACGCGCAACGAAAAGCGGCAGGGCTATGTACAGCATGCGGCAAACCAGCCTACAAAGGGCAGGCATTTTGCAATGAGTGTAGGCTGCGGCGCAACAGGCAGCACCGCGAGAGGTATATACGGAAACCAGCAGGGGAGTGCCGTTACTGCGAACGCCCAGCGCTACCAGGGCGGCAGATGTGTCAGGAACATTATGAGCGCGACTTGGAGATACTGGAATACGCTAGGTCACAGCGCAAAACGGACCCGGTCCGGGATGCTATCAATGATTTCTGGAAGCTGAAAAAAGCGGGAGGATAATATGGATGATTTCGACAAGAAGGTTCTTCTTTCGCTGGAAAAGAACCGGATGATGATTAGCAAGGTGGCGCGGGAACTGTTTTGCCATCGGCATACTATCACCTATCGCCTGGATAAGTTGAAGAAGGAAACGGGCGTTGATCCGTTGGAAGTGCGGGGGCTTGTGGCTCTGCTGGATAGAATTGGGGGGCAGATTTGAAAGAGGTATGGTTGCCCATTCCCGGCACTGATGGGTGGTACGATGTTTCTAATTTTGGCGAAATCCGAAGCTGGATAAAGCAGCGCTGGGACCATTCCAGAGAAAGGGCCGAAAATCCGCGAATCATGCGCCAACAGTCGCACAACAGCAACACCACCATTCAAATTGCTGGTAAGACAATTCGAGTAAAGGACGTTGTGTGTGATGTTTTCCTTGGTGGGAAACGGGAGGGCATGATTCTACACCACAAGGACGGGGACTATCGAAACTGTGCGGTGAACAACCTAAAATTTGTGACTAGGGCGGAACTGAACAGAAAGCGTAGAAGCCCAAATTGCAGAATTGTTGCCAAGACGGACAAATGGGGTAAGGTGCTGAAATTTTACCCAAGCGCGAGGGCTGCTGCGAAGGAAAACTACTTATCCGCAAGCGGCTTGCACAGACGAATTAAAAATAAGTCGTTCATCGACGGCGTGATTTTCAAATATGCTGATTAACGGATGTACATATTGTCCAAAGATTCGGTAAAAACACGGATTTTCGTGGAACGATACGGTAGATTATGGTATAATAGTAGCAGGGAAACCTTTGTCCTTTCGGGTTTCCGCATGCTTCTTCCGCCGGGTGGCGGCGGCAATAGCCACCCCTCCTATTTGGTATAGGGGCGGGGGTTCTTCCCCTGCCCCGCCCTCCATATCCTGGGCGCTGGTGTGTATGATTTGGTTCAATTCCGAATCCCAGGACCATCCTGAAAGGGAAAAAATAAAATACGAAAGGCAGGTGAAGCTTTGACTTCTTTTCTGCATTTTGTGTTTTGTTTTTCAGCACCTAACCCAGCGCGGCGAGCGTCCTATTATCTGGCACGGTAGGGATGCCACGACCCGCGCAGGTTGGGATATATGAAAGAACGTCGCCGGATAACGCAAGGGTGTGTCACCAGCGTCTTCGACGTGGCAGTTGCGCCGGGAGTTCTTTCTATATGCTGGCTATCGGTGCAGGAGCCGGTTGCCGGCTTTCCGCTCTGTCGGTTCTCTTTTTTGTTTCCATAGGGAATGCTCCTTCGGTAAGCTGCGGCCTGTAAAAGCAGCTCCATCACTCACCTGGTGGCCCCGGTTGGATTCCGGTTAGGCATACGGCGGGATACTCAAGTTTGGTCAAAGAGGCCGCATTGCTAATGCGGTATGGGCTACAGCCTGCGTAGGTTCAAATCCTACTCCTGCCGCCGGATGGGTTGTGGTGTAATCCCTTGAAACACCTGGCACCCCGGAAAGACGGGGATATATGCAAGAAAGCAGAAGGTGCGCCGCCAAGATTCGGCGGAATGGGTTCAAGGCCTATTGATTGCGCGGTACAGCAGCCGATGAACGTACTAAATCGGCGATTCCCCACGGTGGAACACTGTTGCGTGTGTGTACAGCACCAACACCGCTGTGGGGCAATATGGCGGGCGGCAATAGCTTATGTCCGGGTAGTTACCGGGGCCTGCTACCAGAATAGCGGTTAGCATTTGCGGATGCTGGGGCGATGGAAACCCGCCCTGACAGCTCGGAAGAGACGGGCGTAGGAGGAATAACGATGAATCTAAGAAAGGTTGCAATTAAGTTGCAAACCGCCTTATGCCAAAAGGGGCGGTTTATCAAACTGAACCAGATGCAGGCGTATTCCGAGAAAACGGGAAGGATGGTGACTAAGTTCGTGCTTACTGAAAAGAAAGAAAATGCTGCTGGACGTATGCGGGACAGCACCATCATGGAAAGTTACCAGTTAGCCGATATTGTGAAGAAGCTGGCCCAGATTTACGGCGGTGATTCCGCTTGAAAAGGGATGAGTTCGGCTTAACGCTAAGACAGCGGAAATTCGCTGATTTGTTCCTGAAATACGGGAACAAGACTAAGGCGGCAATTGAAGCTGGATATTCAGAAAGAAGCGCCCCTGTTACTGCAAATGAGGTGCTAAAGAATCCTAATGTTTCCGCTTATTTGGAACATTTGCAAGCAAATATGGATAAAGAACGCATTGCAGGCATTGAAGAGGTTATGCAATTCTATTCGGATGTAATGCGTGGGCGGGTAAAAGATCAATTCGGTTTGGATGCTTCCCTAGCTGACCGGTTGAAAGCCGGTGACAGCCTAGCAAAACGGTATGCTTCCGTTGGCAAGGGCTACGGTAAGCGAAAGAAACAAGTCGACGATCTTACCCGTTCACTGTTAGAAGATGCAGAACGTATGGAACGGGAAAGAACGGGTGATGATTGTGCTAAGTGAGAAGCAACGCAAAATCCTGGCTTTCCCGTTTACTGGATATAATGCCTTGATTTGTGATGGGGCTATTCGTTCGGGCAAGACGTCCCTAATGACTATCGCGTTCGTTGATGATGCCATGCGCCGCTATGACGGACAGCGGTTTGCTATCTGCGGAAAGAGCGTGGACAGCGCCGTTAAAAACATCATCATCCCATATATGCAGGTGGATTGGGTAACAAGTCAGTATCAAGTCACCTGGAAGCGCACGGACAAGGTCATGGTAGTCAACGATGGGGAACACGAAAATGTGTTTGAGGTGTTCGGCGGCAAGGATGAGGGTTCATTCATGCTGATTCAAGGCCGAACGCTGGCAGGGGTGTTGCTGGACGAAGTGGCGCTTCAACCCCGTTCTTTCGTTGAACAGGCGCTTGCCCGGTGTTCTATCGCTGGTTCCAGGCTGTGGTTTAACTGCAACCCTGGTCCCCCTTCTCATTGGTTCTACCAGGAATGGATTAAAAAGGCTGGAGAAAAGAACGCTTTACATCTGCATTTTTTGTTAGATGATAACCCAGCCCTTGCGCCTGAAATCGTCCAGCGGTACAAATCTATGTATGCAGGTGTGTTCTACCGCCGCTACATCCTAGGCGAATGGTGCGTAGCCGACGGCCTGGTTTACCCGATGTTCGATAAAGCAAAACACATAGCCACAGAACAACACTCCGGCGGTGTGTACTATATCAGCATCGACTACGGAACGTTGAACCCTACGGCTATGGGACTGTGGCAACTGCGCAACGGTAAGGCCGTGATGCTGAAAGAGTACTACTACGATGGGCGAAAGCAGAAACACCAGAAAACGGATGAGGAATATGCCGACGATCTGGAAGCCTTTGCGGAAGGGTACCAGATAGAGCGAGTTATCGTCGACCCGTCGGCGGCGTCGTTCAAGGAAACCTTGCGGCGGCGCGGCAAATTCGCCGTGATGGATGCTAATAATGCGGTGCTTGATGGTATCCGCCTTACTGGCAGCTTGTTGTTAGCCGGTAGAATCCTGTTCGATGCCAGTTGCGAAAACACATTTGATGAATTTGGTTCCTACTGCTGGGATGAAAAAAAAGAAACCGACGCGGTAGTTAAAGAATCGGACCACGCAATGGATATGATACGCTACTTTGCGTACACGATAATGCGGCGGGAGGTGCGCTAAATGGAAAGTTTTTTTGCTAGGACGTTCCGAAATCTGAAAAACTGGCTGTTTCCTACCGCTGCCGCTAAAAAGGATTTCGGCGTTGATACGGCGGTTGGTACCACGATGCAGCAGAATATCAACCTGTGGTATTCCATGTACATCAACGAACCGCCCTGGGCAAAGCGTGACATTATCCCGCTCGGCCTGCCTGCTGCTATCGCCCGTGAAATGGCACGGCCTGCGTTGGTAGAGTTTAACGGCACAGTTACCGGCGGGGCACGGGCTGAGTTCCTGGATGCGTGTTTCCAGGATGCCGCCCGGAACTTTGAGAAAAATTTGGAGATGGGGCTTGCTCTTGGCGGGTTGGCCCTTCGGCCTTATGTGTATAATGGCACGTTGAAAGTCGATGCTTCTAGCATTATGGCGTTTCAGCCTACCAACTTCGACGAAGCTGGCAAATGCACCGGCGGCGTATTTCGCGAACGGGTGCAACTAGCCGGTAAATGGTATGTCCGCCTAGAGAGCCATGAGTTTGTGAGGGATGGAGATCGCACGGCCTACGTTGTGCGGAACAAAGCTCACAAATCCAACCAGTACGGAACAGTGGGCGAGGAAGTGCCGCTCGATACGGTCCCTGCCTGGGCAACCTTGGACGATGAAACCACGCTCGACGGCGTAGAACGTCCGCTGTTTGCTTTCTTTACCCCGCCTGTTGCGAACAACATCGACACCGATAGCCGACTGGGTGTATCTGTGTACGGCGGTTCTATCGTCGGCCTAGTAAAGGATGCAGATGAACAGTGGGATAGACTGTGGTGGGAATTCAAATCGGGCGAACGCAAGATTTTTGCCGAATACACCAGCGGAAACGCCCGTGATTTCGGACGGAACCGGCTCTATGAGTTCGGGCCGTTTATGTCCCAGGATGGGGATTTTTTCAAAGAATTCTCTCCAGCGTTCCGGGATGATGCCATTTACAGGGGCTTTCAAAACATCCTGAAACAAATCGAATTCCAGACAGGCCTAGCCTATGGAACGATTTCTGACCCGTCCAGTGTTGAGAAAACATCGACGGAAATCCTGGCCAGTAAGCAGCGGCAGTACATTACCGAGAGCCACATTCAGCAGGCGTTCGGGGATGCCCTGGACGATCTGGTATATGCGATGGATGTATACGCTACACTGTACGCCCTGGCCCCTCAAGGGGACTATGAACTGCATCTGAGTTTCGGGGACGGTGTACTCGACGATCCTGAGAGCAACCGCGCAGAAATGGCGGCTGACCTGCAACTGGTATCTGCTGGTATCCTGAATGCCTATGAATTCCGGCAGAAACATTTCGGTGAGGACGAAGAGACTGCCAAGGCAATGCTACCGGGGATGGAGGAAATGATCGACGAACCGCAAGGGGAACTTGAATAATGAAGTACCCGTTTTCTCCCGCTGTCCTGGATGCCTTGCCTGAGCCTATCGCCGAGCTATTCCGGGGCCTGGAAGATCGGCTGCTACAAGAAATTTGTTGGCGGCTGGTGGTATCCAACGATCTGAATCAGGTGACAGTTGAGGATATCCGGGAACTGCGTGCCCACGGGATAACACTGGATGAAATCACAACAGCTATTGCGGAGACTACGCAAACTAGCCTGGATAAAGTTGATGCTATCATGGATGGCGTAGTAGAGCGCAATCGCAAATACTACGGCACATTAGCAACGGCGGCAGAGATTACCGCCCCGCGCCACATTGTTGATGATGTGGATGTTGAGGCTATCAGGCGGCAGACCAAGGACGAACTGCGAAACCTTACTCAATCAATGGGGTTTGCAGTCCGACGCAACGGCAAAGTTGTTAAGTGGCTGGAACCCCAAAAAGCCTATCAATGGGCGCTGGATATGGCGGAAACAGAAGTAATGTCTGGGACTATCAGCTATAACGAAGCGATAGCCCACGCCACTAAGCAGCTTGCCGCCGGTGGTCTAACGTCTATCCGCTACGAATCCAATGGGCGGGTACATTACGATCAAGCGGATGTAGCCGCTCGACGTGCTGTGATGACTGGGGTGAATCAAACCTGCCAGCGCTATGCAGAGCAGAGTATGGAGCGACTGGAAACCAACCTAGTCGAAGTGTCCGCTCATGGCGGCGCAAGAAACACAGGTAACGGGCCAGAGAACCATGCTGCATGGCAAGGTAAGGTGTACGCCTGGAACAAGTCGGAACAACCCAAGAATACGCGGTACCCGGACTTTGAAGAGGTTACAGGTTACGGCACAGGGCCGGGCCTGGGTGGTTGGAACTGCCGACACCATTACTACCCATATATTGAAGGGGTATCATCCAGAACCTACACAGATAAACAACTGCGCGAGATAGATCAACCCCCGTTTGAGTATCAGGGGCGAACCTACGACCAGTACCAGGCGTCCCAAAAGCAAAGGGAGATAGAACGATCTATTAGGAAGCAAAAGCGCATACAGAAAGCGGCGGAAGCCCTGGGAACAGAGGAAGCCGCCAAGGACGCAACAGCGGCAAGGGCTAAGATTCGCCTGCTAAACCGTGAATACAGGTTATTCAGCGAAGCGGCCAACCTGCCGTTACAGCGCGAAAGGACGAAGGTGGTATATTGAAGATTACCGTAGCAGAAAAGGCAGAAGACGCCACCCGCGCCGCTACCGTTGAGTTCGACGGCACAAGCCCGGAACAGGTGGAGGCTATGAAGGAGTTTTTCGGCCTGTATTTCGGAACGGACCAGGAGGAAGATGATGATTAAAACCATCAACGGACAAACCTGGTTCTGTTGCCCAAAATGCGGGAAGAAAATTCACCCGATAAAGCCGGGAGCCTGCGGCGTCCTAGTGAAATGCACCGGCAAAAACAACGGTAAACGTTGCGACTGGTACGGCGAAATCAAATGGGCCGGATAACCAAACAAAACCAAAGTTAAACAAGCGTAAGCAAACAAAAAGCAAACGTAAGCAAAAAGAAGCAAAGTAAAGCGAATAAAACCCAAATAACCTGAGCCTTTGAGCCAAGAATCAACTAAAACGTTGGTTTTTGGCTTATTTTTTATCTTTGACCGCCCCGACGTCGTAAAACTACGGGCGACAGCGGATGCAACCCGCGTAAATAAGCGTAGTCGTGGGAGAGAACAATGAAACGCGAATATCTGAAAGAACTCGGCTTAGAGGATGAGATCATCGACAAAGTTCTTGCTGAGAATGGCAAGGACATTGAACGGGAGAAGGGAAAGGCTGAATCTGCCAAGGCGGACGCTGAAAACCTGAAAACCCAGCTTGCCGACCGAGACAAGGACCTGGAAGAGCTGAAAAAGAACGCTGGTTCTGCCGATGAGATCAAAGCCCAGATGGACGAACTGAAAGCCAAGTACGACAAAGACACCGAAGCCTACAAGGCGCAGATTGCGGAACGGGACTATTCCGCCGCCGCTTCTGCTGCTATCACCGGCGCAAACGTCAAGTTTTCGTCCAAGGGCGCTGAACGCGCTTTTAGGGACGAACTCAAAGCCAAGGGTCTGACCCTGAAAGACGGTGCGCTGGAAGGTTTCGACGATTTCCTGAAAGCGCAGCGTGAAGCTGACCCCGGCGCTTTTGCATCCGACAAGCCTACCCCTTCTTTTGGCCGACCTGTCGGCGCAGGTGGTAAGGACAACGGCACCGAAAACATCGGTATCGCCCTTGCAAAGAGCATCGGTGCGGCTACCGCACAGAACAACAAAACGTACAGTGACGTACTGTCGCAGTATAAAGGAGAGTGACAAAAATGGCATTAGGTACCATGAAATACTCTGAGGTTTCTGCGCCTTCGGACGTGGAAATCCTGTACAACTCCGAGTACGTGGGCAAGGCCCTTACTCTGGATTCTACCGCATTTACCAGCGGCGTTTGCAAGGCTGGCACTCCTATGGCGGCTGACGGAAAGAAGGCCGCGACTTCCGGTGAATCCGACAGTCAGACTTCTACCGCCGTCGGCGTCCTGCTGCGGGACGTTTACGAGGATCGCCCCCAGGGCACCATCGTTATCGGCGGCTACATCAACACCACCAAGGCACAGGCACATTCCGGTGTTACCGTGGATGCTGTCGCCAAGGCCGCTATGAAGAACGTCGTATTCATGTAAGGAAGGAGGATACACAATGAACATTTCTGATGTTTTCAGCGCTGCCGCTATTGCCGTGCAGCAGACCGAAGCTGCGTCTAACCGCATGGCTTACCTGGGTGAGGGTTTCTTCCCTGCCAAGAAGAAGATGGGCCTGGATTTGAAGTGGATCAAGTCCCACAAGGGCCTGCCCGTTTCTCTGGCCCCCTCCAATTTCGACGCCAAGTCTACCCTGCGTAGCCGCGAGGGTATCAAGGTCGATGAGACCCAAATGGCCTTTTTCCGTGAGTCCATGCTGGTGAAGGAAGAGGATGAGCAGGAGATCATGCGTATCATCGACGGCAATGATCCCTACCTGGCCTCTGTCCTGTCCTCCATCTATGACGATGCTTCCACCCTGGTTGAGGGTGCCCGTGTCGTGGCTGAGCGTATGCGTATGCAGCTGCTGGCCCCCGTTACCGATGGTTCTCCCAGAATCGTCCTGGAAGCCGGTGGCGTGCAGTATTCCTACAACTACGATGCCGACGGCTCCTACAAGACCAACAACTACAACGCTATCACCACCGCCACCAAGAAGTGGTCTGCCACCGACACCGCCGACCCCATGAGCGACATTCAGGACGCCCTGGATTCCGTGGAATCCAACACTGGCACCCGGCCTACCATCATGCTGTGCAGCAAGAAGACAATGGGCTATCTCAAGGCAAACGCTAAGATCAAGAGCGCCGTGCTGGCTCAGAATGTCACTGCAAATGTGTTCATGACTGATGCCCGTGTCAATGAGCTGTTCCAGAACGAGCTTGGTGTGACCATCATCGTGTACAGTAAACAGTACAAGGATGAGACTGGCACTGCTCATAAGTTCTACCCTGATGACATGGTTACCTTGCTGCCGGAGGGCGCACTGGGTTCCACCTGGTACGGCACCACCCCCGAAGAGCGCACTCTGATGGGCAAGACCGATGCTGATGTGTCCTTGGTTGATACCGGCATTGCCGTTGCGGTGACTACCACCTCTGACCCCGTGAACACCAAGACCACCGTCTCCGAAATCGTCCTGCCCTCCTTCGAGCGCATGGATGAGACTTACGTTATCAAGGTAGCCTGAGAAAGGAGTTAATCAATGGCTTACGCAACCTATGAGTTTTACAAGGACGAATACGGCGGCAACGCCATTGAAGAAGCCGATTTCAACGGTCTTGCTACCCGCGCTACCGCCTACATCAATGCCGCCACTAGTGGGAAAGCTATGTCGGCGGTGGGAGATGATTTAACGGCGGTGCAAATGGCTACCTGTGAGCTGGCTGAAATCTTCCAGGATGAAAACAGGCTGAACGCCCTGACCTTTTCCTCCACCGGTTCCATCTCTAGCGAATCGGTGGGGGGATGGTCCCGGAGCTACGGCACCAAGACCTTGAGTGCGGCAGACCTGCAACTGCTAACAGCACGCAAAAAAAGCGCGTTGTTAATCTACCTGCAAGGTACCGGCTTTTTGCAGGCTACCGGCTACCCGATGGCAAAGCGGGGTGATTGCTGGTGACGATGTTTCCGCATACCATCACCCTGTATATCATCACTGAGGATCAGGTAACATTCGAGCAAGTGACTAATATCACGGTGCTAGAGGGAGTTTTGCTGGATGCTGCCAAGGCCGCCAACGTCCGTTCTTCCGGCATGGAAAACGCCGACGCGGTGACGGTATACATCCCGTTCAGCGTGAAAGCCTACGACGGGCAGACAGCCGAAATCAAGCGGTATGTATCCCCGAAGGAATACCATGCCGCCGCCGATAAAAACGGCCTGTGGACGCTGGATTCTGCGCCGCCTACCGATGTCTCTACATTCATCGTCAAGGGTGAGGTTGTAGAGCCTGAGAAGGATTTCCAGTGGATTAACCGCACACATGACGATGTATACAGAATCAATTCGGTAGATGAGAAGGACTTTGGTTCGGATGAGATGAGACATTTTGAAATCGGAGGGCGTTGAATGTATACGGTTTATATGCACACTTGCCCTAACGGTAAAAGATATATTGGCCTTACATCAAAAGAAAATCTTCAAGATAGATTTCATAGTGGGCACGGATATAAGAACAATACAGATTTCAACAATGCAATCATCGAGTTCGGGTGGCGAAATATATCCCATGAGGTATTAGCTTCTGGATTAACTTCAGATGAAGCAGAAAAAATTGAACGGGATATGATAGCATTTTACAAATCCAATGATCCTGAATACGGATACAACAGCTACAATGGTGGGCTTAAAGGTACGAAAGCCGGGAAGCGAACTATTGCTAGGATGAAAACAGCACATTCTAAAGAACGTAATCCGATGTTCGGCAGAACGCAGACGGAGGAAACACGGCGAAAAATTTCTATGGCGAAGAAAGGGAAAAAACTTTCTGACGAGTGCAAGAAAAAGTTAAGCCGCGCTTTATCCGGCGAAAAAAATCCTTCTGCAAAACCGGTTCTACAATACGACCAAGAGATGAATCTTTTGGCTATTTGGAGATATATTGAAGAAGCTGCGAAAGCTACTGGTGCAAACAATATATCAAGTTGCTGTAGAGGGAAGCTGAAAACGTCCGGCGGATATGTATGGCGCTACTTAGAGGAGGCGACCACTGATGATTAACATTAAGGTAAATGTGAAAATCGACGCCGCCAAGTTCGCCCAGCGTGCAGACCGAGCCAAGGAAGTTCTGGCAAATGAAGCCATGAAAGACACCGATCAGTTTGTTCCAGCCCTTACAGGTTCCCTTGCAGGGCGAGCTAGGGTGCAGGGGGATACCATTGTATACCCCGGCCCGTATGCCCGTTTTCTGTGGGAAGGTAAGGTATTGGTTGATCCGGATACCGGTAGCCCATGGGCCAGACCGGGAGCTACTAAAGTGGCAAACGGCAAGAGCCTGGTATTCACCAAGGCAATGCACGGACAGGCACAAAGCCATTGGTTTGACGCTTCCAAGGCTATGAATTTGCCGAACTGGGTAAAGAAGTACAAGGAGGCGATATTAAATGGATGATAGACCATTACGCATGGTATCCAGGGCGGAAACCGAACAGATTTCCAGGAAACTGCTGATTTGGTTGAATCAGTACGAAAGTAAACCCGCTAATATCGCCTTTGAATACCTTCCTTCCGATCAGCCCGGTATGGCGCTTTCTACCATCCAGGGGGCCTATAAAACCAAAGAATACGTTCGTGGGGCGTATCAGGGGCAGTATCAATTCAAAATCATCTATCGCTTGCAACCATCCAGCAACAACGACCGGCTGAAAGCTGACGAAATCCTGGATGCTATTGGTGACTGGGCCGTATCCCGCCGCCCGTTGCCTTATCTGGGGGATGGGAAACAGGCAACTAAAATTACCTGCAACACCAGGGCGGCAATGTTCGCCCGGTACGACGATAACACAGAAGACCATCAAATTCTGATGACTATGGACTATTTTTCCAACTGAAAGGGGAAATGAAAAAATGAAACTTTCTACCCTTATGACGGGCAAGGAACCGTCTCCTTCCTATTCCGGCGTTGCCACTGCCGACGATTTTGTCCTGGCTGTTGATATTGCTTCTTCTCCCACTGGCAAAATCGGTGACTATGTGGTTGTCCAGGGCGGCATCACTAACGTTGATTCCCAGCTGAACCCGGAGAGCGAGGATAAAACCTACATCCGCAACGGCAAAGTGACCACCAAGACCGCTACCCAGCGCACGTTCAACGTCACCGGTGATCGTATGTTTGGCGATGATTTCCAGGACTACGCTCTGTCTCACGCTATCAAGTTCGGCACCGGCCAGGCCGTTATCGTGCCCTACGTCTATTTCTCCCTGCTGACTGGCAAGGGCGAAAAGGGCACTGCTGCCGTTATCGTGAACTCGGACGGTTCCGGCGAGGCAGGCGCTTCCGCTGAGATCGATGTGGATATCATGGCAACTGCCGCCCCCACCGAGTACACCTATTCCGCCGACGTGTAACCAAAGATAAGGAGGACTAAGCATGGACACTTACAATATCAACGGCGTTGCCGTGGAGTACGACACCTTCGACACGGTAAACATGGAGCTGTTTATCAATGAGCTGGAACGTGTGAAGAAGGAAACCGAAGCACTGCCCGAGAACGCCACCGCCTACATGAAAGGCATGTGTGAACTGGTTCGGGACTTCTTCGATACCATTATCGGGGAAGGTACCTCTGACAAGTGCTTCGGCCCCAGAAGCAACCTGAAAGCTATCGTGTTTGCATACGGCGATTTCGTCCGCCGCGTGGCGGAAGAGATGGTTTCCATCAAGGATATCGCGAACGGGCTTCCTGTGCCCGGCGCTGCCGCCACCCCCACCAACCGGGAGCAGAGACGCGCAGAGGAACGGGCACGACGCCGCGCAGAAGCCGCCGAACGGGTGAAGCTGCGCAAGGACAATGAGGGCTAACCCGTTTCGGGCGCTGCCGGATCATGTTGAAGTCAACGGGAAGCGGGTGCCGATAGACTCTAGCTTCCGTGTTGGTGTGGCGATAGAGCTAGAGGTATTGAGGGAGGAAAAACCGGACGTTGCCGGGCTTTTATCTCTCTTCTACCGAGGCTCTGTCCCCGCCGATGTTAAGGCCGCTGTTGATGCCATGCTTGGCTTTTTCCGTGGGTATAATCAGGCCGACGGAGAACCAAAACAAGGGGATAAGAAGAAGGGAGGGAGAGTATACGACTTTGAGCAAGACGCCGAAGCTATCTCTTCCTCCTTCCTTACTTACTACAACATCGACCTTACCAAGACGGACTTACATTGGTGGGAGTTTCGCCGCCTGCTGTTCAATCTGCCACATGAAAGTAATTTTATGCAACGGATAATGTACCGAACGGCGGACTTAAACAAGTTAGACCGGACGCGCCGCAAGCATTTCAAGAAAATGCGTGAAATCTACTCTATCAAGGGCACCGTAGACCGCAAGAAACACATGACGGTGGAAGAACGCGACGCCGAATTGTTAGCGCAGATAAACAGGAGATACCAGGAGGCAGAGGAATACGTCAAACAGAAGGGGAAAGGTGATTAAGGTGGTGACGTAAATGGCTGATGGTTCCGTTACCATCGAAATTAACGGTGATGCCAGCGAAGTAATAAACTCGTTCAAACAAGTTTCATCTGCTGCCGAAGCATTAGCAAACAACCTAAAGGGTATCACTGGTTCATTTGAGACTGTTTCCAGCGCTTCGCGGGGCATGTCAGAGGGTATTTCTGGTTCCCTTGGGGACATTGATACCTACCTGGATGAAATCGATGCTTCACTGAATGAACTGAACAACGATCCATTTTCCACGGCGGCGGATGGTGCCCAAAACCTGGGAAATTCGCTGAACGATATGGATTCCTACCTAGATGATCTTGAATCATCGTTCGACGAACTGCGAAACGACCCATTTAGCACAAACTCGGACGGCGCGGACCATCTACGCGAGGACCTGGACAGGTTGAGCGATTCCGCCGATGATGCAGAAGAGGATCTGGACAGATTAGGTGATGCTGCCGATGATGCCGGGGACCAGATGGATGAAGCTGGTGGCAGTGCCAGTAAATTCGGCGAGATTTTCAAAGGCACCTTCATGGGCAACCTTGCCGCCAAAGGCGTTGAGTTAGCTGTCGAAGCTGTAAAAAAGCTCGGCGAGGCTATGATCGACGTCGGCAAGCAGGCCGTCGAAGCCTATGCTTCCTATGAGCAGAACGTAGGCGGTATTGATACCCTATTCAAAGAGGCTAGCGGCACGATGCAACAGTACGCCGCTAACGCCTACAAAACAGCCGGGCTTTCTGCCAACCAGTACATGGAAACGGCTACATCGTTCGCCGCGTCCCTGGTTTCTGGCCTGGGCGGTGACGTAAATAAGGCGGCAGAGATAGCAAACCGAGCTATCACCGACATGTCGGACAACGCCAACAAGATGGGCACCGACATGCAAAGCATACAGGACGCCTACCAAGGTTTTGCTAAGCAAAACTACACGATAAATCTAATGTCCGCCGCATAAGCGATTTTGCGGTGAATGTGCGTGAACGTTAATCAGCGGTGTGGGTGCAAAATACGGCAGGAAATGGCCGTTGAGATGCATCTGCTAACAGGGGAAGCCTAAACCTAAATGGCATGGTAATCCTGTGCGAAGCCCAGAAATGGGAACGTCAAACGACTATGGGTTTGTCACCCAGTACGGCAACTATTGATACGTTGTTGGAAGTGCGCACCATCTAAATAAAAAGTCCACCCCTTAATGTAAGCTGGATTTTAGATGAAGATATAGTCTAAACCCCTAATAAATATCGGGAAACCGAGGGTGTATTTGGTTAGATAACCTAAAACTGGGTAGACAGTGCCATACCATTGCCCAGTATAAACCCTGTGAAAACGGTGAAACCCCAAACAGATAATGCTGTGGGCGATACCGTGCGAAACGCTAAATTATAGTGAACGTGTAACGACTATCGAAATGACGGGGAAACCCGGAACAGAGTAGAGTACGCCCAAGCGGGCGGAAGCGCAGGGGGCCGGAAACGGTCAAGAGATAGTCTGACCTGCATGGAAACATGCAGCAGCCGAAAGGCGGGTACAGCCTAGCAAACTGTACTGAACTTACTTGTATGGCGGCACGCAATCAGAAATGATACGCCTTATCAACGATTCTGGCGTATTAGGGGAAAAGATAAGTAGCTTGGATGGCGTATCCTTTGCCACTATGATCGAGGCTATCCACGAGGTACAAAACAATCTCGGTATCACTGGCACCACGGCGAAGGAAGCAGCTACCACCATCGAGGGTAGCGTAAACTCTATGAAGGGTGCCTGGGAAAACTGGCTCGTCGGGCTGGCAAGCCCAGACGCAGACCTTGGTGCGCTTACACAGAACCTAGTCCAGAGCGTTGTTACAGTCATTCAAAACGTCGGGCCGACTATCGGACGAATTCTTAGCAATTTGGGAAGCCTCATCCTGGATGGGCTGAGTAACCTATTCCCCGACGTTGCAGGCTGGATTTCTGGCCCTATCGAAGGGGTAAAATCGGCATTTTCCACATTAGGAGAAGCCATAGGGAATGTTTTTACGCCAGAACGAACGGCGGCAATCAGTGAGTTTTTCCAGAAATTTACCGAAATTGCGGCAACGGTAGCTATCACAGCTCTCAGTGCTGCCCTTGAATTTTTGGCAAACGTAATTACCGCCGTTGTAACGGTAATTGGTGCACTGATAACCTTTTTTAGCACCACCTTACCCAATGCAATCCAAACGGTAATCACTTGGTTCCAGAATCTACCGGATGCCATTTTTAACGCATTGACATCGGCGGGGACAGCTATTCGCAACTGGGGCACCTCGGCGAAGGAAGCGCTTGTAAACGCTGTAACCAATGCTATCAACGCAGTTGTTACGTGGTTCTCTGGGCTGGCAAGCAAGATTACCAGTGCTTTAACGGCGGCTGGTGCTGCTATCCGCAACTGGGGCAACAACGTTAAGCAAACGATGGTGAACGCCGTAACCAATGCGGTTAATGCGGTGGTTACATGGTTCCAGAATCTCGCTGGTAAAATCACCAGTGCGCTGACTTCGGCAGGCGCGGCTATCCGTAGTTGGGGATCGCAGGCGGCAGCTAACATGCGGCAGGCGGCAAGCAACGCTGTAAATGCGGCTATCACATTTTTTTCAACCCTCCCAGGCAAAATTAAGAGCGCTTTAGCAGGTGCTCTTTCTGCCCTGATTAGTTGGGGTTCTCAGATGGCGTCCCAGGCCAGAGCTAAAATGGTGCAGGTTGGCAACAACATCAAATCAACGCTTTCTTCGTTGCCTGGACATCTGAAATCCATTGGTGCCAACATCATCCAAGGTTTGATCAATGGTATTTCTAGCAAAATTAGTGCGGCCATTGGCAAAATCAAAAGCTTTGCTGGGCAAATCAAGAGCGCCTTTACCAGCCTTTTAGGGATCCATTCGCCGTCCAAAGTGTTCTACGAATACGGTGTGAACATCATTCAGGGCCTTGCGAATGGCTTGAAAGAAAACATCAAGCTAGCCCGTGATGCAGCGAGAAACGTTGCTAACATCGTTTCCAAAGAGGTCGAAAAGCTGAACGCTGAGATTGAAAAAATCGAAACGGCAGCTAATGAACGTGCAGCAGCTAAAGAGCTTGCTGAGTACAAGAAAAACCTAAAGGAAAAGAACGACGAACTAGCCAAAGCAGAAGTCAAGGACAGGGAAAAAATTCAGGCTGATATCGACAAGCTGAATGAAGATTGGAATGAGAAACAGCTCCAAAAGCAGGAAGCGGCTCAGAAGGAAGCCTTGAAATCCCAAGCGGATGCCCTGAACGAAATCAAGAACAACTACGAAAAAGCACTGAACGCTGTTGAGAGTAGCCGGGATAGTTTGCAGGGCAAATTGAGCGACGTTGATCTATTCACCGAGGAAGATGATTTCTTCCAGCTAACAAACCTGCAAAAGAGTATCGACGCTATCAACAAGTACGGTGATACCATCCAAGCCTTGAAAGACCGAGGCATTGCGGATAGCTTGCTTGATGAAGTCCTGGGGTTGGACCAAGAAAAGGCTATGAAATACGCCAACGCCCTGTTGGGCATGGCGGATGACCAGTATGAGAACTATATGGCCCTGTGGCAAGAGAAAGAGGCGGCATCTAAAAAAGTTGCCCAATCCATCTACCAGACGGAAATTGACGCTATCCATGACGAATACCTGGATAAGCTGCCGGATGAGTTTAAGCCTGCCGGACAGGAAGCGATGGACGCTTTCGGTGACGGCTTGGCTATCAGTGGGGAACGGGCTATTGCTATTGCAAAGAACGTTTCTGATAGCATCCTGGCAGAGCTGGATAGAATCAATGCTGCCGATGTGGTTTCCAGTGTGGTAAATGCCGAAGTTTCCGGTTTTTCCGGACGGTTGACTGGCACGGTGAACGACAAGGCGGCACAGGCCGCATCTCTTAAAACCGAGGATATGACCGGACTGGCAAATGCCATTGTCCTGGCATCCAGCGCCCAGGGACGAAGCAAGGAAATCGTGCTGAACCTGAACGGCAAAGAGGTTGCCCGTGGCCTGATTGATGATATCCGAGCCGTGGAAGACCAAAGCCCACGCATTGTAAGTGATTAAGGGGGTGGGAAAATGAACGAAGATACTGGCAACATGTTCCTCTCTATTGATGGAATCGAAGTCGAAGATTTGGAAGAGGGGGACTACACCGCCTATGAGGAAGAGCTAGGCGTCTCAGAGCGCATGATTTCCGGGCGGCGTATCGAAGAAGTCCGCGCCACCATCTGGCACGTGGAACTGGAATGGTCTGCAATCGACTATGCCACAATGCAGCGGATTGCAGAGGCTATGAAAGCTAGGCGTCGGCATCAGCTCTTTTTCCTGCCCTCTACCGGCGGGAAAGAGCTGGTGCAGGGGTGGTTCCACCTGGTAGAACAACCCCAACCCACGCTCACCCGCTGGGGAGACGCTGGCCCCACCTGGGGCGGGTACAAACTGGTATTCGAGGAGATAGACGGCCATGATTAAACACAGCACAGGATATGATGCCGCTATCGTAGCTGATTCGCGGAAACAGTTAGTCCGGGCAGTGTTCGACCTGGTAGACCCAGATGCAACCATCAACAGTATCACTCCCAACGAGGAAGGACCTATCTCCAACTCAGCCCAGGTGGCGAATCGTGGCAACGATGAAAGCCCGGATACCATTGCAACACTGGAACTGAATCGCTGGGTACTGGATGGCAGTTTTACCATCCGACCCAGCGACCCGGCGGACAGAAGGGGGCAGGTTGGTTGGGAAGGGGAGACCCTATCAGGCCAGGATGGAAGCTTTTCTGAACCCTATCCCTACATCGAAATCGCAGTGTCCAACATCGAGATTTTACAGGCCGTCACAACGCAGTTTTCTAGCAAGGTGGCGGACGGATACCCAACCGAGTTTGAAATCCACGTCTGGAGCGGTGATAACCTGCTGTATACCAGGGTTGTGACGAACAACCGAGATACCAGCGTAGTGATTGACGGATTCACGGTGAACTATCCAACACGGGCGCGGCTGACTATCAAGAAGTGGTCTCTGCCTAACCGCGTTGTTCGGGTTCTGCGCCTACTGTTCGGTCTCTACGAAACGTGGGACACGAAAGTTTTGCAGTCCGTGGATATCCTGACAGAGGTGACTTTCTCAGGGCTGAAAATCCCGTATTCGACCTGTGACATTCGGGTAGAAAACAAAGACCATCGTTTCGTCCCCTACGCCCCGAACACGATTTTTACATCTATCGAAGATCGGCAGAGAATCGTGGTGGAGCTAGGCCTATACCTAGAGGATGGCACGATTGAGTGGTTGCCAGGTGGTACCTACTACCAGCAAAGCGCAGGTTGGAAGCTGCAAGACCTCACAGTTGAATGGTCCCTTGTGGACGTTATCGGGGCGTTGACCAAGAGAAATTTCATCGCCCCGGAAACCCTGCCAACGAAAGTATCTGGCTGGGTAGAGGCTATTATGGCAAGCTTGGGCGCGAATTTCCGCACAAACTACATCGTAGAAGATGCTGTAAAGGATATTTCCATTACAGCCACGAAGGACGATATCAAGGATAAAAAATGCGGCGAGATGCTACGCTTTCTGTGCATGGCAATCAACGCATGGCCCCGGCAGGATTTTGCAACCGGCTACCTGCGTGTCGGCAAGCTAGCCCAGGATGAAGGGAACCGAATTACCCTAGATAACATGTACGAATACCCCGAAATGTCGGCAAACGATGATATAGCAGATATCACGTTTAAGCTGGACAACAACAACGAAGTCACTTTTTCCGGAAATAACACCGAATCCGAGGTATCCCTGAGTGTGGATAACCCGTTTATTCACACAGAAGCGGATGCCAGAAAGGCAGTTATATCCTGCCTGTTCGAGTACGGCGGACGTTCGTTCAGCGTGAAAAGTCGGGGCAATCCATCCAGCGAGTGCGGGGACATTCAGGCGGTTGATACGCAATTCAAAAGCACCATTTCCGCCCGGCTGTACAAACAACAGCTTACCCTAGAAGATGGTGTTATGCGTTCCAGCCCGTCCGAACTGGTACAGTCTCCTAATGATTCCATGTATCAGAATAAAGTTATCCTGACTGGTTCCGGTACCTGGACAGCCCCCCAAGCCGGTGCAATCAAAATCACGCTGATTGGCGGCGGCAACGGCGGCATGGGCGGCGGTGGCGGAAATATGCTGTGGGGTGATTCTTTCGACCCGAAGGACAACGACGGCGGCATCGGTGGCAATGGCGGCAAGGTGTTCATCATCGAAACAACCGCCACCAAAAACCAGGCGTATACCTACGCTTGTGGCGCGGCTGGTACCGGCGGCGCTGGTGGCGCAAGGGGGCAGGATGGTACCAAGGGAACGGATGGCGGCGCTACTACATTCGGCGTGTTCACGTCCGCCAACGGTAAAATCTACACATCCGGCCTGATGGATATTCAAAGCGGCGCAGTGTATGCCCAAAAAGGTGCTGACTATGCCGGTACAATCACCGGCCTGGAAGGTTCCGGCGGCGCAGGTGGCAAGCAAGGCCGCAATGGTAAATATGCCCAGCGCAAAGACAAAGAAACCGGCATGTATCATACCTATGTAGCCGCAAGAGCCACAGAGGGCACAGCCGGGGAGAACGGAAAACCTGGGTGTGTAATCGTAGAATGGTAGGTGATTCGATGGGTGTAAAGCGTTCAGCAATTACAGAAAACGGTAGTATTATCGACGCCCTAATCACGGATCGCACAGCGTCGGATGCTTCCGAAGCCGTTAGTTTGGCCCAGAAAATCAGCACCGGAAACGCAACGGAAGCGGAAATTACCGAGTTTCTGACCGTGATGAAGGGGAGTTACAACTACACCGACATGAATCGCGTCGGCCAGACCGTGGCCTACCTTCGGGATAGGTTGCGGGATGATGCTGGTACCTCTGTTGAGGTAGCCCCTAAAACGGACTGGGCCAACGGTGATATCCCAACCCCGGAGCAGGCGGCGCAGTATATCAGCGATGTAAAAAACATCCGTGCGGCGTTCATCCTGCCAGACGGGACGCCGGAAGCACCGAACACGCTGACCGGTTTGACCTATTCGCAAGCGAACGCTATCGAAACGATATTCCAAAACCTGGACAAAACTATCGAATCGCTGAAAATCACGCTGATAACCAGCGGCGAAGTTTTCAGCGGGGAGGTGTAACATGATTGATTCTGTATTAAAGGGGACTGG